>Ga0074195_1001373_pt1 | contig 34857 bp, 29 predicted proteins | sample EPASupsiteHSE623_FD_64525 | JGI IMG/M metagenome (GOLD analysis project Ga0074195, IMG submission 64525) | Bioremediated contaminated groundwater from EPA Superfund site, New Mexico - Sample HSE6-23 | ecosystem: Environmental > Aquatic > Deep subsurface > Groundwater > Contaminated ... | reverse complement strand
TTTTGGTCCCTGCACAGCCAGCTGAGCAGTCTGGTCGGAAGCATTTTCAAGTATAGCTCCAAACCGGTTCTGCGATACCAGCCAGTCCCAGTCTTTTTCTGTATTAGACGCATTCACCACCAGCAGGTAGTTCCCCGGACCAAAATAGTAGACCAGCAAATCATCCACAATCCCTCCCTTCCCGTTCGGGAAACAGGAATACTGGGCTTGTCCCGAAGTCAGAACGGTAATATCATTACTGGTAACATACTGAACCAGGTCGTCAGCATGAGGGCCTTTCACCCAGATCTCTCCCATATGGGAAACATCAAAAACGCCTACACTCTGGCGAACAGTCATGTGTTCATCCTTGATACCGCTGAATTCGACAGGCATTTCAAAACCTGCAAACTCGACCATTTTACCACCGGCATTCCAGTGGAGTTGATTAAATACAGTCTTCTTCATTCTCAAATATTTTTTGTAAGAAACTAATTATCGCTATCGTATTCTCCGAAATTCCTTAATATGAGACACCAAAACAAAATGAAAAAATAAAATTCAAAGATCATAAAATTAAGAATAATACCATCAAACAGATGTTTAATAATATCGATATCTACTCATAAAAACCGTCTGTTTATTTTAAAAACCGATTTCTCTCTCCGAAATCTCAAAGATTCCTTCGTTTGCCGATTTAATCAACTATTTTTTTCATTATAATTGTATCACAATATCCTGATACACCCATGAATGAGCAAAGACTTACAGATCTTAGCTATTTAGAGGAAATTGCCGGCGGAGAAGCGACAGTCATGAAAGAATTCATTGAATTGTTTCTGGAGCAGATCACTGAATTCAAAAATGAGATGCAATTTCAGTTGCAGAATCAGCAATGGGGGGAACTTGGTAAAACAGCACACAAGGCTAAATCATCGGTAATGACTTTTGGATTAAATGAGTTGGGGCAACATCTGAAGCAGCTCCAGATTAAAACCACGCAGCTTACCGAAGTTGAGTCCTACCCGGCTGATGTGGAGGAATTCATCCGGGTTATTAACGTTGCAGAACAAGAATTAAAAAAGGAACTCGAAAAATGATCATAAAAAAAAGGCGCTTCCACGCCTCTTTTTTTTACTATACCTGCTTAAATTTCAATTCATCGTCTTCTAGTGTGACCATGACTGATTGATTGGCTGAAATATTTCCTGAAAGGATTTCCCGGGACAGTCCGTTTAGAAGATATTTCTGTAATAACCGGTTCACGGGTCTTGCACCGTATTGGGGATCATATCCCACTGAAGCAATCCAGTTTATAGCCTCGGGTGAAATGCTCAGCTTCAGATTCTGATTACTCAACCTTTTTACGATCCGGTTAAACTGGATCTGAACAATTTCTTTCATGTCTTCCCTTGTTAAAGGAGTGAACATGATCGTTTCATCGATCCGGTTCAAAAACTCAGGACGGATGGTACTTCTCAGCAATTCAAAAATTGCAGTTCTGGTTTGCTCAAAGACCTCTCCCCTGTTCTTGTCATTCATCCGTTCAAACCCTTCCTGGATCAAGTGAGAACCAAGGTTTGAAGTCATGATGATGATCGTATTTTTGAAGTTGACAACCCGTCCCTTGTTATCAGTAAGACGTCCATCGTCCAGTACCTGCAACAGAACATTGAACACATCGGGGTGAGCCTTCTCAATTTCATCAAAAAGAACCACGGAATAAGGTTTATGTCTTACAGCTTCGGTGAGTTGACCACCTTCATCGTAGCCTACATATCCGGGAGGAGACCCAATCAATCTGGTCACCGAAAATTTTTCCTGATATTCGGACATATCTATTCGGGTCATCATATTTTCATCGTCAAATAAATACTCCGCCAGTGCCTTAGCAAGTTCAGTCTTTCCGACTCCGGTTGTTCCCAGGAAGATGAACGAGCCAATCGGACGTTTTTCATCCTGAAGTCCTGCCCTGCTGCGCCGCACGGCATCGGATACCGCACGGATCGCCTCATCCTGGCCGACCACCCGCTTATGCAATTCTTCTTCAAGGTGCAGAAGCTTTTCGCGTTCGCTTTGCAACATCTTCACAACCGGAATACCGGTCCAACGGGCAACTACCCCCGCAATATCTTCCGAATCCACTTCTTCCTTAATTAAAGATTCTCCCTTGATATCCTTTAATTCCTTTTGCAGGCGTACAATCTCTTCTTCAGCCTCCTTGATTCTGCCATAGCGGATCTCAGCCACGCGGCCATAATCTCCCGACCTTTCAGCCTGGTCAGCTTCGAATTTCAAATTTTCAATTTCAGTCTTATTCTGCTGAATGCCGTTCAAGATCGATTTTTCCATCTCCCACCGGGCACGGTAGCGGGACTGTTCTTCCTTCAGGTTGGCAATATCCTTGTTCAGAGAAGCTAATTTCAGCTCATCCTTTTCACGTTTGATAGCTTCGCGTTCAATCTCAAGCTGCTTGATCTTACGTTCAATCTCGTCCAACTCCTCAGGAACCGAATCCATTTCAAGTCTCAGTTTGGCAGCGGCCTCATCCATCAGGTCAATGGCTTTGTCGGGCAGAAAACGATCTGTTATGTACCGCTGCGATAATTCAACCGCGGCTATGATTGCATTATCTTTAATTCTAACCCGGTGATGGTTTTCATAACGTTCCTTCAAACCACGAAGAATGGAAATCGCGCTCATCGTATCAGGCTCATCGACCATAACGACCTGAAAACGACGTTCAAGGGCTTTATCCTTTTCAAAATACTTTTGGTATTCATTGAGCGTCGTCGCCCCGATGGCTCTTAATTCTCCCCGGGCTAATGCAGGTTTAAGTATATTGGCCGCATCCATGGCGCCCTCACTCTTACCGGCACCCACCAGGGTATGGATCTCGTCGATAAACAGTATCACCTCGCCGTCCGACTGGATGACCTCATTCACCACGGCCTTCAGCCGCTCTTCAAATTCACCTTTATATTTAGCTCCTGCAATCAAAGCGCCCATATCCAGTGAAAAGATCTGCTTTGATTTCAGGTTTTCCGGAACGTCACCACGTACAATCCGATGAGCCAATCCTTCAGCGATGGCTGTTTTACCGGTTCCAGGTTCACCGATCAAAACAGGATTGTTCTTGGTGCGGCGAGTCAGTATCTGCAAAATACGTCTTATTTCCTCATCCCGGCCAATAACAGGATCCAGTTTCCCGCTCCGGGCTCTTTCATTCAAATTAATGGCAAAACGGTTCAGTGAATTGAAACGGTCCTCTGCTGTCTGACTGTCAGCTTTTGCTCCTTTACGAAGTTCTGCAACTGCAGCCTCCAGATCTTTCCGGTTCATCCCGTTATCCTTCATTAAGGATGCAATGGTTCCTCCTGTTTCAAGAAGGCCCATCAGGATATGTTCGACCGATACGAACTGATCGCCCATTTTCCGGGAAATGTCAATCGATTTTTGCAGGGTTTTATTGGCATCACCCGATAAATACTGCTCTCCTCCCACAACTTTAGGGTAGGAATCAACGATCCGGTCCAGCGCCTGCTGAAAAATGGTAACATTCACTCCCAGTTTCTTTAGTAAAAAACCCGTCACGTTTTCTGCCGAATGCAGCAATCCCTTTAAAATATGACCAGTTTCAACAGCTTGTTGCTGTCTGGATTGTGCAACTTCAAAAGCGTGTTGCAACGCCTCCTGTGATTTTATCGTAAAATTATTAAAATTCATATCTCTTTCTCCTTCCTGTAATCCTATTTGTTCGATTCATTTGCAAATGGCAATATCCTCCCTCAAAAAAAAAGCCATTCTGCGTTTGGCTTATCATCCGGACAAAATGTCTTTAATTGACTGATCACGACGGAAAAAAAGTCGCTCTCCGAAAAAGATTTTCTGACAACTTAACAAAAAAGCAGGGTTTGGCTCCCTTGTGTAAAGGGACAGGTCCCGGATAGAAAAGAAAAAAGGATGGCTCACCATCCTTTCTCTTAACTTAACCAAACCTATCTCTATGAAAAAATTATGCTTAAAAACTTTATTATAACCTGATTACAAAGATAACCCACAGAATAGTTAAGAACGCTCAACCAACGTTAATAATTGTTAATTATTTTTATCAAAATTGGGAAGGGATCTTGCAGAATAAAATCTTTCTATCTGTTTTTATTTGATTTTCAGGTTTTTAAAATATTCTGTAAATGGTGCTGGGTAACTATTTGCAGTGTTTTTTGTTTCAGGTTCTAAAAACACCTACATTAGCAATGGAAATCTAAAATATTTATTTTTAAACTATCCAAAAAAACGTTTTATGGCAAAGTATGTTTACACCTTTGGTAATGGTAAGGCTGAAGGAAAAGCAGATATGAAAAACCTTCTTGGTGGAAAAGGCGCAAATCTGGCGGAAATGAATCTGATTGGAGTTCCTGTTCCTCCGGGCTTCACGATCACCACAGAAGCCTGCACCATCTACACAGAACAGGGAAAAGAAGCTGTTTCAAGCGTGATTAAAGAGGAAGTTGAAAGCGCGGTGGCACTCATTGAAGAACTTACCGGCACTGTTTTTGGAGACAAGAATAATCCATGTCTGGTTTCGGTCCGTTCGGGCGCCCGTGTTTCAATGCCTGGTATGATGGACACGGTATTAAATCTTGGTCTAAATGACCTGGCCGTACAAGGTATTGCAAAGAAATCAGGTAACGAGCGCTTTGCTTGGGACTCTTACCGGCGATTCGTTCAAATGTACGGTGATGTTGTTCTTGGGATGAAACCTGAAAGCAAAGAGGATATCGATCCTTTTGAAGAGATCATGGAAAAACTCAAGGAAGAAAAAGGAATTGAACTTGATACCGATTTCACCACCGCCGATTTGAAACTTTTAGTTATACAGTTTAAGGAAGCTGTGTTAAGAACAACCGGAAAGAGTTTCCCCGACGATCCATGGGAACAATTATGGGGTGCCATATATGCCGTTTTTGACAGTTGGATGAACGATCGCGCCATTTATTACCGTAAAATGAATAATTTCCCGGCCGAATGGGGAACAGCCGTAAATGTGCAGGCTATGGTATTCGGGAATATGGGTGTCACTTCTGCAACAGGAGTCGCATTCACCCGCGATGCAGCAACAGGAGAGGATCTGTTTAACGGAGAATACCTGATCAATGCCCAGGGAGAAGATGTCGTTGCCGGGATTAGGACTCCTCAACAGATTACCCTTGAAGGAAGCAGACGCTGGGCTGCACTGACCGGAGTTTCTGAAGAAGAAAGAAAGGCCAGCTTCCCGTCGCTCGAAGAAACAATGCCTTCGCTTTATGAACAGCTCATGAAGGTTCAGGAAAATCTGGAAGCTCATTATAAAGATATGCAGGATCTGGAATTTACTATTCAGGAAGGGAAATTATGGCTTCTCCAGACCCGTAACGGAAAACGTACCGGTGCCGCGATGGTAAAAATCGCTGTTGATATGCTTGAACAAGGCATAATCGATGAAAAAACCGCCCTGTTGCGCATCGAACCCAATAAGCTTGATGAACTACTTCACCCAGTGTTTGATGCCCAGGCTATTAAGAATTCGACTGTTCTGGCAAAAGGACTTCCGGCTTCTCCCGGAGCTGCAACCGGTCAGATCATCTTTTTCGCCGATGAAGCAAAAAAATATGAAAATACGATCCTGGTCAGGATCGAAACATCACCGGAAGATCTGGAAGGGATGAATGTAGCCCGTGGTATTCTGACAGCCCGTGGAGGAATGACATCGCATGCTGCCGTTGTTGCCCGCGGTATGGGTAAATGCTGCGTGTCGGGCGCCGGAGCTGTGAAAATTGACTACAAGGCCCGGACAATGGACGCAGGCGGAAAAACATTCAAGGAAGGTGAATGGATCTCATTGAACGGATCAACCGGCGAAGTGTATGAAGGAAGAGTCCAAACCAGGACTCCTGATATGGGAGGCGACTTCGGAAAGATCATGGATCTGGCCGATAAATTTACACGTATGTCGGTTCGTACCAACGCCGATACACCTAACGATGCCAGGGTAGCCCGCGGCTTTGGTGCTAAAGGAATAGGCCTTTGCCGCACCGAGCATATGTTTTTTGAAGGAGAACGTATTAAAGCCATGCGCGAAATGATCCTTTCTTCTTCAAAAAAAGACAGAGAAAAAGCCCTGGCAAAATTATTGCCCTACCAGCGAAGCGATTTTGAAGGAATTTTTGAAGCCATGGAAGGTTTTGGCGTGACCGTCCGGTTGCTGGATCCGCCATTGCATGAATTTGTGCCTCATCAGCAGGCCACACAAAAAGAGCTGGCTCAGGAAATGGGCATTTCGCTTGAGATGGTTAAAATTAAAATTGCAGAACTCGAAGAGTTCAACCCGATGCTTGGACATCGTGGCTGCCGTTTGGGGATCAGCTATCCTGAAATCACCGCGATGCAGGCCCGCGCCATTATCGAAGCTGCGCTGAATCTGAAAGCCCGGGGAATTGATGCCCGTCCCGAAATTATGGTACCGCTGGTAGGAACTTTTGCAGAATTAAAAAACCAGGCCGATGTAATCAGAGCAACCGCCGAACAGGTATTTCAGGAAAGAGGCGAACGGATTGACTACCTGTTGGGAACCATGATCGAAATTCCGCGTGCAGCTTTAACAGCCGATCATATTGCAAAAGAAGCAGACTTCTTTTCGTTCGGAACAAATGACCTGACGCAAATGACCCTCGGATACTCCCGAGATGATGCAGGTAAGTTTCTTCCTGACTATCTGAATAATGGAATCCTTAAACAGGATCCATTCCAGGTTCTTGACCGTAATGGCGTAGGTCAGCTTGTAAAAATGGGCGTGGAAAAAGGACGCTCCACAAAACCGGAACTGAAAGTTGGTATTTGCGGTGAACATGGAGGAGAACCAAGTTCTGTTGAATTCTTCGACAGTGTGGGTCTCAACTATGTGAGTTGCTCTCCTTACCGCGTGCCTATTGCACGTGTGGCAGCAGCACAGGCCAATATTAAAAACAATCGCTAAATCAATGCATTAACATAAAAATAAAAGCCGTTCCGCTAACCCGGAACGGCTTTTATTTTTATTGTTATACAATACGGGTAATTTTTTCATATAACACGCTTTATCGCCCGATATTTATATGTAATTTAGTCTGAGTTAACTCAGGTCATTATGCATCAGCTTGAAAAGAACAGCGGACTATACACCGATTATTATGAATTAACCATGGCCCAGGGTTACTATTTGAGTAACCGCCATCTTAAACCCGCCTGTTTTGATTATTTTTTCAGAAGCCTGCCCTACGGCGGGGGCTTTGTGACTTTTGCCGGACTTTCATCCGTTCTGGATCTCATCGAAAATTTCAGCTTTGGACAGGATGACTTAGAGTACTTACAGTCATTAGGGTTCAAAGAAAATTTCATTCGTTATCTGAAGGGATTTTCGTTTCAGGGATCAATCTGGTCTGTGAAGGAAGGTGAAATCATCTTTCCTTACGAACCTGTTTTGCGGGTAGAAGGATCGATCCTGGAAGCCCAATTACTGGAAACGTTACTACTTAATTTCCTGAATTTTGAATCGCTTATTGCCACAAAGGCCAGCAGGATGAGGTGGGCTGCAGGTAACAGGGTATTGCTGGAATTTGGATTGAGGCGCGCTCAGGGCATGGGAGGCATTCATGCAACAAAAGCTGCCATGAGCGGCGGATTCAATAAAACATCGAATGTATACAGTGCGCGTCTTTTCGGTCTGGAAGGAAGCGGTACAATGGCTCATTCCTGGGTCCAGTGCTTTGACGACGAGCTTAAGGCATTCAGGACATACGCCAACTGGTATCCTGACGACTGCGTTTTACTGGTCGACACCTTTAACACCCTTGAAAGCGGGATCCCGAACGCGATCATCGTTGGCAGGGAACTCATTCAAAATGGGCACAAATTAAAGGCGATACGGCTCGATAGCGGCGACTTGACCTACCTGAGTAAGAAAGCCAGGAAAATACTTGATGAGGCCGGGTTACAGGAAGTAAAAATTGTGGCTTCAAATCAGCTTGATGAGTTCATCATTCAAAGTTTGCTTTATCAAGGCGCTCCTATCGACATATTTGGCGTTGGAACGTCTCTTGTTACCGGTAATCCCGATGCTGCACTGGATGGTGTTTATAAGCTTTCGTATTTTGACGGCAAAGCGACCATCAAAGTATCAGAAAATATCGCGAAAATGACTCTCCCGGGGATCAAGAATATCGACCGTTTTATAACCCGTGAAAATCAATTCCATGCAGACGGGATCTCTTTCCGGGATGAACCAGGTTATTCCGCCATTTACCATCTGACAGAACCAAAAAAACATCAGCTCGGAGAAAACCTTACAAAAGAGCCATTAATGCATCAGATGATGAAAGACGGGAAACGTATGTCTCCCGCTCCTCATCCCCGGGATATTGCTTCCTATAACTTTAAAAGACTGGAGCAGCTGCCGGAAGAACATAAGCGATTTTTAAATCCGCAAACTTATTTGACAGGGATCACGGAACAGGTCATGCATGTCAGGGACCATCTGTCAGGACAATTTTTGAAAAAATTCAGTTAATATGAGAGCACTTCTGATTGTTGATCTGCAAAATGATTTTTTACCTGGCGGCGCCTTACCTGCCGCAGGAGGGAATGAAATTATTCCGGTTGTTAATCTCCTCCAGAATTATTTTGAACTGATCATTGCCTCAAAAGACTGTCACCCTGATGATACCGTCCACTTTCAAAAATGGCCGGTACATTGCGTAAATGGATCATACGGTGCTGCTTTTCCAAAAGAACTGAAACAGGATAAGATCGAATTGGAATTTTTGAAAGGCACACGGAATATTGACGATGGTTATTCAGCATTCGAAGCGACCAATTCTCAACTCGGCGAATATCTTAGGCGGAAAGGAGTAGACGAGATCGTTATTGCCGGACTTACCACCGAATATTGCGTAAAGAACACTGTTCTTGATGCTCTGCAGTCCGGATTTAAAACCTTTGTTGTAAAAGATGCCGTTGCTGCAGTCAAAGCATTTCCGGGTGAAGAAGAGAAAGCCTGGGAGGAAATGGAGAAAGCAGGAGCTGTAATTATCAATCACAGGCAAATAACAGGTTAAAAAAAAGAGGCTTCACCGAGGTGAAACCTCCACATCCTACTCTTCTGATCCAGCTATTCAACCAATATCTTATTTTTCTGAGGGTTACAAATTAATGTTAATCATTACTGAAGGCGGAGCCAGACGGTAACCGTCGTCGTAACGTTCAAAAGTAAGTTCACCGCAACGGTAATATCGATGGCCACCAATCCGAACTCTTACGACATTGGATGGAATTTCATAAAAAACAACCGTTCTTGGAATTTCCGCTCTCACATAGCCAACATTTGGGTATAACCGGTAGTAATGGCCGCCATGAAAATAATAATAGCCGTCGTGACACCTTAAACGTACCGGAACCGTATTGAATGAGCGGTAAACCGTTCCGTAGCTGGGATGGCGATAAGTATAAACTTTGTTGGGATAATAATGGTCATCTCCATACCTTCTGTATATTTTCTTCCCATTTCCATGCCGGTCATAATCGTATTCCCGGTAAGGCGAACGTTCATGATCTTCTCTGTCATACCGATATGCCGTAGCATCGTATTTTGAATTATTTTTTTCCGTCTTTTTATATGCCTTCTCATTCTTTTTGTGATGATTGGCAGAATTGCCTCTGGATTGAGCTTCCGCATTTAACCCGATAATTGTACCAAGCAACACCAGGACAATTAATTTAAAGTAGAACTTCGCTTTCATGATTCCAGTTTTTTAAAATTTAGTACTTTGCATTTACCGGTAACCTGTTTCTCTTATTACCAAATAATCAAAGTCTGTGCCAAAAGTATATTCTTCTGATTAACAATAGCTCCTAATTAAAAGCAGCTATCAAAACAATAGAATAGGAAAAGATTTGAGATGAGATTAACTATTGAAGAAGTTCTCAAAATAAAAACAGAATGTTATTTTTGCAGAAATTTTTGAAACGGTGGGACGCATACTGGCGATTGATTATGGAAAAAAGCGGATTGGACTGGCAGTAACTGATCCATTAAAAATTATTGCCAACAGGTTGGTGACTGTGTCCGCGCATGCCATTTGGGACTTTCTGAAAGACTACTTTCAGAAAGAACAAGTAGAACGTGTTGTCGTTGGCTATCCGCGTCAAATGAACAATGAGCCGTCCGATGCCGTTTTATACATCGATCCTTTTCTTAACCGCTTCCGCAAACTATATCCCGAAATGCCCCTGGAATTAGTGGATGAGCGATTTACATCAAAAATGGCATTTCAAACCATGATTGACGCAGGACTGAAAAAGGAGGCCAGGCAGAATAAGGGAACGATTGATACGATTAGCGCAACCATTATACTCCAATCGTATATGGAACAGCAAAAATATAAAAGATGATATACCCTGTTATTGTATATGGTGATCCGATTTTAAGAAAAGAAACGGGATTCATAGGAAAAGATTTTGAAGGATTAAAAGAACTGATCGAGGATATGTTCGAGACCATGTACCATTCTGATGGTGTTGGCCTTGCTGCGCCGCAAATTGGCAAGTCGTTGCGTATTTTTGTTGTTGACGCCTCCGGTAATGCCGATGAGGAACCTGAACTTAAAGATTTTAAAAAGGCCTTCATTAATCCCGAGATTATAGAACGGTATGGCAATCCCTGCATTATTAATGAAGGTTGTTTGAGTCTGCCCGACATCCACGAAGATATTTCACGTCCCTCATTTGTGCGAATCAAATATCAGGATGAGAACCTTGAAGAGCACACTGAAGAATACGGCGGTTTCGCTGCCAGAGTGATCCAGCATGAATACGATCATCTGGAAGGAATTCTTTTGATCGATTATCTTTTACCTTTGAAAAGACGCTTGTTAAAAAGCAAACTTGCAGCAATCTCAAAAGGCAAGGTTAAAACTTCATACAAGATCGTTATCCCGGGGAAAAAGTAAGTTCATAGGTCAGAAGGCCATACTTCGTCAAAGATTTGCAGGGATTCATAAAGTCTTTATCCTGAAAAGTAACGCCCTGATCACAAACACGTAGATCTGGAAAAAACTAAGTGAAATTTTTCAGGAATTATCCGTTTGTTAAATTATTAAGTTTTCAGATGACCGGAATCTGGATTGCAAACTTTTTTCCGGTAGTTGGAAAATTATTTTATATCTCGTTTCTGATTCTGATCTTCCTGATAGTCAATCTGATCAGACAAAAAAAATATCCATTCGATCTGGTTTATTCGGCCATGCTATGCGTTTTAATGATGATCATCTCATTTATCCGCGTACCTGATCATCAGTCTCCTCCGCAAACGTTGAATCCCGGAATTGGCTATTTCGGGATCGAGGTACTCAGTCATCCCATTGAAAAGACAAACTCATTTCAGGCAGTCGGAAAAATAGTGCAAAGCAATTCTCCTCAGCATACTGGCAAAAAGGTGATCATTTATTTGGAAAAAGAAGAAAAATCATTCAAAGTTAGAACAGGCGATTTGATCATCGCCAAAACCTTCGCCCGTGAAATCAAAAACTCCGGTAATCCCTACGAGTTCAACTACAAAAACTATATGGCGAGAAAACACATCCTGTATGGTATGTACCTTGACTCGGATCATTATGTCATCGATAAAAATGATAAACCCTCTTTTTGGATAGAAGTTAAACGATTCCAGGAAAAGCTGGTATCCAAGCTGAAGGAACAACTAAGCAGCGATCAGGCTTATCAGGTCATCGCGGCACTCGCTCTCGGATATCGGAATGAACTCACCCGGGAAACCCAATCTTATTTTATCTCTACGGGGGCCATGCATGTTTTATCGGTTTCAGGTTTGCATGTGGCCATGATCTTTCTGTTTTTAAATAGTTTACTATCTTTTTTAAAAAGATCAAACACCGGCAAAATCCTTTATTTTTCTGTCATGATCACATTCCTTTGGGGGTATGCCTTGCTCACCGGATTCTCACCACCGGTACAAAGAGCAGTGATCATGTTCTCCTTTATCCTGATCGGAAACAGTTTGAACAGACCTGCATCGATCTATAATTCGATTGCCGCTTCAGCCTTCTTTCTACTCTTTTTTGACCCTGATCTTTTTTTTGATATCGGTTTCCAGCTTTCCTATATGGCCGTGATCAGCATCGTTTTCTTTTATCCCAAACTTACAGGATTACTTGACCCGGAAAACAGACTATTAAAGTACGCCTGGCAGTTGTGTTGTATTTCAATAGCAGCACAAATTGGTGCATTTCCCCTGTCAGTCTATTATTTCAATCAGTTTCCTGTTTATTTCTGGCTTAGTAATTTTATTGTTGTCCCTGCAGGCTATTTGATCCTGGCCCTGACCGGTGCATTTTTCATGTTTTCACATTTCAGTAATGTGACACCGGTGATCGCAAAAATTCTTTGCAGCATAGCGGATTCAACGCTTTTTCTGCTTAAAAAAATAGGAGAACTTCCATTTGCCGTAATTGACGGGCTTTCCATATCTCTGGTTCAGTTCATTTGTCTGTTCTTCATGCTGGGATTCGTCATGTTTTTCATTGTTTATAAAAAACATGCATTCCTGTTCGCAGGAATGTTGTTTTTATTATTGTTCCAGGTAGCAGGCCTGACCCAAAAAATCGGTCTCTTCAACCAGCGCACACTAATCGTTTATCAATCGAAAGAAAGACTGATTCATTTAATCAATGGAAGAACAAACTATCTTATTACCGATTCAGACAATCCTCCGGATCCTTTTCTCTATAAAAATGTGCTTTTAAAACTAAAGCTTAGGGAGCCTTCCATTATTTATACCAAATTATCCGGTGAAACAGATTTCGGGGATCTGGTTTTCAGTCAATCGATTATTCAGTTCACCGACAAATCACTTATTATAGACAGGGAAAGCCAATTTCAACCTTCAATGACGAATTCCTTTATATTCTCATCCGGGCTTCTCGATCTGAACCACACAACCGGGAACAGAATTCACCTGCGGCCTCGCTAAAAGCAAAAAATTGAAGATATCATTTATTAAAAATGGAATCTATTAATCCCCTGTTATTTGGAATACTAAAAGATACCGCAGGGTTTTTACTGATTAAAAAATAACTTTTCAGCATGTATTTTGTTGTTTTTTATCCTTTACTTTGCTTGTTTAATTTTAAAACAGACTGATAGGATATAGACAATGAGAATTGTTATTGTTGGAGCGGGAGAAGTTGGCACGCATCTGGCCAAAATGCTGAGTAATGAAGAGCATGATATCATTTTGATGGATGACGATACCGGAAGGCTTCAAAAATTAGCCGGGCAGGTCGACCTGTTGACAATTACAGGTTACGCCAATTCCTTTAAGGATCTTAAAGAAACCGGCATTTCCAAAGCTGACTTGTTAATTGCCGTAACTCCTTACGAAGAAAGAAATATCATGGCTTGTATCCTGGCCAAAGATATGGGGGCCTTACGAACAGTAGCCCGTATTAATAATGGAGAATATCTTTTGGACAAATACAAGGAGAAGCTTCGTAATCTGGGTGTTGATGAATTGATTTACCCTGAAAGTTTGGCCGGCAAAGAAATTGCATCATCTGTAAAACAGGTAGGGACCCGCCAGTTAATTGAATTTTCAGGTGGAAAATTAGTTCTGATGGGAATAAAGATCCGGGAAAATGCACCGATCTTAAATAAACAGTTTGAAGAGCTTCCCCAGATCGAAACTGAAGTAAGGGCTGTAGCGATTAACCGTGCCAGCGCAACCATTATTCCTCATGGTAAAGATTACATCCGAAACGGAGATATTATCTTTTTTTTTACCACCAGGGCTTTCCAAAACAGGATTTTTGAAATGACAGGTAAGGAAATTTTTCCGGTCCGAAACATTATGATCCTGGGAGGCAGCCGGATCGCACAGAAAACAATTGAAAGGCTGGGCGACCATTACAATATTAAGGTCATCGAATCGGATAAGGTTCGTAGTCAGGAAATTGCTGATAAATTCGAGAACGTGCTCGTCATCAACGGTGACGGCAGGAATATTGATCTTTTGAAAGAAGAGCGGATTGAAAGAATGGATGCTTTTGTAGCAGTAACAGGAAATTCGGAGACCAATATTCTTTCGTGTCATATGGCAAAAAAGCTTGGAATTAAGCGTACTGTGGCCGAAGTTGAAAACATTGACTTCATGGGAATCGCCGAAAGTATGGATATCGGCAGCCTTATTAATAAAAAACTGATCGCAGCCAGCTATATCTATAAATATACACTGGGCGCTGAAGTAGCCCAGGCTAAGTGCTTAACTGCATCGGATGCCGAAGTATTTGAATTTATCGCGAAAGAAGGATCAAAAATAACCAACATGACATTACGTGATCTGTCTCTTCCGGTCGATATGATGATCGGAGGAATTATACGTGGAACCAATGCCTATGTAGCCAAAGGAGATACACTGATCCAGCCGGGGGATAAAGTTGTTGTGTTTGCTCTTCCCTCAGCGATACGAAAACTGGAAAAATACTTTAAATAGTTTCTCTGCTGCCACTTATGCTCAACATCAAATTAATAATTAAGATCCTGGGGTTTTTATTGGTTGTTGAAGGTTTTGCCATACTTATTGCATTTGGAGTTGCCATGCTTTATCAGGAACCTGATATCTACCCTCTTTTGCAGTCAGCGCTAATTTGTATTGTAACCGGAGGCGTAGCTATTTTTCTGACGAGAAATGCTAAATTGACCATGCGCAAAAACGACGGTTTTCTTATTGTCAGCCTGGTATGGGTCGTTTTTTCTCTTTTTGGCAGCCTGCCTTACCTGCTCAGCGGATCGATCTCCAGCCTTACTGATGCGTATTTTGAAACCATGTCAGGTTTTACCACAACCGGAGCCACTATTCTAAACAATATCGAAGCCTTGCCTCATGGGATCTTGTTCTGGAGAAGTATGACCCAATGGCTCGGTGGAATGGGGATTATTGTCTTGTCACTGGCCATTTTGCCGGTATTTGGTATCGGAGGAATGCAGCTTTTTGCTGCCGAAGTTCCGGGACCGGTTACGGATAAGCTCAATCCCAAGATTAGTCAAACTGCAAAAAACCTCTGGGCAATCTACATTTTATTTACACTAACTGAAACTATTCTGCTTTGCTTTGGCGGGATGGGACTGTTTGATGCAGTGAACCATTCTTTTACAACCATGGCTACCGGTGGATATTCCACAAAACAAGCCTCTGTGGCTTATTGGGATTCTCCATATATTCAATATGTAATTACATTTTTCATGTTTATAGCCGGGGCTAATTTCACACTCTCATACAGTGCCTTGACAGGAAGGTTCGAGAGAGTCTATAAGGATGAAGAATTTAAGTATTACTTCCTTTTTGTTTTTGGTTTTACCGCAATTATCTTCGGCGGATTATTACTGACCACCGAACTGGGTATCGAACAGGCATTCCGTGATGCTTTGTTCCAGGTCGTAACAATCATGACAACAACAGGTTATGCAACAACTGATTACATGCTATGGCCGCCAATTCTGACCTACGTGCTCTTTGCTACATTCTTTTTCGGAGGATGTGCAGGATCGACCGGAGGTAGTATTAAAATTATGCGGATTGTTCTGCTGATGAAAAATAGCTATTATGAACTTCGACGCATGTTGCATCCCAATGCTGTTATTCCTGTCCGTTTGAACGGCCGGGCTGTTTCAGACCAGATTATTACGAATGTCCTGGCCTTTTTCATGATCTACATCATTATCTTCTTTTTTAGCTCAATCCTTCTGACAATTGTTGACCCCAATCTGGAATCGGCAATGGGAGCGGTTGCAACCAGTCTCGGCAACATCGGACCGGGACTTGGGAATTATGGGCCGGCGTATACTTTTTATGAACTTCATCCAGCAGGAAAGTGGTTAATGTCTTTCCTCATGCTGCTTGGACGTCTGGAATTATTCACTGTACTGGTGCTGTTCGCCCCGGCGTTCTGGAAAAAATAAAGCTTCCCGGATTGACTCATGACCTTACAGAATGATCTCCCCTTTCCCCCGCCGAATAATTTCGGGAATGTCGTCGGTACAGTCAACAACGGTCGAAGGCATATTCCCGCCAAAACCTCCGTCAATAACAAGATCAACCAAATCTCCAAATTTTTCATGGATCAGTTCCGGATCAGTCGTGTATTCGATGATTTCATCCTCATCATGAACTGAGGTCGATAAAATAGGATTTCCCAGTTCCTTAACAATATCCAATATAATCTGGTTGTCAGGGATACGAATTCCGACAGTCTTCTTCTTGCCCTTGAAATAATGCGGTACCTGATTATTTGCATTCAAAATGAAGGTATAGGGTCCCGGCAGGTAATGTTTCATTAGTTTAAACAAATGATTCGGGATTGGCCGGCAATAATCAGACAAATGACTTAAATCACTGCAAATAAATGAAAAATTGGATTTTTCGATGGCTATTTTCTTTATACGGGCTACTTTCTCAACCGCTTTAATTTGAGTGATGTCACAACCTATTCCATAGACAGTATCGGTTGGATAGATGATCACACCACCATTTTTCAGAATATCTACAACTTTTTGTATTTCCTTCGGACTTGGATTCTCCTCATAAATCTTTATCAACATGGCCTAATTATTTAGATGAATTAAAAATAGAACTTTTTAGCAGATGACTCAAATAAAATAACGAAATTCACGTGCATGAATGACTTTATGCAGCGCGAAATAATGATTACAGAAGACGGATCTCACACTCTTTTTGTACCGGAACTGAAAGAACATTTTCATTCCATACATGGCGCCATTCAGGAATCTAATCATGTTTTTATTCAAAACGGCCTCTTTAAGAGTAACAAACAAAAGCTCGTGGTGTTGGAAACCGGATTTGGAACCGGATTGAATGCGCTTCTCACGCTCATTAACCGGGGTGAGCGGGATATCAACTATTTCAGCATAGAAAAATATCCTCTGACTGCCAAAGAATATAAACAGTTAAATTATCCGGTTCTGATTTCCGAAAACTTACAGGACTTATTTCTTTCTTTGCACCAATGTGAATGGAACAAAGAAGCAGAAATCGCTCCCGGTTTTCGGTTGACTAAAATACAGGCAGACCTTACTGAATTTGGCTTCAAAGATCTTCCATACGTCGACCTGATTTATTTTGATGCCTTTGCTCCTGGCAAGCAGCCTGAAATGTGGACGGAAAGTATTTTCTCAAAAATAGCCAAACATACATCGCCGCGAGGGATCTTTGTTACCTATTGCGCTCAAGGGGAAGTAAGAAGAACCCTAACAAGGGTGGGATTTAAAATGCAAAGAGTTCCGGGGCCCCCGGGAAAAAATGAAATGTTATTTGGAGAGAAAACAGATTCCTGTTATTCAGTTTAAAAAAATCCCTATCTTCGTAGCTTTTAAAAACAAATTATGTCAGAACGCGAATTTAAGGGTGAACTTGAAAAATTCAGTTATGCACTTGGGTTGAGTATCGGGAACAATCTGATCCAGTCGGGAGTAAAATCATTTGATCCATCAAATTTCCTGCTTGCACTGGAAGATGTTTTTACCGGCAAAAGTCCAAAGCTAACTGTTGGGGAGGCGAACCAGATTCTTCAAAGCTTTATAGAAGAGCAACAAAACAGCAGCAGTGATGCCCATGTGAATCTGGAAGAAGGGAAGAAATTTCTGGCAGAAAATCTGAGGGATGGAAAGGTTGTTAAAACCAGCAGCGGGCTTCAATATAAAATTCTGGAAGAAGGAATTGGCAGAAAGCCATCGATACACGATCGCGTAAAATGTCATTATCATGGAACGTTGATTGACGGCACGGTGTTTGACAGCTCCGCACAAAGGGGGACACCTGCAATTTTCCCGGTCAATGGTGTGATTCAGGGATGGGTTGAGGCTCTTCAGCTCATGCGTGAAGGTTCGAAATGGAGACTGTTTATCCCTCCGCTCCTCGCATACGGAGAGGGAGGTGCCGGTGAAAGTATCGGGCCAAATGCCACACTTATTTTTGATGTTGAATTAATTGAAATAGTATAATTTTTTTACATGACAAAAATGAATTTAAAATCTGTAGTTATTATTGTGGCTGCTTCAGTCGTTTTAGCAGCTTGTCAAAAGAACGTTTCAAAAACTGTCACTCTGACTAATGAAAACGACTCGGCCAGTTATGCATTAGGTGTCCTGATCGGACAAAATAATAAGCAAAATCTGGATGCTTCGCCAGGCACAAAAGATCTGAATGTGGATATCCTCATCAACGCTTTTGAAAAGCAGTTGAAAGGTGATTCTGCGCAGATGGATGCTGCTAAAGCCAATGCGATGATCCAGAAATTCTTTGAAAAAGTTTCCACGAAAGAAGCAGCAAAGAATGCAGAGGAAGGAAAAACGTTTCTTGAGCAAAACAAAACAAAAGAAGGGGTCATTACAACAGCAAGTGGCCTGCAGTATGAAATTCTTAAAGCAGGTGAGGGACCAAAACCAACGGCTGACCAAAGTGTGAAATGCCATTATCACGGAACGTTGATTGATGGAAAAGTATTTGACAGTTCTGTTGACCGTGGCGAACCAGCTACGTTTAACGTGAGTCAGGTCATTCCGGGATGGACTGAAGCCTTGCAACTGATGCCCGTAGGTTCAAAATGGAAATTATATATTCCGGGAGAACTGGCTTATGGCGAAAGAGGCGCCGGAAAAGATATCGGTCCCAACACAACGCTGATCTTCGAAGTGGAATTGCTTGAGATCGTTAAATAAAAGGTTGCTGGTAAAAAAATAATAATCCCCCGGTAATTCTTTGCCGGGGGTATTTTTTTATCTGTAATTTTGATATTCAGGAATTGGAAAATTATAATCATGGAAATCAAAGGAAAAATTAACCAGGTTTTAAAACCGGTAACAGGAATGAGTAAAGCCGGCAATGAATGGAAGAAACAGGAATTTGTCATTGAAACTTCTGAAGATCAGTACCCCAAGCAAATCTGCTTCACCCTTTTCAATGATAAATTAAATCTTCTTGAGGGGCTAAAGCCCGGATCAGAAGTCAACGTATCATTTTCGGTTGAATCGCGCGAATTTAACGGGAAATGGTATCATAACATCAATGCATGGAAAGTGGACCGGCTCAGCCAGGAAGCTCCCTTTAACCTGCCACCGGATTTTCTGCCGGATGATATTCCGCCCGAGCCAATAGACAATGAAAACGATCTGCCTTTTTAATAAAAAACAGCGCGACATACAAAATTGCGCTGTTTTTTATGAATAGGTTTCTGCTTGGTGCATTTGGCGATATAGAGAATTATAAAAAACACAAACAAAAAAAGCCGCCCAAATAAACAGGCAGCTTTTTAATGCGGTGCGGACGGGACTCGAACCCGCGACCCTCGGCGTGACAGGCCGATATTCTAACCAGCTGAACTACCGCACCATTTTTAATGAGAACTCTTTGACATTTTTCTACGGGAAGCCCCCGTTTTTCATCATTTCAGCGAACAACCATGGCTGTTCGCTGAAGCAATAACTGGCGGTGCGGACGGGACTCGAACCCGCGACCCTCGGCGTGACAGGCCGATATTCTAACCAGCTGAACTACCGCACCATTTTTTTATAATTCTTCTGAAAGTGCTATTTTCAAAAGGCTTTGCAAAGATATGCTTTCTTTTTTTTCCTGCAACACCAACGGTCAAAAAAATGAAAGAAAAGAAAAATACGGAGATGGGAGACCGGAGACGGGAGACCAAAAAAGGTATCAGGGTTGTAAGGTAACAGGGTTTCAAGGTGAGAAGGTTGCAGGGCATGGGGCATAAAGCGTGCTAGTAACTAACTGTTATTCAATATTTTATAACTAACTACTTGCAACTGGTTTCCCGCTACTCACTACTAACAGCTAAACCAGATTTTCCGGCTTCAGCTTTTCTTCTCCCTGCCAGCAATAGGCAGTAAGCCTGCCCTTTCGGCTGACACATGAATCCAAACAGCATAAATTATCCGAAATAATGTTAAAACTGTTTTTCATACAATAATGACCAAAAAAGACAATCGGATCGCCCAATGGATACGGTTTACCGGGAACAATAATTTCCCGGGGAATCGTATAAGAGGGCAGATCGAAACGGCTTTCAAAGGATAAGTCTTTAAATGTGAGTCCGGATGGATCGACCCACCACTTTGAACGGAATGACCGATGAGGTTGGCCCTTGCTGTCAAAAACCAACAAATCTTTTGGAAGCTGAAAATCAATACCCTTACAGGTTTCCCAAAATGCGTTCGCCAAATCTGAATTATTCTTTCCAACCAGTGTTAAGAATGAACGTTTCAGTTTTTGTTTGGGAAGATTTTCCTTTAGCAGATTGATATTTTCATCACGCCAGCAAGCATGGGCTATCCGGATTTTATCCAGATCAAGGAACATGGGTAACCTCCGCATCCATTTGATATAACTCTCCCATTCAGTCTCACGTCCGGAAAATTCCCGAAGGGTCGAATCCAGATCAAGCCTTAAGCGCGACCATTTTTTGCTCAGGTGCATCCCTTTTTTATCGAGAAAACTATAATAAATGGCATTAATTTCATGATTCCCAAGAATAGCCAGGGCATGCTCATTATCCACCATATTACGTATCAAATTGAGGGTCATCCTGGATTGTGGGCCTCTGTTGATGAAATCGCCTACGAAAATTGCTTTTCGCTCCGGATGAGAATAGACACCATTTTTTGCGGTATAACCAATTTGCCTGAGCAATTCTTTCAACATATCGGCCTGACCGTGCACATCTCCTATAATATCGTACATAAATAAAATTGCCTGGGTTTATCCAGGCAATTTATTACTATTTTTTGAAAAATTCCGATTTCCACATTAAATTTCCCGTTCTCCGTTCTCCCTTCCTTTGCTCCTTTTTCCGGTCTCCGGTCTCCATCCTACGTCAACTCCTTTTCGATGAAACTCCCCAACTTCATATATTTTTCGTAGATTGTCTGGTACCGTTCTGCATTTGCCGGAACAGGCAGGTATTCCGTTTCAATACCACCACCCATTTTTTCCTGAGCTTCCATGGTCGTTTCATAGACGCCGGCGGCCACAGCTGCAGCCATTGCCGCACCCAAGGCGCAGGCCTGCTCGGAACGGGCTACTTTGATCGGCATATTCAATACATCACAAACGATCTGCATCACCAGCGGTGATTTTTTCGCCACACCACCCAGCGCAATCACGCCTTTGATCGGAATACCTTCCTGGGTATACCGTTCAGCTATCGCTTTCGATCCAAAAGCGGTCGCCTCGACCAGGGCGCGGAATATTCGCGGAGCATCTGTTCCGAGACTCAGTCCGGCAATTGCTCCTTTCAGATTCTGATTGGCGTCGGGAGTACGGCGGCCATTCATCCAGTCGATCGCCAATACGCCACTATCTGAAACCGGCACTTTTGAAGCCGCCTTTGAAAGTTCTCCAATCAGCTTTCCCGATATCTCTTCAATCAGTTGTTGTCGGAGCGATTCATCCACAAGTGCGGTCTGCGCGAGGATATTTTCGGCAGGCCACATCAGGACTTTTTTAAACCACGCGTAAATATCGCCAAACGCCGATTGCCCGGCTTCCATACCCAGCATGCCCGGTACAACCGACCCGTTTACCTGTCCGCAGATACCGGCGATGAGTTTGTCACCCACTTCATCCATTGGGGCGATCAGCATATCGCAGGTCGATGTGCCCATCACCTTACTCATATAATAAGGTTTGATTTCACCCCCAACAGCCCCGACATGCGCATCAAAAGATCCAACACCCACGATGATACCCACAGGCAATCCCAGTTTATCTGCCCATTCTTTGGTTAATTTCCCGGCCGGCACATCAATGGTGTAGGTTTCTTTAAACAGCCGGTCGCGCAATCCACTCAGCACCGGATCAAGGGAAACCAGAAATTCTTCGGAAGGCAGACCTCCAAAAACTTCATGCCACATGGCTTTATGACCTGCAGCACAACGGCTCCTTTTGACGGTTGCCGGTCGTGTATTTCCCGTTAAAATGGCTGGTATCCAATCGCAATGTTCGATCCAGCTGTGTGCAGCCCTCAAAACCCCGGGATCTTCCCTTGAAACATGGAGGATCTTGGACCAGAACCACTCGGATGAGTAAATTCCACCTTCATATTTTCTAAAATCAATGGACCACCTGGAGGACTTTTCATTGATCTCATCGGCCTCTTTTACGGCCGTATGATCCTTCCACAGAATGAACATGGCATTTGGATTCTCCTCAAATCCGGCTGTCAATGACAAAGGAGTGCCATTCTCGTCGACTGCGCAAGGGGTTGAGCCGGTCGTGTCAACCGAAAGGCCAACCACATTTTGCGCAACGTCGGACGTAACCTTTTTTAAAGCTTCTTTAATCGTATATTCAAGCCCTTCAAGGTAATCCAGAGGATGTTGTCTGAACTGATTTTTAGCTGGATCACAATATACCCCCTTCTTCCATCGCGGATACTCAAAAACCGCACTGGCGACTTCTTCTCCGGTCAGTACATTCACAATCAGTGAACGAACCGAATCCGTTCCATAGTCCACTCCAATCGTGTATTTTGCTGTTGTCATGTTTATCATTTAGTTTAGAATTATTTTTGTCCGTAATAGGCGTCCTTACCGTGCTTTCTGAGAAAATGCCTGTCCAGCAAAGCCTGGCTCATTTCTGCACCGGGATTGAGATTGAGCGAGCGGAATGTCATCTTCGCTACTTCCTCCAGCACGACGGCATTATGCACGGCATCGTGGACATCTGTTCCCCACGAAAAAGGAGCATGGTTATTTACAAGCACACCCGGAATATGATCAGGATTCAATTCTTTAAAACATTCGACAATAACCTGCCCTGTCTCCTGTTCATAAGTTCCATTGATCTCTTCATCGGTCATTTTCCTTGTGCAGGGAATTTCGCCATAAAAATAGTCCGCATGAGTCGTACCAATAGCCGGGATCGACATACCCGCCTGAGCCCAGCTTGTCGCCCATTCCGAATGAGTATGGACAATCCCGCCAATATGCCCGAAATTTTTGTAAAGGACCAAATGAGTGGCTGTATCGGACGAAGGTTTGTATTTGCCTTCCACAATATTACCATCCAAATCGACCACAACCATATCTTCAGGAACCATATCATCATAAGAAACACCACTGGGCTTGATCACAACCAAGTCTTTCTCCCTGTCGATCCCACTTACATTTCCCCAGGTAAAAATGACCAGGCCATGCTTCACCAAATCCAGATTAGCCTGGCAAACCTGCTCTTTCAATTTTTCCAGCATCTTCCTTAATTTTTGTGTTCACAAAAGAGTAAGTTAAGTACTCGTGATCAATCTTCTTACCAAAAATAGACATAAAATGCAATCGTAAAACCTAAAATAATCACCGTATGGATGATATCCCATTTATTCCAGCTGGCACGTGTTGCGGCCTTCTGTGCGGCTGTTGCTGAATGGAATGTCAAACCCTCCACCTGTGATGCTGGTGCACTTTTTGTAAAACGGCTGACAATCATGATCACCAGAATACTGAAAATCAGCATTCCTCCACTGAAGAACAGCCAGTTAACTTCATAAAACAACTGATAAAACCAGCTATCTGCACCTTTCTCCACGGCCCAAAGTTTGACATCGGTATAGCCTGCCTGACCCGCGAAGGTGGAATAGAGCACTTTCGCACCTAAACGAATAATGCCAATAACAAAACCGGCGATCATTCCCCACATTCCCCCTTTGGGAGTCGGCCTTGTAGAAACAACTCCCAACAGGAAAGCCGCGGCAATACCCGGCGCCAAAACAGACTGGACGTCCTGCAGGTAATTGTACAGCACACTGCCAATGCTCCTCATGATCGGGATCCAAAGAATTCCAAGAACAACGACGACAATCGTCGCGATACGCCCTACATGTACCAGTTTTCTTTCACTGGCGTCCGGTTTATATTTCTTGTAAAAATCGATTGTGAACAACATGGAAGATGAATTAAACAGAGAGGCCAATGAGCTCATGAGCGCCGCAAGAATTCCGCAAACGACCAAACCTTTTAAACCCGCGGGAAGCAGCCTGGATACCAAGGTCGGAAAAGCAGAATCAGAGGTAGCCAGGGTAAAAACTTCACCATTAATAACTACCCCCTTTTTTGCCATAGCAAAAGCGATCATTCCCGGGATCAGGAAAAGGAACACCGGGGTCAGCTTTAAGTAAGCGCCGAAAATGGCTCCCCGTCTTGATTCGGTTTCATTTTTTCCGGAAAGTACCCGCTGTACAATATACTGATCGGTACACCAATACCAAAAGCCAATCACTGCGGAACCAATCAACACACCAAGCCATGGAAAATTAGCATCCTGATTGCTGCGAATCAGGTTAAACATCGTATCACCCTGCGCATTTACCTGAACGGCTGTAGTGGCAGCCACCACTTCATCCCAGCCGCCAACTGCCCTTAGCCCCAGTACCACGATGATCAGTGATCCGAGAAGCAGGATCGGCGTTTGCAGAACTGAAGTATATAAAACCGATTTCATTCCTCCTATGACCGTATAAACTGCTGTCAGCAGGACCAGCCCGATCGCGGAGATCCAAAAGAAATCAACTCCCCAAATGCTTTCAATTCCAAATACTTCCTTGAAAACCAGGCCTCCGGCATAAACGGTTACAGCCACCTTGGTAAGCACATAGCTGACCAGCGAAATCAGCGACAAAATGGTTCTTGATTCTTTATTATAACGCCTCTCGAGAAATTCAGGCATGGTCGAAACCATACTTCTGGAATAGAACGGGACAAACACCCAGCCCAGGATCAGGATCATCCATCCCTGGATTTCCCAGTGAGCCATTGCCATACCACTCGAAGCACCCGCGCCGGCCAATCCAATCAAATGTTCAGATCCTATATTTGAGGCAAATATAGATGCGCCGATAGCCAGCCAGGTTGCATCCCGCCCGGCAAGGAAATAATCTCCGGAACTGGTTTGTTTTTGTTTAAACACCCACAGGACAATTCCGATAAGTGCCAAGCCGAAAATTCCGATAACGATCCAGTCAAGTGAAGCCATTTAATTTAGGTTTAAATTTGATTGATCAGGTCTTTCTACTATTTACAAACCTTTCGCAAGATGATAATACAGATCATTCCATTTCAACTCTTTCTTAAACTCCGGAATGGTTGTGTTTTCATCAATCACAATAAATTCCAGTTTTAACATTTCTGCAAAATCTTCCAGATATTCACGGTTGAGAGCCATGGAGAAACTGGTATGATGAGCACCTCCGGCAAGGATCCAGGCAGTCGCACCGATCTCAAGATCAGGCATCGGCACCCAAAGCGCACGGGCAACAGGCAGTTTCGGAAGCGGCTGAGGAGTGATCACCTGAACAGGATTGACAATCATCCGCATTCGTCCTCCCATATCTACTAAAGTTGCATTAATTCCTTTACCTTCCGGCACGTTAAATACCAGACGGGCGGGTGCATCCTTTCCTCCAATTCCCAGTGGATGCACTTCGATTTTGGGTTTGGAAGCAGCAACCGAAGGACAAATTTCAAGCATATGCGCACTTAGTACAGCCGGCTGGGCAGGATCAAGATGATAGGTATAATCTTCCATAAAAGAACATCCTCCTTCAAGTCCCACAGCCATCATCTTCATGATATGTACCAAAGCCGATTGCTTCCAGTCGCCTTCGGCTCCAAAGCCATATCCCAGCGCCATCAGATGCTGGCAAGCCAGACCCGGAAGTTGTTTAAGCCCCGTTAAATCTTCAAAATTTGTTGTAAACGCTTTGTATCCGTTTTTATCAAGGAATTTCTTCAGTCCCAGTTCTATTTTTGCCTGATAGCGGACGCTTTCACTTGAAGGATCATCCAGTTGATACGTTTTCGCATAAACATCCATCAAACCATCGATTTCCGCTTCTGAAATGGTTTCTACACTGGCCGCGAGTTCACCCACACCATGAGAATTAACCTGCCATCCCAGAACCCGCTGGGCCTCTACTTTATCTCCTTCCGTTACAGCAACATAACGCATATTATCACCAAAGCGGCAAATTTTCAACGACCGGGAAGCATGATAACCAATCGCTGCACGAATCCAGATCCCCAGTTTTTTCTGAATCTTTTCATCCTGCCAATATCCGACAATGACTTTCCTTTCCAACCGCATGCGTGAACAAATAAAACCAAATTCCCGGTCACCATGGGCAGACTGGTTCAGGTTCATAAAATCCATATCGATTTCATTCCATGGAATGTCCCGGTTAAACTGAGTATGGAGATGAACGAAAGGCTTATTTAAAACCGTTAATCCCTGAATCCACATTTTTGCAGGCGAAAACGTGTGCATCCAGGTCACCAGTCCGATACAGCCGGGCGTATTGTTCGCTTCCAGACAAATGCGGTAAATTTCGTCGGGAGTGGTAACAACCGGCTTAAAAACAAATTTGACAGGAACTTCAGGGGAAGCATCCAATGCCCTGGCAATGGTTTCAGAGTCACGATCCACCTGTTTTAACGTTTCAGCACCATATAAATGCTGACTTCCGGTCACAAACCAAACTTCCAGTTTTTTCAGATCATTTTTTTCCATCTCAGTAAAATTTAATGTTTATATTTTTACGATACGGCCAATGTCACGGTCAGGAAGTTCCTCCTTCTTGAAGCAGTAATAATAGGCTCCCTTTTTCGATTCGGTCGAATCTTTTTTATTTGATCTTTTCAATATGTCGAGTGATAATACTTTTTTTCTGAAGTTTCCGGGGTCGAAGTTTCGCTGAAAAATCGCTTCATACAGGCGGCGGAGCTGGGTGAGTGTAAAATATTCAGGCAGCAGTTCGGGGCCTACCAACTGATAACCTGCCTTTTGCTGCAGTTTTACAAGTGCCTTTCCCACCATTTCATCGTGGTCAAAGATCAGCTTTGGCTTCTTCTCAAGTGAAAACCAATCGGCCCCGTACTGATGGACGATCTCCTCGTCATGCTTGTCCAACCTGATCAGTGCATAGTAGGCAATGCTGATTACCCGTGCTGCCGTCTCTCGTTCAGGGAACGAAAACGCCGCCACCTCATCCATATATATCTGGTCCAGACCTGTCGTTCTTTTTAAAATACGCCCGGCAGCCTGTTCAGAAGATTCCTTTTCCTGGATAAACCCACCTAAAAGAGACCAGTTGCCTTTGGCGGGCTCAAAGCTCCTCGGATAAAGCAATAATTTCAGTTCACCATCCATGTAACCAAAGATCACACAGTCGACCGCCACATAATGCTTCGGATGTTCTCCGTACATTTCTTTCAAAAATTCCTGTTTAAGCTCGTTCATACGAATCAAAATTATAAAAGTATATTATACTCTTATTGATAATTTTTACTTTTTTATTCACTTATGCTATAAAACATATACGAAAAAAGCCATCCGGCTTACACCGGATGGCTAAAATTATACAAATATCACTTACTGTATCTGCTTCCACTTCCCGGGTTCCAGAGAAATGTCATTGATAAACAGACCAGTTACCGTTTCCTGTAATGAATGGCCGGAAGTTCTCTTAATCTGGCTGCGGCGCCTTCGGCAGTAATATCACGCTGGGGATTTGCCAGCATTTCATAACCAACCATAAATTTTTTTACAGAAGCCGATCTCAGCAAAGGCGGATAAAAATGCATATGAAAATGCCATGCAGGATGTTCCTTTCCATCGGTGGGCGCCTGATGGATCCCGGAGGAATAGGCAAATGATACCTGGAAAAGATTATCGTACATGATTGTTAGCCTGCGATAAATATCGGCCAGCGCCATTTTTTCATTTTCATTCATTTGTCCGATGTGCTGAATGGATTTCCGGCTGATCACCATGCTTTCAAAAGGCCAGACAGCCCAGTACGGGATGAGGGCAACGAAATGATCATTTGCTGCAAGGATCCGTACCTTTTTATTTAGTTCCTTTTCCAGGTAATCTGAAAGCAATGTACGACCGTGCTTTTCGAAATAAGTCCGTTGCCTGATATCTTCCTTATACGGTTCATTAGGGATTGAGCTCGACGACCAGATCTGTCCGTGGGGATGCGGATTGCTGCAGCCCATGATGCTCCCTTTGTTTTCAAAGATCTGGACATAGTTGATAAATTCCTTTGTACCCAGTTCAAGATATTCCCTTTGCCAGGTATCAACTACTCTTTTTATATCAGCCACTTCCATTTCGGGAATAGTCAGGTCGTGACGCGGCGAGAAGCAGATCACTTTACAAATCCCGCTTTCGCTTTTGGTCTGGAATAACTCTCCGTCCGAAAAATTCCCTTCAGGAGCATCGGCGAGCAAGGCGCTGAAGTCATTTGTAAAAACAAAAGTTCCATGGTATTCCGGATTTTTTAAACCACCTGCCCTTTCATTACCCGGACACAGATAACAGGCAGGATCGTATTCCGGGCGCTTTTCTTCATGCACTTTTTCCACCTGTCCCTGCCAGGGACGTTTAGCCCGGTGTGGTGAAACCAATATCCAATCGCCGGTTAACGGATTGAACCGGCGATGGGAATGGTCTTCCATATTAAATGTTGTCATCAATCTGTTTGTTTAGAAAATCTTTTTGCCTCCGTCTCCAATTTCGGCTACGTAGAACTCAGGGTTCAGGCCTGTTTTAGCTTTATATTCTTTGCCAACTTCAGAGATAAACGCATCGATCGCTTCATCTTTGACCACAGAAACGGTACAACCACCAAACCCTCCACCGGTCATACGTGAACCGATCACTCCATCAATTTTCCAGGCAGCCTCAGCCATTGCATCCAGTTCAGGACCAGTTACTTCATAATCATCACGCAGCGAAACATGTGAGGCATTCATCAACTTTCCAAATAATTCCAGGTTACCCGTTTTCAATGCTTTCACCGCATCGGTCGTCCGTTCAATTTCTGAAACAACGTGACGTGCCCTGGCCCGGACTACTTCATTTTCAATTTTTGGTTCCACCGACTTGAATTCGTCCAAAGAAAGATCAGCCAGCTGGCTAATTGCCTTAAACGGCTTGATGGCCTCCACGGCAGCCCGACACTCGCCTACCCGCTCGTTATATTTGCCGGAATCCAGTTTATGAGGACTGTTTGTATTACTTACAACAATTTTGCAACCTTTCAGGACCACAGGAACCAGTTCGTATTCCAGGGTATCACAATTCAGAAAAATGGCATGATCTTTAGCACCCAGACCTGATGCAAACTGATCCATGATCCCGCACATGACACCTGCAAACTCATGTTCTGCCTTCTGTCCCATTTTAATCAGGTCAATCCGGTCAAGACCATAACCATACTGATCGTCAATAGCCACAGCCGTTACCACCTCAAGTGCCGCTGATGAAGAAAGGCCGGCTCCATTTGGAACATCACCGTAAAATAACAAATCTGCTCCGGTAGCAGGTTTTAATCCGCGTTTCACAAACTGCGCGATGACCCCAAGCGGATAATTGACCCATGCTTTATTCCCCAACGGTTTTGTCAGCTCATCGAGCGACAATTCCACTTCGAGTTCCATATTCAGCGATGCAAACTTAAATGAAGGGCGGTCAACTTTACGAATCAGGCAGTAATTCCCGAAACTCAGGGCGCAGGGAAAAACAAAACCACCATTATAGTCGGTATGTTCGCCAATTAAATTAACGCGTCCTGGTGAAAAATAACCTGAGAAATCGCCTTCTCCATATTTTTCCACGAATTTTTCTTTCAATGTTTTAATATCCATCTTTATTGCTTTATAAATAAATAAGTAATCGTTTGACTGGTGGGTACTGGTAGGTAAAAGTACAAATTAAACGGTCGCTGTATTTTTAAGAATTTATGTTATGAAACATACGAAGAAGCCTTAGAGCGACTGACGCCGGATCAGGGCGGCAGGATTCGCGATCTGCTCCCTGCGTTTTTCAACGATCATCTCCGCAAGGGTTTCACCCATCCTGTTAAAGTCGGTTGAAATGGTCGTAATACCACCGGCTACAACCTCTTTAAGAACCGTATCATTAAAAGATACTATGCCAAAGCCGGCACCCAAATCAAAATTCTGTTCTGCAGCCATTTTGACCAGACGTACAAGATTCCGGTCAGATGGAACAAAATACGCCTCCTCTTTCCGGATCTTCCTGTTTTGCAGACTACGGAGTACTTCAAAATCAATGTGCTTTTCCCCGCAGAACTTCTCAAATCCTGTTACCCGGCCTTCAGGTTCTTTTCCCCCCGGAAAGATCATAATGAGCTTTTTATACTTTTTAAGCAGATCTTCCCCATTGACCAGTGCCTGATATACATCCTGTTCAAAATCCTGATAGACCACGGGATACCGCTTCAAATCTGATTTTAGCCGGTCGAGAATATAAACTTTATCTTCAGGCAGTACCGCAAGGATATCAGCAGTATGATCAAAAGTAGCCGGCATGATCACATACGAAGTGTACTTACCCGAGCTTTGATTAATTAAATCCTTAAAAAGCTGAAAATTAAAATGATGAAAATAAATATCCACATTTGTCCGGATATCCAGCTTATTCAAAAAAGAAGTGTATAAATCTTCTTTGAATGCATTTAGTTCGTCGAAAAGTAAAAATATGCGTTCATCCAGGTGCACCTCCGTACTGTTGATATAATATCCTTTCCCGGGAATGGAATGAATGACACCCTTCGCTTTTAATTCGTTAAACGCGACCATTACCGTATCGCGAGAAAGGGCGAACTCAGCGCAAATCTGGTTCAAAGAAGGAATTTTGTCTCCAAGATTTAAATCGCCATTTGAAATAGCGTGGTATATCGAATTAATGATTTGCCGGTATTTGGGCACACCCAAGGTATCATCGATTTGAATATTCTTCATTCAGGAAACAGGTTTGAGAGATTTATACATTCAAAATTAGAAAAAAAACATCGACTATAGCAACCAGTACCTACCAGTTGGAGAGAATAATTTGTAACTTGCTCCCGGGATAACACGCAAGTATCAAGACGCAAGACACAAGATATTAGACAATAGAGGGTTAGAACAATGAATGAAAAAAGCTATTGGCAGCCAGCAACCGGTTGCCGGCAGCAATTTAGCAATATGAGCATCAAAACAAATAAAATTAATAAACAGCTAAAGGCTAATAGCTAAAAGCTAAGACGTATGAAACGAGCCATGAACGCCACAGTTTACGGCAAAGGGAATGTTTATCGGCGAGTTCCATACCGTTGAGAGGCGTCTCAAAGTAATGACGCCGGATACGCAAGTTGTAATTAGTAAAATTGAAAAAATAAACGTATATGAAAATAACCAGTCAACCTTTTGGAAAGACCAGGGATGGTCAAAGTGTACAATTATTCACGTTATTGAACGACAAGGAGGTTACCGTTAAGATTACCAATTATGGTTGTAATATCACAGCCATAGAAATGCCGGACAAAAACGGGCAAATTGACAATATTGCCTGCGGTTTCGAAAAACTGGACGATTACCTGAACGACTCTTACCTGGCCAACTACCCCTATTTCGGCAGTATCATCGGACGTTATGCCAACAGGATCGCCAAAGGGAAATACAGTATCGATGGAATAATTTACTCCGGGGCAATAAACAACGGAGAGAATCACCTGCATGGTGGATTGATCGGATTCGATCGCCGGATCTGGGCTTCTGAAGTTATCGAAACGCGGGAAAAAGTGGGTGTTAAATTTTCTTATTTCAGCCCCGACAAAGAGGAAGGTTACCCGGGAAATCTGAAAGTAAGCTGTACCTGCACATTGGATAATGAAAACAAACTCACTCTCTTTTATGAAGCAGAGACCGACCAGGCGACAATCGTCAACCTGACCAACCATACCTATTTTAACCTGACCGGAGGCAAAAAAAATATACTCGATCACGAACTTCATCTGACCGCAAAAAAGATTACTGAATCAAAAGACTTGATCCCTACGGGTAAGATTCTTCCTGTTGAAGGAACTCCCTTCGATTTTACAGTAAAGAAAAAGCTAGGCAAGAATATATCGGTCCTGGCTGAAGGCTATGATCAAAATTTCGTTCTGGATAATGAGGCAGGACAACTTGTTGAGGCAGGCTGTTTATCTGAAGCTGAAAGCGGTCGTAAAGTCAGTGTATACACGACGCAACCGGGAATGCAGGTTTATACCGGCTATTGGATACCTGAATTGATCATAGACGGCGTTAAAAAGTTCGGAAGTTATTCCGGAGTAGCGCTCGAGACCCAACATTATGCCGATTCCCCCAATCACGATAATTTTCCTTCCACGATAGTACGTCCGGGAGAAAAATACGAACAAACGACTGTCTATCAGTTTAACACGAAATAACCTATTGCGGCTTTTATCTCTCCGGAAAAATTCATTTCTGCAAGGGCGGGAATGAATTTTTTGCTGTTCTTCCCTCCCTGTAAATTAATTGTTCTCACATGATCTTCCTATTTTTCTTATTTTTGGAATTGTCAATTAAATAACCAAACTTATGAAGACCGTTATCGAGCTCTTTGAAGCCAGTGTCAGTAAGTATCCTGATAATGTCCTCCTTTGGGAGAAAAAGGAAGGAGAGTTTCGGGGAACCACTTACAGGGAAGTACACCGCCATGTTCTGCATTTTGCCGCAGGATTACAGGCTACCGGAATCAAAAAGGGGGATCGGATTGGGTTGATCTCTGAAGGGAGAAATCAGTGGCTTATCAGTGAGCTGGGAATTTTATACGCTGGAGCGATCAATGTTCCCTTATCGGTAAAACTGGATGCCAAATCAGAATTAAGATTCCGGTTGGAACATTCCGGATGCCGGATGGTTGTTGTTTCGGAAGGCCAGGCGCCAAAAATAGAGGAGATCAGGAAAGAGATTCCCGGACTGGAAAAGGTTATTTATCTGGATGACAAAGAAAATCCGGGAGAAAATGACCTCAGTTATGAGTCCATTATTATCGAAGGAAAAACATTCCTCAGAGAAAGTAAAGATCTCGTGGAGCAGGTTTACAAGGCTGTGAAACCGGAAGATCTGGCCAATATCTCCTATACATCAGGTACCACCGCCGACCCAAAAGGAATTATGTTATCTCACCTGAATTATACCGCCAATGTAATTCAGTCGAATACGTTGATGGAGATCACATCCGAATGGAAAACCCTGGCGTTTCTTCCCTGGGATCATGCATTTGCTCATACTGCGTGTCTGTATTGCTTCATCTATAACGGAGCCAGTGTTGCTTCACTCGAACCTGGCAAAACTCCAATAGAAACATTGAAAAACATTCCCAAAAATATCAGGGAGATTCAGCCAACCATTCTGATGAGTGTCCCGGCTATTGCCAAAAATTTCCGGAAAGGAATCGAAACTGCTATCCGTCAGAAAGGAAAAACCACTCAAAAGCTGTTTGAACATGCTTTGAAAATTGCTTATCAGTATAACGGCATTGGTTGGAATAAAGGCAAAGGCTACAGGGCTTTTTATAAACCATTCGCAGCGCTTTATGACAAGATCCTGTTTTCAAAGATCAGGGAGAGTTTTGGAGGAAAACTTAAGTTCTTTATAGGGGGTGGTGCCCTTCTGGACATTGAGTTGCAGCGATTCTTTTACGCGATTGGGATTCCTATGTGCCAGGGCTATGGCCTTTCTGAAGCTTCTCCGGTCATCTCATCCAATGCCATTCATGCCATAAAATTCGGCTCATCCGGACGGCTGGTCAAGTACATGGATCTGAAGATCGTGGACGGAGATGGCCATGAACTACCGATCGGTGAAAAAGGTGAGATCATGATCAAGGGAGACAACGTCATGGCGGGTTACTGGAATAACCCGAAAGCCACTGATGAAACTGTTGTGGACGGATGGTTGCATACCGGCGATATGGGTTATATGGACCCTGATGGATTCCTTTATGTATTGGGTCGCTTTAAAAGCCTTTTAATTGCCAATGATGGGGAAAAGTACAGCCCCGAGGGAATTGAAGAGGCCATGATCGAACAATCTCCGCTGATTGACCAGTGCATGCTTTATAATAACCAAAATCCTTATACCGTTGGATTAATTGTTCCCAACATCCAGGCAGTCAACAGGAAACTGACCGGAGTAGGATTACGGACGGGATCAGATGCGGCAAATAAAGAAAGTCTGAGATTGATCCAGGCAGAGATCGATCAGTACAAAAAGGGCGGTAAGTTTGAGAACATGTTCCCTGAACGGTGGCTTCCCGCAACAATCGCGGTATTACCCGAGGCCTTTACCGAACAAAATCATCTTCTGAATTCAACAATGAAGATTGTCAGAGGAAAAATAGCTGAATATTTTGAGGAAGAACTCGTCTTCCTGTATACACCGGAAGCCAAAAATACCGTGAACGAACGCAATCTGAAAGCAATTGCCCGATGGAATTCATAGTTGTCTAACGGACCTTTATCGCAAAACTACTTCAGAAAGTCCTCTCTTGCCGGGCTAAAGTTATCGATCAGCAAACCTGCTTCGAGACAATATACTCCATGCATTTCATTGGATGGTACGTAAAAGGAATCACCTTTATTCAGGATCATTTTTTGTTCACCAATGGTGACCTCAAATGCCCCTTCGGCGACATAGCTCGTTTGTGAATGTTCATGTTTGTGAAGGGCTCCTATGCCACCCTTTTCAAACTTCACCTTTACCAGCATGATCCTGTCGTCGTGACCCATAATCTGTCTGGAGGCTTTTTCATCCAGGATTTCCCAGTTCATTCTATCTGATTCAAAAAATATTTTCTTCATCTCATTCATACTTTAAGAAAACAGAGAGACGCGTTAGTTCCGGCCTCTCTCTGTTTTT
>Ga0074195_1001371_pt1 | contig 34889 bp, 44 predicted proteins | sample EPASupsiteHSE623_FD_64525 | JGI IMG/M metagenome (GOLD analysis project Ga0074195, IMG submission 64525) | Bioremediated contaminated groundwater from EPA Superfund site, New Mexico - Sample HSE6-23 | ecosystem: Environmental > Aquatic > Deep subsurface > Groundwater > Contaminated ... | reverse complement strand
ATGGGTAAAGTGTTAAAAGGGGGAGGAGAAAGAAAAGGGGGGGTTATTGTGGACAACGGCCGGGTGACTGTTGGTTTCAACGGTGGCGGGTGAGGAGTGTAAAACGGCCGGAGGCTGTTTAAGGTGTTAGGTGATAGGTGTTAGGTGTTAGTAAAAAAAAATATAAAAGGTTTTTAGGTAGGCGTAATAAGCCTACCTAAAAATTTTACTGATAACTTAATTGGTAACAGGCAACTACCAACTGATAACTGCCAACTGTCAACTGTCAACTACCTTATGCCAGCTGGCGATACTCGTTGAGGACGGTATCGATAAGGGTGGAACGGCTCTGGGCGGTAATGGGATGTGAGATGTCGAAATACTTCTCTCCCACTTTTTTGGACGGCATTGAGACAAAGAGACCGTTTTTGCCTTCGACAATCTTGATGTCGTGGACGACGATGGCATCGTCAATTGTCACCGAGGCAAAGGCCTTTACGTTTCTGTCTCCTCTTGTTTTTCTGATCCTGACGTCGGTAATGTTCATTTTGCTACCTGGTATGTTTAAAATATTTTTTGTTTTGGGGGAGGAATAACACTTTCTTTTTGATTATCTCTCCCTCTGTTACCAGGTATTCACCTCCTTATCCAGATGATATCAAGAACGTATGTTTGGCGTCAATGATAAATCCCTGATAGAAAGATGATTGATTATCTATAATTACGAACCAATTAAAAACCGAGTTGACACAATTTATTATAAGAGGTATGATAATGATATAATATTAGAATATTATAATATATGCATAAGGTATTACTGGTAATTATTCTAAAAGGAGAGAAAAATTGAAATATAAAATTATAGTACTAATCCTATTAGTTGCTGTCTTAGCGGGTATATTTGCCGTTAAATCGGGTAATGGCCGGATTGCCGGAGATTCAACCCGAAATATAGATGTGTCCAGGTCATCTGTAAGTTTAATTGAGCAGGCAAGACAAAAAGGTCAGCCGGCCTGGCTGCTGTTCCACTCCACAACCTGACAGTCCTGTGTTGAAATGGAGCAGGTGTTCCATTTATTGCAGCAGGAGTTTTCAGGGAGGGTTGCCTTTATAAATATTAATGTTAATAATCCTGAAGAGCAAGCTTTATGTATTCAATATCAGATCCAGTACATCCCTACCACCTATTTACTCAATGCCAAGGGAGAAGCAACATTTGATTATATTGGCGCTATCAGTCAAAGCGCAATGAGGTCCAAACTAGAAGCGCTAGCGGGGGGCACGTAACATGGAAGAACTGGTTACCCGCTATCTTTCGCATCTGTTGAATGGTTACTCGCTTTTAGCCGTACTGTTGGTGTTTGTTGGGGGTATCGTTACTGGTATCGGTCCGTGCAATATATCGATGATACCGGTTCTTATGGCCTATGTTGCTGGAACATCTGACGGCGGTAAAGCCCGCGACTTTCTCCTGTCTCTCTTCTTTACCCTTGGCACATCCACTACTTTCGCCCTTTTGGGAGTTATATTTTCGGTGGTTGGTGGTCTCTTTGGCGCATCCAAATCAGTTTTGGTCTACATCGCAGCGGTTGTAAGTATAATAGTCGGACTTAAAATACTGGGGATAATAAGATTTAACCTGCCTAATTTAGGTTTAAAAATGCTTTATAGACCTAAGCGCCATGGGATATGGCCTGCTTTTGTACTGGGCCTGCTGATAGGCCTTGCCGGTTCCCAGTGCGGCACTCCGGTTCTGTTCGCCATTCTTTCCCTGGTGATGAGCAAAGGCCAGGTTGTTTACGGCGCTACCCTATTATTTGTCTACGGGCTTGGCAGGGGAGTGCCGGTAATTGCAGCCGGTACTTTAACTGGCTTTACCAAAGGTCTGCCGGCTGTATCGAAATGGGCAGGGATATTTGAAAAGGCTGCCGGAATCATATTAATTATTATCGGGCTTTATTTCGCGTGGACTGCCTGACAGGAGGAATGAACATGGACGAGAGGCTGTTTGCAATGGAATCCGATTTATTCAAGGCGCTGGCTCATCCTACCAGGGTGCGGATTTTAAAACACCTGAGACAGGGCGAAAAATGTGTCTGCGAGTTTACGGAGGACTTGGATGTCGAGCAGTCCAATATGTCCCAGCACTTGGCCATTTTACGCAAACAGGGTATTTTAAGTTTCCGTAAAGAAGGACTGAAGGTTATATACAAGGTAAACTATCCTCAGGTTTTTGAAATACTTGACCTGGTTGAAGAAATACTGGTTTCCCAGGTCAACGAAACTCTAGGACTGTTAAAGGAAAAAACAATAAATAAAGGGGGTGAGTAGAGAATGGAAATCAAGGTATTGGGGGCCGGCTGCGCGAACTGCAATAAGCTGGAGCAGATGGTTTTTGACGTACTGGCAGAGCAAAATATAGACGCTAATGTGATGCACGTGACAGATTTTAAAGAAATCGTTGCCATGGGTGTTATGGGTACGCCTGCACTGGTCATAGACGGTCAAGTCAAGGTTTCCGGGGTGGTTCCCTCTAAAGCCAAACTGACCGAAATCATTACCGAATCGGCAGGTAATAGTAAAAAATAAAGCTGCCTTGCCGGCGAATTGGCCAAGAGGGGGTATTATAGATGTGGCAGCAGTTTGTAAACTATCTTGTTTATGATTTAATTGGTCTATCCCCTAAATCACACTTGGGGTCTGCGGTAAATTTCTTTATTTATGATACTGTGAAAATATTGTTCATGCTGTCCCTGATTATATTCTTTGTAGCGATTATCAGGAGTTTCTTCCCGCCTGAGAAAACAAAAAAAATACTAGGCCATAAAAGTAAACTTATCGGCAACATTATAGCCGCTTTTCTCGGTATTGTCACTCCGTTTTGTTCCTGTTCAGCGGTACCGATATTTATTGGGTTTGTTGAAGCGGGTATTCCTTTAGGGGTTACATTTTCATTCCTTATCTCATCTCCCATGGTGAATGAAATAGCTCTTGGGATGCTATGGATGCTGTTCGGCTGGAAAATTGCCGTGATATATATAGCCAGCGGTATCATTATAGCTATAATTGCTGGTCTGGTATTGGGCGAAATGAATCTAGAACACCTGGTGGAAGACTATGTATACAGTATCAGTTCGGCTCAATGCAGCTGCGGGGTTCAAGAAGAACAAAAACAGACCTGGCGGGACAGGATTGATTATGCCAGGTCATATGTGGCGCAAATATTGAAAAAGGTCTGGCCTTACGTGGTTATCGGTATAGCAATAGGCGCTATAATGCACGGTTATGCTCCGGCGAATTTCCTGGCAAAATATGCGGGACCGAAAAATCCGTTAGCAGTACCTCTTGCTGTAATTATAGGTATTCCTCTTTATTCTAATGCTGCCGGGACCATCCCTATAGTTAAGGAACTTGTCAGGGCCGGAATGGCCATGGGCACCGCACTTTCTTTTATGATGGCAGTTACGGCACTGTCTTTACCTGAGGCTATTATTTTAAAACAAGTGTTGAAACCCAAACTTCTTGTGATATATTTCGGCATAGTAGGTTTGGGTATTATCGGTACAGGATATCTTTTCAATTTGATACTCTAGACGAGAAGGGTTTTGCAGCAGTTTACTGAAGCAAAACCTTTTTTAAAAGTCGTTTATCTTAATAAAGAGGAGGATATATACATGTTTGGCAGAGTGCTATTTTGCGATGATTTTTCTGAGTACAGCAGGGCGTCCCTGGACTCTCTTCAGAATAATCCTGTTATAAAACAATTAATTATTATTCATGTAATTGATGAAAAAGAGGACACGCTTGAGGAAAAGAGCGTTGCGGAGATTCTGCAAGAGAGAGCTAAAATGTTCGAGGATAACGGTGTTCAAGTAGTCACCCTGATTGACCACGGACCCGCTGCAGAAAAAATCCTGGCTGCCTCGGAACAACAAGGTGTATCCTTAATAGCTATTGGAGCTAGAGGGAAAAGTCTGATCAGGGATATCGTGCTGGGCAGTGTTTCGTCTGACATTATACGTTACGGAAAACGGTCAGCCCTGGTTATCAGGCTTAAAAACGCCGAAATAGGGAATGTGTTAAGTTATGAACCTTTGAAAGAAAATATTTTTCGAAAGATTATTTTTGCTACTGACTTTTCCCGCTACGCGGCTAAAGCCTTTGACTGCTTATTAGGGAACATAAAAGCTATGGGTACGGAAGAAGTGATTCTGACTCACATTCAGAACAAGTGGGATTCTGCGCCTCGGCATGGATTAGCCCAAATAGAGTCCGAAAACATACTTACCGGAAAAGCCATGAGAGTTAAGGAACTCGGAATAAAAAGCAAGGTATTCGTACGCAGCGGGGCGCCGGTGGCTGAAATAAACAAGCTGGCCGACGAAGAACAGGCCACATGTGTTGTGGTGGGGGCGAAGGGCAAGGGATATCTCCAGGAGGTATTGCTCGGAAGTGTTGCAGAGGACCTGGTTCGCAATTCAAACTTATCTGTACTGGTAATTAAAGTTGACTGTGTGCGGTCCAAAAAGGGTTGAAAAACTGTTAAGACAGCGGAGGGAGCGATGGTTTATGTCGCCTGTTCAGTGTTTCGGATGCGGATTGGTAGCTCAAGATGAGATTGGCGGCAATGGTGCTGAAAAGCGGAGCCGGCTGAATGCAAATCAGCGCTTTTGTCTCTGCGTTATCGGCGCCTGGTCCACCACCAAAATACCTATGTTCCTGTTCGAAATTTCTGCGCTTGGGGCGAAATTTGCCGTGACTCCGACAAAGAGAAAGAGCAACTTTATGAAGGCATTAGGGAACTGGCAGCTTAAGCTTTGAAAATAAAGTTGAAAACCGCAAAGAGAGGAGGGTTCAAAAATGGGGTAAACTGTAAAAAATGTGGTATTGCCGGTAAGCAAAACCATATTTTAATATGCCACAAATATGGCTGTCCTGTTGAGGAAGCGGAAAAAATGCACAAGGATTTTTGCCCGTATTTTATAGGCCGGATCTGTGAAGATGGGGAACCATTAACCCCTCAGCAGCATCTTCTTATGAGTGAACAGGAGTTATCTGCCCGGCATATGAAGGGGCCTGTGTAACTAAAATCAAATAAACTGATCTATGGGTTATAAAACGAAAACCTGGCTAATTTTGAGGGGGTGTAAATAATGTCCGGAGATGTTGAGAAAAACTTAAAGGTTGAGATTACTTACTGTGTTGAGTGAGGATTCTTTTCTTCAGCCTCCAGTTTGGCGGCTGCTATTAAAAACAAGTTTGGTATTGTTGCAGAGTTGGTTGAAGGGCATAATGGTATCTATGAGGTGGCTATAAACGATAATGTGATTTACTCCAATAGGGGCATTTGCAGCCAACGGCCCAAGGAAGAACAGGTCTTTGAAGAAATACAAAAACACGCTGCACCGCTTCCGGTGGAAGAGTTGGATAAGAAATCATCAGGTGTTGGCGAAAAAGGAAGAAGCATAAATATTGACTTTATGTATATTGACCTGAGTGAGTGTACATGGTGCCAGGGAACAGATAGAAATCTTCAGGAAGCTTTATCCGAGGTAGCGCAGGTTCTTAAAGCAACGGGCGTGGAGGTTACCGTAAATAAGATTCATGTGCAATCAGAGGAACAAGCCAGAGAGTTGGGTTTTGTAAGTTCTCCCACCATTCGTATAAATGGGAAAGACCTTCAGCTGGATGTGAAGGAAAGCCGGTGCGAATCGTGCGGCGACCTATGCGGGGAAGATGTGGATTGCCGCGTCTGGACTTACCGGGGGAAAGATTATACGGCGCCGCCAAAAGGCATGATCATTGACGCCATTTTAAGGGAAATTTACGGTGGTTCGAAAGAAAGTGTGGAAACGCCTGCTCCATCGGGAGAAGTTCCTGAAAATTTAGGAAGGTTCTTTGCAGCTAAACGCAGGAAGCAGGAGAATGAACTTATTAAAGCTGTGGATAGCTGCTGCGTCCCGACTTCAAATGATACGGGGTGCTCCTGAAGTTAGAAAACTTCCTGCAGTTTGCGGGTATTCTTTGTAAGATAAGGGCCTCATTATTGTTTTAAAGCACCGGTATTTATATATACCGGTGCTTTTATATATCGGTAAAACCGATGGAGATATAAGCTAGTCTGATGACTGATGCCTGCAGGTAAATGTTATAATTATTATTAGAAATATCTGTTGCTGGGATTCACATAATATGCGAGTGGCGAATATTAACACAAATCATTTGAATTGAAGGGGGGGTGAGGTTCAGTACAAAGCGGGGAATGCTCGCTCAGGATTTACATTTTGCAACAAAAATCATATTTTAAGGGGGAAAATTAATGCGCCGTTTTTTATCGTCTAAAAAATCATTTGGGTTTATTCTTGTTGCTTTATTGCTTGTTGTTGTTTTTGCAGGATGTTCCTCGAACGTAGCTCAGCAAACAGATTCAAAAACTACAGCATCTACACCTGCATCTGTCCTTCATCCAGCCAGCAACTCTACGGTAGCTGCCAGTACCGAGCCGCTGGGAGCTTTCAGTCTGGACGAAATGGGAGCAACCAACATTGTTGATGTAGCTTTCGTTGAATCCAAAATGGGCGATCCCGGCTGGGTTATCATTGACGGTCGTGAAAAGAAAGACTATGACAAGGGGCATATCCCCGGAGCGGTTAATTATCCGGACTCTATCGTTAAGACCTTAAAACACCCAATGGACGGTAGAGTGCATCCAGCAGAAAAAGTGGCCAAACTGCTTGGTGAAATTGGGGTAAGCAATGATAAAAAGGTAATTGTATACGGAACAAAAGGCGATTACCATGTTATGTGTGAAATGGCTCCCGTTTATTATGGATTACAGGAATGGGATTACATGAACGGCGGTTACGAAGCCTGGGTAAAAGCAGGAAAGAAAGTTGACACTGCGCCTGTTACTCCGACACCGGCCACTTTCAGCCCCAGTGTTAAGAACCCCAATATGTATGTTTCGACTGCACAGTTGGCAACAATAGTTAATGCCAAGGATGCCAATTATTATCTCCTTGACACCCGCAGCAAGGATGAATTTTCAGGTAAAGGCATGGCAGGCATACGTGCCGGACGGATTCCCGGAGCAGTTAACTTCCCGCCAGATGTAAACCTGGACAGCGATACCAAAGCAATGCTGCCCGTTGAGAAGCTGGCTGAAGTTTACAAGGAAGTACCTAAGGACAAGACCGTTATTCTCTATTGTCACCGCGGCTGCCGTACATCCTTTGCCTTTATGGCTCTTCGCGCCCTTGGTTACCAGGATATCCGCGTTTATGAAGACGGTTTTGTTGTTTGGAATATGTGGTTAGAACTTCCGGTTGACGAAGAACACTTCCTGAATTTCCGTGGTGATTTAAAAACTACAGTGGAAAAAGTGAAGGCAATGGAAACTCCTTCGGCTTCAAAGTAGTATACATGGGTTAAATGTTGTGATATATAAAAATAATAGGGAGGGCACCCGCCCTCCTTTTTTTAAACAACACAGGAGGAATTTAATTATGATTAAAGAGAAGGATGTTTTAGAAGAAGTTAAAGAGAAAGAGCAGAAGAATAGTTTATCGAGAAGGAAGTTCCTGTTAAGTACGGGAGCATTGACTGCCGGGCTGCTTGCCACCGGCGGGATTATCGGCTGCGCATCCAAAGGTGTTTCTGTCGCAACAACAGGAGGGTCAAGCGGTGTTCCCTGGAAGTATGAAAAACTGGATGTTGATTTAGTAAGAAAAAGAGGGTATGAGGGTTACTATAAATTTGGCTGCTGTTACGGAGCCGCCGAAGCATTGCTCATCACATTAAAAGAGACTTCGGGAGGGCAATGGGGAAGTATCCCTGTGGACATGTTCAAATACGGAGCAGGCGGAGCATATAGCTGGGGTACTTTGTGCGGCGCCCTTAACGGATCGCTGGCTGTCATAAATCTGGCCACAGAAAAGCATGCCGAGTTGGGCAATGAATTGATTGGCTGGTATACCGAGTTTCCCTTTCCGTCCGCCAAGCATGAATCCTACTGTAAAATACCTAAACAGATTACCACTATAAGCAAGTCACCCCTATGCCATGTATCTGTCAGCACATGGGCGGCTAAAGCGGATGCCAAGATTAACGAGCCTCTAAAGAAAGACCGCTGTGCCAAGGTTACCGGTGATACGGCCGCGCATGCCGCGGAGCTGCTGAACCAGGCCCTTGCAGGGAAGTTTACTGCAGTCTATAAAGTTCCCGAGGAATTTAAACATTGTATGCAGTGCCACCAGGGTGAAAAGAGCTTGAGAGACGATCAGCAGGGCAAAATGAACTGTCTTCTTTGCCATGATGACCATCCTGCCAAAGGTTAAACGCACCTCTCCTCCTTAATGCTGAGCCGGAACCTAAATGAGTTAAGGTTCCGGCTCAGTAATATTAATTGTTATTCTATAATCGTTCTAACAACAAAATAAATAAAGGAGTGGTCCGGTGAAGGGCATTATTCTTGCAGGCGGGAGTGGGACACGCCTGTATCCCCTGACAAAATACATGTCAAAACAGCTGCTGCCTGTTTATGATAAACCCATGATTTATTATCCGTTATCGGTTCTGATGCTGGCAAGTATCAGGGATATACTGATTATCTCCACTCCTGAGGATGTACCCAGGTTTCGACAATTGTTAGGGAACGGTGAACAACTGGGACTGCATATTGAATACGCAGTTCAGCCTTCACCCGATGGGTTGGTCCAGGCCTTCATCATCGGCAAGGAATTTATAGGCCGGGACAGGGTGGCGCTGGTTCTGGGGGATAATATCTTTTATGGCCACGGATTTGCCTCCATACTTAAAAAAGCGTCAACCATTGATTCAGGAGCCACGGTCTTCGCTTATCGTGTGAAAGACCCCAGGAGTTTTGCGGTGGTCGAGCTTGATGGCAGCGGAAAACCTGTCAGTCTTGAAGAGAAACCGGTTTTACCAAAATCGGAGTTAGTGGTTTTAGGACTTTATTTCTACGATAATGACGTAGTTGAAATTGCCGGGAGTATTAGACCATCGGCGAGGGGTGAACTGGAAATTACCGACCTGAATAATGTTTACCTCAAACATAACGAGTTACATGTGGAACAACTGGGCAGAGGCTTCGTTTGGATAGAAGCAGGAACCCATAAATCCCTGTTTGAGGCATCACAGTTTATTGAAATCATCGAAAAACGACAGGGATTTAAGGTTGCCTGTATTGAAGAAATTGCCTTTAATTTAGGCTATATCACGAGGGAACAACTGTTGCTTTTGGCCGAACCGCTGCGCAACAGCGAATACGGAAAGTACCTGTTATGTGTTGCCGAGTGCGGAAAATAAACTTATTTTACGTAAATGGACCGGTGAAGTATGAAGAATTGCCTTAAGACAACGACAGCTATTCTGGTAACCGGCGGCGCCGGCTTTATAGGTTCAAATTTTATCCCTTATTTTTTGGAGAAACACGAAAATTACAGGGTTATTAATTTAGATAAACTAACCTATGCGGGAAGTTTAGAAAACCTCAAGGAAGTCGAAGGACACCCGCGATATTATTTTATTAAAGGAGATATCTGCAACCGCGAATTGGTTGATTATATTTTTTGTGAGTTCCATATTAAAGGGGTAATAAATTTTGCCGCCGAATCCCACGTAGATAACTCCATCTTGGAACCGGACATCTTTGTAAGAACCAATGTATTGGGGGCCTTTACTTTAATCGATGCTGCCCGCAAAAACTGGATGGCGGAACCCCATGTGCCCGGGGATGGCTGTGCAGACTGCAGGTTCTATCATGTTTCCACCGATGAAGTGTACGGATCGCTGGAAGGTACCGGTCTGTTTACGGAAAAAACCCCGTATGACCCCCGCAACCCTTATAGTGCAAGCAAGGCTGGATCTGACATGATAGTAAGGAGTTACAACCGGACATACGGTCTGAATACAGTCATAACAAATTCCTCCAACAATTACGGACCCAGGCAGCACAGAGAAAAGTTCATTCCGACAATCATCAGAAAAGGGCTGGCCTTGGAAAAAATACCTGTATACGGTGACGGCAGGCACATCAGAGACTGGCTGCATGTGCTGGACCACTGCAGGGGAATTGACGCGGTGTTTCATCAGGGGAAAAGCGGGGAAACATATAGCATCGGTGGGAAAAACGAACAGGAGAATATATATGTTGTATCAAAGGTTTGTGACATACTTGATGAAGTGGCAGAGCATTACCGGAAAAAATCAGGTATCGGGAGATACAGTGAATTAATAACACTTGTTGCCGACCGGCCGGGTCATGACAGGCGGTATGGACTGGATACAACCAAAATAGAAAATGAAATTGGCTGGAAGCCGGAAATAGACTTTGAGACCGGGCTGGATGAAACCGTTAAATGGTATGTAAAAAAGACAGCAAAAGGCGTGGATCACGGAAGGGGTCAACAATGAAGGTGCCGTTTAACGTTCCGGGGAATACAGGGAAAGAAGCGCGTTACATTTTACAGGCGATAGCGAACAACTGCCTGTCGGGGGACGGGCAGTTTACGAAGAGGTGCCACGAGTGGTTTGAAAGAAACTTCGGGTGTCACAAGGCCCTGCTAACCACTTCATGCACCCATGCCCTGGAAATGAGTGCTATCCTGTCCAGTATCGAAGACGGAGACGAAGTAATCATGCCGTCTTTTACCTTCGTCTCGACTGCCAACGCTTTCGTTATAAGAGGCGCAAGGGTTGTGTTTGTTGATATCCGTCCTGATACAATGAATATCAACGAAGCTCTTGTTGAAGGAGCGATAACTGACAGAACAAGAGCGGTTATACCTGTTCATTATGCCGGTGTTGCCTGTGAAATGGATAAAATCCGTGAACTGGCCGAAAAGCATAACTTACTCGTAATCGAAGATGCCGCCCAGGGAGTAATGAGCACATACAGGGGGAACCCCCTGGGAACTATCGGCCACCTTGGTTGTTATAGTTTCCACGAAACCAAGAATTACACCTGTGGCGAGGGAGGGGCGCTTATCATCAACGATGACCGGTTTGTTTTCAGGGCTGAAGTTGTCCGGGAAAAAGGTACAAACCGTTCGAAATTTCTGCGCGGAGAAGTTGATAAGTACACCTGGATTGATATTGGCTCCTCATATTTGCCGAGTGAGTTAAATGCCGCTTTTTTATATGCTCAGCTTAAAGAGGCAAACATCATCAAAGCGGATAGGATGAAAAGCTGGGAGATGTATCTCAAAAGCTTGCAGCCGCTGGCTGACCGTGGCTGTATCGAATTGCCGTATGTCCCGCGGGAATGTCGGCATAATGCAAGCATTTTTTATATTAAGGTAAAAGATTTCAAGGAACGTTTTGAGCTGATCCGATATCTGGGGAAACGAGGTATTGCAAGTGTTTTTCATTATGTGCCCCTCCACAGTTCCGAGGCGGGGAAAAGATTCGGGCGGTTTTATGATCAAGACCGTTTTACCACAAAGGAAAGTGAACGCCTATTAAGACTGCCGTTATATTACAAAATGGAAGGCGATAAAATCGAATATGTTGTTCAGTCAATAGGGAGTTTTTATAATGTTTAGGGGACAGCATCGGCATCTACACCTGGTGGATATTGTCGGTAACACAAAGTTTGTTGTTTTCCTTATAATAATATTTCCGCTTTTGTTTGTTCGGCAAGGGCTGGATTTTACCGACACCGGTTATCTGCTGGCGAATTATCAGCAGATTTTTAATGAACCCGCAAGTATCGGATCGAGTTTTAGAATCTGGTTAACAGATATTATGGGCGGGATATGGGTATATTTTTTCGGTGATTCCCTGGGACTGCTCGGCTACAGGTTGGCCGGTGTCCTGATTGTTTACTCCTCTGTATACTGCTCATATTTAGTTCTAAAAAGATATTTCGACAAAAGGTATCTTCTATGGGGGTTATTGGTATCCTTAATATTTATTAACAGGTCAGGGTACCAGTTTGATTACAATAGTTTAACCGCGCTTTTCTATGTATTGTCTGCCTATTTCATCCTTAAAGGAATGCAAGACAATAAAAATTATTTAATATTCATTTCGGCTTTTCTATCTGGATTAAACATTTTTATCAGACTGCCGAATGTTTTAGGATTTCTATTTGTCCTCTGCATATTTTTTGCAGGCCACTTAAATAAAACTCGGTTTTCCGTTCAGGTTAAACAGTCCATTTATTATCTTGCCGGGTATCTGTCTTCGATTATAGTAGTATTTGCCGTTATGCACCTGTTAGGCCACTTTGAGATTTATATTTCCACTCTCAAAGACACATTTATTATGCTTTACGACTTAAAAGGATATCATAGTAGTGACAGATTGGCTAACACTTATTTGATACAGCACAAAATCGTGTCTGCCAAAACCGGGGTAATCATTCTGGGCTTAACAGTGATTTCAGTTATGCTTACGCTTTTTTCCAGGTTCCGTAATAGATTTTTGCAGTATTTGATTATTCTGTTAACGGCTTTTTGCTTAGTATATTTTAATTACGATTCTTATCAAATCAGGTTTGACATGGTTGCCGGGGCATTAGGAATTTTATATCCGGTTCTGGTTTGCATAATAATGGATGTGGGAAGAAACAATAAAGATTTACGACTGGTTTCTTTTGTATCGATACTAATTCTTGTGCTGGCGCCTCAGGGTTCCAGTGAGGGGATTCTAAACTCAGTTTATGGTATGTATATTGCCATGCCGCTTGTATTTAATTACCTGTGGGCAGTTAAAAGTTTTAAGATTAATATTGCATGGGTTACAGAGCCATTGATAAACAGGCTTAAAATTCGCCTGAGTGATAATGAGATAAAGTTAATCAAGATTATAGCTATGATAGTGTTCCTGGTTTTTACCGTAAAATCAGCCTGGTTTTCTACGTACAGAGATTCCGCCGACCGGTTGGCAATGGCCTATAAGATTGATCACAGTATGCTGAAAGGGATATTGACGACCAAAGAAAGAACCCGGGTCGTTGACGAATTACTAAGTGTTTTGCCCCGGTATGTCAGAGAAAACGATTACTTATTGGCCTATGAACAGGTATCATTAGTTTATTTTCTGACGAAAACCAGGCCGTATCTCTATAGTTCATGGCCAATGCTTTACAGTCCAGAAAAAAACAAGAAATCCCTGGACCGGGCTCTGCAAGAAAGAACGGATTTGCCAGTCATTGTCCGGGCCAGGGGAAATACCGAGGAATACACATGGCCAAAGACAAAAGGGTTGCGGCACTCGTATTACTTTGACGGGTTTCGAAATATAATGGATGACTTCATTAAACAGAATCATTACAATGTGGTATGGCAAAACAGTTTTTTTGAAATTTTATCGCCTGCAGCTGAGGAGAATGCCTATGACGGACAATATCAGGTATTCAATAGTGATTCCGGTTTATAACGGAGAAAAAACGGTCGAAGAACTGGCTGACAGGATTCGTAAATTATTTGAAAACCTTTGTGAATCATATGAAATTGTGTTTGTCGACGATGGCAGTGCTGATAATTCATGGTTGACTCTGTCACGCATGGTAGGAAAAGATAACAGGATAAAATCAATTAAATTGACGGGTAACTCTGGCCAGCATAATGCCACCTTCTGCGGGATGTCTTATTCCAAAGGAGAATATATCGTGACCATGGATGACGACCTGCAGCACAGCCCCGAGGGTATTCCCGTATTGATAGAAAAAATGAGAGAGACAAAATCCAGGGTGGTTATCGCCAAACTGGTTAACAAAAAACAGAAATGGTACAGGCAAAAAGTTAGTGATATAATAAGGAATTTATCCGAGTTAACAATGAATAAACCAAGAGGAATTCATCTGTCTTCCTTCAGGTTAATTGAAAGACAGGTTGTTGACACGATGTTAAGGTTGAATTGGGCCTCTCCGTATATTCCAGCCCTGATCTTTTATATTACCACACATGTGGTGAATGCCGAAATTGAGCATAAAGACAGGAAATACGGCAGCAGTAATTATACGATTCTGAAAATGTTTAGACTGGCCGGAAAGTTATTGCTCTTTAATTCCTGGGCTATATTGCGGTTTTCGAGAAAGGCCAAACCGGCCTTCACTGTTGAAAAAATCGAAAACCTGCCATAATGGATAAAAAGCAGACTATTGGCAGCTAATATAAGGGGAGGAACGATTGTTGAAGAGGAAGGTCTTGGTTCTGGGAGGAGGGCTGCTTCAGCTTCCGCTGGTAAAAATGGCGATACAGAGAGGATTTGAGGTATATCTCTCCGACTATTATAAGAACCCACCCGCCAAAAAATACTGCGACGGTTTCAGGCAGATAAGCAGTTTTTCAATAGATGACAACTACGAATACGCATTGGCAGAAAAAATAAGTCATATCATGACAATCGGCACAGATCAACCGGTTTATACTGCCGCATGTGTTTCGGCAAAGTTAAATCTACCTCATCCGATCAGCCCGGGGCAGGGAAAGATGGTTACCAACAAGCACTATATGAAAACCAAGATGACAGAAGAAGGAATCCCCACCCCGGAATTCCGGGTATATTTAAGATGCGAAGATGTTTGTCTGGACGATTTAAACTACCCGTTGGTTATGAAGCCTGTAGACAGCCAGGGACAACGAGGCATATTTATTTTGAACCGCGCCGATGAACGCGGAGAAATTGAAAACCTGTTTACAGCTTCGGTACAATACAGCCAAACCAATTCAGTAATATTTGAAGAATTTTATCCTGGTACGGAAATCACTGCCAATTGCTGGGTTAAGGGAGGAAAAGTATTTATCCTGATGATTGCTGACCGGCTGCATTTTGACGATCAAGTTGCGCTGGGTATCTGCAAGCAGCATCTGTTTCCCTCTAGGGCTGCGGGCGCTTATCAGGAAGAAATTAATATTGTCGTTCAGAAACTGGCAGAATCGTTCGAAATAAAAGACGGGCCGTTATATATTCAAATGATTATAGGGAGTCAGGGAGTTAAAGTTATTGAGTTCGGTTACAGGATAGGAGGAGGTTTTGAGGCGGAAACCATTCCCCTGGTGACAGGAATTGATATTTTGGATTTATATTTTACCTTAGTTATTGAGGGAGTGAACAAATTTCAGCCCGGACAGGTTAAGGAAAAAGCCAAATTGGGTTCGACATTTTTTCTTTTCGCTCACCCCGGAGTTGCCGCAAAGTTTAAAATGCCTGTCGATTTTAAAAAACATTGCGGAAAACTATTTATAGAAGATAATGCAAAAATCGGAGAAATTAAAGATGCCACTGCAAGGCTTGGTTGTTTTGCAATTTATACTGATGACTTAGATGAATATAATCATATGCTGAACAGGTTCAATGCTGAGATGGCCATATACAGTCCGGAGAACCGGGATCTCTTATTACATAACATATGGGAGTAAGAGGCCATTAAATATAGTCAAGAGAAGAGGAGAGTGGTAGCTAAATATCTTTACAACGTTGATTTTATGGGAGAACCGGAAAGCCAGAAAAAAATGAAAATACGATATTTAAGAAAGAGAGGAATAATACGTTGACCAAGAAAATTAACAAACTGGTTGCAATTATGGCGCTTTCAGCTTTGTTGCTGTCAGCCGGTTGTTCAGCCAAGACCGGTGAAAAAACAGAAAAAAACTCAGCAGTGGACGTTCCGGGACCGAAGATAAGAATAGCCATCCAGTATGGATTGGGTTATGCACCGGTACAGATAGTTCAAGAGAAGAAGCTGATAGAGAAGTATTTGCCCGGGGCCCAGGTTGAGTGGAAACAGATGGGCGGCGAAGTGATCAGGGAAGCTATGATATCCGGCAATGTGGATATAGGGTTCATGGGTCAGGGACCGTTCTTTATCGCCTGGGACAAGGGAGCGGACTGGAAGATAGCCACCGCTCTGGGCAGTTCACCCCTGGGGCTGCAGACATATCGGAAGGATATAAAGTCCCTGCAAGACTTCAAAAAGGATGACAAGATAGCTACCCCATACTCCGGCAGCATCCAGCATATATTACTGGCAATGGCTGCGGAAAAAGAACTGGGCGACCCCAAAGCTATGGATAATAATATGATTTCCATGCAGCATCCCGATGCAGCTACAGCCCTAATAAGTGAACGCGCTATCGCCGCTCATTTTACTTCCCCGCCTTATCTCTACGAAGAACTAAGTTCACCTAATATTCATCAAATTCTTGACGGCGAGGAAGCCTTTGGGGGAGAATTCGGTTTTCTGGTCGGGCCGGCCACCAGAAAGTTTCATGATAATAACCCTGCAGCATATGCCGCATTTGTGATGGCGATAAATGAAGCAGTTACCTTCATAAACAATAACCCCCAGGAGGCTGCCAGGATTTTAGCTCCCAGCTTTAAACTGCCGGAAGATAAAGTCGAAAAATATTTGACCTGGCCTGGCACCAATTATACAACAACCCCTTATGGTTTGATGGGCTTTGCCGAGTTCATGAAGAAAGCGGGTTATATCAGTAAGGTTCCCGCTGATTTTGATCAGATCTGTTGGGAGAATGTTTCGGCCAATATAGGGAAGAAAAGCGGCGGGAAATCGCCTGTGGAAAAAGCGCAGTACCGGAATACAAAATAGGAGCAGTATGATGTTATGATAGAAATTATCAAGAAAAGGGCAATATTTATCATTCTGATAATTGCACTCTGGGAAACGGCGGCAAGGTCGGGAATCTTTCCTCCGCTGCTGTTTCCCTCAACGGCTATTATCGGGAAAACTTTTATAGACGGTGTGATGAGAGGCGAATTAATCAACAATGCAGGCTTCTCCATTTATTTGATTATTGCGGGGTTAGTGTTAACCTTACTGCTGACAATAGCATTATCAACACTGGCCATGCTCTCACGCACCTTTGATAATTTTTTGGATACCGCGGTTGCCGTTATGAACCCGTTGCCCGGGATAGCGCTGCTGCCTTTGGCCATTTTATGGTTTGGCACAGGACAGATGTCAATAATATTTATTATTGTTCATGCTACTTTATGGCCGATGATACTGAATACGGTAACAGGTTTTAAGACAGTGCCTCCAATCTATAGAGAAGTAGGGGAAAACATCGGCCTTTCCGGTTCCGGGCTTGTATTATCTATTATGGTACCGGCTGCTTTTCCGTATCTGCTGGCCGGACTTAAGATAGGCTGGTCAAGAGCGTGGAGGGCTCTGATTGCTGCGGAAATGGTTTTTGGAACAGCCGGTGTCAACGGTGGCCTGGGGTGGTATATTTATAAACAGAGATATTTGATGGATATCTCCGGGGTATTCGCTGCTTTAATGGTTATAGTAATAATTGGTATATTAATAGAAGACTTGTTATTTGGTATAATTGAAAGAAGAACTATCAAACGATGGGGTATGAGTGCTTGAGGTGATAACAATAGTCAGGGCATTACAAGTGGTTAATGTGAATAAAACATTTTTTAATCAGAATCAACAGATTATAGCCTTAGATAACCTGAACTTTGATCTTGAAGAAGGCGATTTGTTTTGCATCCTGGGCCCTTCCGGCTGTGGGAAGACCACTCTTCTACGATGTATCGCAGGTTTTGAGCAGGTGACTGCAGGAGAAATCATGGTTGGCAGTCAAGCTGTTACAGGTCCTGGGCCAGACCGGACCATGGTTTTCCAGGGTTTTGATCAACTGCTTCCCTGGAAAACCGTACTGGAAAACGTGGAATTTCCGCTTAAAGTAAGTAAAGTACCTGCGAAGGCAGAAAGAAGGGAGTCCGCGAAACAGATACTCTCAGTAGTTGGGTTAGGCGATTTTATGAACAGTTATCCCCATGAACTGTCCGGTGGGATGAAGCAGCGGGTAGCTATTGCCAGGGCTTTGGCAGTAAGGCCAAAAGTCCTGTTAATGGACGAGCCTTTTGCCAGTTTGGATGCCCAAACCAGAACTGCTCTGCAGACCGAATTGATTAATATCTGGGAGAAGTTTAATATTACAATTATATTTATAACTCATAATATTCAAGAGGCTATCATTTTAGGAAATAGAATTGCAGTCATGAGCCAAAGGCCGGGTATGATTAAGAAAATTATTGAAAATAACCTGGAACGGCCACGGTTTGTGGGTTGCCCCGGTTTTGACGAAATGTGGAAGGAATTGCACGCTCTCATTGATTACAAAGGTTTTTAAAAAATATGGAGACTTCAGTGAAAAAGGGGTTATGATCATGCACCTCTCTCAACTTGAATTGCTTTGTGAAATAGCGAGAGTTAAAAGTTTTTCCAAAGCCGCCAAACTTCTTCATCTCAGCCAGCCGGCCGTAAGCGGCCAAATACATTCCATCGAAGATTTTTATGGGGCCCAATTATTTGAACGAAGCAGCACTGGAGTTGCTTTAACTAAAATCGGGGAAGTTGTCAATAAATATGCAAATGAGATCCTGAGACTGCATGATACTTTAGAAAAGGAAATAGACAGCCTGCAGCAAAGCGAAAATCAAAAACTTGTAATCGGAGCCAGCTCAATTATCGGTAATTATGCGTTACCATGCAGCATCTGGCATTTCAAGGAAAAATATCCTTTGGTACAGATGAAGCTTGAAATAAAAAATGCAGAAACCATTTTATCCATGTTGATAAATGAACAAATTAATTTGGCCCTGTTGGAAGAACAATACCTTCCCAAATCACTGGATAATCTTTGTACACAACGGATATCAGATGATGAACTGTTGGTAATTGCGCCTCCCAAAAAACCATGGGTGAATAGGGAATCCATTACCCTGGAAGAACTAAAAAAAGCTCCCCTGATTATCCGGGAAAAAGGCTCCGGAATCCGCCAGATATTTGAGAACATTCTTCATTCATGGGGCTTAAGTCTCGACCAGTTTAATGTAAAAACCGAGATGGGAAGTATCGATGCGATTAAATCGACTGTGGAAGCCGGCTTGGGCCTGTCTATATGCAGTCGAATTGCCGTCCGAAAAGAAATACGTAACGGTACAATTCATCCATTGACTATAGATGAGAAATCCATAAAAATAAATTATCTCATTATTTATAAAATCGACAAAAAATTGAACAGCGCTGCCAAAAGGTTTATCAGATTGCTGGCTGGTCCCGGTCAGATAGAATTCTGCTGATTATTTTATTTTTATCGTAAAATACTTTACCAGGATAGTTCCTGTAAGGGAACCGAAAAAGAGGAATAAACCGAATATCCACCCGTGGAGCGACTGTGAAGCGATGCCCCCTAACATGGCTCCCACATTACACCCGAGAGCCAGTCGGGCGCCGTAACCCATTAAAACGCCGCCAATAATTCCGATGATCAGCTGGCGTCCGGACTTTATGGGCTTAAAGTGAAATTCTGCAGCTAAAGCAACAGCCAGGAGTACACCCAATATTAATCCTATATTTAGAATGGTTTGTTCATTGTAAAAAGGATGTTTATAAAGAGTTTCATAGCCCACCTCCCGGAAATACTCGTCCAGTTTTTCCGGATGGCCACCCAGAAAGGCCCATAAACGCAATCCCCAGTCCGCCATATCCCCGGTAATTGACCACGGTTTATAAATTAAGGTAAGGGTGATATTTAACCCTGCCAGGAGTATCCCCCCTACCCAGTGGGGCCAATAGCTCTTGATTAACCATTTCGAGAGTAATGATTTAACCTTCATATTAATTACTAACCTGCCTTAGACCCCTTTTAGAATTGCTGAAAATCAGTTATTTATGGTTTCGTTATCGTGAGTAACCAGACTCCGTTGTCTATTTCATCGAGAATAAAACTATGGCCTTGTCTTTCGCACCATTTCATGATGTTACGGACGCTTTGGTTAAAATCGGTTTCCACCTGTAAAACGCTCCCAGAATTCATTTTTTCAAGTTCCATCTGGGTTTTTAACAGAGGTAAAGGACAAACTTCACCCAAGAGGGTTAATTTTTTTTGTGCCATATTTTTCACCTCTCTTTTTCGCACGCGGCCTGTTCTCGAATAAGAAGGTTAAATAATATATGCTTCCGAGTACAGTCAGAGAAAGTATAGTGCTGGTTAACCATCCGAAAATATTGGGCAAGAACACCGGTTTAAAGCTGAAAAAATTATTTACCCACCCGGAAAAATGATAAACTCCCAGGACAGAACCAAAAACCATCCCGAATAAAACGAACCAGAATAATAAGAAACCTTCACCGATCCGCTGTAAGGTGCCGGAGGCACATCCTCCGGCCAGTGTCATTCCCACCCCGAATAAAAACCCACCGATTACCGTGTGCATTCCCACAGAGTGAAATTTACCGGGGATTACCTGGCCGTTCAGGTGGGCGTGCACTTGAATAAAGTTTATACCTATCAATGAAATAATCAACAGTATTAATACAGCCCGTGCCATGCTGAAGTCGCGGAAAAGAATGATATCCTGGTACATGGTGGCAAAACAAATTCCTGAACGGTAAAGAACAAACCCTATTGCAATACCGATCAGTAAGATCGCCAGAAGGTTTTTTTGATATAGGTAAACATTTATCCCTAAAATGGAAATAACTATAATAACTGCTATAGTGAGGCCTATTTGGGAAGACTTTTTCACGGAGTCACCCCCTGTTTTCCCTCGCCCAAAATCGACAAAGAGAAAGTAATTTACTCAATATTTGTATTATTTGATTCGGAAGGTTAATTTCCTTTTTTAAATGTTAAGAATTATTATCCAGATCGTTAATTACTTTTAATGTGATGGTATTGTTATTTTATATAGACTTCTAAATCTTGTTTCAAAAGTTGCAAAATGCAAATAAATGGTGTATAATCGAACCAGGAGGTGAACAAAATGGAAAACATTCGGGAGTTGCTGCAGGTCTTTGTCAGGCGCTTCGGGCTGTTGAATGCTTCATGCGCGGAAAGCTGCTGCGGGGAAGAGGTCTCCCTTGTTCAGAGTCACTTGCTGTTCGAGATCAAAAGGCGGGAAAATGCTTCCATGCAGGAAGTGGCTGAGTCCCTTGGGATGGACATCACCACCTTTAGCAGGCAGATCAAAAATCTTGAGAGCAAGGGATTTGTCAGGAAAGACCCCGACCCGGCAGACAGGCGTATCAACCTCCTGTCTCTGACCCCGGAGGGTGAGAGGGTCGAGAACAAAGTGGATCGGCAGATGGAGCGTTATCTTGCACAGATTTTCGGGCAGATGACTGATTTTGAACGGGAGATTGTCATACGTTCTGTCGGGTTGCTGAATAAAGCCATTGCCAAGACCGGAACATGCTGTTATTCAGGTTAGTTAAATTTTTTGCGTTAAAGCTTGTAAAATGCAAATAAAATTATATTTACTTACGAAAGGTGGTGATGGTTTATGTCACCTGTTCAATGCGCCGGTTGTGGCTTGGCTGTAAAAGAGGAAATAGGAGGCCGGCGTTGTTATGGTCTGAGGAGGAGCATCAGTGAAAAGGAAATGAGCCAGTACTGGTTGTGTCATTATTACCTGCCAATTATTACAGAGGATGGACAGCCGTTGACTCCTTTTGAACATTTTCTTCTCAAGCAGGATGAAATAGACCGGAAAAAATGAGGTTTAAAGGGTAATACATCCGGGGGATGTTAAGAATCCAATAATTACGAACTTGGGGGTGCCAATAATGTCTAAAAAGATTAATATCGAATTTATGTACCTTGACCTGAGTACCTGCACATGGTGTCAGGGAACGGATTCAAACCTACAGGAAGCTTTGGCTGAGGTAGCGAATGTTCTTGAAGCAACGGGCGTGGAGGTTACAATAAATAAGATTCATGTGCAATCAGAGGAACAAGCCCGGGAGTTGGATTTTGTAAGTTCTCCCACTATTCGCATTAATGGGAAAGACATTCAGTTGGATGTTAAGGAAAGTCGTTGCGAATCGTGCGGAGACCTGTGCGGGGAGGATGTGGATTGCCGGATCTGGACGTATCAGGGTAAAGATTATACGGCGCCGCCAAAAGGCATGATCATCGACGCCATTCTAAGGGAAATTTACGGCGGTTCGAAAGAGAGTGTGGAAGCACCTGCTTCACCAGGAGAAGTACCTGAGAATTTAAAAAGGTTTTTTGCTGCGAAAATCAGGAAGCAGGGGAATGAAATTGTTAAAGCTGTGGATAGCTGCTGCACCACATCCTCAAAAGATACCGGCTGCTCCTGAAGTTAGAAAATTTCCTGCAGTTTGCGGGTGTTATTTAAAAAATATCTACGGACATTATTTTAAGGAGGGGATAAAATGGATCAAAATTATTTGCGTTCAAGGATCAGAAAAGCATACGGTACCATTGCCAAAGAGAGAACAAGCTGCTGTTCCTCTTCCTGCTGCGGGGGGGATGACTCCCGGAAATACGCCAAAAGCCTGGGTTATTCCGATCAGGAACTGGAGATTATCCCCACTGAGGCGAATTTAGCTTTGAGCTGCGGCAACCCTACGGCATTGGCTACATTACAGCCGGGAGAAGTGGTTTTGGACCTGGGCTCAGGGGCCGGTTTCGATTGCTTTCTGGCAGCGGAAAAGGTAGGCCTAAACGGGAGGGTTATTGGGGTTGACATGACTCCCGAAATGATCGAAAAGGCAAGAAGCATTGCTGAAAAGGAAAATATTCAAAACGTTGAATTCAGGCTGGGGGAAATTGAGAACCTGCCTGTTGCCGATAATTCAGTGGATGTGGTGTTAAGCAATTGCGTGATCAATCTTTCCGCTAATAAAACCAGGGTCTTTCAGGAGATATACAGGGTACTTAAACCTGGGGGCAGGGCAGCCATATCGGATATCGCCCTGGTTAAGGAACTGCCGGAAACAACCAGGAGCCTGGTGGAAGCATATGTGGGTTGTGTTGCAGGGGCATCTCTCATAGAACAATATAAGAAAATGGTGATTGACTCCGGGCTTCAGGATGTCAAGCTGACACCTAAAGATATTTCGGCCCTTGCATCCGCAGCCTGCTGCGACCCAATGGGGCGTGAAGTTCTGGCAAGCCTGCAGGGTCGGCCCCTCGAAGAATACGTAGTCTCCATTTACGTGGAAGGCCGAAAACCGGTAAGCTAGGGGACCCTTCATGTAGGGCGGCGCCATTTTGGGCGCCGCCTTTAAAATTGATCCTAAATTTAACCTATTGTTAACCTAATTTCAGCCTGAGTGATATTGCATAAAATCGTGAGTATACTATAATAAACATATAAACAAACTTAAATATATTGATGTGGGAGGTGAATTACGAAAGTCGATGAAAAAAGCCGCTGAGTTTTTTAAAGCCTTAGGTGATGAGACCAGGCTGAAGATTATGCTGATGCTGTCCGAACAGGAAATGTGTGTCTGTGAAATCCTGGACCGGCTGAAGATCTCCCAGCCTGCTGTTTCCCACCACCTGAAGATATTGAAACAGGCCGGGATAGTGAAGGACAGCAGGGAGGGGAAATGGATTTATTATTCCCTCAACGGGGACGTTTTTCAAGACGTTTTTCAGAATGAGGATACCGGTTTTCTGGAGAGCTATGCCGGGCCGGTCAGGCGCAAATTAAAGGGGGCTTTACCTTCTCCGGTTAGAAAAGACCCTGCTATATGTGAACGGCTTACCATCAAAAAACCCGGGCATACAGAATAATAATATTACTAATTGGAAAGGAGAAGATATTAATGGCTGTAAAAGAAGCGAAATTATCTGTCCTGGATAGGTTGCTCACTCTGTGGATTTTCCTGGCGATGGCTATAGGGGTTGGCTTAGGGTATATCTTCCCGGGTATAGCCGATCTGCTCAAAAGATTGTCTATTGGCACCACCTCTATTCCTATTGCTGTTGGTCTTATTGTGATGATGTATCCGCCGCTGGCGAAAGTGAATTACCGTGAATTGGGTAAGGTTTTTAAAAACACCAGGGTTCTTGGTCTGTCTTTAATCCAGAACTGGGTAATAGGACCAATACTTATGTTTTTTTTGGCTATTCTGCTATTAAATGATTACCCCGAATATATGGTTGGTTTAATTCTTATCGGACTGGCCAGGTGTATTGCCATGGTTATAGTCTGGAACAGCCTGGCTAAGGGTGATTCTGAATATGCAGCGGCTTTAGTTGCTTTTAACTCCATATTCCAGGTTGTTTTTTACTCCGTCTATGCTTATGTATTTATAACTATACTTCCCGGACTTTTTGGTCTGAAAGGTATGGTAGTTGATGTTTCAATGGGTGAAGTAGCCAAGAGTGTTGGGATATATCTGGGTATCCCCTTTGTAGCCGGGATGTTAACAAGACTATTCTTAGAACCGGCTAAAGGAAAGGAATGGTACGAAAAGAATTTTGTTCCTAAAATCAGCCCGCTGGCTTTGATTGCCCTTCTGTTTACGATTATAGTAATGTTCGCCTTTAAGGGCAGTTACATTGTGAAACTCCCCATGGATGTGGTCCGCATTGCCATTCCCCTGCTAATCTATTTTGTGGTTATGTTTAGTGTTTCCTTTTTCCTAAGTCGGCAGGCGGGGGTCAATTACGCTCAGACAACAAGCCTTTCTTTTACTGCTGCCAGCAACAACTTTGAGCTAGCTATCGCCGTGGCCGTTGCTGTCTTCGGCATTGAATCCGGGCAGGCTTTTGCGGCTGTCATCGGTCCACTGATTGAGGTGCCGGTAATGATCGGCTTAGTTAATGTGGCCCTTGGTTGGGGTAGAAAATACTTTACAAAGGAAGGCCAGCCAATAAGTTCTGCAAATTAAGGAGGTTTAACATATGAGAGTCGCAGTTATTTCAGATATACATGCAAATATTGAGGCTCTAAGGGCGGTTTTACGGGATATTGCGGAGCAAAAGATTGACCGGGTTTATTGTACCGGTGATTTAGTCGGATATGCCCCTTTCCCAAATGAAGTAATCGATTTAATCCGTGCAAGAGATATACCAACAGTCATGGGTAATTATGACGACGGAGTTGGGTATATGCGGTTTATCTGCGGCTGTGACTATAAAGATGAAAAAGCCTGGGCCCTGGGTGAGAAGTCCATCATGTGGACAAAGGAGCATACAACCGAGGAAAACAAGGAGTTTTTGCGAAATCTGCCGCAGGAAATCCGTTTTATTGTAGGCAAGACCAGGGTTCTTTTGGTCCATGGCAGCCCTAACCGGCTCAACGAATATATTTTTGCGGACACCCCATACGAATACTTGGCTGCACTGATAGTCCAGGGTGATACCGATATCCTTGTTTGCGGGCATACCCATATGCCTTTTCACATTCCTGTCTGCAACAAGCATGTAATCAATGCCGGCAGCGTAGGAAAACCCAAACATGGTGATCCAAGAGCAACATATGTTATTATGACGATTAATGATGGTGTAAATGTTGAGATCAGGAAGGTGGATTATGAGTTTGAGGCTGCAGCCAGAGCCATTGAAGAGTCAGACCTGCCCAACGAATTCGCAGGTTTAATCCGTAAGGGTATAACCGCCGGTTAAACTGAACATCACTAAATACAAGGGGTGATGTTAATATGAGAGATTCGGCTTTGCAGGTAACCATTGCAGGAATTATTGGCGCAGCAGTAATGGATCTGTTAATGTACCTGCTGCTGCTGTTCGGCGTTAAGACTACATCGCCATGGCTGGTTGCGGCTGATGTGTTTCTTGCTCCGGGTTACATTAATACTGCGTCGGGTGTTGTCATCGGGCTGATCGGGACTGTGGCTCTGAGTACAGCGGCAGCTGTCGCAGTATACCTCATTCTTAAGATAACCGGGTACGATTATGCCGTTCTAAAAGGAATATTAACTGTAAACGCATTTGGGTTTATCACCATGGGGATGTTTATGCCTACACTCAAAATTGCTCCTCAGGTGCAAAGTCAGCCGGTCACAAATTTTATGGCTTTGCTGGTTTTGACCATAACGGGTACCGCCATTGCCATGGCCTTAAGAATATTTAATACCCGGAAAATAAAAGAGTAGGAACAAGGGGCCGGCCCAAAACTGACGTTTGGAGGCGGCTCCTTTTTAATAACCTGAACGGGAATTAAAAATGGCTTTAAAAATCATACTAAAATACTGGGAATTTAGTTTGACATTAAAAAGCCGTTATGCTAATATAACCTTAAGAAAATGCCGAGTAAAATACTAGGAATTACTGGGGAGATGAGGCCTTTGAAAATATCTACCAAGGGTCACTATGGGGTTCAGGCCATGTTTGACCTGGCCCAGCATTATGGAGAGGGTCCGATATCGCTTAAAAGTATCGCTGAACGACAGGACCTTTCTGAACACTACCTTGAACAGCTCATTGCCGTTCTAAGAAAAGCCGGGTTGGTGAGGAGTGTCAGGGGAGCACAAGGTGGTTACATACTGGCCAGGGAACCGGCAGATATTAAAGTAGGGGATATAATCCGGGTCCTGGAGGGACCGATTGCTCCGGTTGAATGCGTCAACCGGGAAGACCCCGAACAATGTCTGAAGGCTGAATTCTGTATCACAAAAAATGTATGGGAGAAAGTCAAAACCAGCATCGAAGAGGTTATTGATACCATTTCCCTTGCTGATATGTGCAAGGATGCGGAAAAGGCCAAAATGAGCCGTAATTTTTACATGTATTATATTTAACCGGTATTTAGTTAGGTAAAGATGCGTGATAAAAGGAGATGACCTTCATGAATAAAATCTACCTGGACCACAGCGCTACTACACGTACGGATGATGATGTTGCCAAATTAATGGTTGAATATATGACCGGGTGCTACGGCAATCCTTCCAGCATTCATTTCTTTGGCCGGACCGCCCGCAAGGCCATAGAGGAGGCCAGGGAAAAGGTGGCCAACGCCATCGGGGCCAAGTCTGAAGAGATTATATTTACCAGCGGCGGCACCGAGGCGGACAATCTCGCCATCCGTGGCGTTGCTTACGCCAATAAAAAGAGGGGTAATCATATCATTACCTCATCTATTGAGCACCACGCTGTTATGGATACCTGTAAGTCACTCGCAAGAGAAGGGTTTGAGGTTACCTATCTGCCTGTTGATGAATACGGTCGGGTTAATCCTGAAGATGTCCGAAATGCCATCAGGGACGGTACTATCCTGATCTCTGTAATGCACGCCAATAATGAAGTGGGGACTATTCAGCCCATCAGGGGGATTGGCGCCATAGCCAAAGAGAAAGGCGTATATTTTCATAGCGATACCGTTCAGACAATCGGTAAGATTCCGGTCAATGTTGATGAGATGAACCTGGACCTGCTTGCCATCTCGGCCCACAAATTTTATGGCCCCAAGGGGATCGGCTGCCTGTACATGAGAAAAGGCGTCCGCATGCTGCCCATTTCCTTTGGTGGGTCACAGGAGCGTAAACGCCGGCCCGGTACCCATAACGTGCCGGGGATAGTCGGGTTCGGTCTGGCCATCGAAAAGGCGGCTGCCTCTATCAATGAGCAGTTCCCTTACCAGACTCGTCTGCGGGATAAATTGATCAACGGGATTATGGACAAGATTGACTACGTAAAATTAAACGGTCACCCGACCGAAAGGCTGCCCAATAATGTGAACCTGAGTTTTCACTTCATCGAAGGGGAGTCCTTGCTTCTAAGCCTGGATATGAAAGGAATTGCGGGCTCCAGCGGTTCGGCCTGCACTTCCGGTTCTCTTGACCCGTCCCATGTATTGCTGGCCATGGGTTTGACCCATGAGATCGCCCATGGTTCACTGAGGCTGACCCTGGGCAAAGATAATACCGAAGAACAGGTTGATTATGTTATTGAAGTTCTGCCTGAAATAGTAGAGAGACTGAGGGCCATGTCCCCGCTGTATGCGGATAAGACCAGGGCTGCAAATCACCAAGCGAAGGGGTGCTGTTCCAATGTATAGCGAAAAAGTCATGGATCATTTCACAAACCCGCGCAACGTGGGGGAAATTGAGGAAGCTTCCGGGGTTGGTGAGGTTGGCAACCCGACCTGCGGTGATATTATGAGGATATCTATTAAGGTTAACCACCAGGGTGTGATAGAAGACGTCAAGTTTAAGACCTTTGGCTGCGGGGCGGCAGTTGCCACCAGCAGCATGGTGACCGAGATGGTGAAGGGCAAGACCATTGATGAGGCGCTGCAGATAACCAACAAGCAGGTTGCCGAGGAACTCGACGGCCTGCCGCCCCAAAAGATGCACTGTTCCAACCTTGCCGCCGACGCCCTGCACAAGGCTATCGCGGACTATAAGGAGAAAAATAACAGGTGATTCTATGCCAAAGAGAGTTGTAGTTGCGATGAGCGGCGGTGTGGACAGTTCCCTCACGGCCGCTCTTTTGCGGGACCGGGGTTTTGAGGTTATCGGTGTAACGATGCAGATATGGCCATCAGATGACCCGGAAAAAGAGCTGGACCAGGGGGGGTGCTGTTCCCTTTCGGCTGTTAACGATGCCAGGAGAGTAGCAGATACGCTGGACATACCTTTTTATGTCATGAATTTCCGGGATTTGTTTGAACAGAAGGTCATTAATCTGTTTATCAGCGAATACCTCAGCGGCAGGACACCTAACCCGTGCATAGCCTGCAACCGGTTTGTCAAATTTGAAGCTTTTCTGGCCAGGGCCGAAGCCCTGGGAGCCGATTATATCGCTACGGGACATTACGCCCGCATATCATTTGACCCTGACAGGGAACGCTATATCCTGAAAAAAGCCAGGGACAGCCGCAAGGACCAGACCTATGTCCTTTATAACATGACCCAGGACCAGCTCAGTAAAACCCTGATGCCCCTGGGGGAATACACCAAGGACGAGGTCCGCGGGATGGCTGCCGATTATGGACTTAAGGTAGCTTATAAACCAGAAAGTCAGGAGATATGCTTCGTGACGGATAATGACTACCACCGCTTTATGCGGGAAAAGGTGGACGCCGACATCAAACCCGGGCCATTCCTGGATACCGCAGGCAATGTTCTCGGCCGGCACACGGGTTTGGCATACTATACCGTCGGACAGCGCAAAGGCCTGGGCATAGCTTTTGGAGAACCTATGTATGTAGTCGGTATCGACCATGAAAGAAATGCGGTCATACTGGGCCGTCATGATGAGGTTTTCGGCAGGGAACTGACGGCTGTGGATAATAATTTCATCCTATATGAAAACATTGAGTCACCCCTTAGGGTGCAGGCCAAAATCCGTTACGGCGCCCGGCCGGCTGATGCATTATTAACTCCGGGTGAAGCAGGCCGGGTTCACCTCGAGTTTACAGAACCACAGAGGGCCATAACCCCCGGTCAAGCTGTGGTATATTATCAGGAGGATTACGTCGTCGGTGGAGGTACTATATTGGCTGGTGGCTAGTGGCCGCTGGCCACTGACAAACTGTCAACTGTCAACTGTCAACTGTCAACTGACAACTGACAACTGACAACTGACAACTGACAACTGACAAAATATGTTTATTATCTGTCAAAGGAAGTGGCTTGCGTCATTTCCTTTTATTTTTTGCTAATTTTCACTCCCCACTCTCCACTCCTCACTCATAACTTTTACTGAATCCGGTCATAATAGTAAAGACCATTGAAAGGCGGTGTCCCGATGGTATCACTGATGCGGTTAGGGCTGGGCCTCGGGCTGGCCGGGGCGGCCGGCGCAAGAACTTATTTCCCTTTAATTGTGATGGGGCTGTTAACGAGGTTTTCCGAGACCATGGGTTACAGGGCGCCGTTTAAGGTATTTTCCTCTATGCCGGTACTGGTGCTGTTGGTAGGCATGGCCGTCTATGAAATGGCAGGAGAGCGAATGGCCAGGTTTTCAGAGACCAATCAGGTTCTACTGGCCGTCAGCTTGCGGGCTTTAGGCGGAGCAATTTTGTTTGCCGGTACCTACAGTGGATTTGGCATTCTGGGAGGAATTATAGCCGGAGCTGTTGTAGCGGTGTCGGCCAACCTGATTATGGTGCGGCTGAGGTCCAACTACGGCAGGAATGCCGGAGCCAGGTCCGGGGTAATGTACCCCGCCATGGAAGAGGCTGCTGCCGTCGGGGCCACTATATTGGCGCTGCTGCTTCCGTGGTCATCTTACATTATCTGGGGTGGTGTCCTGCTGGCATCGGTTAAAAAAATGCGGGAAAGTGGCGCCAGGTACGGACCTGATACTAAAGCCAAACCCTGGAGGTAACCGGTATGTTAAAAGGGAGAGAAATCCTCAGCTTGCCGGTGGTAACGCTGGAGGACAGAAAACAGGTCGGGGAGGTTAAAGATATTATTTATGACCCGTACCGGAAAGCAGTCCTTGGTTACCTGGTGGAAAACGGTGGCTGGCTGAAAGACGGTAAAGGTTTCCTGCATACGGAAATAATAAAAAGGGAAAACGATTGCCTCGTCATACAAAATAAAGGAGTAATCCGCGGTATAAGTTCCATTCCACAGCTCAAAGAGGCTTTTAATAAAAAAAACGAAATCCGCGGACTCCGGGTGGAAAACAATGAGGGCAGATATATCGGGGTTATCCAGGACCTGGTGATAGACCGGACAACCGGTGACATTACAGGTTACGAGGTCTCAGACGGTGTTATTCAGGACTTGCTGGACGGAAGAGTTACCATCCCCAACAGAGGCATCACCATAAGTCATGACAGGGTTGTGGCCTGTGAGGAGATAGGTATGGATACCATTAGGAAAGGAGAATCACTATGAACTGCCCGGTTTGCGGCAGTAAAGCCACCGGAAAAGTAGGAGTTGAACAGTATTACTGCTGGGATTGCTGTGTGGAGTACAGGAAGCATAATGATGAAATCAACGTATACGAAGTAGCCGAAGACGGTACTCTGATGAACTATGCGGGCCATGAAGAGGGCTAAAAAATAATAAATAAAGGGGGTGAAAATATGCGCAGGGGTTTTATCAACGGAATACTGGCAGGAGGTATAATCGGTGCTGTAGTAACCATGTTTGTTGCACCCCAGTTCAAGAAGGACAGGCGGGAACTCATGCATGATACCAGACAGGCTACCCATAAAGCCCGCAGGGTTATCAGGGGAGTTAAAAACATTTCGGATGAGTGGATGAAATAGTATCTATGAATAAAATCAGGTCTGTGGTAGTTTACCGGCGATTGTTCCTATTTATGGTATCAATTGCCGGCTTATATTTTTTGTACAAAGTAAAAATTATTTTGATCCCCTTCGTCTTTGCCTTTTTTCTGGCTTATCTTCTGAACCCCCTGGTGAAAATGGTCGAAAAAAGGAAAGTTCCGCGGGCGCCGGCCATATTGATTGTGTATCTGGTCGTTTTCGGCCTGATAACCCTTGCGGCGATGTATGGTTTCCCCCGGCTGCTGGAGGAACTGAACGAACTCGGGCACGCTATCCCCCGGCTGACTTCCGAAGTCCAGGAGATGCTTGCGGATCTGGAACGGAGGTTCAGCCGATTCGCCCTGCCCGGCGGTGTCAGGGGCGTAGTTAATGAGAGGATAAGCCATATAGAATACGCGCTGCTGGACGCGGTAAGAGCCGGCACAGCCTCTCTGATCAATATGTTTTCCTATCTGTTGGGTCTTGCCATAGCCCCTATTTTTGCCTTTTATATGCTAAAAGACCTTGACCAAATCAAGGAATCGTTTACCCTGACTATTCCCCGCAGGTACCGGGCTGATGTGCTGGCCATCGGCAGGGACCTGGACGAAATAATCGATGGTTTTTTCAGGTGTCACCTGGTAACTTCGGTTATTGTGGGAGCCCTGACGGGGATCGGCATGTACATAATCGGACTGGACTTTGCCTTTATTATCGGGCTTATTGCCGGAGTGGCAGAACTGGTCCCATTTCTGGGTCCATTTCTATCAGCCATACCGGCTGTTTCACTGGCCCTGTTGGTTTCAAAAAAAACGGCCATTTACGCGCTGCTGGTTATTGTTGTGGTTCAACAGCTGGAAAACGGCGTAATTTCGCCAAAACTGCTCAGCAAAAGCATGGGGCTTCATCCCCTGACCGTCATCTTTGCCATCATGGCCGGAGGGGAATTATACGGCCTGGTTGGCATTATCCTGGCTGTGCCGGCTGCCGCGTCAATAAAAATTATACTAAGGTATATTTATCTCAAGCTGGTTGACGAAAAAGGGTAATTTTTGCGGTTGGTTGACAAGTACCGGCTGTTTGGAATATAATTTTAACCGAATTTAAGTTACAAAAAGCTCTTATAATTTTATAATCTCCGGAGGTAACCATGTTGACAGGAAACGAAATCCGGGAAAAATTTCTGAAATACTTTGAGAGTAAAGGCCATACGATAGTGGCCAGTTCTTCGCTGGTGCCCCATGACGACCCCACCCTGCTGTTTATCAATGCCGGGATGAACCAGTTCAAGGACGTTTTTTTGGGCTTGGACAGGAGGCCTTATACCAGGGCCACCACCTCCCAGAAGTGCGTCAGGGCCGGAGGTAAACACAACGACCTCGAAACCGTGGGGAGGACGGCAAGACATCATACCTTTTTTGAAATGCTTGGCAATTTTTCTTTCGGGGATTATTTCAAAAAGGAAGCCATTACATATGCATGGGAGTTTCTCACCGGGGTCCTGCAGCTGCCCGAGGCCAGGCTGTACCCGACCATATACAGGGATGATGACGAGGCCTTTGTCTTATGGCAGGAGATTACCGGCGTTCCGGCCCAAAAGATTGTCCGCCTTGGAGAAAAGGACAATTTCTGGTCCATGGGGGACACCGGGCCATGCGGACCCTGCAGTGAAATCATCTTTGACCGCGGCGAGGAATATAAGTGCGAGGGGTCTGAGTGCTTCATAGGCAAGTGCGACTGTGACCGCTGGCTGGAAATATGGAACCTGGTTTTCATGCAGTATAACCGTGATGAAAGCGGTAAGCTGACTCCCCTGCCAAAACCCAGTATCGATACCGGGATGGGGCTGGAGAGAATTACGTCGGTCATTCAGAATGTAGCCACCAATTATGATACCGACCTGTTAAAGGAAATTATTACGGCCATGGAGAAAACCAGCGGCCAAAAATATAGAGGAGATGAAAGGGGTTTCCCCTTCCGTGTCATTGCCGACCATGCCAGGGCATGTACCTTCCTTATTTCGGACGGGGTAATGCCCGGTAATGAGGGCCGGGGCTATGTCCTGCGCCGTATCCTGCGCAGGGCTGTACGGTTCGGCAAGAGCCTGGGTATCGAAAAGCCGTTCCTGTATGAACTCGTCCCGGTAGTCGCCCGCCTGATGGGCGCCGCTTATCCCGAGGTGGTCGCAAAACAGGATTACGTCAGGCAGGTGATCAGGGTTGAGGAAGAGCGGTTCCATGAGACCCTGCACGATGGTATGAAGATAGTCGGTGACATGATTGATGCTGTTAATAAGAAGGGCGGTACCCAGATCAGCGGACAGGAAGCCTTCGTATTATATGACACTTACGGGTTTCCCCTCGACCTGACAGAGGATATTGCCGAGGAAAACGGCTTAACCGTTGACCGGGCCGGTTTTGAAAAATCCATGCAGGAACAGCGGGAGAGGGCCAGGGCTGCCCGCCAGGATACCGGCATGCTGGCCGGCCAGGAGATATATGCAGATATTGGTCAGAAAATGGGGGCTACCGAATTTGTCGGCTATGGCCAGGTTTCCGCCCAAGCCAATGTTATTGCCCTTATTGTCAATAATGAGGTTGTCATGGAAGCAGGTGAGGGCCAGAAGGTAGAGGTTATCCTGGATAAGACGCCGTTCTATGGAGAAAGCGGCGGCCAGGTGGGTGATGCCGGTTACCTGGTCAAATCCTTCGCTGGGGTCCGGATTGATGATACCAAAAAAGCCTTTAACGGGCTGTACATCCATATCGGTGAAGTGGAAAAGGGCACTATATCGTTTGGCGACTGCGTTAAAGCCGAGGTAGACGCCGAACGCAGGAAACGGATCGCCCGTAACCATTCGACCACACACCTGCTGCATAAGGCCTTGAAGGAGATTCTCGGCGAACATGTCAATCAGGCGGGTTCCCTTGTCGAGCCTGGTAAGTTCAGGTTTGATTTTACCCATTTTGAGGCTGTTACGCCTGCAGAACTGAAAAAGATAGAAGTCCGGGTTAACGAGATGATTCTTGGTAACCTGGATGTGGAGACAGCCGTGATGAGCCTGGAAGAGGCCAGAAAGACAGGCGCGATGGCCCTGTTTGGCGAAAAATACGGCGATAGTGTCCGGGTTGTTAAAATGGAGGATTACAGTATAGAATTATGCGGAGGAACTCATTTAGGGTCCACCGCCGAGGCGGGCATCTGCAAAATCGTGGCCGAAGGCGGAATCGGCGCCGGGCTGCGCCGGATAGAAGCCGTTACCGGGGACGGTGTGATGCGTTATATCGCCGAAAAAGAGGCCCTGTTGGCAGAAGTCAGCGCGGCTCTTAAAACAAGCCCTCATGAGGTGGCCAGGCGGGCTGAGGGTATTGTCAGGGAACTCAAAGATAAAGAAAAGGAACTGGAAACACTGCAGGCAAAGCTGGCCAGGTATGAATCCGAGGGTCTTATGGACCAGGTCAGGGACATCGGGGGAGTCAAGGTCCTGGCTGCCCAGGTAAGCGCTCCTGATATGGATGCCCTGAGGAACATGGGAGATATGCTCAGGGATAAACTTGGCTCCGGAGTGGTCGTGCTGGGAGCCGTCATTGAAGGTAAGGTCAACTTCGTATCGATGGCTACCAGGGACCTGCTCGGTAAAGGCATCCATGCCGGCAATATTATCCGCGAAGCGGCCAAGGTGGCCGGAGGCGGAGGCGGCGGTCGACCGGACATGGCCCAAGCCGGAGGAAAAGACCCCGGTAAAACTGCCGAGGCCCTGGAAAAGGTTTATGAAGTGATTCAGACTCAAATCAAATAAAGCCCTCCAAGGGGCTTGTTGACAAATGGCTAAGGTAAAGGCACGGGTATAAATGTTTCCTCCGCTCTGGGCGGAATCTCAATCGGCAACCACTCCCGCACGTTGTGCAGGCGGATCTACCCCAAGGGTACCGCCATCTCTAGGCGCTAAAGCG
>Ga0074195_1001370_pt1 | contig 34891 bp, 32 predicted proteins | sample EPASupsiteHSE623_FD_64525 | JGI IMG/M metagenome (GOLD analysis project Ga0074195, IMG submission 64525) | Bioremediated contaminated groundwater from EPA Superfund site, New Mexico - Sample HSE6-23 | ecosystem: Environmental > Aquatic > Deep subsurface > Groundwater > Contaminated ... | reverse complement strand
CAATCCCTTTTCGTCCAGTTGTCTTTGGAGTTCGTTCCAGATCACCTTATCCTTATTAGTTTTGGACAGACGTTCCCGGAAGTACCAGACTGTCGTTTGATCGGGAATTTTCTCGGGAAACCCAAGAAATCTCAGAAAAGAGATCTTGTCATTTGCCTGCCGTTCAAGTTCCGTATCGGATAATCCGTACATCGATTGAAGGAGCAGCAACTTGATCATGAGGACGACGTCGATATTCGGTCGCCCTCCCTGCTCGGTAGTATTTGTGTAAAGGTCTCCAACTATTTCCCGGAAGGGTTCCCATTCAATGAGGGTTGCAAGTTCTCCCAGTCGATCTCCGAGATCTTTTACCTGCTTGTACCGCTCCTGTAACGCAAAGTCAACAAGAGATCCCATACCGTTTTTTGGAGTTCTAAGATAAAGTACTTCCGTTGAGGGTATTCGAAATTCTCTATAATATATTGAACAAAAAAAAGCATTCAATAACTACTGACTGACTTCGTTCTGATTAAACCTAAAATATCCCTCTCTTTAACTAAATCTAGGCGACCCTTGTCATTTCGTTTTAATATTGTTCTCTTCCCAGTTCTTTTCCAATAATGGATCCGTCGGAAACTCCTCAATCCCTTCCTGATGATACAACCATTTTAAAAAGTGTTCTCGTATTTTAGTATCCTTTAAACAGGGTTTTAACATTTGTTTCCAGTCTATAATGGAATTAGGTCTTGGATATCCATAGATATCCAAAAAATCCCCATTCACCGCTTCACAGAGGGCAATTTCCCAAGGGAGTAAATTTTTTTTCCAACGGTCGAGTGATGCAGATTTATCAAAATTATTCTGATTATTGTCTGAAGCAAACATGCTATTCTGTGTCCAGGGTCTTCCCCAAGAATCCCTCCACCCCTCCTCACTTAAAAGATTGTGATCATGTGATAAATCAAGGAAACGGAACACTTTCACAAGAGTTTTTTCAGGATCTGCTATGATATCTTCGTAGCGTAACAGGATATATCGTGAAGGGTCTAGATTTTTCTGGTATTCCACTCCTTTTTTCATGGAATCATAACAATTAAAAATTGCACCTAGATATGCTGGTTCTGGTGCATACGTATATTTTTTAAAGGATGCAAGAACATTCAGGGGATTTCTGACAATATGGATTACTTTTCCCTCAGGTAACTGTTCAAGAAAATCAGGGATCTTTGTCCAGACCAGCTGAGTTTTTTCCGCCCAGCAGTCCTTTTGCGTATCCTTTAACACCAACTCATACATTATGATATCATAAAGGAAACCATATGTTACATGATCGGTCTCGTTACACTGATCCAAGACATTGTGCGCGTTGAGTTTTATCTTAAACCGCGATCGAATTCTTTCTGCAGTCTCAAAAACAAGTTTCGAATAGTTTCGTTCTTCATTTATTGGGTCGTATCGGCCATAACAATTACGCATAAAATTTACAATATACATAGTTGAAGATAATTTTGGGTGATTATTCAAAAGAAGGGTGATATATTCTGTTCCACTTCGATAACAACCGGTTAATAATATTTGTTTTTTGGAGAATTTCATAGTATCACTCATTAAGATATGTGTACTTTACACAACTGTTTTCAACATCCATCACAGCAACAGAAGTAATACCATAAGCATTGTTTACAGCAACCCCTATACTTTCAATGGCCCTGATAGGGAATGTTTCCTCATCCAGAACATAAGTCCAGGAATGATGCGGTTCCTGGAAATCCAAATTATCATGGTAATATTCGCCTGTTGTTGTTTTTAGTGCAAGAAATGGTTGGGGTCCGAATGTGGGCTGGTCCGAATGAATTGATAATTTGTGCGCATAAGGGGTAATCGCATCCAGAGAAAGTGTTAATGTGCATTTTGGCATTTTTTGTAACGACAGGGCATTTCTCATCGCAGAAATGACATCACAATAATAGAATTTCACGTCAGGGAATTCAGATGATATTGTTTTTAGCATTTGACGAACGTTATTGACATCATGCCGGATATCCCGGAAATCGTGGTTGGCAAATGATAGCACAACGGGCTTATCGGTAGATGCCTCCTGGAATGCTTGCCGGATTTCATTTTCTCCGACATTCATTGTCCGCGTTCCGATATTCAGACAGCGTGCAATCCATCTTCGGCACGTTCCAGGAACCTGGTAATCGTCGTATGATGGATGATACGGGGCCCATGTACGTGGCGCTCTTCTCCAGTCTCCCGATCTGCCGAGAGAGAAATCAAACTGTTTTTGTTCATCCTCAGTGAGATCCATGGCAAGACTGGCCATATCAAACGGTATGAATTGCTCTAAAAACCAATGGCTGTCGGGTCGGTTTACCTGGAAACCCGGACGATTTACTGCAGGGAACCAGTTACGATCAATAATTCTGCGTGCAAGAACCTGATAGAGGGTATTAGAATTTGCCCACCAGTGCGTTGCACATCTATTGGCATATTTTGTAAAAGCATGTGGGTGATAATGAAGTTGAATACAATCTTGATTTGAATGTGATTCAGAAATAATATTCCAATAATGATCGAATATATTATGATATCCCATATCCCTTCTGCGGGGATTCATCTCATAATCAACATGATCGACACAGAACCAGTTATAGATCCATCCATTGCCTGCAGAATCTTTTACGGTATTACGAAATGATTCCGATAGCAATTCCTCCAGCATACAATCAATTTTATCCCATGTATCATTATATTTGAGAAGGTGAGGATCAACTACTTCCTGAACGGCCTTCTCCATGCCATCTAGGGGAAATTCTCCTGCCTGTAATTTTAAAAGGAGATCCCGGCTAGGAGGAAGATCGATATGAAAGATATGTTTCAATCGTTCGAATGTTGCATTTACAGATTCATGAAGTGGTCCTTCCGAGTCAATACAATGAACAATATATACAGGAGATGCCATTTTTAATTCCTTTATATCTGATATTATTTTTATATAGCCTTTTGTTTTTTTTTTAAAACCTCTGGTGAGCCAGAATTTTTTTCAGATGTTATCTCCGCTCATTAATTGCAGCACTATCTTGTCGCTCAGTACCTGATCTTTTATTATGTGAGTATAGAGAATCCCATAATCACAAATAGAGGGCTGATTCCTTAAAAGCAACAACAAAGATAAATTCAAGGTGTTGGTTGTACGAACCTCATAGGATATCCAGTAAAAATAATCTCCCAATTCCCGTCAGAAGGATACATGAGGACACCTGAAATTCTCAAACATACTATTCAATGTCCTTGTTGTGAGAATACAATGATTAGTCACGTCCGGTATGGCAAAGTCAAGTGCAACGAATGCCCGAAAGAATGAGCGCCAAAAAGAAGGCAAATCATTAAAGGTGTGGGAGGCCCTCGGTCCGGGTATTTATCGTAATCAGTTTAATTGAGTGAAATACACCCGCTCGTCAGAATAATCCGTTTTGAATGAGGGTTTTAACAGAACCTGTATTAGGATATCAACGATCTATTATATGAAATTGTATTGTATCTGCTGAAAGGCTTCTCATAAGTTCCTCTGGAGTATAAAATGGTTCAAGTTCCAACCAATACCGCCCCAGCTCCCAAGGATGATGTGCATCAGATCCCATCGATATCGGTTTGGTATTTTTTGTAGCAAAATGTATCGCGATGAAGTTATCCTCACGGGTGTTCCTTCCATTAACTCCTTCGATGATATCAATGTTAGAAATTTCTTTATCTAAGGTTTCGTGCCTTAAAACACTGGATGTACGGAACCTGCAAAATGGGTGTGGAACGAGTGCTAAACCCCCCTGCTCATGGATAATTTCAAGAGTTTCAGCAGCTTCGAGATTTGCAGGAACCAGATCTGTAAGAAAGAGCCCGATTATTTCCCCCTCGCAGGTCGTAATCTCTTCAGCGAGGATCTTCGGTACATTCGGATCTATATTCCTGATTCTGCGGTATAATTCAATTGATCCATCAATGCAATCATGATCACAAACAAGAGGAAGAATACCGTGTTTTTGAAAATTTTTCACAATTATTGCAGGATCATTCACCGAATCGTCAGAATATGTCGAATGGACGTGCATATCGAACTTCCATTGTCCCGCTATGTTTTTTCCATCCGTGTCTTCAGATAACATAGGTTTGGATTGTGTCTCGATTGTATTCCAATGAATATTCCATATATTACAAAGATCCGGTACAGATTGATCCTGTGCCACCAGATGTGATAAATGGCCTTCTGGCTTATTTCAGGTATATCATTTTGCATATTATGTATTCGATATGAAAATTTTATCAAATTCTAATATTTTTTCTGTCACATCCTTACGGATGATGGTAGATGGGGGATAATCTGAAGATAATAAATAGTTCCGTATGTTAGTTCCACTTATTTCGATATGATGACGTGCATCATGACCACAGGTATTTTCTGTCGTTATACATTTACATTTTTTACAATAATAGGGCCCTTTAAATTTTAATATTGTTATATCAATAAATTTTTTTACGGAATTAAAAATAAGATGTGCATCATATTTTCCATAATAATTGTTCACACCTGCGTGATCTCTGCCAACAATAAAATGACTGCATCCAAAATTTTGTCGGATGATCGAATGCAATACCGCCTCTTTTGGTCCAGCATATCTCATTTGGAATTCCAAGCCACTGAGCATCACTTTTCTTTTGGGATAATAGGAATCTACAAGATATTTGTAGACATCCATGATTACTTCAGGACGGTAGTCCTCATTTTTCTTCCATCCGATTATTGGATGGATCAATAAACCATCAAAATATTCTAAGGCGATTCTCTGAAGATACTCATGAGATCTGTGAGGAATGTTTCTTGTCTGGAAACCCACGCAAGTTTTCCATTTTCGCTTAGTGATCTCACCTCTTGATTCTTTAGGACTCAAACAATACCGGGATAAGGGAGAATCTTTTTGAATTATCTGTAATTTCCCTCCTGCAAAAAAATTTCCCTTGGATAAAAATTTGATTACACCAGGATGATGTTTATCATAATTTCCAAATATAAAATCACAGATTTTAGTTGTGTCGTATTCATAGAACGAGACGTCATCGAGAATCCCAAAAGGTGTGTTATTACTGTCCTTTAATACAAGGGTATGCAGCCGGGAACGGGTAAGTGTTTTTGGGACCTGTAATAAAATCGGGACCGGGAAATAATATCCTTTTTCAGTTTTATTATTGATAATCAGGGATTCGAGGTCGTTTTCATGGAAAAAACCATCGACTGGAGTCAAACTCCCATCAGCTATGCGATTACATTCAATGATTACATCATCATCGCATTTGAGGGATGAGGTGCTTTTCACCTCGAATTCCTCAGAAATATCCGTGAAATCTCGATTAAAATAACAATTCACCAATTTATTGGAGCCATACGGTTTTATCATTTCTCAACCTTTTTCAAAGCAACATTTTTAAGAAAGCCGGATATCGTTTCCATACATTGAGTCAGAGTCTCTTTATGTGTATTTACAACCAAATCAGGATTCTCCGGTACTTGAAATGGGATATCGTGTCCGACAAAATCTTTTATGCCATTTTTCAACAGGTTACTGTAATGCCCTTTTGGATCCCGACTTATACATGTGGAGATAGGGCATTGACAAAAAATTTCATAATATTGTGGGATTTTTTTCCGGATTTTTTGTCTCAAATCGTGGAACGGAGAAATGTTGGCAACGATTACACCAATATTGTTTTTTGAGAGGTAAAATCCAAGAAGGCCCATAATAATAACTGATTTTCTCCGATCCTCAAAGGTATACCCGACTTCCGTATCCAGAAAAGTTCTGACAGAATCTCCATCAATAATTTCCCACCGGGATATTCCAGGAAATAGATCCGGGTTGCTTTCAAGATATTTTTTCGTTTGTTCTGCCAAGGTTGTTTTTCCCGATCCTGAAAGGCCAACAAACCAAAAAACCGGTCCCATCATATCTCTCCCTGTGAAACCATAGTATTGATCAGCCTGAGTACTTCGAATGGATATTTTCCAACCGCTATCTCTTCCGATAATTGGATCCCTGAAATGTTAGCCCGGTACAATCGATGAAATTCCATCAGTTCAGATATATATGGCAGGTTGTGATTTACCATCGAAGCAAAGATCTGTGTTGCGACAAAAATACGTTTCTTACGCGATAGGCAATCTTTAAGAGTACGTTCAAATATCGTTGGAAATTGTATCATCCCGACTTCGCTCATCAGGTCTCCCCGGTCTATTGAAAATGTATCATGTAATGATAATATCTGCTTTAATGTCTCTTTCTGGGTTGCTTCTTTAGTTTCCAGTTTGATAATCGGTTTTACCGGAGAATTGCTGAACGTGGATAGTACTTCGTTTACCTGTTCAGGACTGCGAACAAAGGATATCCCTGCATAATCGATCTGGTTTTGTTTCATATGCTTGATTAATATCTTATCTTTTTGTGTGAAAACAGGAAGATGTGCAAGAGATTTGTTTGCAAGATGTATCCCTTTGTTATTTAGAAGAAATCCCTCGCAGCGGGTAGATAATAATACTTTTTCCTTTGTGATCTTCTCAACCGTCAGTTCTAACTGGCCATCACTGGAGAGTATTATATCCCCCTTATCGAGAATAGAAAGAAAATCTGGGCGATTAAAATTAGTTTGCCTTAATTCAATTGATTTTCCTTTTTTAATACATATTGGTTCATAGATATCTTTTGTCCGTATCTTTGATCCCTCGAGATCGACCTGAATTTTCACTTTATTTTTAAGGATTTTTTTTACCCTTTTTGAGATTTCGGGAATGTCGCTCGGGTCAATATGAGCACCATTAATTCGGAATATGGTAACTCCGGCGTGATGTAAATCAATAAGAAATTTATCGTCAACCGTTTTAGGATTAATCGTGCCAGTAATATCAAATGACTTCATGGCGGTTCACAAGTTTTTCTAATATATTATCTGATTTGTGATTTAAATACTTATGAGACTGATTCTATGACAAGAAACCCTATGAAATAGTGCACAAAACCATCCCCTCCGTTTGGGATTTGTTCTTTGAGATAAAATGGAGATATGAGTCAGCTTATTCACACATTATAAAAAATATTTTCAGCTCCTGAATATCATATCGAGTAGCTATTTTTAAAACGAAAAACTACAAATAAAGTACGATGGATCTCCAGTTGTTTATATTGCTATTAAAAAAAAATCTTTAAAAAATCCAAAAAAGGCTACGGTTCTTATTTTTGACCAGGCGGATAGTAAAATAATCATCGATACCATCCTTCCGGGAATCGATTATTCAATACTGCACGTAAGAAATGAAATTTTTTACCTCTCCCCAACAATTATTTTCAAAACCTTCAAAGATTTTATCCACTCAAAAATATTCAATAAAAAAGATAAGACGCATCAGCTTTTTCATAGTTATTTACTATCTTGTACTGAGGTTATCGATCCAAAAATTGTTATCACCGTGGTTGATAACAATCTTGATTTTCAATGGCTTTCACAGAACTATACAAAGGCCCCGTTTTATGCAATCCAAAACGGTATACGAAATAAATTGGATCTCTACAATTTCTTACTTAAGTCTGATAACACATTAACTCGTATGACGATGCCTAATTTCCTTTGCTTTGGCAAGTGTGATTTTGATAATTATAGAAAATATGGCCACACAATTGACTCCGCTCACTTCGTCGGTTCGCTCAAAGGGAGTTATTACAAATATCATTTGAAAAAAGATCCTATACCTATAAAATATGATATTTGTTTTATTTCCCAATATAGAACTGAGATCTTTTCAGGAAAACTTCGCCCGGATTTTTTTGAAAATTCCGTTAAGGTTCACTCACTTCTAAAGTATTATATCGAGAAATATTCCTTGCGTGCATGTATTGCCTGCAGTTCTCCTAACCAAGATGAATATGAATATTACAAGAAAAAATTTGGTGATAATGTAATTGTAATTCCAAATAATTCTGCAGGTATGTCCACTTATGATGCAATGAATTCGAGTGAGGTGATTATCACCCTCTATTCTACTGCAGCACTTGAAGCGTTTGGATGGGGAAAAAAAGTATTATTCTTTAATCTGTTTGATTATGAAATTGCTGAATTCTTTCATCACGGGCTTTGTTCGATTCAAACAACCGATTTGGAAATAGTTGAAAATAAATTAAACACTCTTTTACAGATGCCTGAAAAAGAATATTTATTGAAAACAAAGAACGATCGGGAATATATGATGAACTATGATCCTCATGTTCCTGTTAATATTTACATGAGGTCCATTATTGAGAAAATCATGAAAAGTCATTGAATGGCTTTTTCCAGATTTTTTTAGTTATTAGATCATTAGATCGGAATTAAGTGCGTAAATCCTTTATAAAAAGCAGGACTAGACCTCTTCCCAGATTTTATACCGTAATTCCCATTCATTATTCTCTTTTTTCCAGAGATGAGGGGGTCGGGCCTTGTCAATTATTTCATGGAACCGGTTTTCCGAAATTCCCATATATTCCAGGCACTCCTTGAGATACATTGCCGGATATTCCCCATCAAATCTTTTGATAAGCCGTATTCCCTCATCACGAGTGATGTCCCCGTTCCGGATCTCCTGTGCAGAATCGTAGGTTGCCCGACCTACACCGAATTTTATATACGTTGTGTAATAATGGAGCCAGTCAATCTTGTCATCGATAGAACTATATTTGCTGTAACTGCCTTCTGTCCTGAAATCATTCGGCAGGAAATCTGAGTTCTCGACGGAATAATAATAAGTTTCCTGGGGATGCCAGGGAAGATAGTATCCAAGATAGTGGACTTCTGTCCCGACTTTATCTAAAAGTGCGGGTTCTGTCGGAAGGTATGCTTCAAGATCGGAAAGAGAAAGAGAATAATTATTCATCAGATCCCGGGCATTTTCTCCCCCCAGATAGATCTCGTCGAGCTCATGCTCCATTGAATAGTACGAGGAATCGCGTTTTGCACTCTGATTGTCCGCAACAGGATTTCCGTATTCAGCTTCGTTCTCTCCAAAAACCACAAGAGGAATATTCAGTTGCGTAGAAAATTTTGGAGCAAGATTTTTCTGTCCGATAATGAATGGCTGGAAAGGGTGCACCAGTTTTTCGAATGCGAGCTTCGTAAGAAGACGATGTACTTTCTGATTCGGCCAGTAGGTATAATTTGCAAAACCTGAGTTCAGCCACGCTTCAAAGTTCCTTCTGCCCACCCGGGTATAGAGGTGAGGCGGCCATGTGATCAGAAGCGGGTGCATATGATACGTATGTTTAAGGATATGAGCCGCCATGACACTGTCTTTGCCACCGCTTCCCGGAACAACAACATCATATTTCCCGTCGGTTCTCCGGAACCGGTCACAGAGGTCTTTTAGTTCGTTCTGGCGTTTTTCCCAGTCGATAGATTTTTTCCGTTCTGCAAACCTGCATGCTTCACAAATCCCTTCGTGATCGAAAGCAATAGCCCTTTTTTTATCTCCCGGCTTATTCCTGAATTCAATCGTTGACGATGGCCGCTGGTTATTCATTGTACATTTCTTGCAGAACTGGACTTTTGTTGGCATTCCATACATGCCGAATTCTTCTGTCATGATCGGGAACCCTGTTTATTGATTCAGAAAATTCTCAAGAATTTTAATTCCTGCTCTTCTGCTCTTTTCCGGATGAAACTGGACACCGTATATTTCATCTTTCTGTACAACAGACACAAATTTGTGAGAGCAATAATTCGTTAAGGCAATAACGTCGGTGTAGTTAACGACTTCATACGAATGCATAAAATAAAAATTATCTTTTTCTGTTATTCCCTTCAGAATTGGTGAATCCCTGACAATGGATAATGTTCCCCAGCCGAGATGGGGTACTTTACATTTTACTTCAATTTTTTTTACTTCAGCATCGATAAAATTCAGACCGGGTGTTTCCCCGAACTCATACCCAATCTTTGAGAGTATCTGCATGCCCAGGCAAATACCGAGCGTTGGTTTCTTCTGGATATGTGAGATGAGGTCGGATTTGATTCCGGCGAGGTTATCCATTGCATCCTTAAAACAACCCACGCCCGGAAGTACTATCATGTCCACGGAATCAAGATCCCCGGCATCACGGATCATCGTCACTCGTGCACCTGCCAGCTCAATTGCTTTCTGCACATTATAGGAATTTCCAGAATTGCCGTAATGCAATAACCCCACATGGGAGATCATAATGCCACCTTGATCCCGTTATCGTTCAGGTACTGTTTGATCGTGCCAATGGACTCTGTATTGTAATGCAGCAGGCTACCGACAGCAACTGCGTCAGGGTTTGCCTCGAGGACCATCTCGCCGATATGCTCAAGTGATCCCGCACCGCTCGCGGCAATCACCGGGATTTTTACATTTTCCACGATCCGGGAGATCAGTTCTATATCAAAACCTCGTTTCCTGCCATCCTGATCCACTGAGCTGATAAGGATTTCTCCGGCTCCAAGTTGCTCAACGTCCTTTGCCCACTCCAGTGCATCCTTACCACTGCGTATTCTGCCACAATCGCTGTAACATTCCCACCAGTCCTGCCATTTTTTTGCAACAATATGGACAACAACGGCTTGGGAACCAAAAATCTCTGCGGCTCTCCTGATAATTTGAGCATCCTGCTGTAATGCAAACGTATTTATGACGACTTTGTCTACACCGTGATGGAGCAGATTTTCGAAATCCGTAATTGTCTTTACCCCGCCACCTACAGCAAAGGGGATGTATAATTCTTTTGAGGTTTCACGTATGGCATCCAAAAGTATCGGTCGCTGGTAGAGGCTTGAAACAATATCGATATATAAAATTTCATCTGCACCCTGTTGATAATATTTTAACGCCAGATCCCCGGGAGTACCCATTTTTCTAAGGCACTCAAAATGAACCGGTTTAACAACATAGGGTGGTTTTACATCCAGTCGTGCAATAATCCGCAAAGACATTTTTTTCTCTTGTACACCTATCTGTTTTTTTGCATAAGAAACTACTCTGTATCCCTTTATTGGCATACCTGAGGTAAAACGTTATACGATATGGTTGGTAAATCCAGTTAGTCAATCAATAAATATCCGGAAAAAAGTATATAGAAAAGCCTGAAGATCATCAATTAATATTTACCCATCAAAATGAGAACAAATATGAAACATCTCCTGATTGCCTGATAGCTTAAACTAAACACAGACTGATCCGCAAGGGAAAGGAAAAGGTCCCTGATGGAAAAAATGTCATAGATGACTTAAAAAAAAACGAACCATGATCACCATCAGCGATAAAAAAATCGGAAATTGCGAACCCTGTTTTATCATAGCAGAAGCGGGTGTTAATCACAATGGGGATTTGCAGTGTGCAAAAAAGCTGATTGATGCAGCATACGAAGCAGATGCTGATGCAGTGAAATTTCAGACATTTAAAACTGAAAATCTTGTCACCCGTCATGCTAAAAAAGCAGATTACCAGAAAAAAAATGATTCCGCTACTCAAACCCAATACCAGATGCTGAAAAAACTGGAATTTTCCGAAGCAGACTTCAAAAAATTGTCCTCCCATGCAAAAAAGAGGGGACTTGTTTTTCTTTCCACCGCGTTTGACAATGCGAGTCTGGACCTGCTCATCCGGCTTCAGGTCACCGCGTTTAAAATTCCCTCTGGTGAAATCACCAATTTTCCATTGATGGAGAAAATTGCACAGCAGAAGAAGCCGGTAATTCTCTCGACAGGTATGTCAACCATGGAAGAGGTGAGAGAAGCGGTCACCTGCCTGAAGGAACAGGGTTGCAGTGATATTATTCTTCTCCATTGCACCACAAGTTACCCGGCACCACGGGAATCGGTTAATTTACGGGTTCTGGACACACTCAGGGATGAATTTCACCTTCCCGTGGGATATTCCGATCACACAGCGGGTATCCTTGTACCTCTTGCTGCTGTTGCAAGGGGGGCGTGTGTTATTGAAAAACATTTTACCCTTGACCGGACACTCCCGGGGCCGGATCATGCAGCTTCTCTCGAACCGGATGAGTTCAAACGGATGGTCCGCACAATCAGGGAAATTGAATCTGCGATCGGCGATGGAGAAAAAAAAATGCAGGAGTGTGAAGCCGGCATAAGGGATATTGTACGAAAAAGTATTGTTGCTGCAAAAAAAATCTCTGTCGGTTCGAAAATAACTGAAGAAATGCTCGCAATAAAACGACCGGGGACTGGAATCGAACCGAAATATCTTAAAAAACTGATAGGAAAATCCGCAGTCTGGGGAATTAATAAAGACACCGTCATTACGTGGGACATGATTGAATGAAACGAAAAATTTTATATATATCAGGAACCCGGGCAGATTATGGATTGATGCGTTCTGTCCTTTCAGCCATCCATCATCATCCCGCAATGGAACTACACATTGCAGTAACCGGCATGCATATAATGCCGGAGTTCGGGTATACCCTAGAAGAGATCAAAAAAGATGGTTATTCCTGCCATGTAATTAATGTCACAAATCTGGAGGATACAACGGGTTCAATGGCTGTTTTTATCGGTCTTTTTATCCAGGAATTCGTAGCATTGGTTAAAAACTTGAAGCCGGATATTATCCTGGTTCTTGGGGATCGTGGTGAGATGCTGGGAGGGGCAGTTGTCGGGGCGTATATGGGGATCCCGGTGGCTCATGTACACGGAGGAGAAGTGACGTCAACGGCAGATGAAAATGCACGTCATGCGATTACGAAATTATCGCATATTCACCTTCCTGCAACTGAGGAAAGTGCTCAACGGATTATTAAAATGGGGGAAGATCCCCATCATGTGTTTGTGGTAGGTGCTCCGGGACTAGACCAAATCCTGAATATCCAATCTGTGTCCCCGAAAGAAACCATTGATCGTTATCATATCGATCCAAGAATCCCTATAATTATAGTTCTCCAGCACCCGGTCCCTCTCGAACCTGGTGAGCCTGCATATCAGATGGAACAGACAATGCAGGCAGTATGCGATCTGGATTGCCAGATATTGGTGATATATCCGAATGCAGATGCAGGGGGCCGGGCAATGATTGAAGTAATAAAAAAATATGAATCTCATAAAAACATCCGCACATTCCCGAGTCTCGGGCATAAAGATTTTCTAATCCTGTTAAAATTATCATCGGTACTTGTCGGTAATTCAAGCAGCGGGATCATTGAAGCCCCGTCTTTTGGTGTACCGGTTGTAAATATCGGAAGCAGGCAAAAGGGACGTCAGAAAGGAGAGAATATCATTGATACCGGCTACGATACACACGAAATTGCAAAAGCGGTTGATCGTGCTCTAAAGGATAATGATTTTAAAAGAAAAGTAAAAACAGCAAATAATCCCTATGGTGTGGGAGACAGCAGCGGAAAAATTGTGGAAATCCTGAAAAATATCGAGATAACACCAGCATTATTGCAGAAAAGGATGATGTACTGATGAGATTTTCCGAATGGCAGTATCCCCCAATAGAAGAGGGAAAATTAAACATTTATAACTGGATTGTCCAGTATAAAGAAAATTTTAAATTGGGATTTAAAACAGATATTGGAGCTTTTACCTATATTAATGCTCAAAATGGTGTTACGCTTGAGGATTATGTCCAGATTGGATCCCATTGCTCGCTCTACTCGGTATCTACAATCGATGGCAAACAGGGATCCATCCTATTGAAGAAAAACTGCCGGATCGGTACACATTCGGTCATCATGCCGGGGATTACTATCGGGTCGAATTCCAGGATTGGTGCATTCAGCTTTGTAACTTCGGATATTCCGGATAACGTACTGGCATACGGTATCCCGGCGAAAGTGATCAGACGGTTGACAACCGAAGAAATGAATGCAGACGCTGCAGAGGAAAAGGAATGACATGGAAAATACCGCTCTTTAAAATGTACTGGGATGAAGATGATATATCCCAAGTAAATGCTGCAATAAAATCTGGCATGAACTGGGCACTGGGACCACAGATTCCCACATTTGAAAAAATGATAGCGGATTACATAGGAACCGACTACTGCCTCACATTTAATTCAGGCACATCCGCTCTTCATGCAGCGCTGCTGGCATACGGGATTGGCGCTGGCGACGAGATTATCGTCCCCTCCTTCACGTTTATCGCTACTGCAAATGCTCCAAAGTTTGTCGGTGCAAAACCTGTTTTTGCTGATATTGAAGATGTCACATTTGGTCTTGATCCAAACGATGTTGAAGCAAAAATCACCTCGCGGACAAAAGCGATTATACCTGTTCATTACGCAGGATTCCCATGTAATATCCAGGAACTTAAAAAAATTGCTGATGACTATGGTTTAATTCTAATAGAAGATGCAGCTGAAGCATTTGGCGCTCGGATCGGTGACAGAAAAGTTGGAACCTTTGGTGATTCCGCTATTATGAGCTTCTGCCAGAACAAGATAATCACTACCGGAGAAGGTGGTGCGGTAGTCACAAACAATAAAGATCTATATGAGAAAATGAAACTGATCCGATCCCACGGGCGCCCCGATACTATCGATTATTTTTCGACAACTGAGATCTTGGATTATGTATCATTAGGATATAATTTTCGGATCTCCACAATGACAGCAGCTCTGGGAATTGCACAATTACAAAAAATTGAACAAATCCTATTACAAAGACGGGCAGATGCAGAATATTACCGTTCCGGCTTGAATGCGGTTCCCAATATCTCAATTCCCAAAACAGATTCCAAAACATATCCCGTCTACCAGTTATTCTCAATAAGGGCCAAGAACCGCGACAATTTGATTAAATTTCTGGAGGAAAAAGGGATAATGACCAAAATCTATTTCCCCCCGGTTCATAAAACACATTATTATCAAAAGGTTCTGGGATATTCTGATATATTGCCCGTGACAGATGCCGTATCAAATGACATAATCAGTCTGCCATTTTATCCGGGAATTTCAAAAAATGATTTGGATTTGGTAATCAATACAATCAAGGAATTTGAGGCGGATTTTCAATGACGGCCCACGATTATTATAAGAATAAGAAAATTCTTGTTACCGGGGGTGTGGGTTCAATAGGGAATCAACTCGTACGGAAACTGTTGACCCTTGATCCAAAAATCATCCGTGTTTTTGATAACAACGAAACCGGCCTTTTTGATCTTGAACAGGAATTGAATACGAAAAAAATCCGTATCCTTATTGGAGATATCCGTGACAAGGATCGTCTTGTGATGGCAATGGATGGGATTGATATTGTATTCCATACCTCCGCACTCAAGCATGTCCCGATCTGCGAGTTCAATCCCTTTGATGCAGTGAAAACAAACGTGTTGGGGACGCAGAATGTTCTGGAAGCGGCGCTTATCAACAATGTTCAAAAATTTATCAATGTCAGTACGGATAAAGCGGTTAATCCTACAAATGTGATGGGTGCGACAAAACTCTTAGCCGAACGATTAACAATATCTGCAAATCACTATACAGGAAATAAAAGGACAAAACTTTCAAGTGTCCGTTTCGGTAATGTACTGAATTCACGAGGTTCTGTAATCCCACTATTTAAAAAACAAATTCTAAGCGGGGGCCCGGTTACTATCACTGATAAGGATATGACACGCTTTATCATGGATATACCCACAGCGGCTGATCTGATTATCGCAGCGGGGGAGCTCGCTGAGGGCAGAGAAGTATTTATTCTGAAAATGCCCGCATTGAAGATCATTGATTTGGCACAGGTTATGATTCATGATTTGTCGTTAACACACGGATTTAACCCGAAGGATATTAAAATCCAGTTCATAGGAAAAAGGAGTGGAGAAAAATTATACGAAGAACTGATGAGTGAGGCAGAAACGTTCAGGGCTTTAGAAAATGATGATATGTATATTATTCTTCCTGAAATGTTACCCTTCGAAAAGCCCTTGGAGTATCACATGGCAAAAATATTCAAGAAGACTACAATTTCCAATTTTTCCTCTGAAAACGCCCGTCTGATATCAAAAAAAGAAATTTCAATACTACTTAAAAAATTTGATAATTAAATTTTTTTTCGATTTTTTTCACGCAATACTTGTTCGGCCAGAAAAAAATCCCATGGGGTATCAATATCAATGGAGCGTTCTTGTGGCATTATATACGCAAGAGTACCGGGAGGGATGAAATTTTTTTCTTTGTTAAGGGTTTCCCATTTATGGAGATATAATGCTCCATTAAGGACAAATGCTTGAGGCAATTCTTGTCTTCTTGAAAATTTTGGAGTTTTTTTAATAAAATTCTCAAGCGTCCCGTCATCACAAATTTTTTTAATCAGGTATGGGTGATTAATTGCCTCGCACACACTTACCACAGAAACTGCATTGTGTTTTTGCATCAGGTGAATCACCCCCCTGATATCCTCTGTCGTTCGCAAAGGAGAAGTTGGCTGAAGAAGCATGACATATTCCGGAGATATATCCTCCTCTTTCTCCAACCAGTCTATCGTATGCTTAACAACAGAAAAAGAGGTTGCGATATCACTTGCCAGATTTTCGGGCCTGATAAACGGGACCTCAGCTCCCCATTTCTTTGCTATATGAACAATGTTTTTATCATCAGTAGATACAATCACCCGATTTAATTCATTGGTACCAAGAGCCGCTTCAATAGTCCATGCTATAAGAGGTTTTCCTGCGAGCAATCGGATATTCTTTTTCGGGATCCCTTTTGATCCACCCCGTGCAGGAATGATTGCAATAACTTTCTTTTTCATATTATCTCACTTTACTTAATTCCTGTGTATACTCCAAAATTGATAAATTTATGAGCATTCCCATTCATGGTCAACATAAAAGATACCACTCGATCCTTTTCTAATGTTAAATCCTGTTTTTTTCGGATCGCAATCCTCAATTGTAAATGAATATGCATTTTCTATACGATCAATAACTTCGTTACCATGGATAACAATTCCGCAATATACAAAATAATTCCCAGAATAGAGTTTTAGCGGATTGATATGGCATTCAATAGTATTCATACCCGGTTTTACCAAGATATCCTGTCCATGAATATATCCGGAATCAAAAAGAGAAATACTTTGCATTTCGTCTGAAATCTGGATTTCAGCCGCACACCGAAGATCAATTTCAGATTCCACTGTCATCTGAAAAATCAGTGGTTTGAAAGGATCAATTATTTTCGGATTTCTTTTTCCATCGGAGATTACCGTTATCTCCACAATTTTCGCACGGAGTGAACAACAATGTTCCCGCTTTCGGTCAGCAACAGGGATATTGATGTCTTCAGACAGCCGTTTGCTGCCTAAATAAAACTCTACAGCTTTACTTGTGTCACCGTCAAATATTATCTGCCCTGCCTCAATAACAATACCCCTGCTGCATAACGCTTTTACCGCAGTCATATTATGACTCACAAACAACACTGTCCGACCTTCCCTTGCCACCTCCCCCATCTTCCCCAAACACTTCGTCTGAAATGCTGCATCCCCAACCGCGAGCACTTCATCCACTACAAGGATCTCCGGTTCCAGATGCGCCGCCACCGCAAATGCAAGCCGCACATACATCCCGCTTGAATATCGCTTCACGGGTGTATCGATGAACTTGTCAATCTCAGCAAACCTGACAATCTCATCGAACTTTTGTTCTATTTCCCCTTTGTGCATTCCCAGGATTGCGCCATTCAGGAAAATATTCTCCCTGCCCGTGAGCTCAGGGTGAAAACCGGTTCCAACCTCAAGCAGGCTTGCAACCCGGCCCTTGATTTTAATGGTACCACTGGTTGGTGCAGTTACCCGCGATATAATCTTGAGCAGGGTTGACTTCCCTGCGCCATTACGACCAATGATACCAATAATTTCTCCCTTATGGACATCGAATGAAACATCATTTAAGGCACAAAACCTGTCGTTAGTAGTGTTCAACTGCTTCCTGTTAACCGAGCCTATCCTGGCGTTGGGATCTTCGGTTCCCCAGAATTTTGCCCACCCACTTTGAATATCCCGATATAATATACCATGGCTGATTGTGCCCAAGCGATATTCTTTGCAAAGGTTTTCAACACGAATCACAACATCGCTCATAGTACTTCCCCATTAAATGGTGTCCATGAATGTTTTTTCAACACGGCTGAACAGTACGATTCCAATTGCTAATATCAGAATGGTCATAGCGAGACTAATTCCCAGTACCCAAGGTTGTATCGCTCCTGAACCGAGAAATGCGTAACGAAATGTTTCGATGATCGCAGTCATAGGGTTCAGAGCGAACAACCACTGCCATTGTGCGGGAATCTGTGATAATGGGTAGACAATGGGAGTTGCATACATCCAGAGCTGGACTCCGAATCCCAGTGCAAACGTCAGATCACGGTATTTAGTTGTTAGACTTGAGATCATTATCCCCATTCCGAGTCCAAGTGCTGCCATCTGGACCAGCAACAGAGGTACAAGTAAAAGCCATATATTTGGGTGAATATCTGATCCAGTCAGATAAAAATAGCACATGAATGCCAAAAACAATCCGAACTGAATTGCAAACGCTATAAGATTGGATATTACCACTGAAATTGGTACAACCATGCGTGGGAAATATACTTTGCCAAATATCGCAGCGTTAGTGATGAATGTATTCGATGTCTGGGTCATGCAACTGGCAAAATATGTCCAGGCAACAGTACCTGACATATAAAATAAAAATGGGGGTAAACCATCGGTTGGAATTTGAGCAACTCTACTGAAAATTATGGTAAAGACTACGGTCGTAAAGAGCGGTTGCAACAAAAACCATAACGGTCCCAGCACCGTCTGCTTATAATACGCAACAAAATCCCGGCGCACAAAAAGGAAGATCAAATCCCGGTATCGCCAAAGTTCAGATAAATCGATGTCAAACCATCCACTACGTGAACGAATTTCCATGGTCCAGTTGGAATCATCGTTGTCAGAAATGGATATCACCCCCTCGGAAAAAACACGATCTCAGTAGCATACTCCCATCCACGAAGTACTGATCCATCCCTTGAAGTATAACAAGTCCCCGATGAAGAACTGCTCAAGAGGTCCCCACATCTCTGGCGGGTGGTTGATGAGAGTGGGGACGGATGCGGTTTCCGTTGTGGCAGGAGGAGGAATCGGAGGCAAAGTTATTCTCTCTTCATGTATTGATGTAATATTGGATATACTTTTCAAAGGTTCAATTCCGCTATCACGGTCACAGGAACCCCATCAATTTCATCAATAACGTGAGGGTAAATGTGTATCCTGAATGCCTCTTTTATACGTATATCCAAAAGATTGAGATCCTCCAACAGGAGAATAGATTTTTCCTCACAAAGAAATTTCCTGTGACATACATGTCCCTCATCCCGATGAAGAACAGAAGACACCGAGATCTGGTCAATACCGAAAAGGCGCAAACGAGGGCAGTGCTCCCGCAAAAATGCCGGAACCTCATGAGAGACCCACGGATGATCATTACAATATCGTTCAGGATCTTCTGATCGTATTGTATGCCAGCCGGTCCTTATCAGGAGCGCCTCCGCATCCTGTATTTGAGAGATACTACCTTCTAGATCACTCACAGAGATTTCTTCACTCACCGGTTTGGGCACATCGATACAATATACCGGGAAAAATGTAGTATCCACTGTGAGACAATCTGCAATAGTTTTACCAAGTTTGCAGAAATGACGAGGTGCATCTATATGTGTTCCGGAATGGGTTGAAACGGTGATCGTACTGATATTCGCTTTGTCCCCATGTTCCATTGACCGCAGCGAACATATGACCGGTGCCGGGGTATTCGGATAGAGTGGTGACTTTATACTAAGCGGATATGATATAGGGATGATCACCGGTGCACCTCAATATATGTCGCAAGTTCGTGCATGTCAGAAATTTCTGCTTCAACACCGACCAATCCGGTAAAAGGGTTCTCATCTCCTTTCTTAACCCTGCCGATGAAGCGCACTCCTGCTTTCCGTGCAGCCACTAAGTCGTTCTTTGCATCCCCCACAAACATCACGCAGTCCGGAGAAATTCCTGTTAGATTCAGGATCTCTATGATGCATTCTGATTTTTTTCGTGGGGCACCGTATACTTCTCTAAAATAATGAGTCAGCCCCCTCTTTTGGATGATCTGCCAGAGTTCTTCTTCCGGTGTGGCCGAAACGACATACAGGGGAATTTTGGAATAATATAACTCCAGAAGCTCATGCGCCCCTGGGACAAAATGCGCTTTGATCACTTCTTGAAAGACAATCGCTGCAAATTTTTCTGAAAGTTCCACGAATTTCTGCTGCGTGAGATCCTCTTGTAAGATATTCTTGTAAATATACCGGAACTTATCATACCGAGACATACCCCCATTTTCTTTGTGATACTGGATGATTTCATCTACATGTTTAGGAGTAAAAGAGAAGAGTCTTCTAAATGCTTCTGTTTTCACTGATACCGATTCAAGGATCACACCATCGAAATCGAAAATAATAGCCTGGATCATAATATCGGGTCTTTTTTTATGAGATTATATATGCTGAATTTTTTAAAACATCCGGCAAAAAGGTCGTCGTGGATCTTTTTATATTCTGGATCTTTTAAGATAAGGTGGATGAAATTCCAGAGTAAGAAAACGAAGTGCTCTTTTATGCTGACGGGTTTAAGAACAGTTACAATTTCATGATAATGGATATCAAGTCCGGCATGAGTGACAATTTTTCTAAAATCTTCATCATCAAACTCAAAAATATGGTGCTCAAAAATAGGCTGTGAAGGGTTGTAGTTGTATCGGAGAATATTTGTTTTTGACACATAAGGTATCGAAAGAATTACGGATTTTGAAGCGACTCGATTCAGTTCCTGTAGTGCGGACACGGGGTTGGGAATATGCTCAAATATTTGAAAAAAAAGGATGTGATCAACAGATCTATCCTTCAAAGGCAGATGTTCAACATCACATCGGATTGCACCAATTCCTTTTTGATAAATATTTTTCACTGCGATCTCAGAAATATTCACACTCAGTTCGCTTTTTCCCAGAGCTTTGATAAAGATTCCATCGGAATCCCCAACATCAATAAACGTATCGCGTGAAATCTGGTTCTGTCCTAGAGCGTTCTCAATAAATTCGATCCGGCTTATAATGTACCCTTGGACTACATTCTGTGATGCAATTTCTGGAAGACACTGATGAGCAAAATGCTCTGCCATATCTTCGTTTTTAAAAACACCAGGCTGTTTAAATCCCTGTATCTTGCTATCGAGATATCTTTGAGAGGTAGATCGAAACACACTCAATGTAATCTCATTTATCCATTCTTTCATTATTTTGAAAGATAATTCTGGTTGTTTCGTTTTATGTGATGGAGTGGTTGACATGGTTTCCTCGAATTCGTCATTATAAGCGAATGATTACTACCCGGATCTTGGCTTTTCATTAGAATTCACGACTACGGTTACTATATACTCTTCAATGCACTGGATAATAAATTTCATCTGATATATCTGAATTGCCGTGACATGATTCGAGAATCAATTCTTCCGATTCCGGTTCAATGAGTGTGGGTCTTCTTCCTAGTTGTTTGAGTGTGGGATATTCCTGAGTTTCTTTGAATTTGCTGATAATTTGGTGTATTCGCTATTGTATTATCTGAAAATACCGAGCGATCTCTGCAAGTGGTTTCCCGTTTAGCCTTTACTTGATAATTTTCTCAATATCCTAATTGATTAGTATAATCACATAGATATTTAGATATGATGTCAAATGACTTCGACATAGGATAACATAAAAAAATAAATTGTAAAAAGTCTAAAATAAAAATCTAATCCGGAGCACGAATGATAGACGAAACGAAAATTAATCCAAATATAGAAAATCTTCATGAATATTTTGATTCGGTAATCAAAAAATATTTTGATGGGGATGATCCGAAAAATATCTTTTTCGAAGAGGTCAACTGTTATAATTGTGGTTCAAGTGAAATCAGTACTTCATTTGTGGTTAACCGGTTCCGGCATGTACGTTGTAAAAAATGTGGTATGGTTTATGTGAATCCACGATTAAAGGAAACGATCACACATGATTTATACCATGAACCCCCGTATCAAGAATTTTATAAAATTAAATTGATTCCATCTATTGATTACCGGAAAAACGTTCTGGCAGTTCGAAAATACGAGCAGATTATACACTACACAAAAAAACCCGGGAAAGTCCTTGATATCGGTTGCGGACTTGGCGAAGTAATTAGTGTATTTCAAGAGAATGGCTGGAACTGTATGGGCATTGAATTTAATGAATTCGCGGCAAATTTTGCAAAGGAAAAATTCCATCTTAACATTATCAATAAAAGTATCTATGATTTTGAGGCATCAGAAAAATTTGATTTAATCATGCTTTGGGGCGCTTTGGAGCATTTTTACAATCCCAAAAAAATTCTGGAAAAGATATTTGAATTATTAAACGATGATGGCTTACTTGTCATTGAGGTACCTTCAGCGGATTCCGTTTTGGTGAGATATTATGAACAGACTCATAACATCGTGGATCGGATAATTGAAGGAGATCGTCATATAATGTTATTCTCGGTACGTGGATTTAGGGAAATGCTCGAACAAACGAGATTTAAACCACTCACTATCGTTTCAAATGGACTTGATATTAGTACGCTAAATCGGTTGGAGATGGAAAATCTACTAGATCTTAATCAGGTAAATGCGATTCAAGAAAAACTAGATGTTTCCCTGCAGGGGGATTTGTTACGTGGTTTTTTTACAAAAAACCAATAATATTGTGATATAATGAGATACTCCATACATTTTTTAAAACATTCTATCTTTTTTTCGATATATTGATGGGAATCTCCCACTTATTTTCTTCTTCAGGTTTTTTTGTTTTACCAAGACAACACATAGTCATACACACTTCCTTTTCAGGAGATACGGTCATTTCGGAAACAGAATGGTAATATCCATAAACCTGCTGTAACGAGGGGGTTGGATCAAGTAATTCAAGCGTGTGTAAGAACTCATTCACGTTAATAATGATATAGGGAACGATTGATATTCCATCCCACTCATCAAAAAAAGCAATTTTTTCGTAGGATTCTTGCAGGTTTTCAACGGTCCGATTGCTTTCTGTAAGTCTAACATCAAATATGAAATATTTTTTCGTAACCCGCCACCCTTCTTTCAAAACCTCACGCCAGTCAAAGGTCATATGAAGAGCTCCTGAACAAAAAACAACATCAAAACTTTTATCATCGAATGGTAGTTCATTCCCGCGAGATACGTGAAAGGAGATATCCGGATGTAGTGTACGAGCTTTTTTTATCATTTCAGGAGAGATATCCACACCCGTATACGAAATTGTCGGCTCAAGGTGCTTGAATACATTATAAAAACCACCAGTTGCGCATCCAATATCCAGCACGGAATAATCGGGTTTAAGGATATGCATTATAAAATGTTTTTCTGAATCATAGACATCATCGATTGAGTTTCTGCAGGAACTAAAGTATTTTACAGTGTCTGGTTTTGACCAGGATTTATCATAAGAAATGGATGGGTTCTGTTCATCTTTCATAATAACCTCAATAATCAGATTCTTTTTCAATAATTAAATAAATCCTCGAAGATACGATAAACAATCCTAAAGTGTGGACGTACTCCATTTTTTTAGGATGCAATACACTTTTTCCATAGCCTGTTTATCCCCAATCGAAATTCGTATACATTGCTTCAGGATTCCCCATTCATAACCGGGGCGTATCAGTATCCCCTGTTTCTCAAATTCATCGATTAATGGACGACAATTCTTCTTACCAACGACAATATTAACAAAATTTGTTTCACTTGGCAGAACCCGTAATCCTAGTTTTTCAACATCCATAACAAACGTTTCCTTATTTCTTAACAGGTTTTTTATGGAGTTTTCTATGATGGAATAATTTTTAAGGAGCAGTACGCTGCAAAGGACTCCCAGACTATTAATCTCATACATTGGCTTAAACTTGGCAAGCATCTCGATTGTAACGGGGTTTCCCACTGCATATCCGACACGAGCAGCTGCAAGTCCGAATGCCTTGGAAAAGGAACGAAGGATTATCAGGTTGTCGTAATCATGGAGTAACCCTAGAGCGGTTGATCCTGATATGGGGTAATATGCCTCATCTACAAGAACTCCTGCATCATACTCTTTAGCTGCATCGAGCAATCTTTTAATATTATCATTGGATATTTGCACACCGGCTGGACTGTTCGGATTTGATATGACTATAAACCGGGTTTTTTTATTCAATTTTCCTATTACTTCGTCAAGATCGAGCAATAAGGTATCTGGATTATAAAAAACACCCACTTCATTTGCACCGTAAAGCTGTGCATAAACACTGTACATGGCAAAATTTGGCTGGATATTGATGATCTCATCTCCTGGGGAGACAAATGCATCAAATACCGCTCGAATTGCACCATCTGATCCCGCTGCAACAAGAAAATGTTCTTCAGATAAAGAATGGAATTTTGACAAGGCAGCATAGATTCGATAAATTGCAGGGTAACACGAAAGGAACTCTGAATTTATAGAGTTTTTTATTTCGTTGAGGATATGATCCGGGTACGCTAAGGTCCATTCATTTTTATCCAGACGGATATACAATTGCCTGTTTGTCTTATCTACAGGAGTCCTGATAATTTCATGCAGATGTTTTTTTGGGATCAATTCTAACTCTCCCCTTTTCTATCCCGATATTCTTTTATCCAGTACTCGACCTGTGGTAGCTGCCAACGATAGTCAACATCGCACCCCCCCCATTGTTTTAAAGGGTATATTTTTTGCCCCATCCATTTCTGGGGGAGGAGTCCGTCTTCAATATGGTCAAGGCATCGTGGCCGTACAATTGAAGCCCCCATATCTGCAAACCAGACATCCCCTTGGGAATCACGATCACAATTCAGGGTTTTTGGATCGCCAAATGTCTCGAATGGAACAAAGGGGTGAAGGAGACCATCGGAGCCAATTTTTCGTGCCCTGAGCGGACTCCACATATTATAACGCGAAACCGTTACTGCAGAATCATACTCCGGATGAGCCAATAACACTCTTACACCCTCATCAAGTGTTTCGGACAAAATCGTTGGTGAATTACAGTGCAGCAGTACGATGAGATCAACTGACTGGTTTTGTCGTTCAAGCTCTTTTTTTATTTCACGATACCCATGAACAAAGACATTCTCCCCAAGAGCTTTGCTTCCGCATAATTCTGCCGGGCGATCAATAATTGATGCTTTATATTTCCTGCCTATCTCTTTGATCTTTTCGGAATCCGTTGATACAAATACGCGATCAATTGTTTTTGCATCTATTGCTGCTTTCAATGGATATTCCATTAGTGGTTTACCCAGTATCGGGTAAATATTCTTACCAGGGAATCCCTGACTCCCTTCCCTTCCGATTAATAATGCAACGATCAGATTCTTCACCTTCATTTTAGTTTTCGGATTTCACTTTCTCTGTATGGACAACGGTCACATCGTTGTATCTCATGGGCTTTTCCCTGCCGATGGAGATTACGGTAATGGTCCTCCTTTGAACTGATCCATGCCTCTTTTATTGAGATATCAGTAATTTTTCCAAAAGAATCCCATTCAAAAATATCGTGAATGCAGGGTAAGATTTTTCCGTCCCAGGTAATTGTCATCCTCTGCCATAACATCGGGCAGCCCCAATCATAAATGATTCCGCGGTGATCTGGGTTATCAGCCTCGCTTTTCATATCAAGATATGCAACTTCATCGACTATTGGCGACCAGAATGCAGCGTATTGTTCTTCCATGCCTTGAATTTCAGGGGCGAGTACGGTCTGGATTCTAACAAGTGGGCTTTTCAGTCCAAGTTCGTCTTTAATTTTTTTCAGGGTTTCGATGTTGTGAACTACCGTTTCAAATGTTGATCCTACACGATATTTTTCGTATACCTCTTTGGTGGACCCTTCAAAAGAAATAGAGATCCTGTCAAGCCCTGCATCGAGCAGACTGCGGATAGTTGCTTCATCCAGCCTGAGTGCATTCGTATTAAAATATACATCGAGGATTCCTGCATCCTTTGCATAGGAAACCATCCGGGCGAGATCCTTATGTAATAGCGGTTCGCCACGAAATGTAAATTTCAGTGAATACAGCTCATTTTTCCCCGCTTCATCAAGGATCTTTTTCCAGATTTTTTCTTCCATGTACCCCTTTGTATATTTATTATACGTTGTTGCACAAAAGGGGCAACGGAGATTACAGGCATTGGTCGGTTCCACGTCAAGATGAAGCGGGAATTCCCCATAATTGTAGGTTTCAGGCCACTCGTTCCATTTTTTCCGGTATTCCCGATATCGCGAATCATCTCTTTGGACAACACTCTTCCCGGCAATAGTGTGGAGAATTGAATCAACCGTTTTTACCATTTATTTATCATCCTTTTTACCTAGTTTCTCATGATCCAGTTCATTTTGAACGAAACGAAGGCAATCAAGGATGCCCTCGCTCACATCGATATATTGTGACAGATTTATCCGGGTTGCGACATCGGCTTCAAATGAATAGGGAGTCATGATATAGTGGTATTGTGTAGGATTTGGATCGTAATTTATTTTGATCTTTTTCCCGAGGATTTCTTCTATCATTGCAAAGAGTTCTTTAATTTTGATTCTCTGATGACCTGTAATAAGAACTGCTTTATTGATGAATTCATCCGCAAGAGAAATTCGGACAGTCTCGCGGGCTGCGTCATTTATATGAATATATTCCCTTTCTGATTCCGGAGAACTTAGGTATGTATATTCTCCTTTTGTTAGAAGGTCCCTGCATACGCCGTATATGAAATTCCATTCATTTGATTCCCTGCCATACAGGCTGCCATAACGCAGTATCGTATAATTTAACCCTGATTCTTCATTATACGTTTTGCAGAGTGCTTCACTGGTCTGCTTAGACACCCGGTAAAAAGAACCCTTTTTCCCTGCGGTATATGCAGAACTCGCATAGAGGAACCGGGAAATGTTGTTTTGTCGTGCTGCCTCAAGACAATTGACCGTTCCTAATACATTAATCCGCATTGTTTTGATTGGTTCATGACGAGATTCTTCGATATCAGCGATTGCAGCAGTATGGAAAACAATATCGCATCCTTTCATCACTTTGTTAAGAAGGTCAAAATCGAGAATATCCCCTTGGACATATTCAATCAGGCTGTTTTTTTTTATTTTTTGATTTGATCCGAAAAAATCATTCGGATCTGCCTGATCATAGACAATTGTCTTGATCTTTTGTTCGATGAGTTCATTGACGATATGATGGCCAACGAAACCCGCTCCGCCGGTTACAAGAGCTTTCATAATTTTCCCCACAATCCTTCAATCATATTATCAATCGCCTCTATTTCCATCTGCTGACGGGACTCATTGGTATTCGATGCAACATGCGGAGTCATTACAACTTGTGGGAAATCTAATAATTTTCCGGTGTATGGCTCTTTTAATACTACATCGAGACCCGCTGCACCAATCTGTCCGGATAAAAGTGCCTTGATCAGCGCTTTTTCATCTATTAATGATCCTCGAGAGGTATTGATGATAATTGCTCCCTTTTTTATAAAGTTAAATGAAACCTCATCTAATAATGGTTTTCCGTTTGCTTGTTGAGGAAGATGAAGGGATATGATATCGGTTTTCATTAGCAGTTGTTCGAGATTCGACTCTGATTTCCAGTGGTCTGGTATATCACCTTTTACCCAGGGATCGTAATAATTGATTTTACATTCAAAAGCGTCGAGAAGTGTAGCAACACGGTAACCGATTCTCCCAAGACCCACAATCCCTATCTGTTTACCTGAAAGAAGTTGACCCGGTTCGATACTGTAATCCTTCACTCGCATTTTTTGATTATATGTCGCGATATGTTTGAGAAGATCAAGGATAAGTGCTAAAGTATGTTCCGCTACGGCCTGAACTGGCGCTTCAGGAGTATTCATTATTTTAATTCCGTGCTTTCTCGCGGTTTCGAGATCAATTGAATCAACTCCCACACCTACGCGGGAGATTACTTTAAGATCACTAAGAGATTCGATGACCTGCTTAGTGAATGGTTCTGTGCCGGCTATTACTCCTTCAACACCCCTTAGTACTTGCGACAATTCGCTTTCAGAGAGGCGCCTGCCGGTTGTATTTACATAATGAATGTCGAATTTTTCAGTGAATTTTTTATTTTCATAAATATTAAGTCCAAAGGATCGAACCGTAATTGCAGCCTTGAATTTTCTCATCGAAAAGCACTTCCCGGCTCACTATTTTATAAGATTGGCATCATAATAATTTTTTAGGTGTTAATCTAGCCTACCACCAATCATCAATTAAAATGGCCGTGCTACGATGTATGGATTTATGTGAGATGGTGCGATTCTCTACAAGATAACAATATTTATTAGTTTTTCGCAATGACCTGATGGAATTGCTGTTCGAGTTGATGACATTTATTTACTAGAATTTTTCGCATTCGATCGCCTTCTGATGTCGGTTGTTCTGCTATTTTGATATCATCATAAAAACACTCCGGCAATTTTACATATAAGTTAAAGGTCCTCACCATACCTTCAAGGGTTCCTGCAAAATCATCAGAGAATTTCAATACTGATTTTTCATCCTGATCTTGAGAGGAAGTATATGGTTCATCACTCAAAAGTCCATTCTCCTTGCACACATCATACAATTCGCACCCCCTGAATGGTGTAAAGATACACACATTGCACTCAAGGAGGGGATTTTTCTCATATAATTGCTTATTCATCCGAATGGTGTCAAAAATCAGTTCCCGGGTTTCAAAGGGGAATCCAATAATGTTATTCAATGACGCACCCATTCCCATCTCCCGAAGAATATCCATCCGCTCGAAAAACATTTGATTTGAATAACGTCTATTGAGGACATTTTTACGGAATTCTTCGTTTCCATGTTCAAGACCCAAGGTAATCCAGTATAATCCCACATCTTTCAAGGCCTGGATACGCTCTTTTGTGATTGTTTCGATCCTGGTTTGTATCCAAAAAGGAATTCTAATTTTTTCATATTTACTTATGAATATTTGAAAATCCTCCTCTTTCATGGCCAGGAAATTTTCTGTAGAGAAATAGATAAATTCCGGGTTATGTTTTTTCACCTGATATTGGATATGTTCAATGATTTTCTCGCCGTTCAGATTTCGAAAATATAATCCACAGTTATGATCTTTGAAAAATTTTTTTAATTGCGGAGCGCCACAATAACTACATTGATTGGGGCAACCGCGGGATGTGGCGATATTAATCATTTTATACATTTTCCCCTGCATAGGTTTATAAAACATACGGGGATCAAACTCCTCGAAATCTGGTATAGGTAGAGTATTAATATCATGTAGTTTCGAAGGTTGATTTTTTATCACATTTCCATCCGATTTTACCCATAATCCTTCAATATCTGCAAATGATTTTTTTTCTGATAGTCGTTCACATAATTGTAGAAGGGTTGTTTCCCCTTCTCCTAAACAGATCATATCAATTGAATCTTCTTGTATCACCAAATCAGGAGAAAGGGTAGGAAAAACACCTCCTGCAAGAACAGGAATTTTATGATTACTTTTAATGAGTTTTGCGAGATGGAGACTCATTTCATACATCGTTTCCAGAATTGAAAAGCCAATTAAATCTGGTGTGAATTCGAGAATGATTTTTTCAAGATCATCTTCAATCCGAGTTGAATTGAGGGGGGCGTATTTTTCTTCATCCCTCACTTCTTTTGATTCCAATCGTTCAGTACGGATTACCGTCTGGCTTTTTTCTGTATCAGAACCATAAAATGCGGTATCAAATATTTTTACAGAATGTCCATGAGTTTTTAAAACGGCAGTTAGTGATGCCAATCCTATAGGTAACCCTGTTATTCTGATTGGTGTTGGGTAAATGAAAAGAACTTTTGATTTCATAAAAGCACAAACAGTATCTGGTTTTTTTTCATTTGAAATTATGTGTAATTTTTATTTTGAAGCGATAATAACCTTAAGTGGACGTGTTGAAACGAACACTATTTAATTTTACTTGCGGGTTCCATTGTCCTGCGGGATTAATTACCCAAGCGTATAGTGATTGCAACGGAGGGTCTGATCACAGAGCATCACATGCGCTGATCTATTCATATTCTGTCAATAACTAATAATAATATAGTAAATAAGGAAGCTAATCTCTGCATACAAAAGATGGGAATTATCCAACATGTCATTGAAGAAGAAACAAAAAATTGTGTTGATCCATGCAAAACCAGAGAATGCAATCAATTTTTTTAGTACAAAAACCTGCACTGAATTTGATTCTTGGATGTATCTGGGAAAAAATGTAATACTCTTTTCAGAGATTGAAAAAATTATTGGAGATCGGATTAAAAGAATTGATACCGGAGAAAGTCTGCAGGATGCTGCACGTGCATTACGAAAACCCTATATCGATTTCGTCGGTAGCATTGCTCATAAAGAGAACAAAAAGGCATGGATTCTTTCTTCTGTATCTGAAAAAAACTTATATGAGTCAGATCTCTTTCTAATGCTATGCTATCTTGAGATCTTGGACCTTGAGATAAAAAAATACCTTGGTGACCTCTGCGTTTTTTGTGAAGAACCAGCACTGATCCATACTCTCCGAAAAAACTTTGAAAATCACACAGATATAGAAATATACCCTGTTGATCTTATATCAAAGACAATTCCTCAATTAATTCAGGAGAGATGCCAGCTCATTTATAACAAAGTATTGTTTTTTCGTTATTTTTTCTTGAGAATTTTTTACGCGAGGTTGTTACAGATCCGGAAAATATCCGGACAAAAAATCCTCACAAATGAACCGGTTATTGCCATACATTCCTGGACAGATCAACGTTCGTTCTTAATTGAGGGATCCTTTTCTGAGGCATATTATGGTAATCTCGGACAAATACTGGAAAAGAACAATAACAATCCGGTTTATATAATTGATGTACTGGGCACAGTTCCCTATGCCGAAGCATTAAAAAAAATGTCCAAATTAAAATTTCAATGGAAATTATTTGAAGATTTTTTGGAGATTTCTGATATTTTACGTGCATGGCATCTGGCACAGACAAGAAAAACACAGGAAAATACTGAAATATTTTTTTTAGGGCACGAAATTTCTGATCTGCTCAATGAAGAATATCTAAAGGATAGATACAGTACTCGGGCCGAACAGTGCGCTCTTTATTATTTCGCTGCACGAAGAATGGCACGGCAATTTTCAGTAAAAACTTTCATCTATACTTTCGAAAATCACATCTGGGAAAAGATGACTATTGAAGGAATTCGTGAATCTTCACCTAATACAAAGATTATTGGATACGCACATTCGACGGTGAATAAGATGTATTTGTGCTATTCTCTATCTCTACATGAAAAAAATCTGATTCCAATCCCAGATGTTATCCTTGTTAATGGTCATCAGGCAAAAGAAGTTCTTCTTGAATCCGGTTTTAAAGACACTGATATTCAGATAATTGGATCCTTACGATATGGGAATTTGACTTTTATAAATAAAAGGGAAAATTCTGAAACGAGATCCGAGATTCTTGTAGTATTATCTGGTCAGTTTGATAGAGCTCTGGAAATGATTTTTAAATGTATGAACGCATTCAGCGGAGTTGAGAATATATCAATTATATTTAAACCTCACCCAATTATGAACCAAGAAAGGCTGACGAAATCTGCTGATAGTTTGCCGAAAATATTCTCTTTCTCATCAACGCCTATAAGTACCTTGTTTGAAACAGCAAATCTGGTGATATATAGTGATTCGGCCGCTTCGGTTGAAGCAGCATCTCTGGGTATCCCGTTACTTCACATCAAATCAGATTTCATAATTGATATGAATATTTTCGAAGATGTTGAAATCATACCATCAGTAAGTTCCCCAGAGCAGATACGAATTCAATCCCTTAAAATCCTGAATGGCGAATACCCACCATTTGAAGAAATTCAAACGAGTGTCAAACAAATTTTCTCTCGTGTCGATGAGCAAAAGATCGTGGAGATTATTTCTTAATTATGGGAATCATGGATTTTAGGAATTGTTTATATGAACGATTTATGGGTTGGATTAGAGATCTTTTCCTCTCGTCCAGTAAACCCATATACTTTAAACATTCGCTTGTATTGTGCAGGAGTATTGTAATGATCCCACAGAGAGATATGGCGGAAAAAGAACCGTGGGTGTTGGGAAGATATTAGGTAAACTGAATGTGCGATAAAAAAATTATGCACCGACTCTGACATGAGAAAATGGATTAAAAATTTAATCCTATATTTACAATAGGCACTGAAATAATTAGGACACTGCACTCCAATAAGAACATGAGTAAATTTGAGTTCAATAAAAAATAATCCTGATATTTCAATTTGACAAACAATTACTTGAAGGGATCAATTCGCAATCATTTAAAAAATTCCGACCAAACAACGGCATAATCTTTTCACGGCGAATACAAGAAACACTCGTGATATAGGATACCCGGTCTTGATCAAATGATTGAAATGTTCTATCAATCCACTTATGTACATCCGGTATTCAGGTGATAAATTGGAAATGGACGAATCCTCATTAGTGTCGATTTGTATTCCGACCTATAACCGTGCAGAAATGGTTAGTAAAGCAATAGACAGTGCTCTTTCGCAATCATATCCGAATATTGAAGTCGTCGTTGTGGATAATGCATCTTCTGACGATATTGAGTCCGTAATTGCAAGATACAAAGACACCCCGTTAAAATTTTTTAAAAATAAGACAAATCTGGGCCTCTTCGGTAATTTTAACAGGTGCATCGAACTTGCAAAAGGGAAATATATTCATATCCTCCATTCCGATGATTATATCGATTCCAATTTTACAAAAACCTGTGTGGAATTCATGGAATCCCACCATGCCGTTGCAATGACTTTTACTTCAGTTCAGGTTTTATTCAATAATGAACAAAAAAGGATTGGATTGGCCGATCATGATATTGTTTTTTCAGCACCGGAGGGTTTCAGAATGATATTGGAAACCGGAAATCCAATTGGTTGTCCATCGGTGATGGTGAAACGGGAGGTATATGATACAGTCGGGGGGTTTGCCTGTGACTTCCCATATGCAGGTGATTATTATCAGTGGCTAATAATTGCCCGCCGTTTTGATATTGCTTTTATTGCAGATACCCTGCTTTTTAACCGACAAGGGGGACATTCTGAATCGGCTCAACGCCTTTTTAAAAATCCTTCTGGGTATATAGACAACATCAATATTTTTATCCGGATTATCGGCGAATTGGGGGATGAAGCCCCCAACTATAGCCAGGAATTGAATGCTGCGATACGCGGACATATGCGATTATGCCTTTTTGCAGGTATAATGCGATCAGATTTGATGACCCCGTTTTCACCACTTGTTTTTATGGGGTTTGCTCTTAATACCTGGACTTTGATTCATTGCAAGTCGTTCGGAGAACGAATAAGAAAATGTTCAGAGTTCTTCGTAATTCTTATCATCGGTTGTGGACTTATTGTACCTGGGGGGAGAAATTGTTTAAAAAAAATTTTCCGATTAAAAAATGAGACGTATTGAGATTGAAAGAATGTGTCACACCATTGTAGATCTTTTCTATACATCTCTGAAGTGTGCCACAATTAAACAAAAATTCATCCATCATGAATTTACCCCAATACCGCTCCAAGATATCACAAGGGGTTTGCATCCACCTTAAAAACCTTCATCCATCTCCCGAAGCATATCACTCTCCATATCATGGAAGAATACGGCACTTTCCCCTCGATCATGGAATTTAACTGAGCAAGCGATTCTTTTTTAATGATACCCTGGGAACATTCAATAGAATCCTTGAGCAGATCCTGAAAAAATTCAGGCATTTTTATCGTTACCCAGTTTTCTTCGGCAGTGACAAAGCCCATTTTGTCTTTACGCAGCCGGATTTTTTCCGGTAAAATGTTCCCCATGCTCTGTCTGAAGACTTTCTTGGTAATTCCATCCTGGATTTTAAATTCATCAGGAAGGTTAAAAATAAATTCGACGAGCCTATAGTCAAGGAAAGGAACACGCGACTCAACGGAATGGGCCATGGAATCCCTATCCTCCCAGTGAAGAAGCAGGGGAAGACTGGTGTAAAAAAGTTGAGAATAGCTAGTTTTTTGTATATAACTGGATGTAGCGAATCCATGGCAGCCGGTGATGTCAGAATTATGATTTGCATGCATGCCATCAAACCATGAAAGATTAATAGAGGCCTCTTTTGATTTTCTGAAAAAGAACTTTCTGAAAACTGACGGAAGAATCTGGATGCCTACCAGACTGATTGATTTCGGTAAGGAGATGCCGAGGTTTTTTTTCGCCGAATCCATTTCATGAAGCATTTCCCCCCATTTTAATCTCACCAGTAAATCGGCCTGTCTGGCTCCTGAGAAGATATGATAGCCGCATAATTGTTCATCAGCTCCCTGACCATCGAGAAGCACCTTAATCCCATGATCCGCTGCCAGTCTGAATACGAGCCATTGTGCGAAAATACTGGTAGTTCCAAATGGTTCATCCTGGTGCCAGATTATTCTGTCCAGCAGCTCTGATAGTTTTTCCGGGGTAGGTACGATATAATGAGCATCCAGGTTTCTCTCAGAAACCACTTCATTGATATACTCCCGCTCATCGAATTTTTTCACATCTGAAATCGCAGAAAACGTCTTTTGTAATTCCTCTTTTTTTTCCTGTTTGAGAAGATCATTTGCAATGCAAACAATTGCGG
>Ga0074195_1001369_pt1 | contig 34893 bp, 36 predicted proteins | sample EPASupsiteHSE623_FD_64525 | JGI IMG/M metagenome (GOLD analysis project Ga0074195, IMG submission 64525) | Bioremediated contaminated groundwater from EPA Superfund site, New Mexico - Sample HSE6-23 | ecosystem: Environmental > Aquatic > Deep subsurface > Groundwater > Contaminated ... | reverse complement strand
ATTCCACAGCTCAATGCCCGGCACCGTTTCGAGCTTGGTGTGCCGCCCATGGGCGTAACCTGGGCAGCTAAAGAATACGTAACGGTGCGTCACTTCGGGCGCTTTTTCTTGAAGCCGCGCCACATCTTTTCGTAACTTGTCATTGCTGCGCGGATGGGTGGCGGCAAACACTTCGGCCGCCATGAGTCCGACGTCAACGCTCTCCAGGTCAAAACCCGCCTGTGTGCCAAGATTGATATTCAAGCCTTGATGCAGCAGTTGTGGATGTTGCAGCAGCGCCCAGCGCGCGGCCTCCAGGCTCACCAGGTAAGTAAAGGTCTGGTTGACCTGCTCAATGAGGTTTATGGATCGGTCTTCGCCCGGGTGGTAACCCAGTTCTGTGAATTTCATGAGCCGCAGTACCTGCAGGCTGTCAGACTCGTTGGCCAGCAGGTCGCGCAGCGCACGGTGCGTGCGCTCGGCGGCAAAGCGCACCGACTGCACGGCCTGGTCAAGTTCCAGAATTGAAGTGATGAGCATAGTGCCCCATTTAACCATTGATAACCTATTTTATCAATTGTTAATTTTCAGGAAAATAAGGCACCCGAACTCTCCGTCCCCATCAAATCAATGTAGTCGGTTCAGCAGTACCCATCCCCATAATCGTCCGCCTCTTCAGGCCTGGCAATTCTTGAAATCTCCAGCGCATCGAAACGGGAAACCTAACCTGCTTGGATGGCCGCAAGGATTCGCATGGAAATGAGGAATGAAAACTAAATTTACAATTTCAACTGTATTTTTAATTTCATCTATATTTTTAGTTTAAACTGCGTGCATAGTTTGTGTTTTCCATGCAGACTTCTCTGCTAAACATCAAATTATCTTAAAGAAAGAAATTTATGCAAAAACGCCACGATGACCTACTGACAAGCCGATTGGAAAAAATCTTAACTGAGGGTTGCGCGTATATCAGTTGGAATGAACTGTATTTATGGTACGACGCAAAAGCGCTAGCGGCACGTACGTACCGCGACCTGTCAAATCGTTGGGACGATCTTTCAGCAGGTTTGACCAACACGGACGGCACCGATTTGGGTAAGCTGATGTTCGTACAAAGCCCCCGTAAACCCACACCAGGAATTTTTGTTTTTGGTGAAAACATGCCAGCTTTAATTTGCGACGAATAACGTGACAATAAAACGACAGATTAATGAACACGATTTCAATAATGCGATTTGACCTGGTTCAGTCAGCAAAGACCCTAAGCAGTCGGTCTATTTTCTCCATACCGGACGTTCAGAAAAGCACGACACAGGGCAGCATGGCCAAATTCCTTCGGGTGATACCGCTGGTGGATGGCCTTCACATTTACGGTGCCGACGTGCGCGTAGATGGCCGTGCTGGCAAGAGCAATCTACACAGATAGTCCCTCAGTGAGAAACCACTCGTTTCAACTTCGTCCCGCAAATAGACGACGTGGCCGCCCTGTTCAACTGCAATACTAAGGGGGCCAGACTTCCCTTTGCGTTCGTTGGTTAGAACTATGGAATCAAATGACCGAACAGCCAATGAGGCATCGGTTTGATTTTTACCTAAGCCAGAATTCTGAATTTTATTGCACGGGAAATGTTGTCTTATAGACTTTGACGCATACCACGCTCGATCATCATCTGATTGAAAGGTGCCTTGATTGAATCCGCCATACGTTTGGATTTTTGACAGGCTACCGTCTGGTTCCAGACTTGCGAACCCAAACACGGATGTCGTATGAACTCGGTTTGCTTCGATACTATTACGAATATAAGCCTTCAAGAGGCGTTTATCTACGCTGTTCTTTCCTTCACCATCTTTGCCATCATCGGGAATACAGCCGATTTCAATTTCTACTTCTCGTGGCATGAAAAGCACAAATTTCTCGCGCGGTAACTCACTTGCCAGATCGATACTATGCTCGAATAGGTAGTTCCACGCACAACTGTCAATAATAACTGGAATTGTCATGTCAAATAACTACGCTCAGGCCACATCTCTTTTCATGGCGACAAATGGTTTTGTTTGAGATACATTTGCAATGGCATGCTTGCTCCCTGATAGTTAACGGATACTGGACCACCGATATAAGAGCCGTCAGGCTCACGTTTTACCCAAGATCCAACGCCTTCCGCACTGACAGCGTAATTTATTCCTTTCAGGCGGATAATAACGACTCCAGTGCTAGCTCCCGCAAGAACTTCCACCGGTATTTTCGCTTTCTGACACGGCTCAAATTCAGGAGGGTGACTACTGCACCCCTGCACGCCACCGATAGGAGTTCCACCCACTGTGAATCCAACAATATCGTCGCCAACAACCTTACACTTGCCAGATTCTGTACAGTATTTCGCACCGACCGATAATGTCCCCGGTAGGTCAATCCTTATATTCCATCCTGATGGAATTGGGTCGTAACTCTTCTCGTTCGCTGCAGAGCGGGGAGCAGATTTAACACTATTCAAAACAGCGTGCGAACAAGCTACAGATGAAATCTTGGCCGCAATGGAAAGCGGCGGTGCGTAAGACACGGGAGACCAACCATTTGAAAACGTCTGAAATCGATCATGGCAGTCAAAATAATAGTGCAGCACATTATTGGGGTTGAAGGTATCCCCTTCAGAAATATACACGACCACCGAAGCCGCACGAAGCGTAGCGCCACCATCAGAGTTGGCTGGGAGCGGCCGCGTTATAGTATCTAAGGCAATTTCAAAAGCTTGGCCGTTCGTTGCAGTTATGGTTGTCCAATGTTTTGACAAATACCGAAAGGCAGCCTCATCGCACATCGACATCTGCTTCGGTGTTAAATTGCCGTACGACTGTGATCGACAAAATGCAGGAGCAGAATTCATCCACGCATGCCCATCCTCATCAGCCATCGCCGTAGATGCTGCAGTACCAACCGTTAGCATCGCGGCTAGCATTAGATAGTACATCTTCATGTTATGTCTCCCTTACGTCCAGCCTGTTAGTCCAGATTGCCGCTATTCACCCGACACTCTATTCTGACGGTCGAGACAATGCTTGTACATCCTCAAATGGGGGATAGGCTTCTGAGCAACTTCCCCCACTTGCGTTGCGAACGCGCATGCCGGCGCGAGTTAATACACCTCGCCAGGCATCTTCTCGCAGGGAGGGAGGAGTTCATTCCATACCTCCTTGCTAGTAATTTGGCCGTAGTAGATATCGGCCACCCTTTGATGCCAGCCTTTTCTTTCCTCTGGCGAAAGGCCCCATTCCACAAATGTCGTCTCCATCTCCGCCTGCACCGTCGCTATTGGCCTCCCGTGGTCGCGTGCGTTCGGCACGACTGACATCACTCCAGCGATCACGCGACAAACGCCCTTGGCTTTGTTGACAAACGTCTTGCTTGGCAGCGCATCAGGCTGAAGTGATGCGACGTCACCCTGTGATGCGGGAGTTGGTGAGAAATTTTCTTTAGACGTGGTTATTTCTTCAGAATCTGCCGCAACCACCGATGCTCCGATTGAGGTGAATGCTACGCGGAATTCAGGCTCCTTTAGTGAGCCTTTCTCAGTAGCGCTTCGTTCCCATTGCCGGGCGGCGCCCTCGGGGATTAATGCCCCAGAGAAGACGACTTTCATTCCCTCTCTAAGGGATGACAAATCCCGATATATTTTCGACCCCGAAGGAGCATCATCGTCTATTGCGTATATGGCGCCATTGGTTGTTTTTATTTCCACATGGACATCGGAGCCGCCGTGGGATGTCCTCAATTTACTGATGACGCCAACCCAGTTTTTGACATTTGGACCAAAGCGGGCAATCCACTCCGAAGTTTCTGAATTTGCCTGGTTGAAAATTGCAGATGCCTGAATTTCATTTGGGGCGGCTTTGTACGCCTCAAGCCGACTAGTCCTTATTTGCTCGAAAGCATCTTGACCGCCCAACTCGGCGCGTTTAGAAACCGCGAATGAAGAAGGTGATTCCGATGGTTGATGCTGAGCTTGTAGGCCTGCCGATGCTTGCGTGGCTTGGGCTTCAATCTCTGCTTTTTTTACATCTTCTTCTTGACTCCCTTTTGCCCACGCAAAAATTCCAAGGACAAAAATAAGAGTAAGCGGGACGAGTAATATCTTGTCAGTTTTTGACAGTTTTTTGGGTGGGGGCTTCTGTTTTACGACAGGCGCGCCACAATGCGGGCATGCCCCGGCCTGGTCTGATACTTGACCCAAGCACTCTCGGCATTTCATGATTGCCATATTCCATCCCTGTAGTTGAGTCATTCCAACGACACACCGGCCACTTTGTGGCTCTAATTTAAAGTTTTGCACCCATCCAGACCGAGCACCGATGATTGTCACGGGATGCGATCGCTCGTTTTTAGAGCGTGTCTACGATCATTTCCGCTGGTGACGGGCTACGGTGCCCAAGTGACAAGCATTACGAACGTACTTTGATTGCATGACTGAACTTGCCCCTGTTGGACGTACCGCTTAGCCATTCCATTATGCGGCCTTCAATAGCTGTGCCGCGTGCCAGCTTTTCTCATACTGTATCGGGCTGACATAGCCCAGCGTCGAGCGCAACCGTGGACAAGTGTGTTCATCAACCATCGTTTTCTTGCGTCAACAAGAACGTCTGACTTTACATAAGCCCTGTCGCATCAGACACAACAACGAGCAAACTTGAAGCGCCAGAGCGTTAACTCTGGCGCTTCATACGCAATCAGAAGCCGAAATCGCGCACTGAACACCACTTTTTCGGGTTAACTTAACCCGAAATCGCCACTAAAAAATGCACCGCAAGGTGCATTTTGTGTTTCTGGCTTCTGGTTTTGGGGCCCATGCCAAGACCGTCCAGGTCGAGGTACATGGGTCGTAGCGCCAGCGGAGACCGTCAAGCCGGGGGCCCATCACACCCGCGCACGCGGGTTGATGGGTCGGCATTGACGGCGGGGGGGCCGCGCCAAAAAACCCTGCCAACGACCCGAAGGGTTGCCCGACAGGGCAAGCGCCAGAAGGCGCTCGGGCTGGGTTTAGATGCGCCCAAGCGCATCGATTTGGGGTGGGGGCGCAGCCCGTCCCCAGAGCAAAGCGGCGGGCAACCTGGTCCCAGAAGTGAAGACCGTCAGGTCAAGCTTGGGAGCGGGTTGCCCGCCGCTTAGGCGGGGACCCCGAGGGGTGGCTTGCCACCCCGCTGGAGGCGAAGCCGAAAGGCAATTTAAACCATGGATTTGTCGCGTCCAGCGACAAAAAGAGGGGTATTTTGCGACAGCAAAACCGCGAAGCGGCCCTCTGGTCAATGGTTTAAAGCGCAGGTGGCGAAGCCACCGAAGACTTTGCCAAAGGCAAAGCGGTTTTGGCGGCTAACTACCAGCTAAACTAACCTGCTAAACCGCATTTAGCAGGTTTCTTAGCAGATTAGAACGCCATAAATGAACGCCACAGAAACACCACAGAACACGCTAAAACCGCGTGAAATGAGCCAGCAAAACGACCTCCAGGGGTTGACCGCCATCAGTCGATTTCAATGGCTCAGGGCCAGAGAAATTGGGAACGTTTTGTGGGCCAGACAGGCAACGCGACACATTTCTGGTGCCAGAATTTGCAAAAAGTGGCTCGACCAAGGCTTAGTAATTCAGCGAAAACTACCGCTTTCGTTCGGATTTGCGTACGTATTGAGCCAAAAAGGCGCCGATTTTTTGACAGAAAACGGCGTTCCGTTTGCCCGCACTGGCAAGCGAATTGGCGAAGAAATGAAAACCGGCAAGAACAAGGGATGGGTGCCGAACCAAAACAGTTGGAAGCACGATTTACTGGCTAACAGCTTTTTGACCCTGAATCTAGGACTCGGAGCTGAGATCCGAACGGAAGTGGAAATTGCCCGAAAAAACACCGAGCAAGGAAAAAAGATCCCAGACGGACTCGTTGAATTGGACGACCACTGGTACGTGATCGAAGTCGAGCGTGAAAAAAAACGCGGCCCATACCTGCGCAAGATGTGCCAAAACTTGATCAACTCGGCCAGCGGCTGCGCCGATTACAAATTTGAAACAGCCGGTGGGGAGGATGAATTCATCCGGGTCAGCCGGGCAGCACTGGCCTTTGAGGACCCGATAACAGCAGACAACGGTGTCCAGCACCAGCACAACGCCACGACAGAAATTCAGGGCATGCTGTCACCCGGCCAGTCCATCAATCTGGACCGGTTTGAACTGGAAGTGGTGGGCGGCGGAGTCATCTCAGCCAAAATGTTTCTTTTTAAAGTCGAAGCGCACTACCAAATTGCGCTTGAAAAAAGCGTTTTCGGGCACGCTTGGTACGAATCGAAAAGTGTTTTCACACGTGAAAAAGTCACAAATATTCAATACTTAAAACGACTTGGCTTCTGCCCGGTTGATTTGTCAATTTATAAAAATTCAGCCGGAAAATGGTTCGCTGAAATCTCTAAAACCGATGAATTTGGCTACGATCCACGCCTTTTGCTCACGAAAGAATTGGACGGATTCAGCGAAGAATCGGCTCAGCGCCAGGCGCAGGCCCTGCTTTTACTGCAGCCGCAATACCAGGCATGGTTCACGACCGACTGGCATAAACGTAATGGCCTGGTCGAAAAAATAGCTCGCCAATTGACCATTGACGAGTTGTGATTTGCCTCACCGGACAGAAGATAGTTGTTGTGGCTCGCGTTTGAAAACCGCCCGACTTGCAATCAGGGGTTCCAAGCCCAATGGGTATTCCGGTCGATCGTGACCGGTCATTCCGGTTTGCCGGATGACCTGAGAGAGTCATTTATTGGGGTCCGGGGAGCAACGGAACAGCCAACCGACATAAGCTACCTACCTGCCCCTATGGAAAATGGCATCCTCCACCGGGTGTGCAGAGGCGTCCCACCGGCGTTTTGCAAACCCATGCGACCTGGTGCATGGCAAACTTTGATTCATGGCACCAGTTTTCTGAACCGAAATCGGCGCCTTTTGGTTTCACAATGGCGTGTCGGCAAGGAGTCCGACAAAACGAAGGTTTGATCGAACCGCGTTAAGTGGGTTGGCTGTTCCGTTGCTCCCCGGACCCCTTTATTGACCAATTAGACAGGGGCCTAGACCCCGAATTTTGGAATTGACCACGGCTTGTCTGTGAGTCCTCTTTTTCACCCCCTAAACCCCGCTTATGCAGGGTTTTTCTTTACTCACCTAGAGTTGCGTATTTCAGCGATCGTGGACGCCTGTTTCAGGCTGATCGTGGACGGCGTTTCAGCGCCATCGTGGACGCGCAGAGATGCGCGCAAGCGAGGTATTAATGTAGCTCAGACCTCGGTTCTGACTGCGCGCGCGTGAACGTCGCGCCGGTTTGAATTCGCGAAGCGAGATGTTTGACGGATGAAACTCTGGCGGCGTCTATTTCCGCAACGTCCCCGATGTGCGATGTGCGATGTGCGATGTGCGATGCGCGGACGGTTTTGACGGTCGTTGGTTTTTGGAGTTTTTATTAATCAGGCCCCTGCCAGGGCGCCGCAGGCCCCCCGGTTGTGCATGTACGCATGCATTACCTTTTTGATTTTCAACATCATCTTGCAGGAGCCTTGACTCTTTTCCTTGGGCGCTTTTGATCTGATTTCCGTTACTGCGTAACTGAAGCCATTGGCAGCCTGAGTCGCCCGGCGTAATAGTCAGCCGGGCCATTTGGCGATATCACCTGCGCTTCCAGCAGCGCCACCTCTTGTGCTTGCCGAATCAAATTCTCCAGCAGTGATTTTTGCGTTACGCCGTAACAACTGGCAAGCCGTTCCAGGGCGCGTTTGGCGTGCAAATCGATCATCAGGTTCAGACGCTGGAGCTGACCGTCTTCTGATTTCAAATGCCGCGCACGGTAATCTGCCTGTCGTTGTGCATTGTTGCTGGGTTGCGTCTTGGTGGGTGCCTGGCTTTTTGTGCTCATCTTTCACTCCTCTATTCGTTACGCCGTAACACCTGCTGCGACCGATTCACTCTTGGCGAGCCTCGCGTTAGCGCGTAACGTAGCACCCTTGAGGTCAAGGCGATGACTGCTATGCACGATGCGATCCAGAATGGCATCGGCCAGGGTCGGATCGTCCAGATAGGTGTGCCAGGCCTTGACCGGCAGTTGGCTGGTGATCAAGGTCGAACGCAAGCCCACCCTGTCATCGAGCACCTCCAGCAAGTCATTGCGCTCAGGCGCGCCCATCGGCGAAATCGCAAAGTCATCAATCACCAGCAGATCAAGCTTGGCCAGTTGCACCATCCTGCGCGCAAAACTGCCATCGCCATGCGCGACATGCAGCTCATCAAAGAGCCGTCCCGCGCGCACATACAGCACCGAGAAGCCTGATCTGGCGGCCTGGTGCGCCAGGGCACACGCAAGCCAGGTCTTGCCACAACCGGTGGCGCCGGTGATCAGCAGGTTCTGGGCGTTGCGAATCCAGTCACCACCGGCCAATGTAGCCATCAGGGATCGATCCAGTGATCTGCTGGCACGCCAGTCAATGTCCTGCACACAGGCTGCGCTGACCTTGAGCTTGGCCGCCTTGAGCAGGCGCTCGACCCGACGGTCGTCCCGCCAGGCGACCTCGCGTTGCACCAGTAAAGTCAATCGCTCATCAAAGCTCAGCGCGCTGACAGCAGTGCTGGTGGCTTGTTCTTCGATGGCACGCACCATGCCGTCCAGGCGGAGGTGGCGTAATTGGGTCAGGGTATGTTCGTTCATGGGGATCTTGTCTTGTTTGGGTTGCGGTGTATTGGTTTTGCTTGAGGCCAGCACGGGTGGCTTCAGTGGAAATAATCCGCGCCACGGATGTTGTCGTGCAGGGGGAGTGAGCCCGATGTCGTGGTGGGCAAGTGGTGCTGGCGGTCAAGCCCACTCTTGAGGATCGAGGCCACACTGCGGTAGGTCAGCGCGCGAATCGCCACCGCCCGGGTGCAGGCCGCCTCCAGTCGGGCTGGCGTGTATTGCCGCCCCAGGCGCTGCAAACCCAGACAAGCCCGATAGCCCTGCTCAGGGTGCGCACGGTGCTCAAGCTGCCAAGTCACCACCGCGGCCGTGCTGACCCCAATGCGCAGGCCCCAGTCGATCAGCTTTTGCGGGGTCCACTCCAGGTGGGCGCGGTGCGAGGCTGGCATGTGATCGCCAAGGGTGGTGTGTTGACCTTTGAGATGGCTCAAGGCGTGGCAGGCCACGCGCTGGTTCGATGAATAGCACTCCACCAGCGTGGCGGTGACGCGCAGTTCCACTGTGGTACGTACCAGGGCGTGTGGCACGCTGTAATAGTGACCGTCAAACTCGACGTGGTAGTCGATGTTGACCTTGGCCGATTTCCAGCGAAAGAGCTCAAAGCGTTTGGCCGGTAGTGGCTGCAACGCTGGGGCATCGAGTTGCTCAAAGGCACTGCGCCTGCAACCGGGCAGCTTTTTGAAGGCGCGTTGATTGAGATCGCCCAGCAGCAGGGCTATGGCGTGGTTGAGCTCCGTGAGGCTGAAGAATTTGCGATTGCGCAGCCTGGCCAATATCCAGCGCTCAACGACCAGGACGGCGCACTCGACCTTGGGCTTGTCTCTGGGGTGTGCCGGGCGTGCTGCCAGCAAGGCGCAACCGTAGTGGGCCGCGAATTCTTCATACAGGCGGTTGTTTTGCGGGTCATAGCGGTCGGGGTTCTTGATCAGCGAGCGTGTTTGATCTGGCACAACGAGCCGTGGCACGCCACCGAAGAATTCCAGTGCCAGTACCTGGGCGCCGATCCAGTCGGCGGTGGTTTGGCGTGCGGTGGCGCAGGCGAACGTGTAGTTGGAGGCGCCAAAGGTGGCGACGAAGATCTGCGCTTTGGTGATCTCGCCGGTGCTCGCATCGATGATGGGCACGGTCTGGCCAGCGTAGTCAACAAACAGCTTCTCCCCGGCAACGTGGGTTTGACGCATGGAGCGTTTGAGGCCCATCGCCCATTCCCGGTATTTGACGCAAAAGCTGGTGTACTTGAAGGCCAGGGGGTTGTCTTTGGCGTATTCCTCCCACAGCAGTTGCAGGGTGACCCCGGCGCGTTTGAGTTCTTGGTGCACGCTGGCAAAGTCAGGCGCCAGTTGCTTGCTGTTACGCGGTAACGCTGGACGGTACAGCCGGGCTTGGAGTTCGTCGTCGCTGAGGGTTTGGGCGATCTCCCAGTCAACTCCGGCCACGCGGGCCAGCGACATGTATTTGCCGACCACGCTTTTGGATATCTTGAGGGTGCGGCCAACCTCGTTGTAGCTCAGTCGTGCTTGCAGGTGCAGGCGAAGGGATTCTCGTATTTGACGCATTGTGATTCTGTTGGTTGGCATGGGCTCTTCCGTAAAAAACGGTGAGCCTATGCCGGGTTCAAAAAATCACTTGCGCGTATCCCCTTAAAAAATCGTCCACGTTCGCGCTGAAACAGCGTCCACGATCAATTTGAAATGCCGTCCACGATCACGCTGAAATCGCGTCCACGATCAGCCTGAAACGCCGTCCACGATGGGCTGAAATACGCAAGAGTGAGTCCACGGCTTAAATTCCATCGAAATCTTCCCACGGCTTCTTCTCTTTGAGGGTTGGGCGCGACGCAATCCACAAACCGCCACCGATCACAATAGCCATCATGCCAAAAAAAAGCAGCAGACTGGTGTCCATTAATTAGATCCTTTCAAGGCCCTTTTGATCAGCCACCAACTCATTCTCAACGGGGCAAAATAGCCCTTATTCCGTCAGATTAGGGCTGTTTTTGGCCTTGTCTGACGCTCTTGGCGCGACTTCTTAGGTTTCAACCTGACACGCCATCACTTAGCGTGCTTTATTTTCCGTTTTCTGAGGCGCCCCCTTTTGAGCATTTAAAGATTTCGCGGGGTTGGGCGTACAACCCCATTTTGTTGAGCCTGATTCAGCTCATATTCATCTAAATTCCATCGAAATCTTCCCACGGTTTCTTGATTTGCAGGGTCGGGCGCGACGCGATCCACAAACCGCCACCGACGACCAGCCCAGCCACCAAGCTCAACACCAATATAGCCATATCAAAGCTCCCGTTTTTTAGATGCCGTCGAAATCGGCACCGTGTTTTTTGGTCTTTTGCCGCAGGTTGTATTTTTTACCCTCGCGCCGGGCAAACAGGCCAAAAGCGCAGGCAATGACTGAGATAACAGACCAAAAAATCAGATTGGGGTCCATTAATTAAATCTCTTTTAAACATCTTTTGACCAACCACCAACTCATTCTCAATGGCGCAAAGTAGCCATACGGCGTTTCTCGGGCTGCGTGCAAAAAACTGACTTTGAGGCCGTCTCCAGCACGGCATAAAACCGGGTTTAGCCGCGTCCACTCAGCTCTAAATTCATTTTTAAACGACATTACTAAAGCCTCCACCAGGTTTTTTTAGGTTGTTTGAACTGCCGAATTCGTGCGGCCTTTTATTTTGTCGGCACATATCCATATCAGTCCCAGCATCCTGCTGAAAAATACCGCTTCAAACAGCCAATTTTTAAGAGCTACAGCTCAAATTTTCCGCAATTCAAGACAAGGTGCCATCTCACCCCTGACTTCATCAATATAAAATTTTTGAGCACATGCTACACCCTCTGTTCAATCAGCCACCAAGCTAAAAAACTCGGCTCGTACAACCCATCCACCCGCTCGTCAGAGTGGGTGGAACCACTCCACTTCCATCACAAAGGAGTCAAGGACGCCTTTAAACGCCCTACGGGGCGTTTTTTCATAGTGGCCGGGCTACTGCCGCCGTCTGGATTGAGTATTCGCACCAACTCCACCACAGATTCGCATAGCAAAACCACCAACCATGTCACTGAATTGGGGCGGCGGCAGTTCGGGCCAGCCCAATTGCTGCCCGCGTCGGCGCAGGAACTGCGCCATACGCGTGATGTGCGGCGGCGTGTCGGCGGGTGCGATAGGCCCAGGCAAGGCCGACGTGCTGCAGCGCATCGCCGAGACCGGATCGCTCGCTAAAGCAGGTCGCAGTCTGGGCATGAGCTACCAGCGCGTTTGGTCACTGGTAGCGGCGATGAATGAGGATTTTGTCGAACCGTTGGTGCTCAAACAGCGTGGCGGCGCTGCCGGCGGTGGCGCGCAGCTCACGCCGACTGGTGAACAGGTGCTCAAAATTTACCGCCTCATTGAGAGCGATGCGCAGCGCGCCGTGTCCAAGCGCCTACCGCTATTAGTCAGCTTGATTCGACCCGAGGCTGGGCGGGCCGGTAGTCATTCGTGGAATAAGGCCGAAGCTGCTGCTTGGCTCAAGGTTGCGTACCCAGGGGGGAAAACCAATCGACTAGCTACGCCTGCGTGGCAGGACTGAAATCAACCACGCAACTGCCAAGTTCTCCATTGGCGAGTCTGCTGATTTGAACCGTGACTTTGGAAAGATATTTACCTTGTGTTGCTATCCATTTCAATAGCGCTACTTTTCCCTCTCCGCCAGGAATGTTGTCGTCTCCGGTTTTGTGAGCTTGCAGAAGGTCTTGAACCACACCTGCTGCAAAATCTGGAATGCTCAGCAGGTCATCTAGGTGGCTTTTGCCCTCGAATGATTTCCCAAATCCTACAAGATTAAATCCGTGCCTAGAGTACATGCCAAGAGCGTGGATAAAAATCTTCTGGGTATCCGTAAAGCTTCGATTTCGGGCATTTTCGTTAATGGCATCGTTGTCGCAATACCAAAGTAGGCGCTGATTTTCCCTCGTAGTTAGTGCGACAAACAGAGCTATCGAGTGACACACACGGAGAGCTTTCTCCGCAACAACGCCTTTCCATTGGCCGAGCCCCATGGCGGCCAGTTGTTTCTCCATGTGTGGATAGCTGTCCTTCTTTGAAACCCCAAATACGGTATCGATTTTCTTGTCAATGGCGATAGTGACAACCGCACCGTGGATGAAGTTGTCCACCAAATGCAGGAATTCGGGTAGAGCCCGACTCCTGGGACCAAAAGTCAGATCTTTGAAAACAAACTCACTGTAGGGCTCAAGTAACCCATGTTTCCGCCTTAAATCCGCGACCTTATCCATGAATGGGCCTATCTTGTTGTAGGCCAATATCAGAAACGAATAGGTATTGAAGTGCGCATCTTTGTGCTCCCCACTGAAGTCAGACATCACAACGATTTTTTCATCATCGGAGAAATCGGGTAATTCCTTGATCTGACCAACCGCATAGGCAAGCAAGTGGGAAAAATACGGGAACTCCGGCGTAATCACTGAAAGGTCAAACGGACCGCATTTTTTGATCTTTTGTTTGAGCTGGGCGTCAGGGGTGTTCGGGCTTGCCATTAGGACGGATGTTAATCCGTGCAGGAAACCACCTGTAAGAGATTACTGGTGGATTTCGTGCGATTGGGTGGTGGTTTTGGAATGCGAATGCCTGGCGATATTCATGCGAATACTCACTGGATACCAAACGCCATCAAAAACCCGTTGGATATGAGGAACAAGACACCCCCCCAACCCGAAAATTTATTGTTGAGTGCCAGGAGCAGCGCACCGGCCTCGCCGGTTGCGCAGCCTGACCACTGAAGAGCGTCAAGGGTCGTGAACTCGATCATGATTTTTTGGCGGCTGGCTTGATGGCTTCGGCTTGCGGTGCAGCCAGCTTCCCGCGCAGCTCGGCGGCTTCTTCACCTGATTTTTTGGCTTCGGCGGTGGCCGTGGCCACAGCCTTTTTAGCGTCCTCCAGCTCCCGCGCTGCGCCTTCCAGGCGTACTTGATTTGCTTGCACGGTGGCGTTTGCGGCCACCAGGTCGCGGGCCGCTGCTGCGGTAGCTGCTTCGGCTCTGACGGTGCGAGTGTCGGCTTCGTTGGCTCGGCGCTCGGCGGCTTCCAGTTTTGCGGTTGCAGTGACCAACTCACGCGCTACAGCTTCGGCCTTCGCGGCGATCTGCGTGGCGGCGGCTTCAGCCTTGCCGGTACGGGCTTCGGCTTCTGTCGCCCGACGCTCGGTGGCTTCGAGTTTGGCGGTCAGGACGGCGGCGGCTTGCTCGGCTGTAACACGGGCCAGGCGCTCAGTTTCCAGAACATCTCTCACAGCCACCAAATCGGCCTCCAGCCGTGGCATTGCCTCAAGGCGCAACTGGGCCTTGGCCAGCTCCGTGCGTGCCAGCTCGGCCCCACTGCGTTCGCGCACGGCCTCTTCTCGGCTTGCAGTCAGGTCTGTTTCCAGTTGACCGGCACGGCCTTGATGGGCGGCTACTTCAGAGCGCAAAAGCTCAATCGTTTCAGCTTGCACATCGTTTTCGATTACCTGGCGTTCGTTCTCTGTTGCCAGATCGGCGGCTTCCTGCTGCTGGTCGGCCAGTTCGGTTTCAAGTGTTGTGCGTGCTGCTGTCAATTCGTTGTCCATGAACTCCAGCAACACCCGCTGCAATGCGGGCGGCAGTACCAGGGCAGCGCTCACTTGGCGCTCTTGGCCGGACTTCCAGCGACCGAGAAGCTTGTTGATCGTGCCCATCGAGCCGGTGTTGCCCAGGCGCTCGCGGACGGCTCTGGATGTTGGCTTGGTGCCATCCATCTTCATCGCATCAGCGACGGCTGCGATTTGCTCGAAAGTTACAGTTGATTCACGACCCATGATTTACTCCTGATTTGTTACGTTACGTTATTATATAACCGTTATGATACGTTATGTTATGAATTGTGAAAATATTTTTTAGGCGCGGGAAATGGCACCGGTAAGCAAAAACCCAACAGAACGGCCACAGGCGCGTTTTCTTGGTGCAGGATACCCAATCCCATTGGTTTGTTTTAAAAGCTGCAGTAATGCCCGGTTTGGCGCGTTCTTGCTGCGCTGCTCGATGCCATTCACATCCAACAAACCCGCAAAGCGGTGCCTTGGCGGTTTAGCGAAGCATGTAGCGAAGCGGTAACGGTATTGAATCGGTCGCGTGCACCTGGCGGTATTTGGGTCGGCGTTGTCCGAATGCCGCTGCAAGCTGTCACCTTCCTGATAAACGGATGTTGGGAACCCCCTTGTGGGGTGGGCGAAGCCCTGCTTGTTCGCGTAGCGTTGCTGTCGATGGTTTGGCGTTGGCTTGAACGGACACGCAGTGCCGTTCCGGGGGTCTGGTTTGTCCCCCGTGGGGGACTATTGATGGTATTTGCAAGGGTGGGGTGGCCCTGGGGCGACCTGCGCAGCTGGTCGTATTTTTTTCCTGCGGCAACGAAATCCAAAATCACTTCTCGCGTGCATGCGTTTTCTTTATTCTTATTCTTTCTTTCTTGTGTTTCTCTTTTTTCAGGAAAAACGGGCGATAGACCGCATGAATGCTGGATTCTGCCTGTGGATAAAGTTGCGTCTATTCGGACAAATTACGGGCGTAGTCGGACAAATTACGGGTTAGTCGGACAAATTACGGGCGCTATCCACAGACCTATTCGGACAAATTACGGGCGCTATCCACAGATTTCGGGGAAAAATGGCCCGTTTAGTCGGGCAAATTACGGGCTAGTCAGACAGTAATGGTTGCTTGACTGACTAATATCGCACGTTCTTGGTGCATTCGGACAAATTACGGGCGCTATCCACAGGTGATTCGGACAAATTACGGGCGCTATCCACAGATAGTCGGACATTAAATATGCATTTGTCTTAATAATTTAGTCAGACAATCACTTTTATCAGTCCGAACAAGGTAACATTTGTCATTCCATCCAGGAGGAACAAATGGCAGAAAAATTTGAAGTCGCGGCCAGCGACGATATGCAGACAAAAGTAAGCATGAGCAATCGTCTGGCCAGATCAGCACAAGGTCTGACGCTCAGTGAAAAACGAATCGTTGCTCTAGCGCTGGCTACAGTGGATTCAAAATCAACATCCAGACTGGCAGAGGCCACGACTGACCTCGGGTGGAAAACAAAAATTAAAGCGCATGACTATGCCGCCGCTTTCGGCATTGACGCAAACACTGCCTACGATCAGCTCAAAGCAGCCTCTGATCGGCTTTTAGAACGCATGGTTATCTATGAGGACAATGACAAACGGGGGAAGCCAAGACTCAACAAAATTCGCTGGGTGTCTGCTGCTCGATACACCGCTGGGGATGGCGTCATCGAACTAAACTTTACGCCTGATATTGCCCCTCACTTGCTGGGCTTGCGCAGTCATTTCACTAGCTACAAACTGAAGCATGCAGCTTCATTTGAAAGTATTTACGCCTGGCGCTTGTTTGAAGTGTTCGAGTCGTGGCGAAGCACTGGGCTATACACATCCACCATTGAAGATTTTTGGGAAACGATGGAGGCGCCCCCCAGTTGCCGGAAGGATTTCAAGTCACTTCGAGTCAGAGTTATTGAGCCGTCCATAAAGGCAATCACGCAGCATGCCGGATTGAAAGTTGAGTGGAGTCCCATTCGAAGCGGCGCAAGACGCGTCACATCCGTGGAGTTTCGTTTTGGCCCAGATCCACAAGGCAAACTCGATTTGGGCGAGCCAACAGAGAACCAAGTTCCCAGCATTTCGGACACAATAGTAGAGAGTCCGACTAACCCGTAATCCGTCCGACTAAGTGTTAATTGACTGTTAATTCGCTACGCGGGGTTCCACGCCCAAACCGACGAAATTTTCAGACTCTTGTTTTTACAGTCACTTCGAGCAGCCGCAGGAGATGAAACCGGCAGACAGGCGGTGCGCCAGCAGCCTGATTTCATTCGCGTCCGGGTTCTGCGCCGATTGGCCAGTGGCTTGATCGAGCGTAAGGCACAGAGAGGTAGGGGATGCGTGGTCTGCGCAATACTGGATAAAAGCACAGTTTACCCGAGCGACTGGTTTATCATGGGCGCAAGAACCAGATTTATCCGTAGGCAAAGTCTGGCCTGTTAGTATGAACGCCTACTTTCGAACTAAAAGTCATTCTCCAATTTATGAAACGTTTTCAACCACACTGGTTATCCTGATTCCACTTCTTTGAGGTGTGATCTAGATAAACGTGGGCTCACTCGGTGAATCGCTGAGTGGGCGGTGTTTCATCGTTTGTTTGGAGTTTTTATGGCTATTCCTGTTCTGTTTTTCTACGTTGGTGCTGCTAGTCTTGGTGTAAAGATCGCTTCTTATTTAGATAGACCTGAGTGCTCCATTTGCGGCCGCCTCTTTCGCTCTACCCGTCCTTGTATCATCAGCGGCAAACCGGTCTGCACCGACTGTGGAGACGATTTCGTCGAGATTATCTACAAAGGCGTTCAACTGCAAGCCAGAGCCCGCTGCGGCAAGGTCAATGTCGACAAGATGGAAAGCGCCTTAGCGGCGGCAAGGATCAAAGTCGATAAGGAAATCGAAGAGCGAGCGGCAGAGGAGAAACGGCGGCAGTGCGCCAAGGGGAAAGTCGATCGCGGTGAGGTTCGATGGTTTGCAAAATACTATCATGGGCGCAAGCCCAGGCCTCGCCTTGGGAAGGAACTCAAGACTGAGTATTTCAAGGAAAGGGATGCAGCCTTGCACTCGATCTTGATGAGAGCGGCGTTGGATGACTGTGACGTCGTCCTTGATGTCGTTCTGGTCTCAAAGACCCAAACCGATATCACCCACAACTATCCCGGCCAGAATGGACACTACACGTATAGCGTTTGGTCTGCCAGCGGAGTTATCTAGCTGCCGCCGCCATTTCTTCAACCAGTGCGGCATTCTGCTGCGAGGCCTGATCCATCTGAGCCACCGCGTCGCTCACCTGGGCGACACCCGCGGCCTGTTCTTTGCTGGCGGCGCTGAACTCCCCCATGATGTCAGTCACTGGGGGTACGGCCTTTGCGTGACCCGGCAGATCCGAGCGAAGCCTGAAAAATGGAAAGCCGACGCAGTCTGAATTCATTTGGCTATTTAAATTGACTGCTTAACCCGGTTTTCCGTTCCACTGCACCTCAGACCCCAGTTCTGACCCGAAAAATAGCCTGCATGAACACTTTTCAACCGAGTTGGAGGGGATTCTGAAATTTTCGCGGTTGTGTGCGTAGAACCCCTACCATCACTTTATTCACTATAGATAGCTATATATATAGCTATCTATTTATTGAAAAACACTCGTAACGCCTGCTCAACCAGTTCCGTTTCAGTCACGCGAGACCCAGCTTTAACTGATCGTTCGTAAGACTCTCGCTTAAGCACATTAATCAGATCAATGGGGAGTCGAAAAACTTTTTGTTCCCTATACACCTTAGCTTCGGCCACTGGCTGAGCAATCGGCGCTTGAGGCGCAATAACAGCTGGCTGAGGCGTTGCTATCCTGTCAGCGGCATCCGCAGCACCACCTTCTAAAAAAGCAGATGGATCTTTTTTAAGTTTGAACTGGTCGGTATTTGGTTTGACTTTCATGCCTGCACCTCACGAAAAAACGCTTCAATTTCGGCAATGGCCGCTTGATCCTTGCCTAGTTCCTGGACGATAACGCCCTCGCCTATTGCACGACGAAACGCCACACGTTCGCAAACCTTCGTTGGTAACACCGTCAGCTTTTGCTCGGTCAGGAATTCCATCATTTCAGCGGCGTCTTTGGTACGCGGATCAACACGCGTCAGCAGCACACGTACATCCAAATCGGGGTTGTAGTCGCGGCTCAACTCAACAACTTCCAGAAGATCGGTCATGGCTGCAGCATCGAGGTTGCTTGCGCCAATCGGGATGATCGCCATTTGAGCCAACAACAGTGCCGAACGCAGACCAATGGAGTCGCGCCCACCAGCATCCACCACAACGTGCTCATATTTAGCTGCAAGCTGCTTGCCTTCGGAAAGGATCGCTTTTCCGGCAAGGCAGGTTGTTGTCGGGCTTGGGCCGTGCGATGAGTTGTCACGCCGCCAGGCAGCCCAGCTCGCAGCACTGGCTTGAGGATCGCCATCAATCAGCAAGGTTTCACCCAAGCGAGCAAGCATTGTGGCCAGATGTACCGCCGTGGTGGTTTTGCCAACTCCCCCTTTAGTGTTGACGACTGCATAGATCATGATTGAGCCTCCTATTTATATAAATATAATTATAGCCATATATCTATATAGCTAGCTATATATAAAACCAGCAACAGGGCGCGTTTCCGCCAGCCGAACCAAGGCACTTTGCATATCGTCGAAATCCAGCGCTGCGCCCAGACTGCCATCGTCATTCACCCAGCGCATGCGGTTGCCATCAGGGGTCAGAAACAAGACCTTGCCATAGCATGCGGGTGAGTGCTTGGCCTTGCGAGCGGCGTCCTTGGTGTCATCTTTGGTCTCCAGCAATCTTGGTATGGGTTCATCAGCCGGGTTGTGCCGCACACACACAACAAAGTCGGGGTAGAAGTAGTTGTCATGCTCGGCGCGCACCACCCGCACGGCGTAAGGCTTGTTGCGTGGGTTGCGATGCCACCACACCACGTATTCCGCACTGTCCAAAGCGCGTGAGAACGCATTTTCCAAAGCGTTGCCAAACCATGTGCCATCGAACTGCCCCTGGCTGAACTCGCCGTCGGCAAAGGCGTACGTTTTGTCAACCAGCCACTGGCGGTCGTCCATCAACATTTCTCGCGGCACGCGCTCGCCATCTTCTCGGGTTGGCGGCAGCACGCCATAGATGTTTTTGGCGGACAACTCCAGCGTAATGCCTTGCGGAAACACCATCACATCCGGTAGTGGCTTGGCATCTATCAGCTTGGCGCGCTTGGCAATCTCACTGAACATGTCTTCGCGCAACTCCTGCGCGCTTTTAACAATGACCCAATGCGCGGCATCCCGTGCCAGTCGAACGCTCTCAGCTTCATTGGGCTGTGACGCTTCCGCCATGTTCTCAACTTCATCGTTGATGGCGCTGCGCAAGCGACTGGCCAGCACCTGCACAATGAGTTTGTAATCTTCTTCCTCGGCCTGTGGCAGCTCCCGCAGTGAAGCCATGGCCTCACGCGCTAGGGCACTGCGGTCGGTGAAGACCTGAATTTCTTCGGTGTAACCCTCGCCGGTGGTCAGCTCCGTGTGCTTCTCAATTTCTTTGATGCGATTGAGTGCGGCCTTGACCGCGGTGGCGCGCAAGCCGTCAGAAATCAGTAGCCTTGAGGCCACCGCCCGAGAGATTTCAGACATATCGTCCAGCTCGGGTTTTTCTTCCGTTTTTAGACTGCGGCCCAACTTGGCCAGGTTGTGCTTGCGTGGATAGGCTCGCAACCCGCGACGGCCTAACTCGGCCAAAAGTTCGTCACGAGTTTGCAGCTCTTTGCGGCGTGCGCGTGGCGTAACCGGGTCAGGGGTCACCACATCCAGAACGCCAAATGCATCATTCCAAGCATCGTCGGGCGACGTGGTGATATCAATCCCGCCCGTGCTATTGAAAAAAGAGGCTTGCGCGTCCAACTCCGTGGCCACCGCATCGGCGACGGCCATCCCCATGACTTCAGGCTGGTCGGGCAGGGGCATGTCAAACGCCACCGGCTCCTGGTCGGTGGGCCGGTTGCTGTAAACCACCGCACCAGAAACGGTTTGCCTGGTCAGCAGCTTTTCGGTTTGCCCCTCAAGCTGGTTCTTGACCTCGGTGCTGGCCTTCACGGCGGACTCAAACCCCGCCTGCGCCTGTGCATTGCCCAGGTACACATACGCTGTGTTCAAGTCTGCTGGAATCTCTGCCGGTTTGCCAAACGCATCACGTACCGGGCGCGCCACGCGCATCACCCGGCCAATGAACTGCATGGCAAAGTCGGCGTCGTTCACCGGCTTGGTGCTGGCCAACACAAAAGCACGCGGCGCATCGAACCCGGTGCCCGCTGATTGTTTGAAAATTAGCACTTGCTTGCTGCTGTCATTGGCAATAGCCGCCATCAGCACCGGATCGGGATCGTCCGACGAATGGCGACCAATGGCTTCCGGCGGAACGCCACACAAGCGCATCAGGTCGTCTGCAGCCTCGTCCACGGTCTTATCGCCATTGGCCACCTGCACCAAAAGCAAGGGCGTGAGCTGGATGCCCGCCGCATTCAAATCCTTCTTGATCTTGAGGTTGCGCCGCCAGCTTTGCCGCAGCACGGTGCGCCGCAGGTCGGTGATGTGGGCCATGGTGACACCCAGGCTGTACACCACTGCCTCGATATATTTCTTGTTGAGCCTGGCCTGCACCACTTCATCACGGCTTACGGCAAAACTCACCTGCGCGTTGTAGCCCGCGTGGGTCAAAAACTCATTGAGCCGGTCGTCCTTGGGCGTGGCGGTTGCCATTACCAGGTAGTCGGCGGCGAGCCAATGGGCAAACTTACCAAACTCGGTGCCCTTGTCCAGGCCAATATGAGCTTCGTCCACCACCAGTCCAATTTGCAGACCCTGCGCTCGGGCACGCGCCACAAACGCGGCCAATGTGCGGCTGTCGTCGTCGCCATCGGCGTCATAGCCCTTGGTGCGCCACTGGGCTCGGGCCACGCCTTGCGCGGTGGATAACATCACCATGCCACCATGCGCTTCCTGGTTGCGCCCGGCATTCAGGCTGCACGGTGCCAAACTGGTGGCATTGGCGCGCAAGGCATCCTCGGTTTGCTGCACCAGCGTCACAAAAGGCACGAACCAGAACCACAGCACATCGCGTACTTCGCTGACTCGCTCCAGCACCTGACTAATGACAAAAGTTTTGCCAGAACCGGTAGGGGCGCGCAACAGGCAAGGCGGCGATGGCGTGCGCAGTAAGGCACGCGTCATGCCACTGATCAAATCACTCTGAAAACGCTCAGGCTGTACCGCTGTGCTTTGCGCCGCCATCTGAATGGAGGCCATGGGCGTGATTTTTTGAAAAACCACGGGCAGGGTGTTGTTGACGGTGTTCATGCTGCAGTCCCTTGTGTGCTGGTGGCCGCTGACACCGCCGTGGTCTTGCCGCTGACTTGCCCTTTTAGCAGGGCATCGGTAATTGAATAAGTGTTGGCTTCTACGCCGCGCTCGGCCAGCAGGGCGGCCAGCGCTTTAGGCCGTGGACAAAACACTGCCAGGCGGGCCACGCCATGCGCGGCAGGTAAAGCGACCAGCGCATCCAGCGTGTCGGGCGTGACCTGCGCGCACAGCACAGTCAACCAGTCGCCACCTTTCGCTATTATTTGTATAGCTTCTTGCGCATGTTCGACGGGGGTTGACGCCGTTTCTCTCATAGAGATTAAGACGGCAGCATGTTCTGGCATGGCCTCAAAAGCCACATCGGCCGCTTCGATTTTGTCGAGCTGAAGATATGCAAACTCGCCGCCCTGAGCCACGGTGTAGCCCGGTTTGCCACCGTAGCCGGCCATGACACGACGTAGGCGTTCGGCACATACGTCACGGCACAGGTTTTTTTCAGGCTCTTTGATGGTGGCTTCGGTACTGGAGCACAGAATGAAACGGCGCTGGCCACCGTCGTCGGCGTTGAGTTCGAGCACCGCTTGGCCGGTGGTGCCCGAACCTGCAAAGAAATCCAGCACGATGTCGTTGGGTTTAGTTGCTTGGGAAAGCAGACCTTTGATGAGGGACATGGGCTTGGGGTAAGGAAAGGCATTGAACCCAAGAATTTCATTGACGGAGTGTTCTCCCGTGCCGCTTCGTTGAGCACTTAAGCCCACTGAATAGTCATCCATTGCATCCTCATCAACGGCACCTCGTATCCAACTTGACACGGGACGAAGGTCACTCTGGACATCGTTTAAGTGACGCTTGAACCATGGTCGTCCAAAGCCAACTGGTTTACCCACCCAAAAATCCAAATCGGGCAAATCAATCGTCAAGAGTGGAGTCTTGGTTTTTGGACGAACAGGCACATCGCCAGACTTGATCGCGTCAAGCAAAGCTTGTTTAGTCGGCCAGATTTGGACTCGCTCAGTCTTTGTGTCGGGGAAAATCACTTTGTCTTCTCGGATGTACTGCTCCATTGTTTTGGCACGAAGCGTCGATGCATCTTCAATCCGTGATTCACTGGCAAAACGCCAGACAACGGCGGGGTTGCAGGGATACCAAACACCTGTTTTTGGGTTTTGAATCGGATAGTAGGCGTTAGGTCGCTCAAGTCGCGTATGACCTTTGCCCAAGTCACCGGTTTTCCATCGTCCACGCGGGTCTTTGTCCGGGTTTTTGTATTGCGCAAAATCTTTATCTTCCCCGCGAAATTTGAAGTTGGGCTGCCCATAAACCAAAACATATTCATGGTCTACCGAAAATAGGGCTTGCTCGTCGTTAGAACCTGAACGCGTCTTCCACACGAATGATCCGAGTTTTCGCCCCGGAAATACCTCGTCCATCAACAACCCCAAACGGTCGCGGTTTTCATCATTGATCGACACCAAAATTACGCCATCACTGGTCAACAGTTCACGCGCAAGCGTCAGGCGCTGATACAAAAACTCCAGCCACTGACTGTGCCGCCAGCGGTCGTTGGCCCCGACAAACTTGTCGTTGTAAACCCAGTCTTTGTTGCCGGTGTTGTAGGGCGGGTCGATGTAGATCACGCGCACCTTGCCCGCATGAGTGGCGCGCAACAGCCGCAGGCTGTCGAAGTTGTCGCCCTCAATGATCAGATTGCGGTGGTGGGTGGCGCCCTCCGGCGTGTGGCTGATTTCCGGCACCAACCTTGGAAGGACAACATTGGCATTGAGCGCCGCGTCGCGCGCAATGGCACTTGATTCCCAGTAAAGCCCAAGTTTTTGCTTGGTCAGGTGCTCCACCAAAAGGCGTCGCAGTTGAGGGGCGTTGTAGTTCTGAAGCTCTTGGAGCAGGTTATTGGTGTTTTGACTGGCCATAGTTTGATCATGCCGCATGAAAATAGGTTTACCCATTCGGCCTTTGCCGTCAACGACGGGATAAACCATTGCTTAGAATTATATATAGCTATATATATAGCTATATATAATTGGTCACAGACTGCTTCTCCACAAGTCGCCGCAAGCCTCCATCGTCATTTGCTTACCGCATGCGCTGGGGAAATTGGAGATCATTGATCACCCACCAATGACAAGGCCAGGGAGTCCCCGTTCTTCAAAGAGTTTAGATAGGCCGCGCAGGGTTAGCGTGTTGATGCTGACGCCATCGGTGATGGCCAGTAAATGCAAACGCTCCCAGTCCTGACGGGAAATTCTGAAGGACATAGCCACCATTGGTTTTTGACCGCGCGCGCGCACTCGTGGCGGTGGCACTGCAACAACTTCTTCAGCTGACAATGGATTGACGCTGGCCCGGTTGGCTGCTGTACGCATAAATATTCCTTAACCCATTCGCCAAAAAATGGCTGATTTATCTTCATTTTAGGTCACGACGTTATGACGTTAATCATTCGTTTGCTTCGATTAACTTTTTAAAAATGACTATACTTGCCTTCAGGGGAAAACAGAGCGTGATGGCCCAGGCCAGTACGATCAAGTAAAAAGGGGATGAAGATGGGCCATGACAATGTGCTGGAGTCGGTTAGTAATGCGCATGAAGCCGAAATGGCCAAGGTAGCCCAGCGCTGCATCATGGCGGCGCTGGATCATTCGCGCGCGCCAAAGATTATTCTGATGGAGGAAGGTGATGACGCCAGGCAAGCGCCCACCATTGAACTGCCACCCCAGGCATTGCGTGCCATTGCTGATTTGCTGGGTCTGATGGGGCAGCAACAGCCCATCATGCTGATCCCGCAAAAACACGAGCTGACAACGCAAGAGGCAGCAGGTTTTCTGAATGTGTCGCGCCCCTACGTCATCAAACAGATTGAAGAGGGGAGCCTGAAATGCCGCAAAGTCGGACGCCATCGGCGGGTTGAGTTTCAGGAATTGATGCGTTTTCAGAAGACGCAGCAGCAGAAGTCGGAAGATGCGCTGCAACGTCTGACAGACCTTTCACAAGAATTGGGCTTGGGCTACTGATGGCTGGCTCGGCGCGTTACACGGCAATTCTGGATGCCAATGTTCTGTATCCGAATCTGTTGCGCGACCTGTTGTTGAGCATGGCGTCCGCCGGTCTGTATCACGCGCGCTGGACATCCCAGATCAACGACGAATGGACCCGCAATCTGGTTGCCAATAAACCAGAGGTCGCCCCCAAGATCGCACTGTTATTAGAACTGGTCAACCAAGCCGTACCCGATTGCCTGGTGGAGAATTACGCCTCGTTGATCGACAGCCTGGTGTTACCTGATCCTGACGACCGGCATGTTTTAGCTGCGGCGATAGCCGGACATGCAGATGCCATCGTCACGATCAATCTCAATGATTTTCCTGAGGAAGTTTTGGCACAGCACGGCATCGAGGCCCAGCATCCAGATGACTTCGTTATGAACCAGCTTGAGTTGCGTCCTTTTGAAGCGTTGGAGGTGATCAAGCGGGTACGCGCGAGGATGCGCAATCCGGCGCGTTCGTCGGCTGATCTCATTCAGATGCTGGAAAAAAATGCCCTGCCTCAAACCGCGCAGTATTTGAAGTCACGCGCCGGGCTGATCTAAGCCCGCGCTCGTTGGCTTTGATGGCTTCACGGGCGACAAACTCAAGAGGTACATCAAATGACTTTGATCCAATATGAAGGACTGGCTTCGGCCGTGTTGGGCGCCATCGGTACATTATTTTTGTTCTTTAGTAGCGCCATGAAGGCTTCAGGTCGTTTTTATACGCACGCGCGCCGGGTTTGCGCGCTGTCCAGGTTGGCGAACCACTGCGCTTCGGGCGGCACATCGGCCAGGCGCTGGAACTCGGGCGCAGTGAGTGCCCGACGACCCAGATAGGTCGCCAGCTCGTTGCGATCAACTTGACTGTCGCTGTATTCATATTTCATACGCGCCAGGGGTTACAGGTTACTTCTGGCATGGCCCATTGGGAAACAAGCGTTGTGCCAATCTTCGACTTTGTATTCCTTTAAACCTTGCGGCTCGACGTTTTCCATGGCATTCAACAGTCGGCAGTACTTGATGCCGTAGTCCTGGATGTTCCTCTCCATGCCGTTGAACTGCACCATGTGCGGCGGAAACCCTGGCGGCGTTAACGTGCAAATTGTGGCGAGGTTCACGGACATTGCGAGCATCGAACTGTCGAGCAAGTCCTCGATCGCGCTGGCGAACTCGAGTCTCAAGTCGATCGCATGATGGTTGAGGGCCTGCTGCAGCAAGTTCTGAAATCGCTTGAACGATTGTTCGATATAGGCGTAATAAGGCGTCTCCCCGTAGGAGCTCATGGGAGAAGGGGCATAGATATCCAGATGTTTGACGGTTTCGTGGAACCTGATGCCGATGAATTCGTTGACCGACGCACAATTTGGTGGATTGCTCTCCGTTGTCGCGCTGCGATAACAATCCAAGAGCATCCGGTAGTGCTGCCTCATGACAGTCTTTAAGCCTCGCACCACGCGTCGTTCCCGGTCGGACTTTTCCGCTTGATATGCCTTTGCCCGCGATTCATCGTACAAATAGATAAGCAATACGGAGGTGATGATCCCGGACCCAAAATTCAAAAACGCCGATGACCCCCACGCGTGGCTTTTGTCGGTGATCCATGAAAACAACGTAACGAGCAAGCCGATGACAAAAAGAATGGTAAGTCGATGCTTCATGAGTCCTTTCAACGAGTTGGCCAGGCAGTCACCGCTCTCAATAACCATTGAACCACGGCGGCGCCTAGAGCAACCCAACAGCTCGGCCAAACTGAACCCTTTTCAAAGCTCACTTTGATAGTTTCGGTCTCATGCTGAGGATACAACGGACACGTATGCGGGCGATGTCGGCGTTTTATAAACATAACGCCTGTCGATCAAGTGCGGCGGTAGTTCTTCAGCGCGGCGGTGATTGCGGCTCCGAGGCAGGTGACGATGCGTTGTTGCGTCCGAATATTCATACACATCTCACTTCTGAATCCGCAATTCATCGGCCAAGCACCAGTCGGCATCACCCGGACGCTTAACCCAGAGATCCCGCCAGGCGTTTCTGCTGCTACCCGCAATAGTGTTGGCCAAAGTGCTCGGTGAGATAGGCTTGCCGTTGTAAACAAGCTCATCGCTTTCGACACTGGCGTATGAATACGCGCCTTTGTATTGCATGCGAATTTCAGTGCGATCAGGTAAAAAAAGGCTTTTCCACTGATAACCGCGAGATACGCTTTTTGTTAATAACTCTGGCTTCCAGCTCGCGTTTTCAATCCAATAGTCAATAGCGTCCGCTATTGCTATGACGGGATCTCTTGCATCGCCGTTGCTGCGCAGGAAGTCCACCAAACCTAAAAACTGTTCGGTTTCAATTGGGATTGAGATTTGCGTTTTCATGCGTTTATTTCCTTGTTTGAACGTAAACGAACTATATCTACCAAATTGCGATAAGTAAAGCACAAAAACGAAAAAAAGAGCAAATTTACGCAAATAATAGTTCTAGGTACCCCTGACGTTAGTAGTTAGTAGCGGACATGAAAAGTCGGCGAGTCTTCCGGCCTGGAGCCACGCCGGTCATAGACCCGCGTGGTGCTGATGCTGGCGTGGCCCAACCACTCCTGTACCTTGGCAATATCGGCCTGATGCTCCAACGCACTGGTGGCGGCCGTCGCCCGCAGCGCATGCGGCCCCATGTTGTCGCCCGAGATCCCGACCTGCTCCATATAGAACACCACGATATCGGCATAGATCGCACCCGGCGTCAAGGCGCGGGCCACCGTTCCAACTTTTGGCGCGCGGCTGCGCCGAAACAGCGGAGAGTCCAGTTCCGCGCCGTGGCCTGCCATCTCCAGATATTCCGCCACCAGGCGCAAGGTACCGGGATGGGTTGGCAGGTAACGCAACTTGCCGCCCTTGCCCTGCACCCGCAGGTGCGGCACGCCCCGGCGCTCCTGGTTGAAATCCTTCACCAGCAGCTTGGTCAGCTCTTCGCGGCGCAGCGCGTGGTACAGCAGCAGCGACAGAATGGCGCGATCCCGCTTGCCTTTCAAGGTATCTGCAGGCGGTGCATCCAGCAGCGCGCGCGCCTGCGCATCCCCAAGTGCCGGGGTTTTCCCCTCATAACTTTCCACCTTGGGCCGCTTGACGCCCTTGACCGGATTGTGCGTCACCGCATTCGATTCGCACAGGTAGTCAAACAAAGAGGCGAGGGCCGCCAACTTGCGCCGGATGGTGGCGCCGGCCAGACCCTGTTGTTCCAGATCGGCGCGCCAGGCCAGCACATGACCACGCGTGACTGTCCGAAATTCTTCTGGCTGCACGATGCCGGTGAACTTCATGAAGGCTTTCAGATCGTTTTGATAAGCACGCCGGGTCTGCGCGCTATCCAGGTTGGCGAACCACTGCGCCTCCGGCGGCACATCAGCCAGGCGCTGGAATTCAGGTGCTGTCAGTGCGCGCCGAATGCTGGATTCAACCGCCAAGGCAGGGGCCGCCCCCGATACGAGGGTATTCATGCTGCCGTCTTGAGCAAATGATCCACCGGGAAATTCCACAGCTCAATGCCCGGCACCGTTTCGAGCTTGGTGTGCCGCCCATGGGCGTAACCTGGGCAGCTAAAGAATACGTAACGGTGCGTCACTTCGGGCGCTTTTTCTTGAAGCCGCGCCACGTCTTTTCGTAACTTGTCATTGCTGCGCGGATGGGTGGCGGCAAACACTTCGGCCGCCAGGAGTCCGACCTGCACGCTCTCCAGGTCAAACCCCGCCTGGGTGCCCAGATTGATATTCAGACCTTGGGGTAACAGTTGTGGATGTTGCACCAGCACCCAACGCGCCGCCTCCAGACTCACCAGATAAGTAAAGGTCTGGTTGACCTGCTCGATCAGGTTCAGGGAGCGGTCTTCACCCGGGTGGTGCCCCAGTTCCGTGAACTTCATGAGCCGCAGCACCTGAAGGCTGTCAGACTCGTTGGCCAGCAGGTCGCGCAGCGCCCGCACCGTGCGCTCGGCGGCAGAGCGCACCGACTGCACGGCCTGGTCAAGTTCCAGAATTGAAGTGATGAGCATAGTGCCCCATTTAACCATTGATAACCTATTTTATCAATGGTTAAATAATCAAAGAAAAGACGACTGAAGCCGCCTCCTCTATTCGGCCCTAGCTCAAGGGCTGATCCGAACATTACTCGTCGTCTGAATACTGATCCAGGAAAGGTGTCAACTTTTTCCCGTATCCATAGACCTTGAGATTGCCTCGTGGCGCATTTTCCTTGGTCAAAAAATCGCCATCTACCAGCCCTTTCAACGTTGCACTTACCGACGGCTGTGTCATTTGCGAGACCTTTCCTATTTCCTTCCCAGTCAGTTGCCCATGTTGCTCCACTTCCATCAGTGCTACGACAGACATCAACACTCTTTTTTCTTCGCCGCTAAGCTTCTCGGTTTGTAAGATGCGAATAACCAAATTTGGGTTCATATGTCTTCCTAATTAAGGATAATATCCTATTACTATAATAGTATGGCACTATAGCTAATAACACCCTGTTGATCAAGTACACACACAAAAAGACCGGCAACTAGTGCTGTGTTGCATTCTGTCTGGAACTTAGGTGGCTGTTGGCGCGAATGATGTCGGTTCAGTACCAGCAGGACGGCGAAACCCGAACAAGCCTTGTAGTACCCTCTAAGTGGTGGCACATTTCGATACATAACAACAAAGAGGTAGGCATGGCCCGACAAAAGCTATTCGTAAGCTTCGACTTCGACAACGATGCGACGCTCAAGATGCTATTCGTGAACCAGTCGAAGCACCCCGATGCGCCGTTCGACATCTGGGACTCGTCTGTCAAAGAACATATGGACGGTGACTGGCAAGCGAAGGTAAAGGCCAAAATGCGAAACGTGGACATTGTCTGCGTCCTTTGCAGCACGACCACGCACACGGCTAAGGGCGTCGCCATCGAGCTTCAGATTGCCAAGGACCTGAGCAAGCCGTACTTCCTGCTGTGGGGGTACAAGGACAAAACTTGCACCAAGCCAACGACCGCATCGTCGACTGACAAGATCTATAAGTGGGAGTGGGAAGAGCTCAAAAAACTGATCCACGGGGATCGCTGATGGCTGAACTCAAGATCGACCAGAGCATGCTCTGGAACGATGTCAAGCCTGGGGATGAATATCCCACACATGAGAAGTGGCATGGTCACCTTCTTGAGCAGTATAAGTTGTACGTCGAGATGGCTGACCGCATTAGTCAGCGGCGGGTCACCGCGAACAACTACTTCTTGACCGTGAACTCTGCGATCCTCGGGTTCGTTGGGTACCTCACCTCAAAGGACTCAACTGATTACCTATGGCTGCTTGCCCTCGGAGGGTGCACGCTGACCTTTCTTTGGTACTCAATTGTGGTATCGCATAAGAAGCTGAACACCGCGAAGTGGTTGGTTGTACACGAGATCGAGAAGCGGCTGCCGATCAGGCCATACGACGCCGAGTGGGAGGCCGTCGAGCGCGGCAAGAACTCGAAGCTATATTGGCCGATGTCGCACATCGAGGCGGCTGTCCCGTGGGTGTTCTTCGCCTTGCACATCGTAGTGATCAGTCGCGCAATACCATGGGTGACCATGTTGAACACTGTCGTCGGCACCGGTCGTAAGGCGCTCTGCTGAAGTGTTCAACGTCCTGATCGATACATGCGTGTGGCTCGACCTTGCTGACAAGCCTCAGCAAACGCCACTAATTGAAGTGCTTGATGGGCTGCTTTCTTACGGGGGAGTGAACCTTCTGTTTCCGCAAATCGTCAAGGACGAGTTCGCGAAAAACCGTACGAAGATCGCGGAGAAGAGCACCAGGGGACTAAGCACGCACTTCAACCTGGTGAAGGAGGCGATCCGACGTTCAAACGCCACGAAGAGAAAGAAGGATCGGATGCTGGCCGACCTGTCCGATGTGGACCATCGATTGCCTCAGGTCGGTGGACAGGCGAAGGTCACGCTCGACCGAATCCAGAAGATCATGGACGCGTTCCCAACGATCCCAACGACCGACTCAGTCAAGATCAAGGCTGCTGACCGGGCACTCGCACGCAAGGGACCGTGCCATCGTGAAAATAAGAACTCGATGGCCGATGCGCTGATCATCGAGACGTATTTCGAGACAGTGAAGGCCGGTGCGCCGCGCGATCGTTTTGCGTTCGTGACCCACAACAAGAGCGATTTCAGCATTGTGGCTGGTGACGAAAAGCTGCCTCATGCAGACATTGCCTCAGGGTTCAGCAAGATCAAGTCGATGTACTTCACTAACCTGAGCGCGTGCCTGCATAAGGTCAACCCAGAGTTCGTCAGCGAGATTCTGTACATGGAGTCATACGAAGAGCCGCAACGTAACTTGTCGGAGATGATCGATGCGGTTGATCGGTTGACAACCGAGGTCTGGCACAACCGGAACATGAACACGCAGTGGTCTATCGATCATGGCAAGCATTGGATCGTGACGAAGGCTGAGTGGGAAACCGGTACGGCAAAGGACCGGCGATACAACCAAACGCATACCATCGACACAATCTGGAAGGATGCGCTCAAGAGCCGCGTCAAAGCCCGCAAGAAGCTCGGTGAAGGCAACTACGGCCCGTACGACGATTTCGAATGGGGGATGGTGAATGGGAAGCTGTCGGCGCTGCGCTGGGCGTTTGGCGAAGATTGGGACGAGCTGTACACATAACGTGACCAAGACCGGATCTGCTGCTCGTCGAAGTTGTTGTTGATCGGTAAGTGTGGCGGCTCGCGTTTGAAACCAGTCGTGCTCGTGAGTGTGATCAACCAAATTGAGGGATTAATAATCACGCTTGGTGATGGACAGAAGCAGGCGAATATTGCCGCCGACCTGTGGCAAAACAGCAACTTTCCACGCCAAGTTGAGTGAACGCCCGCTTTGGAGCGACGTCTACAGCCAGATCGCAGCGTCAGCCGACCATCACGAATGCCCGGTATCTGGCTATTCAATTAGGCAACTTACCCTCCCAAGCGTTTGATGAACTTTGATTTGTGAATCAGTTGATTGACACAAAACACCCAAAAAGGCAGCGTTGTGCGCCAGATTTTTAGGTGTTAACAAATCGACCGTTTGATGGACACCATTTTCACGATGGTGATTTAACCTGGTTCGGTCAGCAAAAGACCCGTTCCGGTCATTCACGCGGCACCTTCGTAAGTCAAGTACGCAGCGAAAGCGGCCGGTCGTCGGTGCTTTCGGCCCAGTTTGAATTCCAGTGTCTATTTGCACCGGACTTTGTCGGTCATTGATATTTCTCATTTTGCAATCTCCTATCTCTGAATTTAATCGCAATCTATAGAGTACGTTTTCTGGCGGACAAGATCAGATGGCAATGAACCCCGAAATTTGGCGCTATGTTTTTGACGCCATCGAGGATGCTGTTTTTCTACACGATGCGCAATTCCGCGTCCTGCTGGTCAACCGCGCCTATTGCTGCGCAGCCGGCATGACCGAGGCGCAAGCACTGGGCAAGCCCTACTGGGAAGTCTTCCCGCCGGGCAGCGGCCCGATGCCCGGCTGCAAGGAAGCGACGATCGAAAAGGGACACACCGGCAGTCGTGAGGAAATGAGCGTCGGGGCGAAGCTCTTTCTCTCCACGGGTTACACGGTACGCGACGACCAGGACAAGCCGCTCTACTCCTTACACGTACTCAGCGACATCACCACACAAAGGCAGGCCGAGGCGGCCCTGACGGAAAGCGAGGAGCGATTTCGCCGCGCCATTGATACTGCGCGCGATGCCATCATCACCCTCGACGGTGAAAGTGGGGCGATCACCGCATGGAACCCAGCGGCCGAAGTGATGTTCGGCTACGGCAAGGAGGAGGCCATCGGGCGGGTGCTGCACGACTTTCTGCCGTCCCCCCGCTTTCGGGAGGCGGCGACGAAAGGCATGGTGCACTTCGCCACGACCGGGGAAGGCGCGGCGATCGACCAGACCCTGGAGCTGGCGGCCCTGCACAAGAACGGGACGGAATTCCCCGTCGAGCTGTCCCTGTCCGCCGCGCAGATTCACGGCAACTGGCACGCCACCGGCATCGTTCGCGACATCACCGAACGCAAGCAGGCCGAGGAGGCATGGCGCGAGAACCAAGCGCGGCTCGATCTTGCGCTGCGGTCGGCCAGCATGGGCGCATGGCACTTGGAAAATATCGAGAACAGACGGTATTTCGATGACCAGACCTGTCGTCTTTTGGGGCTCGATTCCACATCCTTTACCGGGACCGCGAAGGAGTTTTTCGGGGCGGTACATCCCGATGACCGGGAGACGATCAGAGCTGCACTGGCCCGGACCATGGAGCAGGATTTGCCGTACGAACCCGAGTTCCGCGCGGTCTGGCCGGACGGAAGTGTCCACTACATCACGTCCCGCGGCAAGCTGGTCCGCGATGACAAGGGCCAGCCGGCGAGGGTCAGCGGCATCATCTGGGACATCACCGCACGCAAGCAGGCGGAAGCGGAAGCGGAAATTGCCAGGCTTTCCCAATGGAATGCTCTGCTCCTGAATTCCGCCGGTGAAGGAATCTATGGCGTGGACCGGGATGGGGGCTGTACCTTTGTCAATCCGGCTGCCCTTTCTATCCTCGGGTTCAATAAGGAAGAGGTGTTGGGAAATAGGCTACATCCGATCTTCCATCACCATCACGAGGATGGCTCTGCGTACCCAGAAGAGGATTGTCCGATCTACCTGACCCTTCGCGATGGGATGCAGCGGAAAGTCGAGGATGCGTTTATTCGAAAGAACGGCGAAGTATTCCCGGTTCAGATATCCGTAACGCCCATGCATGAGAACGGCCAACTCGTCGGGGTGGTGGTCGTGTTTCAGGACATTGGCCGTCGCAAGGCGATGGAACAGGAGTTAATGCGCTTGGCGACCACAGATCCCCTGACCGGAGTGGCGAACCGGCGGCACTTCATCGAGCAGTTGGAAATGGAACTGGCGCGTATCAAACGCTCGGGCGATCCGGCCGCGTTCTTGATGGTGGATATTGACCACTTTAAGAACGTCAACGACAGCTATGGTCATGCCATTGGCGATACAGTGCTCCAGCACCTGGCCGAACTATCCCGGCGCCGTCTGCGGCGCATCGACCTGTTCGGCCGCCTGGGCGGAGAAGAATTTGGCATCTTGCTGCCTGGTACGGACGGCGCGAAGGCTTTGCAGTTCGCCGAGCACTTTCGGCGCCATGTGGCCGATACTCCGGCTCAGAGCAGCAAGGGAATGATCCCGTTTACGATCAGTATCGGCGTAGCGGAGTTCGCGCCGAGCGATTCCGCATCCGATAGCATCCTGGCCCGCGCCGATGTCGCCCTCTACCGGGCCAAGGAAGGTGGGAGAAATCGAGTGGAGATAGGCAGCCCAAGATCAGCCTCTGTGTCCGATCTTGGGCTGCCTGACCCGAGTGGGTCGTTGACGGTTCAACTCTGACTGACTGCTTTCCGTCTTCTGGAGTCATTCACAGCCAAAACCCCTATGACTGCACCCGCTGCTCACCCGAATTACGTTTCGCTCCATTGCTGACGCTCAATTTTGACTGGCAGCTTTAGAGAAAAGTGGCTGACTCTTGAAGACACATTGCCGCCGGTCACGATTGTCAGCTTACGGGTTGCCCAATTCATTGCCCGTCGCTAGCCGTTCGTGGCGACCCGCTACGTGCCCATTGCGTTCAGTCGGCCACATGAAAAGCAGCAATTCCAACGATCACCATAATCGGACGAGATCCATCGGCAACACCAGGCCAACCGGCGAAGTTGCCACTGCCGTGATCATTCTTGCCCAACAGCGAGTCCGGTTGAAAACGCAAACCGCTTTTCGGCGAAAAGCCGCAGGCAGGCATCGACGACCGCCGCGTCATAGACCGTGCCGCGGCCCCGCTCTATTTCCTGCAACGCGTTGTCAATCCCCAGCGCCGCCCGGTAGGGTCGATGCGATGCCATCGCCTCGACCACGTCCGCCACCGCCAGGATGCGGGACTCCAGCAGGATTTGCTCACCCTTGAGCCCTTGCGGATAACCCGAGCCGTCCTGTCTTTCGTGATGCTGCAACACCATGGTGGCAATCGGCCAAGGGAATTTGATGTCTTTGAGAATG
>Ga0074195_1001366_pt1 | contig 34949 bp, 37 predicted proteins | sample EPASupsiteHSE623_FD_64525 | JGI IMG/M metagenome (GOLD analysis project Ga0074195, IMG submission 64525) | Bioremediated contaminated groundwater from EPA Superfund site, New Mexico - Sample HSE6-23 | ecosystem: Environmental > Aquatic > Deep subsurface > Groundwater > Contaminated ... | reverse complement strand
TGCTACGGTTAATGGAACAACTCAATCACAGGCTAGAAGCATCGCTAATATGTCAGAATCTCCAGTAGTAAATATAGGTAGAATTGGTTTTCAGACTGGTTTATATTATTTTAAAGGTTATATCGATGATGCCCGTATATATAATAGGGCACTTCCAGAAGGAGAAGTCCAGGCGATTTATAATGCAGGTAAATAAAAATCCCCAGTCAAACGACCGGGGATTTTTTTAAGGCGTAATTCTATAAATAGTTCTAGGGAAGGGAATTGCTTCACGAATATGTTCAAGCCCGCAGACCCAACCGACAATTCTTTCTAATCCAAAACCAAATCCGCCATGTGGAACAGATCCGTATTTTCTTAAATCTAGATACCATTGATAATCTTCTGGTTTTAGACCAAATTCAATAATTTGTTTTTTTAGAGTCTCATAATCATCTTCGCGCTGAGAACCGCCGATTATTTCCCCGTAACCTTCAGGCGCTAATAAATCGGCGCCTAGAACTCTTGTTTTATCAGAGGAATCTCTTTTCATATAAAAAGCTTTTACCTCGGCCGGATAATGGGTAATAAATATCGGGTTATCAAATTCTTTAGTTAAAATAGTTTCATCATCAGCGCCTAAATCATCTCGGTCTTTTATATCAGAACCGAGTTTTTTTAATTTTTTAACAGCTTCTTCATGAGTAATTCTGTAAAAAGGCTTTTCTATATTCTTTAAAGGTTTAATATCTCTTTCTAAGATTTCTAATTCTACTTGGTTCTTTTCTAAAACTTCTTTAACCATGTGTCTAATTAGATTTTCTTGAATGTCTAAGTTTTCACTCAAATCGCAAAAAGCTATTTCCGCGTCCATCATCCAAAATTCAGTTAAATGACGACGCGTTTTTGATTTTTCTGCGCGAAAAGTCGGACCAAAATCAAAAACTCTACCATGTGCAGCAATCGCTGCTTCTAAATAAAGCTGTCCAGTTTGAGAAAGATAAGTTGTTTCGTCAAAATAATTAACTTTAAATAGGTCGGTTGTGTTTTCTCCGGCATTAGCGGTAATGATCGGAGAATCTATTTTTGTAAAATTGTTAATTCGCATGAAGTCATAAGTTGCATGAATCAGCGTATCGCGTATTTTTTGTATAGCCCATTGCTTTGATGAACGCAGCCAAAGATGACGATGATCCAAAAGGAAATCGACGCCGTGATCTTTTTTACCAATAGGGTATTCCTCAGCAATTTGATAAAAATCAAAATCATCAACTTGAATTTCGTAGATATCTTGTTTTGGGTGCTTAGTTATTTCGCCGCTTAGCCAAACCGAACTTTCTAGACTAACCTTTTGAGCCTTTTCCCATAGTTTATTATCTAAAACATCTGCTGATAGAACGGCCTGACAAAAACCAGAGCCGTCGCGAATTTGCCAAAAAGCAATCTTGCCGGATGAACGAAAGTTGTAAACCCAGCCTTTTATTGTAACTTTTTTACCAACAGCGTTTTTTAGCTGTTTTATTAAAATTGTTTCTATCATACGAATTATACTATCAAGTTAGCCAAAAAAAATCAATTTTTTATTTAGATACCATTGCTTGCTTAATCTTGCTATTATATAGATATGACTATAAAAAAATGGCGCTTAATTTGGCTTTCTGGGCTAGCTATTATGCTAGTTATATTACTTATGTTATCAGTTTCTCCTTCTGGCAAAGCTTCTTATAAAACAAACTTTATAAAAGATAGCTATTTTTTTGGTAAACTGTCTCCTCAAGAGAGAATTGTCATAGATAATCAAGCAAAAATAGTTGGAGAGCCAGTCTATTTTTCACTATTTACTCATCGGCCTTTTTCTAAAGCCAAGCTAACAATAGATTTTTCTACGCCGCCTGATTTATTAGAAATTGGCTTAAGAAGGGATAAAACTGTTTGGAATTTTGATTTAAAACCTTTATATTCTTCTACTGTAGAAAAATTAGCTTCGTCGCCCAAATCTTTTGTAGAAGATGGGATCATTCTTTGGCAAAAAGAAAAAAAATATAATTCTCTTGATAGTTTTTTAAGTCATCTGCCTCGATTATCTTCCGTCATTAGCTATCGTTACGCTTTACCTAATAATTTTAAAATGTCAGAACAAGGTAGTGGTGAAATTAAAAATTATAAAATCGGTTTGCGCGGCGCCTTTCAATTTTATACTTATAGCAGCGGTCAACCAATAGAATTAAGTTTGGATATTAAAGATAGAAACGAGTCAGTTAAACCTAGCGACACTGAGTTAAATATTTATAAAGGCAGTGAGTTAGTTTCTTCTCAAAAAGTCGTTGATGAGCAGAAACAGGTTGATAAAAATATTTTTATTAGATCAAAAAATTTAGAACCAGGGGTTTATCGTGTTGAATTAAAAGCTGATGATGATATAATCTCAGAAAATTTAAAAACAGCCCAAAAGAAAATAGCTTTTACTGGCAGGCTTTGGATTGTTGAATCTGATAATTTGCCAAAAAATATTTATTCAGATAGTGAAACTATTTCCGCGCAAACTAATAACCCATCGTCTAGACAGACTGTCTTAGTTGATGGAAAAAAATTGAATTTAGAAGAAACTTATAAACAATTTTCATTATTGACATTAGATAACTCAAGAAAATTAAAAGAGGTTGTTATTAGTAAAAGAGATATTATTTTATCTGGTGATGGAGTTTGGTCATTTTCTAAGGATTGTTTTTTTGATCCAACTATCAAAACTTTAACCGCCGCCTCAAAAGAAGATGCTTTAGGCGCTGATTATCTAATCGCCTCATATCTGCCTGTACAAAAATTAGATAATGGTTTTTATAGAGCAAGTGTGGACTTTGATTTAAATGAAGCTTATAGAGAAGATGGTAAATATTCTTTTATGATCTCTGCGCCTATGGCCGACCTAAGTAAGCAGCCTTTAATAATAAAAAATCTTAAAGTTGATCTTAGTGGGGCTTCTATTAAAGATGCTATTTATAAAGTATGGCAAACAAAAAAATAAAATTGTTTTTAATTGTTAGAGAAATAAGCCTTGCTTTAGGGCTTGGTTTGCTAGCTTTACTTATTTTAGAAAGCCTGTGGAAAGGCTCAGTTTTGGCTTATATTAACCTTAATTATTGGTTGATTCTTTGGCTTATCAGTGTTACAATATTATTGTTTATTAATAATCCAAATCATACAGATGAAAGGTTTGATCATTAAAGAATTGACTCGTTATAACGACGATCGCGGTTGGTTAGCCGAGATTTTTCGTAATGACGAATCTCAATTCGAGCCAGCTATGGCCTATGTTAGTTTAACTAAATCCGGAGTTGTCCGCGGGCCTCATGAACACGTTAAGCAATCAGATTGTTTTGTTTTTGTTGGTCCTGGAAATTTTGATTTATATCTTTGGGATCGCAGAGAAGATAGTGAGACTAAGGGAGAAAGCATTGTTGTGAATGTCGGAGAAAATCATCCTACTATGGTAATAGTTCCTCCGGGAGTTGTTCATGGTTACAAATGCGTTGACGGACCAGCTTATTCAATTAATTTGCCAGATGCCTTATATCGTGGGCAAGGCAAAAAAGAGGAAATTGATGAAATAAGATGGGAAGAGGATTCTAATTCACCTTATATTATTCCTAAATAAAATTTAAAATTATGGAAAAAACAATTTTTGCAAAAATTGCCGACGGAGAAATGAAAGCCGATATTGTTTGGCAAGATGATAAATTCATCGCCTTTTTAGATGTTCTACCGATTGAGCCGGGACATACAATCGTTGCTCCAAAACGCATGGCTGATTCTTTAGAAGATTTATCTAATGAAGAGCTCTCTGATTTTATGATAGCTGTTCAAAAAATTGGTTCAGCTATGATGCGAGGTTTAGGCGTTAAAGGTTATAGTATTTTTCTTGATAATAAAGATGCCGCCAATCAACATATTCCTCATGTTCATTTTCATGTTGTGCCGCGCGCCGAAGGCGATGGTTTAGGTCGCTGGCCGCAAAATGCTTATGACGAGGGAGAATCTGAGCGTTATGCTAGCTTAATAAAAGATGCTCTAGTTTAAAGTATGAAGCTTTTAGTCACTGGCGGAGCTGGTTTTATTGGCTCGAATTTTATAAGATATTGGTTAAAAAATCATCTTTCTGATTCAATCATTAACCTTGATGTTTTAACATATGCCGGTAGAAGAGAAACAGTGGCTGATTTAGAAACTAATTCTAATTATGAATTTGTTCAGGGTAATATTTGTGATGAGAAAATTGTTGATGAGTTAGTTTCCCAGGTTGATTTAGTAGTTCATTTTGCGGCTGAAACTCATGTTGATAGATCTATTGTTTCAAGTAAAGAATTTATTAAAACTAATGTAGAGGGCACTAGAGTTTTATTAGAGGCTGTAAAAAAATGCGCTAAGCCGCCTCGCTTTCATCATGTCTCTACTGATGAAGTCTTTGGTTCTCTAGATAAAACGTCTAATAGATTTAATGAAAAAACTCCTTATGATCCAAGAAGTCCCTATAGTGCCTCAAAGGCTGCTTCTGATCATTTAGTAAGAGCATATTTTCATACTTATAATTTGCCAGTTACAATATCTAATTGTAGTAATAATTATGGTCCTTATCAGTTTCCTGAGAAATTAATACCTAAATTTATTACCAACTTAATTGATGGAAAAAGGGTCGCTTTGTATGGTAGCGGAGAAAATATTAGAGACTGGATTTATGTTGATGATCATATTAAGGGAATAGAAATGATTATTGAAAAAGGAGTAGTAGGTAAAACTTATTGCCTTGGTGGAAATAATGAGTTGCCGAATGTTGAGATTGCCAAAAAGTTAATTAGATTTTTTGATAAAGATGAATCTTTCATAGAATATATTAGTGATAGACCGGGACACGATTTTCGTTATGCAATTGATTCTTCATTGGCTATGAAGGAATTGGGCTGGCAGCCAAAGACTAATTTTGAAGATGGCCTTAATAAAACCATGCAATGGTATAAGGATAACGAAGCTTGGTGGAGGCCTTTATTGTAATATTATGCAAAATGAACCAAAAAAGTTTTTAATAGGTTTAAGAGTTTCTAAAAAAATAGATTGGCAAAATTATTTGGGTTGGCTTAATGTATCTCAAGAAAAAGAGATTGCTTTGCTATTAGCCCAGTCTTCGATAGATGATAGAAGAGAGTTATATAAAGGTTTAGAAAAAATAGATAATTTAAAAATTCCTTATATAGAAATATCTTCAACTTTTGAAGCCTGGGAACTTGATTATTTAACATCAACTTTTCAGACTGGGATTTTTGGAATTGACGCAAGTCCAGCGGCCTTTAGCTTTGTTTCTACAATGTCAAAATATTCAACCAATATAGCTTTAAAAAATACTAATTCCAAAGATTCTTATAACTTGTTTACTGACGAATCCTTAACTCGTGCTGGAGTATTATCAATCGGTCTTGATTTAGCAGCCTTAGAACATGATAGGCTATATAACAAAAAGACATATCAAAGCTCTGTTCATGCTCTTGATCATCACAATTTAAGCGTTATACATATTAAGCCTTTTGTGGCTGCTTGGTATAAGCGTTGGTTGCCCGTAAAGCCCCTGCGTTTGACAAGTTTAGCAGAACTGCATTATATAAAGTATGTTCCGGCCAATTATATTTCAAACTTAGTTATATTAGATAATAATAATTTGCCAGAGGAACAATTAGAAATAAAGGCTTATATAGCAACAATTATTAAGTAATTATGAAAATTCTTTTGTTGGGCGCTAAAGGAAATCTAGGGACAGCTTTAACAAACATAGCTAAAAATCAAGACTTTGAATTAATAGGGTGGGACAAGGAAGATCTTGATGTAACTGATTTTGGACTTCTTTCTAAAAAAATTGAAGAACTTGCACCAGAAGTAATCATTAACACAGTTGCTTATAACAATGTTGATGGATGTGAGAATGATGAAATTGCGCAAAACATTGCTATTAAGCTCAATGTTAACTTAGTTGAGAATCTAGGACTTAAAGCTTTGGAGATAGGAGCTGTTCTAGTTCAATATTCTTCTGATTATGTTTTTAAGGGAGATAATTTGTCGGGTTACGAAGAAGATAGCGTTCCTAATCCTCAGAGTTTTTATGCACAGTCCAAACTTGATGGAGAAAAAGAATTAATTAGTCTGAGTGGCAGGGGATTAAAGTGGTATCTTATAAGAACGGCACGTTTGTTTGGCCCCAAAGGTTTAGGCGAAACAACTAAATCAAACTTTTTTGATTTAGTAGATGAAAAATCAGATACTTTAAATTCTTTAGAGATTGTTAATGATGAAATAGGCTCTTTTACTTATACTCTAGATTTAGCTCAAGCTAGTCTTCAATTAATCAATGATCAGGCTCCTTTCGGAATCTATCATTTAGTAAATTCCGGAGAAGCAAGTTGGTATGATGCGGCAAAATATTTTTTTGAGAAACTAAACAAGCAGGTAATTTTAACGCCTGTTAGCGGAAAGAAATTTTCTCGTCCAGCTAAGCGTCCGAACTATTCAAAACTTATTAATACTAAGCGTCCTCAATTAAGATCTTGGCAAGAAGCGCTTGAGCAATATATTAAAGATCATAAATAAATATGAAAGGTATAATTTTATCAGGTGGCCGCGCCACTCGTTTACGTCCTTGCACTAAAGTTACTAGTAAGGGCTTATTGCCGATTTATAATAGGCCAATGATCTATTATCCTCTTAACACTCTTTTAAGGGCTGGTATCGAAGAAATTTTAATCATTGTTGGTCCGGAGCATGCCGGAGATTATTTAAAGCTTTTAGGCAGTGGCTCTGAGTTTGGAGCTCGTTTTACTTACGAAATACAAGATGAACCAAGAGGTTTAGCAGACGCTTTTATAATAGGTTCTTCTTTTATAGGCAGCGACGATGTCGTAATGATTTTAGGAGATAATATTTTCGCTGATGATGTTAGCGATGATATTAAGAGCTTTAAAAGCGGCGCTAAAATTTTCGCCAAACCAGTACCTGATCCTGAAAGATTTGGTGTTGTTGAGATTGATGAAAGCGGCAAAGCAATTTCTATTGAAGAAAAGCCGGCTAAACCTAAGAGTAATCTTTGTATTACTGGTTTATATGTTTATGATAGTCGTGTAGTTGAGGTTTCTAAAAATGTTAAACCTAGCGCGCGCGGTGAATTAGAGATTACTGATTTGCATCGCTGGTATATGGAACGTGGCGAGCTTGAGGTCGCGATGATAGATAATGAGTGGATCGACGCCGGAACTTTTGATAGTTTATTAGAAGCTCAAAATTTAGCTAAAACTAAATTGCAAGATAAAATGATTATTTAATATGAGTGAAGAATTAGCTCATAAACCAAAAGTTTGTATAGGTATAATAACCTACGGAAAGACAACAGAGCCTTATCTAGGTTTATTTCGTGAAGCTTTAGCAAAACAAACCTTTAGGGATTTCCAATTGTTAGTTCATGATAACACAGATGATAATGTTGGTTTTGGCGCTGGTTATAATATACTTTTAGAAAGAGCTAGGGGCTTTGGCGCCAGCTACTTTTTTATAGTTAATCCAGATCTTATTTTAGAAGATAAAGCTTTAGAAATTTTAGTGAGAGAGCTTGATAATAATTTAGAATTAGCCTCGGTTGCTCCTAAATTAAGGCGCTGGGATTTTTCTTCAAATACTTTTTCAAAATTTATAGATAGCTGCGGATTAAAGATGTCTTTTGGACTTGGCTTTTTTGATCTTGGCCAGGGCCAAGAAGACTTAGGTCAACATGATAACGCTCAGATTATTGGTCCTTCTGGCGCCGCTGGTCTTTATCGCATAGAAGCTTTAGAAAAAGTTTCCGAAGACAATGGCTGTTTTGATGAAAACTTTTTTATGTATAAAGAAGATTGTGATTTAGCGTATCGTTTTTATCTTAATAACTTAAAAACAAAATTAGTTCCTCGGGCAATCGGCTATCATGATAGAACGGCGACCGGCGGAGCTTTATTAGATCGTTTTAGAAAGCGCCGCACAAGATCACGCTTAGTTAATGAATGGTCTTTTACTAATCAGCATTTGCTTTTTATAAAATATTGGAGAAGGCAGAACTTTACCGGTAAGTTAGGTATTGTTATAAGGGCTGGTTTGATGATATTAAATGCCATATTATTTGAACAATATCTTTTTTCTTGTTATAAAGAAATCCATAGATTAAAGCAAAATTTGAAACGTTATTAATATGGATATTTCTATAGTTATAGTTTCCTGGAACGTTGCTGATCGTCTTGAGAATAACTTAACGGCTCTTTTTGAGAGCCGTGGTTTAACTTATGAAGTTTTTGTTGTTGATAATGCTTCTGGCGACAGGACAGTTGAAATGATAAAGAATAATTTCCCTAATGTAGAATTAATTGTTAATAAAGAAAACTTAGGTTTTGCCAAAGCTTGTAATCAGGCAATTGTAAAGTCTAAAGGCAGATATATATTGTTGTTAAATCCTGATATGTTGGTTAAGCCCGATACTTTAGTGAGGACGGTTGATTGGTTAGACAAGAATAATCAAGCGGCGATTGCTGGTATTAAATTGATTAATGAGAACGACGAGATAATCCCTCAAGTTAGAAGATTTCCTAAACTATTTGATCAGTTTTTAGTGGCTTCAAAAATAGCTCATGCTTTTCCTTTTTTATTAAACCATTATCTTTATAAAAATTTTGATTATGAAAAAGATGCTCAAGTTGATTCTATAAGAGGCTCTTTTTTTGTTATTAGACGTTCTGCTTATGAAAAATTAGGTCTATTAGACACTAGGTACTTTATTTGGTTTGAAGAAGTTGATTATTGTCGACTAGCTAAAGCCTCTAACTTAGAGGTTTGGTATACTCCTATAGCTATTTCAGTCGATTATATTGGGCAAAGTTTTAAAAAAGTTTCTTTATCTAAGGCTCAAAACTATTTTAAAGACAGTATGTTAGCTTATTTTAAAAAATGGCAGCCTGCTTGGCAGTTGTTAATTTTAAAATTAGCTTGGTGGTTTGGTGGTATTATTGTTAAGTTCTTTTCCTAGTATGAAATTAGCAGTTATTATTAGTCCTAATTGGAAGGATTATGCGCAAAAATATTTAGAAGACTGTTTAGCAAGCCTTCGTCTTTCTGATTTTCAAGATTTTAAAATTTATTTAATTGATAATGAGACCAGTAATGAATCTTTTAGTTACTTAAAAGCTAAAGCTCCGGAAGCCAAGATAATAACGCTTGAAAAGAATGAAGGTTTTGCCGGAGGTAATAATGCGGCTTTAAAAGAGGTTTTAGAGAATAATTTTGAATATGTCTTTCTTTTAAATATGGACGCTTTGGTTTCTCCAAATTGTTTAGGAGAACTTATTAATTGCGCTGATAGTAATTTAAAAATTGGAGCTTTACAACCGCGCATAATGCTGTGGCCAGAAAAAGATTTGATTAATAGTCTTGGTAATGAAACTCATTTTCTAGGCTTTGGTTTTTGCCGTGCTTACCGAGAAAAATATAATGATATAGATAAAAGTATTAAAGAGGTTGTTTATGTTTCTGGAGCCGGCATGTTATTAAGAACCGAGGCCCTTAAAGAAATCGGAATTTTCGATGAAGAACTTTGGATGTACAACGAAGATCAGGATCTTAGTTTGAGATTGGCTTTAGCTGGTTGGGAGAATTGTATTTTGCCAAAAGCAGAAATGTTTCATAAATATGAGTTTAGCCGTTCTATTAATAAATATTATTGGATGGATAGAAATAGGATTATTGTTATTTTAAAAAGTTATAAAATAATAACTTTAATTTTGATATTGCCAGCTTTTATTATTATGGAGATTGGGCATATTTTCTTTTCTTTAGCCGGCGGATGGTTTAAAGAAAAACTCAGGGTTTGGTTTTACTTTTTAAAATTTTCTAGCTGGGTATATATTTTTAAAGCAAGATTAGATATACAATCTAAAAGGAAAATTAACGATCGTTTATTTACTAAAAATTTTGTTGGTAAAATTTGGTATCAAGAAATAGCTGATTGGAAATTACGTTTAGCCAATCCATTTTTTAATATATATTGGATAGTAGTCAGATTTATAATGTTTTGGTAATCTAAAACTATGGATATCAGTTTTGTTATAGTTAATTATAAAAGTAAGGGCTTAACGCTTAATTGTATACAGTCGATTAAAGCGGCTGATTTTAATAATCTTAATATTGAGATCATTGTTGTTGATAATAATTCAGAAGATAGCTTGGGGGAAATTTTAGCTTGGCAATATCCTGATATTATTTTTATTCAAAATAATTGTAATTCGGGAATGGGTGCTGGCAACAATATTGGCTTGAAGAGAGCTAGAGGAAAATACTTAGTGGTAATGAATCCTGATACTTTAGCTATGCCCAACACTTTTAAAGAACTCTATGAATATATGGAATCTGAGCCTGGCGTTGGTATGGTTGGGCCAAAGCAATTTAACCCAGATAAAACAGTTCAGGATTCATGCTATCGTTGGCACCGTTTAGTAACGCCAATATTTAGAAGAACCTTTTTAGGTATTGGGCCTGTCGGCGAGAAAGAGATCAATCGTTTCATTATGAAAGATTATGATAAATCAAATATACGAGATGTTGATTGGTTGTTGGGATCTTGTTTATTTATACGTAGCAAAGCCTTGAAAGACGCCGGATTTTTTGATGAAAAATTCTTCTTATATTTTGAAGACACTGATTTGTGCCGACGTTTTTGGTTAAAAAAATGGCGGGTAGTATATAACCCGCAAATTTCAATTATTCATAATCATAATAGAGAGAGCGCGCGCGAACCTTGGTATACATTTTTCTTAAACGCGGCTAGCCGTCGACACGTTATTTCGTGGTGGAAGTATCTTTTAAAGTGGGGTTTGAAAAATCCGGCTTCTCATTAAGCGGTAATTTAAAGAGACCGCTTTCTTCTTGATATTTACCTATAAGGTAAATATTTTTTTCTTCTGAATCAACAGTTATCTCTTGAATAGAAATTTTAGATATGAGATTAAGGGTGATTGAGTTTTTACCCGGTATATATAGTTTAAGGCTATTGTCTAGTGCGGCGACGATTGCACTTGTTTTTGTTAACGGCAAAAAAGTATTGACCGGAGCGCCAAAACGATTAATTAAATATTCTTGATTTTCATTATCCCAACGTCTTAGTTCAAGCGGAGTTGTATAAATTATTGACGCGTCAATGCTTTTTCCTGTTATATAGCGATCGCTAACTTGTATAATTTTTTGTCTGTCTAGAATTGGCAGAGGTTGATCTAGTATATATAGTTTTTTCCCGGATATAAAAGTAGGTCTATAAAAATTTTCTTCTATAAAATTATAAGATCCTTTGTCTAAAGAGATTTTTTTCATTTCAGAACCAAAAGTTCCAAGTATTAAATAATTATTTTGCTCTTCATCTTTAGCTATTAAATAAATTTGGTTGTTATAAATATTAAAGTCGATAATTAAGTCAATGTTTTTTGGTAACTGTATGTCGGTTTGACGCTCTTGATTATTTTCTATTTCTTTAACAAATAATTTTTTATTGCTTAAAAAGTAGAGCAGAGAGCTGTTATCTCGATTCCATCTAAAATTATTTGCGTCGGCTTGTTTTATTGTTTCTACGGTTTTTTTGTTTCTGTCGACAATAAGGCCGTCTACTACTAGACGCTGGGAGTCGCCGGACCATTCTATCGGCGCATTGTTATTTATTATTTTTGGTAATGTAAAATTATCCTTTTTGTTTGTCTCAGTATTAAAGATAGATAATTTATTATTTTCTATAATAGCTATGGCTAGACCATTAGGCGATATTTTAAAATTGGCATTATCAAAACCTGTGATTAGATATGGCTTAGATTGATTATAAAGGTGGATAGTGCCTAAATTTAATGCTTCTCCAGGAGCTAGACTTATCCTTTCTTCCCACGGCCAATATCCATAAGACTCAAGCCTAATAGAGTATTCGCCTGGAGCTAAATCTTTAATTCTTGAAGGAGTTGTCAATGTATCTTTGTCAGTCAGACCATTAAAGGTTTCTTGCTTGATAGCTTCGCCATTGATAAAAATAGCGGCTCCAGCCGGGTCGCTCTCTACGAGAATGGATCCAGTTTTCTCAAGACTCAAACGTTTCCAATTGATAGTATGCCCGGTTGCGTAAAGTAATACCAAAGGAACCATTAATATAAATAGTAAAACGAAAAAACCAAAAAGTATCCTTCTATATTTTAAGGACATAAAATTTTTATTCTTGCCTGACTATATCAAGACCAATTGACCTTAATCTTTCATCAATCTTTTCATAGCCTCTTTCTATTTGATAAATATTATCTATTTCGGTTTTTCCAGAAGCTATGCTGCCGGCTATAATCATAGAGATTCCGGCGCGTAAGTCTGGTGAAGTCAATGATCGACCTCTTAGTGAGCTTGGTCCTTGTATAACAACTCTATGAGGATCGCACATAGTAATCGAAGCGCCCATCTGAGTTAACATATCAGTAAAGAGTAATCTTCTGTCATAAATAGTTTCGTGAATTAATGATGTTCCGTTGGCCTGTGTCATTAAAACAGTAAAAGGAGATTGAAGATCAGTTGGAAAGCCAGGATATTCATGAGTCTGAACACTGTAAGCTGGAATATTTTTAGGAACATGTTTAATTTTTAGCCAATCTGGGCCTGTTTCAAAATCTATTCCCATTTTTTTAAAGATCGCCAAGAGTGATTCAAGATGATCTGGACGGCATTTTTTAATAGTTAAGGAAGCCTTAGCGGCAGCAGCTAGAATTGCAAAAGTTCCAGCTTCGATTCTGTCAGGAATTATAGTTGTTTCTCCACCTGATATTTTTTCTACCCCCTCAATTATTATTGTCGGAGTGCCAGCGCCTTTAATTTTAGCTCCGCAGTTATTAAGATGATCAGCAAGGTATTCTATTTCTGGCTCCATTGCACAATTTTTTAAAGTAGTTGTTCCTTCGGCTAAACAAGCAGCCATTATCATACTCTCAGTACCGGTAACACTAACTTTTGTAAAAAAATAATTGCAAGCCTGAAAACGTTTTACTTTTATATGATAGAAATTATCCTTTACTTCAACCTTAGCACCCATAGCAGACCAACCATCTAAAAATAAATCTATTGGTCTTAATCCTGCTCCAATAACGCAACCTCCGGGATGAGGGAACATTACTTCTCCAGTACGCGCTAATAGAGGGGCAATAAACATAATTGAAGCGCGAAGTTTATTGGCAAAATTTGATTCTAGAGCGTCTTTGGAAATTTTAGGCATGGAGATTTTTAAAATCCCATTATCATTTTCAATTAAGCCGCCCAAGTCTTCAAAAAGCTCCAAAGATCTTTTTGTGTCTTCTATATTTGGACAATTATGTATTACAGTTGGCTCCTCGCTTAAAATTGCGGCCGGGATAATTTTTAGAGCGGCGTTTTTAGCTCCGCCAACGCTTATTTCCCCACCAATTGGCTTTTGGCCATGTATTATAAATTTAGACATATATTCTTCTGTAGTTTAGCTCAAATAAGGCTTTTTTTCAATCCGTTGAATTTTTTGTTACTGGGGCTTCAGTATGGTACAATATCATACATATGTCTATGAATTATGAATTAAATTCTTCATCAAGAAGAGCAAAGATAGTTTTCTATATCCTTGGTTTAATTATTTTATTAGCTTTGGCTTTCTGGGGAGGTATGGCAACCGCCCAGCCTTATTTTAAGAATTTAAAAAATGTAGCCTCTGTCTTTGAAGGCAGTATTCTTAACAAGCAACAGGCAGGAGGAGATCTTGATTTTAAACTTTTTTGGGAAGTCTGGGATACTGTAAAAAGAGATTATGTAGATCAAGGTTCGTTAAGCGAGAAAAAATTATTTTATGGAGCTTTAAGCGGTTTGGTCGGAGCTACTGGTGATCCTTATTCTGTTTTTATGAATCCCGAGGAGGCTAAGGAGTTTGAAGAAGATTTATCAGGTACTTTTGAGGGTATTGGTGCTGAGATAGGCTTTAGAAATAATGTTTTAACAATTGTTGCTCCTTTAGAAGATATGCCGGCTATTAAAGCTGGTCTTAGGGCAGGTGATAAAATATATGCTATTGATAAACAAAATGCTGCTGACTTAAGCGTTGATGAAGCTGTAAAGAAAATTCGTGGACCAAAAGGCACTACGGTTACCCTTTCGGTTATAAGAGATGGGGTTGATAAGCCTCTTGATATAACAATTACACGAGATACTGTTGTTGTGAAAAGCGTTAAAACTTCTTATGATGCGAAGAGAAAGATTTTTACTATAAAAATATCTAATTTTAATGACGATACCGAGGCTTTATTTAATCAGTCTGTTCAAGAGGCGATTGTTAAAAATCCAAAAGGCTTGATTCTTGATTTGCGAAATAATCCGGGCGGTTATTTAGAAACGGCTGTTAAGGTCGCTAGCGAATGGATTGATAAAGGAGTTGTTGTTTCTGAGGAATTTAGCGATAAGAAAAAGATAGAACATTCTTCTAACGGTTCTAATCGTTTAGCTTCTATACCAACCGTTGTTCTAGTTAATAAGGGTAGTGCTTCAGCTTCCGAGATCGTCTCCGGAGCTCTAAAAGACTATGGTAAGGCAACTTTAATAGGAGAAAAAACTTTTGGTAAAGGCTCGGTTCAGGTTTTAAGGCAGATGGAAGACGGTTCAGTAGTAAAAATTACTACTGCAAAATGGCTTACTCCTAAAGGTTCATATATTCATGAAAAAGGTATTGAGCCGGATAAGGCTGTTGAAATGAAGATTGATGATGAAAAAAATGATTTACAATATAATGAAGCTTTAAAGTTTTTATCTTCTTTAAAGTAATATGCCTAAAAAAGAGTATTTGAAAAATGGCTTCACTTTAATTGAAATAATTGTCACTATAACTATTATTGCTGTTGTTACTGCTATAGCGGCTAATGGTTTTAACCGTTCTAATTCAGGGGCTAGTGTTATTTCTCAGGTAGAAATAACAACCAGTGATCTTAGGGGAATTGGTTTTTCAGCTCTTAATTCTGAACAGTTTCAGTTACAATCAACTAGCTCTTGGGGACTTTATTTAGAGGGAGATGAAAATCGTTATACTATTTTTGCTGATATTGATGGTGATGGTTCTTATGATAGTAATGAAAAATTTAAAACTGTTGACTTTAATCCTAATTTATTTATTTGTCTAGATTGGAATTCACAGTGCCAGACTACTGGTACAGTAATTTTTACTAATGTTACTGCCGTTCCTTACATTGACGGAGCGATTATTGATGCTACTGATTTAGGAGTATTGATTACTGACAATGTTTCTTCGGTTAGTAAAGAAATTTTTATTAATCATTTTGGAACGGTAAGCCATAACTAATTTATGAAGTTTAAGTTTTCCAAAAATAAAAAAGGTTTTACTCTATTAGAGGTTGTAATTTCCCTAGGACTTCTAATTATGGTATTTGGAGGAGTTACTGGTTTAGCTATTTTAAGTGCTGAGGCAGAGAGATCATCTAAAAATAATTTAGTAGCCGCCTATTTAGCAAAAGAAGGGCAAGAGTTGGTCCGTTATAAAAGAGATTTAAATTATATACAAACTGTTTCACCGTTTGATAGTATTGCAACAGAGACAGATAATACGGCTTATAATTTTACAATAGATTATAATATGACAATCACTTCGGCCGCCAGCCCTGATGTCAAGCAAGCACCTGTCTTAGAAATAGTTAGTGATTTTTATGCTAATGCAGTTGGAGTAGATACTATTTTTAAAAGATTAGTGACTACAACTTATCATCAAGCGTCTGGCTTATTGCCTGCTAGGATAGATGTTTTAGTTGAGGTTTATTGGAAACAAGATAATAAAAATAATACTTATTCTTTAAGTAGTGAGTTAACTGATTGGAGATAAATATGTTGTATAGTAATAAAGGTTTTACTTTAATAGAATTGATGATCGCAGTAAGTTTATTTACTGTCGTCATGGTTGTTTCGACGACTATGTTTTTAAGATCAATTGATACTCAGGCAAGATCAGTAAAAGCAAAAAGTCTACAAGAAGGCATGAATTATGCTTTGTCTATTATGGCTAATGAAGCAACTAATGCTATACAAGACCCGACCTCTTGTGATCCGGGATTTTCTCAGTGTATTATTGGAACCGACTTTTTCTGTTCAATTAGTTCTAATACAAAATTGCGTTTCAGAAATGCTAGTTCAGACTGTGTGCTTTATGAGCTAGAAAATGACAGTAATGGGGTATCTCGTCTAAAAATAACTAGGAAAGATAAAACCGGTTATTTAACGCCGGAAGACATTAGTATTAGTTCTTTAAAGTTCTATGCTACTAATGATAATGATACTACTTATCCAATAGGTAGAGTAACTGTAGAGCTTTATGGTCAGGCGGTTAATAGAGAAAAAAATCCTGATACTTTGCGTTTACAAACAACCGTGGCTACTTGGCCAACTCAATAAGATATTTATATGTTAAAATTACTTGTTAAACAACAAAACGGTATGGCAATGGTCATTGTTCTAACTGCTTGTTTTGTCGTTTTAGTAACAGTGGGTGTTGGAGCTTCGATTATCTCTAATAATTTAGAAAAATTAGATCTTAGTACGGCGCGAAATCGAGCTGAAGCTAACGCGCAAAGCGGAATAGAAAGAATAAGAGGACTTAGAGAGGCTGATGGTCATTTTTTTGATGCTTGTAGTGAAGGAGACTGTATAGATACTTTAAATGGCGGCTGTGGTAATTGCGCTACAACTATTTATTCAGTAGGAGGAAATCGTCATAAGATTAGAATTCAAACAATGATTTTACCGAGCATGGGTGAAGATCCTCGTACCGGTACTATTAATTTATTGTCAACCGGTTATTATAAGAACACTAAAAAAGATAAAAGTTTTAATATGTGTTTAGATTACTGTACTGTTGCCGGATATAATTGCGGGAACGACGGTTGTGGAGGAATTTGTGGTACTTGTTCTAATGGAGATACTTGTACAGGCGGAATCTGCAGTGGCCCCGGAACTAGCTGTAGTGATATTAGCATAGAATGCGATGATTCCTGTGTTGAGGGTGATACTTGCGGCGGCGGAACCGTTTTAAATGCTGAAAATAATACAGTGGCTGTTTTAGGGGGCTGTAGTAAAGAAGATGGTAATGGTTGCGGCACTGGAATAGATGAAAAGACCGCTGTCTGGGATAATGGTGGCTCTGGTGATTATCAACAAACAAATGCTATTGATTTTGATGATGGACAGATTAATGCCGAAACTTTAAGAAATATAGACATGAACTTATTTGATGCTGTTAGATTTTGTGATAATTTAAGCTCTAATGGTTTTAGTGATTGGTATTTACCGTCACAAAAAGAAACTGATCGTTTATTAGAGGCAAGAGATAGTAATTGGGCAACTAATTTTGCTGATGGTTGCTATTGGACATCTACTGAACAGGAATCGGTTTCTGCTTATTATAAGGATTTTTCTTCTTTTGGTTGCGCTTTAGCTAGTAAGGGTGATCAGGGCTATCTTAGATGTATTAGACGTTATTAAAAATGAATTATCAAGAAGCTGAAAAAAGAATACTAAAATTGCGAGCGGAAATAAATCGCCATAATTATCTTTATCATGTTTTAGATAAACCTGAGATTAGCGACGCCGCTCTAGATAGTTTAAAAAACGAATTAGTAAAATTGGAAAACCAATTTCCTAAATTAATAAGCCCTGATTCTCCGACGCAAAGAGTTTCGGGCAAAGCTTTATCTAAGTTTAAAAAAGTTGAACATTCATCGCGAATGATTTCTTTGTTTGACGCTTTTAGCGAAGAAGAAATGAAAGATTGGGAGAATCGATTAATAAAGATTTTGGAAACCGAAAAACAAAATAAGAATAAAATAAATTATTACGGAGAATTGAAAATGGACGGTTTAGCAGTCAGTTTAATTTATAAAAATGGACAATTATTTAGAGGGGCGACTCGCGGCGACGGTCAAGTCGGTGAAGATGTCACGGCTAATCTAAGGACCATCAACTCAATACCGCTTTCTTTAAGACAACCATCAATATTAGAAATAAAAAAAATTGGTTTAGGTGATTTAGCTAATAAAATTATAGAGATTATAAAAAATGGTGAAATTGAAATTAGAGGCGAAGCTATAATGACTGAAGAAGTTTTAAAAAAACTTAATGCCAATAATACAAAATCAGGCAAAGCTCTTTTTGCTAATGCGCGTAATGCTGCGGCCGGCTCTATTAGGCAGCTTGATCCAGCAATAACAGCAGTCAGACACTTAGATTTTTATTGTTATGATATTGCAACTGAATTAGGTATTAAATTTCATGATCAAGAGCATGAATTAGCTAAGCTTTTAGGTTTTAAGGCTTTATCAGCTAATGCACGATGCAAAGATTTAAATGAATTAATAAAATTTCATCATCATTGGGAAAAAAATCGCGCTAAATTGCCTTTTGAATGCGACGGAGTTGTAGCTGTGATTAATGATACTTCGTTATGGCCAATTTTAGGTGTTGTTGGTAAAGGACCTCGTTATATGATGGCTTATAAATTTGCCAACGAACAAGCTACGACAAAACTTTTGGATGTTGTTTGGCAAATTGGCCGCACCGGAATATTAACGCCAACAGCGCGTTTAGCCCCGGTTAGAGTAAAAGGCGTTACTATTAGCAACGCAACCCTGCATAACTTAGATGAAATCAAGCGTCTTAATGTAAAAATTGGAGATACGGTTATCGTAGAAAGAGCTGGCGATGTCATCCCTAAAATTGTCGGAGTTTTAATTAAGCTGCGCGAAGGCAAAGAAAAAAATATTTCAGTACCAAGTAATTGTCCAATCTGTTCTACAAAAATTATTAAAGTTGAAAATGAGGTTGCTTATCGTTGTCCGAATAAAAATTGCTATGCTGTTAATCTTAGAAGATTAATTCATTGGGTATCTAAAGGCGCTTTTGATATTGAAGGTTTGGGTCCTAAAATTATAGAACAATTAGTTAAAGAGGGCTTAGTAAGCGACCCAGCTGATTTTTATAAGTTATCAAAAGATGATTTATTAGAACTGGAACGCTTTGCTGATATTTCTGCAAATAATGCTATTAACGCCGTTGCTTTGTCAAAGAATCCAAATCTTGAGAAATTTTTGTTTGCCTTAGGCATAACTCATGTTGGCGAGGAAACCGCAATTCTTCTAGCTAAGGAGATTGTTTCTAAATTAGCCAAGGAAGATAATTTTATAAAGCCCAGCTCTATTTTAGAAGCTTTTGATAAAATAGATGAACAACAGTTAGAAGAGATTCCTGATATAGGTCCTAAAGTCGCTAAGGCTATAAAAAGCTGGTTTTCTAATAAGGCTAATTGCATTTTTCTAAATAAACTTGATGAAGTTGGCTTGTTAATAAAAGTGCAAAAGTTAAAGTCTATTGGAGTTTTTCAAGGAAAGAGTTTTGTAGTTACTGGAACCCTATCAAGTTTGACCCGAGAACAGGCAAAAGCTACAATTAGAAAGAATGGAGGATCTGTTTCAGAAAGCGTCAGCAAAAACACTGATTATGTTGTTTTCGGAGAAGCCCCTGGTAGTAAGTATGACAAAGCCTTAAAATTAGGAGTGAGGCTTCTTAATGAAAAAGATTTTTTAAAGCTTTTAAAAATTTAGTATGAAAAAAAATTTGCAAGGCTTTACTTTAATTGAATTATTAGTTGTTGTCGGCATTATTGCTATTTTATCTACTTTGATAGTGGTTTATTTTAATACTGCAAAAATGAGCTCGCGAGACGCCCGTCGTCTAGCTGACGTTAAGCAAATCCAATTAGCTTTAAAGCTTTATTATAATGATGTTGGTATTTATCCAACAATAATAACAGCTGGAAATTCAATTGCTAATGGAGGCACAAATTATTTATTAAGAGTACCCGCTAATCCTTCTCCTAGAAACGATAATGGTTGTCCTGATCAAGAATATCAATATAAGCAATTAGAAAGTGGAGACCGCTATAGCTTGTCATTTTGTTTGGGCGATAAAACAGATGATTTAGACGGAGGGGTTAGAGTGGCTACTTCTAATGGAATATTAAATTGTCCAACCGGTTATGTAGCTATCCCGGGAAGTTCTACTTTTGAAACCAATGATTTTTGCGTAATGGAATATGAAGCAAAATGTGCGACCACGGCCGCACCAACAGTAGGTTTAACAACACCAGTGACTTCAGAAACTACTTATGATAATAGTACTACGCCCTGTACAGCAGCAAACTCTCGCGCTCCGGTTTCAGTTTCTTCTGGTTACCCGATTGCTAATATTAGTCAGGCAGATGCTATAACTTATTGTCAAAGTATTGGCGGCCATCTTTTAACAAATCCTGAATGGATGACAATTGCTAGGAATTTGGAACAAGTGACAGCTAACTGGTCTAATGCTGCTGTTGGCGATGCTTATGTGAATATTGGTAACTATAATTCTACAGATGCTATGGACGGAACAGCAACTTATGGTGCTGGCGGCTCTTCTCATGATTATAAAAGGGCGCACACTTTATCAAGTGTTGATACTATTTATGATTTTGCAGGAAACGTCGCAGAGTGGTTAAGTAATACTTGTTCAGCTGGTTCAGGCTCGGGTAATTATTATGATACCTCTGGAGCTAATGTTGAATGGAGCGATGCTAATTTAGATGATTATGAAAGAGCAGCCGCCGGTCCAACTAGTTCCTCTTATACTAGTACTGAAAAAGTCGGACAATACAAAGGTTGTACTAGCGGTGGTGCGTTCTTAAGAGGCGGAGCTGTAACCGGTGTTTCAGATCCGGGAGACTTTGCTTTAGATATGACACAAACAACCTCTGCTACAGGAACTATTTGGGGATTCCGTTGTGTTAAATAATTTTGTAATGAGATTTTTGGATTATTAATTTATTATATGAGTTTATCTGCCAAAGATATAAGGCATATTGCTGATTTAGCAAAACTTAAATTAACTGATAAAGAAGTCGTGCAGTACCGCCGAGAAATCAGCGGTATTGTTCGCTATATTGATAGCTTGGCCGAGGTTAATGTTACTAGAGAACAAGCAACTTTAAGAGTTTCCGATTTAGATCATCCGTTAAGAGAGGACTTGGCAATGGACTGGGCTGAAGACGAAAAATCAATAGCCATTAAGGCTGCTCCAAAAAATAAAAATAAATTTATTTGTGTACCAAGAATTTTTGAATCATGAAGTTTAACGAACTAACAATCGCTGCCGCGCAATCAATGATGGAAGCCGGAGAATTAACAAGCCTTGATTTAACTAAGGCTTGTCTTAATGCAATTAAACACAAAAATAAAGATTTAAATATTTGTTTATTAGTTGACGAGATAGGCGCGCTTAAGGCGGCCAAGGAAGCAGATGAACGTCGCCGGAATGGAGACAGAGGAGAATTATTGGGAATTCCTTTTTTAGTCAAAGATAATATAATGACTAAAAATCTAAAAACAACTGCGGCGTCGATGATGCTTAAAGATTATATTGCTCCTTATGACGCGACGGTTGTCGCTAGGCTAAAAAAGGCCGGCGCTATTTTACTAGGTAAAACCAACCTTGATGAATTTGCTCATGGCGCCTCAACAGAATATAGTGCTTTTGGAGTTACTAAGAATCCTTGGGATAAGAAAAAAGTTGCAGGTGGTTCTTCGGGCGGCTCGGCTGCAGCAGTAGCTAGTGATTTTTGTTTATTTGCTTTAGGCACTGATACTGGCGGCTCAGTTAGGCACCCAGCGTCATTTTGCGGAGTTGTCGGGTTAAAACCTAGTTATGGAGCTTGTTCTCGTTTTGGTTTGATTTCTATGACTAGCTCGACTGATGTTCCGGGTTGTCTTACTAAAAATTCAGAAGATGCTTATTTAGTTTTAAAACATATTTTAGGTTATGATCCTAAAGACTCAACAAGCCTTAATAATAAAAAACAATTAAGCTCTAAATTAGCTAAACAATCTTTAAAAAATCTTAAAATCGGTATCCCTAAAGAAATTAGCGGATTATCTAAAAAAGTAGATTCATCTTTTAAAAAATTTAAGGAAGATTTGAAAAAAGCCGGAGCAAAAATAGTTTTACTAGATATGCCATCAGTAGATTATGCTCTAGCCGCTTATTATATAATTACGCCTTGCGAAATTAGTTCTAATTTAGCACGTTTTGATGGCCTGCGTTTTGGCTCTAGCGTTAAAGCTTCTAAATTATCAGGTTCTTATGAAGCTACAAGGGAAGCTAACTTTGGTCCGGAAGTTAAAAGAAGAATTATTTTAGGAACTTATTGTTTAAGCGCCGGTTATTATGAGGCTTATTATTTAAGAGCTCAAAAACTAAGAACTAAAGTTATTAACGATTTTAAGAAGTCTTTTGATAAGTGTGATTTTATTATTACCCCGACAACTCCGACAGAAGCTTTTGAAATAGCTAAGAAAAAAGATCCTTTAAAAATGTATTTAGAAGATATTTTTCTAGTGCCAGCTTCTTTGGCTGGATTACCGGCGCTTTCAATCCCAGTATCAAAAAAACCCTTGCCTATAGGTTTGCAGATTATAGGTAATTTTCTTGATGAGCAAAGGTTACTATCGGTTGCTAGTGCCTTTGAAGAATTAGCAGTTGACCGATCAGCACAACCAAACTTATAATTATTGCATATGAAAAAACATTATAACGCTTTTAAAGCTAATAGATTATCTAACGCCTTAAGGATAACTTTAATTATCTGTTTGTCAGCCATCTTGTTGATGTTGGTAATGTATGTTTCCGTTGGTTCTAATAGAAAAAGAATAGCTTCATTTTTTGGTTTAGATGATTCTAAAATTTCTAATAATCAGAATGAAGAAAAGAATTCAAAAGATATCGGTTTATCGCAGTCGCCCGTGGTTAACGCTAATATGCAAGTTCGTCAGCTTGATAGATCAGACCATCTTTGGGGACCGATTGACGCGCCAGTTGCTTTAATTGTTTATTATGATTTTGAATGCCCTTTTAGCGCTCAATTTTATGAAACTATAAAACAGGCTAAAGCTGAGTTTGGTAATGATTTAGTAGTAGCCGCTAGACATTTTCCTCTAATAAGTCACGAGCAGGCGATTCCGGCAGCCCTTGCTTCAGAGTGCGCGGCTCAACAAGATAAGTTTTGGGAAATGTATGATTTGCTATATGCAAATGCCAAATCAGGTAAGCTCTCAAATGAAAATTATCAAAAAGACGCTGAACAGCTAGGGCTTAATGGACAAACTTTTGAAGAGTGTTTGACTAAAACGACATATAAAGATAAGATACTTTCGGAAAAAGAAGAGATTAAGGGTCTAGGGGTTATTGGCACGCCTGCTAGTTTTGTAAATAATCAATATATTCCAGGCGCTATTCCTTACGAAGATTTTAGCTATCCTGACGGTAGTGCGGCTCTAGGTTTGCGATCTCTCATCCAAAAAAAGTTGAATGAAACAAAATAGTTTTCGGAGGGTTCGCATAGTGGTCTAGTGCACACGCTTGGAAAGCGTGCATACCGCAAGGTATCGAGGGTTCGAATCCCTCACCCTCCGCCAATTATGAAACAAAAGATAAAAGGCGGAATCTTAGCTGCCGTTGGATATATACTTTCCCCGTTATCTTGGTGGAATGACATTATTATTAATATTCCGCTGGCATATATCTTTGCTCTGCCTTTTAGTTTTATCTCGAAAAATTTATTTTTGCCAATGATGATTATTGGTTATTGGGGTACAAATATTATTGGTTTAATGTTAATGCATAATGGAATAGAGAGTCTTATTAAGAAGGATAGAGTAGAATTTTCTAAAAATAAATTAACTAAAGATATAATTATATCTTTAGTTTATACGCTAGTAGTCGCGGTTTTTATAAAAATAGGTTGGCTAAAAATGCCTTTAGAATATTTTCAATAATATTCAATTGTAAAATTTCATGAGAGAATCATTACTTTTAATTTCCCGTTGCCCGGTGTGCTCTTCTACTGATTTAAGTTGTGATAAAACAGAAGAAGATAATCAGGAGATTATCCAGGGCAGTATTAATTGTGCGTCTTGTAACCGTAGTTATTTAGTTAACGACGGACTTGTTTTTTTATATGATACTTTAAGTCAGGAAGCCCTCTTAGAAAGAGAGGCCTCAGAAGCAGAGGATTCTTTGATTAAAGAAGTTGAACTTAGGCAAAAAAGATTAGAAAAAATTTCCAATGATAATGCTAAGAATTTTTTAAGTAATAATCTGGGTCAAGCTCATAAAATTTTAGAACTCGGCGCTGGTACCGGTTGGCTAAGTGCAGAAATTTCTAGTGCTCATCAGGTTGTTGCTTTAGATATGTATTATAAAGAACCCAGAGGATTATTAGCTGCAAAAAATATAATGAATGAAAAGCGTGTTTATTTTGAAAGATTAGTAGCTGATATGAAAGAACTACCTTTTAAAGATAATAGTTTTGATTTAGTAATAGTTTGCGCTGCTCTTCATCATAGTCCTGACTTAATAAAAACTTGTAATGAAGTTTTTAGAATCTTAAAACCCGGAGCAAAATTTATTTTATTGAGTGAGCCGGTCAAAGGTTTATTAGGAACTAATGAAAGGAAAATCATTGCTAATGATTTCGAGCATGGCTTTCATGAAAAACGTTACTCTGCTCCTCAATGGATAAGTACTTTAAGGAAGAGTGGTTTTAAAACTAAGGCATTTTTGCCTATTAATATGAGCGAAGTTTTAGCTACGCGTAGTCGTTATAGTAAATTGTTAAAATTTATTTGGGAAATTATTCCTAGTTTTATAAGACCTTTTCTAGCTAGGCCAATCTTGACGATTTTTGATGGTTTTTTTAATGTAGTGGCTATAAAGCCTTTAAAGAGCTAGTATAAAAATATGAAGTTAGTTATTGACCAAAATTCATTAAAAGCCCCTTATCAGTCTCTTTTAAAGCAGGCCGGCTATTCTTATATTGTTAATAGGCATAATGGACAAGAAAGTTTTGTAAGAACTTTTGGACGTTCGCCTTACCCGAGATTTCACGTTTATGTTGATGAGCAAGCCGACAAACTATCTATTAAAGTTCATCTTGATCAAAAACACCCTAGTTATGAAGGGAGCTCGGCACATAGCGGAGAATATGATAGCGAAGTTGTTGAAAGGGAAATAGACAGATTAAAACAAATATTATGTTAAGTCCGGCCGATGAAATAAAATCACGCCTTGATATTATAGAAATAATGAGGCAGTACGTTCCGCTTAAACCAGCTGGAACAAATTTTGTTGCGCGCTGTCCGTTTCATAATGAAAAAACCGCTTCTTTAAACGTTAGTCCGACTAAGCAGGTTTGGCATTGTTTTGGCTGCGGTAAAGGCGGTGATCTTTTTTCTTTTATAATGGAAATAGAAAAGATTTCTTTTATTGAGGCGTTGAGATTGTTAGCGCCGCGCGCCGGAGTTATTTTAAAACAAGAAAGCGGTCCGGAGGCTTCTTTAAGAAATAAAGTATTAGATGTTTTAGAACAAGCGACGGTTTTTTATCATGATATTTTTCTTAAACATCATACCGGAGAGTTAGCTAGAGACTATGCTAGTAATCGCGGACTTAGTTCAGAAATAATCAATGATTGGAAAATAGGTTATGCGCCTGATTCTTGGGATGACTTAGTTTTACATTTAAAAAAGTTGGGTTTTAAAGATAAGGAGATCGTCGCCGCAGGTTTAGCAATTGACGGAGAAAGGAATCGCGGCATCTATAATCGTTTTAGAGGACGATTGATGTTTCCTATAAGAGAAGTTAATGGCAATGTTATTGGTTTTACTGGAAGATTATTGCCGCAATTTGAACAACAACAAAAACAGCAAGGCAAATATGTTAATAGTCCGCAGACTATAGTTTATGATAAGGGGCGAGTGCTTTTTGGTTTAGATAAAGCCAAGCAATCAATTAGAGAAAATGATTTAATAATTGTTGTTGAGGGACAAATGGATTGCATTACGGCTCATCAGTTTGGTTTTGTTAATGTAGTAGCTTCGTCAGGCACAGCCTTGACAGAAGAACAGGCTCGTTTAATAAAACGTTTTACTAATCGAGTAGCGTTTGCTTTTGATATGGATCTAGCTGGAAGACAAGCCTTAGAACGAGGCAGTGAACAAGCTTTTGTAAATGAGCTTGAAGCTTTGGCTATTAGTTTACCTACGGGTAAAGACCCTGATGAATGTATTAGAAAAAACATTGAAGATTGGAAGTCTAGCCTAGAAAAAGCTCAGCCGGTTATGGAATATTATTTAAAAGAAGCTTTAACTTTAAATGATATTGAGACTGCTTCTGGCAAAAGAAATGTTGTAAAAAATATTTTGCCAAAAGTTAGCCGCATAACTAATATAGTGGAAAAGGATTTTTGGTTGAAAAAATTAAGCCAGGCAGTTGATGTAGGCGAGGCTTTTCTAAGAGAAGCTATGCCAAAGCCTAGCGATGTGAAAGAAATTTTGAAAGAAACGAAAGAAACGATCGTCGCCGCTCGTAATAGAGGAGAGATATTGTCAGAGCAATTAGTAGCTTTATTAGTTGCTTTTCCTGATAATATACCGGCGATTTCCCCATATATTCCAGCAGAGCAGATAGTTGGTCAGTCTAGCCAGGTCCTTTACAGGCAGTTAGTAGTTTATTATAATAAGAATATTGCTCGGGCTGATGACGAGCTTGTTTTCAGTTTTGGAGCTTTTAGATCCTGGCTTATAGATCAGGGTTTTTCGGCGAGCGATGTTGAATTTCTTGATCGACTCGCTATTTTAATAGAAACACAATTTGCAGAACTTTCGGCCGAAGATGCTAATAATGCTATAAAAAGCATTCAAAATGAACTTAAACGTTCTTATCTTAATCGACGCATGAAAGCTGTCGCCAAACTTATAGGCGAAATAGAATCTCAACCTTCAGGTGCTGAGCGAGATGAGCGTTTAGAAGCTCTTTTGAAAGAATTTAATGATTTGGCTGAAGAAATACGCCAAATATCAGCTTCTTTATCCGAATAATTTCTTATGCCAAAACTCAAGAAAAAAATAATTAAAAAAGTTTTAGCTAAAACAAAAAAATCGTCTGTTAAAAAGTCGGTTAAGGTTAAAGCTAAGGTTTTACATAAATCAGGTTCAATAAAACCTAATTTTCAGGCAATTGATGAATTGGTTTTTAAGGTTAGGCCAAGGGGCTTTGTTACTGAAACTGAATTATTACAAGTGATGCCTGATGTTGAACATTATGTTTATGATTATGAATTGTTGTTAGAGCGGTTACAAAAAAATAGCATTCGCATTGTTGAAGATTCAGGGAGTTTTCTTGATTCAGATGCTAATGCTAAAAAGCATGAACAATTAAATTCTATTTTAGGTAGTGATAAAGATAGATTAAAATTTGATATATCTGAATTAAGCGCCGACTCTATTCAAATGTATTTAAGAGAGATTGGTAAGGTGCCGCTTTTAAATAATGAAGAAGAAATAGAATTAGCTAAAAGAAAAGAGCGCGGCGACAAAGATGCTGAGCGTAGATTAATTGAAGCTAACTTGCGTTTAGTTGTTTCGATTGCTAAGAAATTTGCCGGATCAAAGGGCTTAAGTTTATTAGACCTAATTCAAGAAGGTAATATTGGTTTGTTTAGAGCGGTTGAAAAGTTTGAATATAGAAAAGGTTTTAAATTCTCTACTTATGCTACTTGGTGGATTAGACAAGCAATCACTAGGTCATTAGCTGACCAGTCTCGTACTATCCGCATCCCAGTACATATGGTTGAAACAATAAATAAATTTCAACATATACAACGTCAACTTATTCAAGATTTAGGACGTGAGCCATTACCTGAAGAAATTGCGGCAGAGATGGGCGAGACCGTAGATAAGGTTAGATATATAATTAAGATCTCGCAAGACACTATTTCTTTAGAGACGACTGTTGGAGAAGATGAAGAGGACTCTACATTAGAAGATTTTATTGAAGATGTAAAAAATGTTACGCCTGATCGAGCTGCCGCTTTACAGTTATTAAGGGATTATGTAAGAGAGATTATTTCTCAATTAACTCCTCGAGAACAAAAGATTTTAGAAATGCGCTTCGGGCTTTTAGATGGAGTTTCCCATACCCTTGAAGAAGTTGGAGCTGAGTTTGATGTAACTCGCGAACGTATTAGACAGATTGAATATAAAACTTTAGAAAAGATACAAAAACATTCTTTAATTAAGAAATTAAGAGATTATTGACATATTATTTTAATCTGATATCCTTCTTTAGTGTTGCGGATTCATAGTTCGTAGCTTTAGCGGAGGACTATTCCGGGGTAGCTCAGCGGTAGAGCAGTTGGCTGTTAACCAATTGGTCGTGGGTTCGAATCCCACCCCCGGAGCCAGTGTGCACGAACAGAGGTCAAAGCCTCTGTTTTTGCTTTATTTAGTGGTAATTTCGTCGGTTCTAACCCTATATATTTTTTCTCCAGCTCAGGATAACCGTTTTCGATTGGAACAAACCATTCATTTGGTTCGATAGTAAGCTTTTCGTCTCTAATTATCGGCGTTTTTCCGATCGCCATTAGAATTTCTTTCTTCCGTTCTAACCCTGTTTTTCCCATATCATTGGCTTTAAGGAACGCAGCTCGTGCGTAAGTGGCGTAGGCAAATGTTTTCTCGGTTAGCTCAAGCCATTTCTCGGCCCGGGTCTCGGTATACCTCAGGTTTTCTTTCATTTGGGATATTTTGGTCTGGAGCTCGTTTCTTTCTTTGATAAAGGCTTGATCGTCAATAAGCTGGCGGTATCTCATTTTAGTTAGTTCGTCCAGTTCTTTTTGCGTTTCAATTAGATTTTTGTGCTGCATTTCATAAATTTTCGTCCTGTCCTCGATTTCTGTATCATTCTTCTTATTCAAACCCTCCAGCGCCCATTGCAGGAACTCTGGGAGAATGGTGTATTTTTCGATTTCTTTTTCGATCATTATTTCAAGATCAGCCAAAGGGATATTTTTTCTTTGATCGCATTTAATCTTTGTTGTTTTTCTTGTGCAGTGATAATAGGTGTGCGCGTTTATCTTCCCGGACTTAAGAAGCTTTATTTTTGTTTCGGCTGTATAGAGACAACCACACACTCCACATCGCATTGATCCAGTAAAGGCGAAGTCGTGCGTCTTGGGCCTCGGTTTGCCCTCTCTCCCAAGAAGCATCTGGACCCGATCATATTCTTCAAGAGTTATCATTTGCTCGTGTTTGCCTTCATACTGGATACCGTTATTCTCGATAATTCCCGCATAGAATAAGCTGGTAAAAATTTTGTAAATTCCACTACGAGACAAAGGACAATCGCCGATCCTTTTGAATTTTCTTGTCCTGAAACCCCACTCATTATTGGCCATATCCAAAATCTTCGGGGGCGTGTAGTTTCCCGTCAACATCAGATCAAACATTTTACGGACAAGATTAAATCTTTCTGGGTCGGTCTTTATGATTTTGTTTTCTTTATCATTAAGATAACCAAGCGGGGCTATGCCGGTCTGCCAACCCTTTTCCAGTTTGGAGAGCATGCCTCGTTTGGTGTTTTTACTTAAATCAAGAATGTATTGATTGGCAACACCGCTCTCAACGCTGAATAAAAGCACATTGTCTTGCGGAAGATATTGGCGATCTATAGTCTGAATTGATTTAAGAACTCCTTGTTGCAAAAGCCAACTTATTTTTCCGCTATCAATCGGATTTCTTGAAAGTCGGTTTATCTGCCAGCATAAAATTCCGTCAGCTTCGCCGTCTTCAATTTTCTGCATCATCTCGTCAAAGATCGGGCGATTGTTTGGTTTCTTGGCAGATTTTGCTTCGGTATAAATTTTCTTAACACTTAAATTTAAATCTGTGGCCAGCTTCTTTAATCTGTTTATTTGGTCATCGATAGACTGAACTTGTCGGTCTTCGCTTTCAGACGACTTTCTGGAGTAGAGGAAGTATTTAAATTTTGGTGATACCTCCTGGTTCATATTAGTTTTTGAATAAGTCGGTGGTGTTTAGGTAATAGATCAATTTACCACCGCTCGATATTATTATTCTTGCGATCGGGTGTTGCCAAGGATCGCCTGTCAGCCCGTCCGGGAGCGAGACGTTTTTGTCTTCCCAGCGCCATTCGTTTTGTGCTGGGTTCGCTGCGCCTGGCTTGCTCGGAATGTATTGAGGCTGAATGTCTGATCGGATCATAAATTTTGCGTGCTCTGGGTCTCTGCCAAAATAAGCGAACGCGATCTGTTCAATTTCGTCTTTGGTCTTCAGTGGAATTTCTAATGAACCGTAGTCTGTACATGTTTTGTTTTTTCCCGATGCAGTCATAATTGTCACTTCTTCAGGATAGACGATGCCAATCTCCACGACCTGATTCGTTTTAATCGTCACCTGGTATTGGTAGGCTTCGCATCGATCATTGATGAAATTCTTTTGCTGTAAAATGTAGACTGGGTGATACCATTCTTCGGGAGTGTCAGCTGTGAACCCGCCGTCATTTTGTTTGACGTTACTGAGGACTGAGAAGTTTGCGGGATGCCTTTTTTGCGTTATGTATTCGAGCTCCAGGTTTGGTTCTCCCGTGAATATTCTAATTGCCTGTTCTGCTTTTGCGAGCTCGCTCTCGCTCGGAGGAGTGTTGTTTACGAAGATTCTCCCGTCTGGTGTCTGGCACTGATCGGGATAATGCTTGATGGTCGGAAAACCTGCACTGGTGCACGCTTCGAATGTCGTTATTGAGGCTACGTCAACGTTGCCTTTATTCTGCGGTACGTTGCTTAGAAGGTGATAAACTCCGTAACCCGCTCCAAAGACCGCTACAATGGCGATTACGGCGTAAATTTTGGCTTTTATTGTCATATGTTTGTTCATTAATTATTTATTTAATATTGATTTCGGCCTTTCTACACACAACATGGGCCGAAGATTTTAGGAAGTCAAACAAAACAAAAAGGGACGACCAGAGCCTGCGTCCCACAAGATTGAATTGCACAAGGCAACCAATTGTGGAGGATAGTCGCCCCTTTCAGCCCGCAATTGGGCTTCAAAAGAAGCAATTACCCTGTGCTTTAATTCAAACTTGTAGGACGCAATTATATTCTACGTCTTTTTGTTGATTTTTTCAACGTGCTAAGCCTTTGGATATTTTTTCCTCGAACATTCGATGATGACTGGAACGCATATATTTTAAGTCGTGGCATTTTCGGCAAAGGAAAATATTTTGAGTCGGCGGTTTATACAGGGTTCCTGCTCGTTTTCTGCATTTCGGACAGACAAACCAGAATCTCTCTTTACCGAAGTGGCAGGGCGTTGAAGCTATCTCAATCTTCTGTCCGAATTCCTTCAGCTTAATTTTTAGGCGCAATTCTTTAATCTCGGCCTTTATGTCTTTTAACAGACTATCGATATTAATTTTTTGGCATTGTTCAGTGAAGGTTCTCATATATTTTTTTCCGAAATCATTAGGCATTAATGATTTTCTCTTTCTTTTTGTTTGATTTTTTAACATTGATTACCTGCTGATTTTTGGCAAGATAAGCGTTCTCGGTTTTTACGTGGATATTTAATTTTGGTTGCCTCAGTTCTTTTAAGAGCATGATTGAGTTGGTAAATTGCCTGTAAGCCAGTTCGACCGCTTTCGAGGCTTCTTTGGCTGCTTTCATTTGCAGTGAATCAAAATGGAGCGTTCTTGAAGTTTCGTCTTTAGTCATCAGGTGCGTATTCAAAACTCCCGTATTTCTTATGAAGTTGTAATGGGCAACAGCCATGGTTTCTATCAGCGCAAGTTCGGTTGGGGTTCTCGGACAATATTCATCAATAAATGAGGTGCGCATTTCTGCGATCGGCGTTATGTCCTCTTTCCCGCTAAGGGCAAGTGATAGCAGATTCTCCCAGGGATACATTTTGATATGGGCGGCCTTCTGACTTAAATTAAGCGATCTTTGGTTTAATACTTTTTCTTCTTTTTCTGTTTTTGCCTTGCGTCTAAGCTCCGCCATTCCTTCAAGCTCTTTATAGATTTCGTCCATTTTTTGCGGGTCAAAAAATATGCTCGTAATCTTGCTTAGGGTTTCTTTGTAAAAAGTCAATCTATCCTCTGGATTGTCGAGATTTAAGCTCCTATTTTTAATTGGCACGATTTCTCTTGTCATAGATTTAACCTTTCTTCCACCCCACCATTGGGCTCACTATTGTTTTGAGTGGCTGAATTGCTGAGTGAGGTGGTGGGGTAAATTAACATTTTTCGTTTGTCGTTTGGATCGGGCTCTTGGCATATCAATCCTGCGCTTTCAAGTAATGGAATAATTTGCTGACGCAAAAACCAGTCGGCTAACGTTCTCCCATAAATCTGAACGTGTTTTTTCTGTATCTCCCGCCTGCTTAATCCCAGCTGGCCTGTGATCTGTTCAAATTCATCCCGGCCCTGATTCTTTTCATTCCAAGCCTGCATTATTACTTCTTGAAAAAGCTTGTAAACATATGGCGGAAGATTGAGCTCTTGGCTTTCAGAAATTGTGTCCCAGACATTAAACGCTTCTTTGATATCGTCTTCATTGGCAACGATAATTGATCCCTCTCTTTCTCTGAACCATAAGTTCAACAGCGCGAATGCTTTGACCAGAGAAATGATGCGGCCAATGTCTCGCTGATGGCGTGGCTTTAACATTTTATTCTGGCCGAAGAACATCTTTTCTAATTCTCCTGGTGAGCCGATCTTTATCCCCTGAATGTTTTCGAGTTTAATGGCCCGTATTCTTTCTTTGAGAGCTTTTCTCCCAGGATTTTCTTCAAGTAGATTTTCATATTTTTCGCTATCGGTTTCTTTTTTAATTTTCTCGTAAATTGCTTGTCTGATTTTTTCTTGATTGGTTTCTGGGGAGAGAAGCATAAATCGAGTTGCTTCCTGTTCATCGGCCGTCAACCCTGCCGTGCAGAAAATCACCGCAGGAAATCCTCTGAGAAATATATTTTTGGTTTTCAGGCCTGCTCTTTGAGATTTGTCAGTAATCTTCAATCTGATTTCCTTTTTGTCGTGGGACAGCAGTGGCCTTAGGTGTTGCAGAAGCAGAGTATGTGGCTGATCCAAAAAGATTAAAATTCTGCGGCTCAAATCTACTAGGTAGCCATTTCGTTCTTTGTCATATTCTCCCACGTCATGAAAGAAAGCAGTCGGGCTGCAATATCCGACCTCAATAACATCGTCTTCTGGAAAGAGTCTTGCAATCTCAGTCGGGATATATGATTTGCCAGTTGATGATGGAGCATTGAAAGAAATATTAAGTTGGGAATTTTCGGTGTAAGCCGACAACTCGCACAAAAATGTTATCAGCTTATTTTCTTCATCTCTTTTTATGGTCAGACCCAGCGTTTCAACGATTTCTTTTGCGGTTAATGGTTTGAATTGTGATGCATCGATTTTCTCTGGATAGGGTTTGGCGTATTTGTTGAATAAATCTTCGGGATCGCCGTTGAGTTTTACCAGATAGTCAGTGATGTCTCCGCCTTCGCCGACTTCGTTTGGGAGCGTAACAATGAAGATTTCGTTTTCAGTGTTTTCCAGTAATTTTGCCACTCGCTCTGATCCTTTTCTGCCAGCCTCGTCATTGTCGTAGCAGATGTAAATCTTTTTGCCTTTGCTAATTTTCTCAACCCATTCTTTTTTGAAGGTCAGTGCGCCATGCGTTGAGGTGACGGCAGGAATATTTTTTGAAAGCAAAGCCAGTCTATCCAGCTCGCCCTCGCAGATTATTATCCGATCATGATTTTTTGTCAGCATCTCCCAGCCGTAAATCTGGGCTTCGATGCCTCTGGGATAAGTCATTTTTTCGTTTCCAAAGTTCGGGTCTTGGCGTAGTTTAAAAAAACAAAAAGACCCGTAATTATCCTTTATGGGTATGGTAATCCACCATTTTCCGTAGAACTTTGCCCAGCCGAGCTTGAAAGCGTCCACAACGGGGTCAGAAATGCCCCTGGCGTTCAAATACTTTCGGATATCGGGAGTAAGTGCCAAGTGGCAGGCATCTGCCGACACAGCCCCAAATTTTGCGACACGTGGCTTAACTGTTGAATCTCGCTGATTTGTTGCGATCACACTTATATCATCTCCCAGATATTTGGCGAGGGTTATGGGGTTGCCTTTCTCGCCGCACTTCTTGCATTCGTATTGTCCTGTGGCAATATCAAAATACAAATGGGCTTCATTCGTTTGGCTATCTTTATCGCAGTCATTAAAAAGACACTTAACAACGAGCTCTTTGCCACTCTCCCGGAAGGTTATGCCTTTGCGGGATAAATATTCTTTAATGGTAATTGTTTGTAATTCTTGCATAATGTTTTTGGTTAGGTTTTTAGGTCTCCGGTCTGCTTGCGACGCTCCTGTAGTTTTTGGAATTCTTCTTCGGTCATTGGTTTGTAAATAATTTCAATGAGTCGGAGGAGTTTTACACCCTGCTCGTACGCTTCCTCTCGGCTGATCTCTTTGCCGAAGCGGTTTTTGTAAAGCGTCTGATAGGTTTTAATTTGCTCGTCCGATAGCATAGGTTTACTCCGAATAGATTCGGTTTTTTAACATCTTCACATTGTCAAAGAATGATCGTGCTTTAACTTCCAGGCGATCTGACCAGTAATCATCAACGACCTTTTCAATGCCGATAACTCGGCGAAAGATAAACTGGACTTTTTTGGGATTAGTTTTGTCCAGCGAGACAAGCTCAAAGCCGGCTGACACCAATGAGGCGGCCGCTCCCAGGTCAAAGGTAGACAGATATTTTGTGTAGTCTTCGGGTGTGTATTCTTCTTCGCTGTTTTTGGATAATTTTTTGGACATATAATTTTGGTTAAATGATTTTTTAGTTTTTGCGCAAAACAAAAGACACTCTCATTATCTGGGAGTGCCTTCATTCAATT
>Ga0074195_1001364_pt1 | contig 34969 bp, 32 predicted proteins | sample EPASupsiteHSE623_FD_64525 | JGI IMG/M metagenome (GOLD analysis project Ga0074195, IMG submission 64525) | Bioremediated contaminated groundwater from EPA Superfund site, New Mexico - Sample HSE6-23 | ecosystem: Environmental > Aquatic > Deep subsurface > Groundwater > Contaminated ... | reverse complement strand
GGGACGTACTCCGTCCCATTGAATCCATCCGTCTGGCCCGAATGGCCCTGTACAAATAGGGGCGTGCTCGCCAGATCTTGTGCAATAACGTGATAGCATTACTACTATCTAAACTTTCCCTGCAATGGTCCAGCCGCCCCAGCGAGGGCGCCCGCAGGCCGCGCCTGCGCGTGTGTGCGCGTGACGCGCGTGAAAAAAGTGCATGGGCTTGGCACGGCGCGCTTCTTGCCATGCAGGCGCAAGCCCCTGGATCTGCCCCATTCACCTCGCCCAGATTGTCATCTCGCTCTTGACCTGGATGGTATTGTACTCCAGCCGGTCACCTGCCTTGTAAAACCTGGACTTGGACTCCTCTGCAACATAGATCCCCGGCTCATTGAGTGTCAGGCTGGCATCAATGATCCACATTCCGCCCCTGCTCAAATTGACAGAGAACCTGCCCTCCTCGTCGGCAGTCCCTCTCTGCACCCGACTGTCGCCCTGCTCGTCCCAGGCCCAGTAGGAGGCATAGTACCCGGCCTTGACCGGCCTTCCTAAATATTTGACATCGAAGTCCAGGCTCTGGCCGGCCTTCGCTTTGTAGGGCGCTCTGACTGGAAGAATCTCCAGCGGAAAGCCCGCCGACCAGGCTTGCGACGACGGCCCGGCGGCGGCATCGTCCGAGCCTTCAGCTCCTGCGTGAACTATCACCTTGGCATAGCTTCTCGAAAGAAACAGACCGCTCTTTCCACCGTGCCAGGATAGGTCATAAACCCCAGGGGTCCGAGCCAATCCAAAGACGTAATCTCCCGGCCAGTAGTGCATCATGTCAGCCTGCAAAAATTCCATGTGCCCGAACCCAGGCAGCCAGCCTCCTCTCTGAAGATTGAGACTGACCCTCTCTTTGCCTGGAGTCAGGAGAAAGGCGGAGTCAATTCGAGGGGCAAAGATGCTTGTGGACATCGACGGGTGCCCGAAGAATGCATAGCCTTTGCCGATTTCGCCCACCGACACGAGGTCACGGGCCTCAGCCCAGAGCATATGGTCGCTCATCTCTTCTCACCGCAGATGAGCATGGTCTTTCTGTGCCCTTTGTGCTCGTTATGCTCCTTGTGCTCGTTATTCACTTCGTCCTGCTTTTCCATAAGCTTCAGACTGATGTTTGCGAGCCCCGCCTGTTTGAACAGGCCCACGATCTCCGCAGGATCGGCACCATTGCCTAGAGGCAACTGCAGGCCAACCTCCTCACCATAATGATGCTTTCCGGATTGCGATCCCTGGCGGGGAATGTCGGTGATTATCATCCCTGCAGGCTTGATGATCCTCGCCCATTCCTTTGCTGCTTTTGCCGGATCGGCCAGAGTCCAGAGGACATGCCTGCTCACAACCGCATCAAAAGAGGCATCGGCAAATGTGAGGCTCTCAGCATCCTGCACGTCAAACTTGATTGGCAAGGACGCCGCTCTCGCTTTATCAATGGCCTTTTGCATCATGTTTTTGGACCAGTCTACGGCAGTGACATCATAGCCTTTTGAAGAGAGGAGCAACGCCAGAAATCCAGTGCCGGTCCCGATATCAAGAACCTTCAGATCTTTTTTCGAGTCGAGCAGTCTCATGATCTCATCCCCCCAAAGCTCCTTTTCGATATCGGAATTCACACCGTGACCATGAAACCCGTCGTAATCCTGACTTGGGTCATCCCACCATTCTCTGATCTTATCCTTAAGCTCCAATTGCTGCATTTCAGATGTCAACTTTCATTCCTCCATAAAAAATAAAATTAGTACGAATCACTCTGGCTCTGGATAGATCCAGGTCCCATCCAGCTCTATTCCCTGGAACTCCTTGAGATACTCCCTGTTCATCTCCACCGGATCTAGGTCTTCAAAGAGATCAGGATGCAGCCACTTGGCAATGCAGACATGGCCAATTACCCATCTCGGTCCAGAGATGAAGTCACGGCCCAAAACATAGACGTGATTGTTCTTGACTGCAGTGAAATTCAAGAATCCCTCACTGCCCCGATCCTCGATAAGCCCGTTCAGGTTATTCTTAACCTCCTCCATGCTCTTTCCGACACCACACATGTCTCCGCCCATGAAATCCATGAAGATGTAATCCGGATCTTCGGAGAGAACCCATTCAGCTCCTACCTCCAGGGTAGTGGTTGTCTCATTAAGAGATAGATCAGAAGCAACGTTGATTCCGCCGCAGCCATCAGCTGCCCTTCCTGCGCTGGGGTTGCTGGGAGCAATGGCCCACCATTTGCGATCAAGGTCGGACATGTATTCATAGAAGAAGGTGGGACAATCCTCTGCCTTGAGATCTGCCGTTCTCTCCTCAACGATGCTGTCATACTTTTTCGTCCACTCGATGAGCTTCTTCGCCTCATCCTCTTTTCCGAGGAGTGCCCCCACGATCTCAGTCTCTGGAATGATGTGATCTCTGTTGCTGAGGCTCAAAGCAAGCACCGGAACGCCCTGCAGCTTCTCGCTTACCTCATCGGCTGATGCACCCTGTCTGGTCGGGACTATGACCAGATCGGGATGAAGTGCCAGGACCTGCTCGTAGTTGACCTCTTTAGCATGAATCCCGGCCTCTGCGGCATCCTTCAAGCCGAAGTAGGGCATCTGCTTATGAAAGTTGGAGTCAACTCCAACAACCATATCCTTTGCTCCGAGAGCGAGGAGAACCTCCATCTGCCGGTAATCGGTAGAGATGATCTTCTCGATGGGCAGGTTCACGGTTACAGTTCGTCCAACTTCGTCCACCACAGTGACTGAATCCGCGGTCTGGCTGATGATCTTCTCGTTTATGGTTACTTCCGCACATGAGGACAACGCGGAAAGGTTCAAAAGGAGAATTACAGGAACAGCAAACCTCAATATCTTAGTCATATCGGCCCAGTTCATATCTTTCCATCCCTTTATTACGATCTTTATTGCTGTCTTAGTTCAAAATTTTAGATAATTCATCATATCAAACGACACTTGTCAGAAATGGTCAAAATGCCGCCAACCTTTATGCTCCATGAGAAGCTCAAGCCTTCTCCCCGTAAACCAGAAGAGTCTTCTTCTCCTCTTCACCATCCGTCTCCAGCATAAGAGTTCCGATATTGATCAGACCCACGCCCTTGAGCATTGCCTCAACCTCCTCAGGATCGGCTCCGCTGTAAAATGGCAGATTCCGTCCGATCTCAGCTCCGAAGTGATGGCTTCCGGAATGCGACCCCATGCGCGGAATATCCACAATCACCTTTCCGCCGGTCTTCGTAACCCTCACCCACTCCCGCGCCGCCGCATATGGATCGGAAAGAGTCCAGAGTACATGCCTGCTGACAACTGCATCAAAGGCGCTGCTCTCCAGAGTCAATTTTTCTGCGTCCTCCACCTGAAACTGCACAGCGATATCATCGGCCCTGGCTTTATCTTTGGCCTGTGAGATCTTGCTCTCTGCCCAGTCGGCCCCGGTTACATTGTAGCCCATCCTCGCGAGCAACAGCGCCAGAAAACCGGTGCCAGTTCCGATATCCAGTATCTTCAGGCTCCTCTTTTCCCCTAGAAGCCTTTGCATCCCCTGCCGCCACATGACCATCTCCTCCTCGGAATGCACACCGTGGGCGGCCACTGCATCGTAGTTCTGGTGGGAATTATCCCAAAATGCCCTGATCTTTTCTTTAATTTCAGACTTATTTGGCTGCATAGTCAGTCCTCCCTAGCAATTTTATTGTCCCGACGCTTCCGTTCAGCTACTCAGGGAGCGGATAGGCCCAGGTTCCATCCACCTCTATTCCGTGGAACTCCTGAAGATACTCCCTGTTCATCTCAACCGGGTCGAGATCCTCGAACAGATCCGGATGCAGCCACTTGGCAAAGAAAACATGCCCAATAATCCATCTGGGCCCTGTGACCATATCCCTGTCGATGAGATAGACATGGTTGTTTTGAACTGCAGTCAGATTACTGAAGCCCTCTGCAGAACGATCATCGATGTACTTATCCAGGAGAGCCATGAGATCATCCTCAGTCTTTCCAGGTCCGCTGTCAAATCCCTTCATAAGGTCCATGAATATGAAGTCCGGATCTTTGGAAAGCACCCATTCAGCATCCACCTGGGCGACTGATCCGTTGAGCTTGACATCTTCTGCAGCATTCCGTCCTCCAGAGCCTTCCACTACCATTCCGGCAGCATTGCTGGATGGTATGGCCTGCCACTTGCTGGACTCTGACATGTACTCGTAGTAGAAGGTCGGCATCTGCTCAGGAGAGAGGTCCTTGGTGCGCTCCTCGACGATCCCTGAGTATTTCTCAGTCCAGCCTATCAGCTTCTCTGCCTGCTCCTGCTTTCCAAGGATCTGGCCGAGAATCCTCAATTCAGGAATGCCATCCTGTCTTGTTGTGGCGCTCATGACGACCACGGGAATGCCTGGCAGTTTTCCGGCGACCTCATCCGCATAGCTGGCGCCGGAGGCGGGCAGAATGATCAGATTCGGCCTGAGCAGCAATATCTCTTCATAGTTGACCTCACCGGAATGAACCGATGCTTCAGGCACATCAGCGAGGCCAAATTCGGCCATGCGCTGGTGAAAAGCAGTATCCACGCCCACAATCATCTCTCGGGCTCCGAGGGCCAGAAGAGCTTCCGTAGTTCGGTAGTCTGTGGGAATGATCCTCTCTACTGGCATGGGAATGGTGACGGTTCGGCCTGCCGAGTCGAGGAGGGTAATGGAATCTGCCGTACTATTCAGTATCTGGTCTTTGGCAACATCTTCTGCAAAGGCTGGCAGTACTGCCGTCAGCAAGATGCAACTGGCTATCAAGAGACAGCCAATCATCATTGAATTAATCTTTTTATTCATTTCATCACCGTAATTGATCAATATAAGAAACAGTAGTCACATATCATCATAATATATAAGATTTACGTAACATCAAAACACAATTACATTACAACAGATATTAATAATTATGTCAAAATACTATAATGATTTTAAATTTTTATTCAATTTGTCACAAATCTTATATACATACTCATAAGACAGAAAGCTGCAATCCGGTAGGTAAATATGGAATTTGCTATTGAGATCAAACAGCTTACCAAGGTCTACGAAGGCAAAGTAAACGCCCTGGACGGAGTCGATCTTTCGGTCAAGGCCGCCGGCATCTTCGCACTCCTCGGCCCCAACGGTTCGGGCAAGACCACGCTCATGCGGGTTCTCACCACCCAATTCCGTCCCACTTCAGGCATAGCTCGTGCCTTCGGCTATGATGTGGTATCAGACGACGCCAATGTGAGAAAGATCATCGGCTATGTGCCACAGGAGATGAGCGTTTGGACGGACATCACAGGCTTTGAGAATCTCCTGATTTATTCCAAAATCTACGGCGTGCCTTCTCAGATTCGAAAGAAGAACATAGCAGATGCGCTGCAGAGCATGGGCCTTGATGACGTTGCGGAAAAGACAGTCAAGAAATACTCCGGCGGCATGATTCGACGACTGGAGATAGCCTGCGCGCTTCTGGTCAAGCCCAGGATCCTCTTCTTGGATGAGCCTACCCTGGGCCTCGACCCCTCAGCCAGAAAAGCCGTCTGGGAGAACCTGATGTCATTCAAGAGAGAGTACGGCACAACGGTCTTCTTTAACACTCACTACATGGATGAGGCGGACCAGTACTCCGATGAAGTGGCCATCATCAACAAAGGCAAGATCGTCAAGTCCGGCACAGCAAGCGAACTAAAGCACTCCTTGCACAGCGAGATCATATCTCTCAGCCTGGCCGGATGCAAAGCCGGCTGTGCTTCCACGCCATCGAATGCTGATGATGCCATTCTAGGGAGGCAATTTGAGATTTTAGAGAAGATCAAAGCCCTGCGTTGGGTGCTGGACGCTTCTCTTCATGACAGCCGTTTAGAGCTGTCGGTTGAGGATGGCGAGGTAGCCCTGCCGGCAATCATGGATGCATTGAGCGAAGAAGGCGTAGCTGTGAAGAGGGTTGAAATGAAAAAGCCGACGCTGGACGATGTATTCTTGAAATATGCGGGAATGCGCCCGCAAAAAGAGATGAACAGAGACAAAGGGTCGAAAAGACCGATTAAAACCAATTGAGATGGATAAATTTAGATGGATAAATTTAGATGGATAAATTGAGATGGATAAATTGAGATGGATAAATTTAGATGGATAAATTGAGATGGATAAATTGAGATGGATAAATTGAGATGGATAAATTGAGATGGATAAATTGAGATGGATATTATCAGGTTACTACTATGGCGCTAAATGATTCCATTAGAGAGATGCTTGCTATGATCGAGCTTGAGATGAGGAGGCTCAAGCACGACAGAACAGAGATCTACACTCGTGCCGTTCAGCCTATTCTCTGGCTGGCGGTCTACGGCACAGTTATGAGTCACGTTCGTGACATCCCAACTAACGGCATCCCTTATATCGATTATATCACTCCCGGTGTGCTTCTCCAATCCACCATCTTCGTATCGGTCTTTTACGGTCTGACAATAGTCTGGGAGAGGGAGACTGGAATCCTAAAACGCCTGCTTGTAGCTCCAGCATCCAGGTATGCCACAGTCATAGGTCGGGCCATAGCCTCAGGAGTTAGAGCAGTGGTCCAGGCTCTGATCATCTTTCCTGTGGCGATACTGCTTGGCGTGAAGTTCATCGCAAATCCGTTCTACATAATCGCTGCCTTTATGATGCTCTTTATGATCTCAGGAGGCTTTGCCGCGTTATCAATTCTGGTAGCCTCCCTCATGAAGACCCGTGAGCGGTTCATGGGAATCGGCCAAGCCATGATCATGCCGCTCTTCTTCGCCAGCAATGCCCTCTACCCAATCAAGCTCATGCCTCCATTTTTGCAGTCAATAGCCTTCGTCAATCCTCTGACATATGCAGTGGACGCTGTCAGAGGCCTGATGATCAGCGGAGAGGTTGCGAGCATCGGTGAGGATTTCCTGGCGGTGATCATATTTGACATCGTGATCTTTGTGATCGCATCGATCAGCTTTAGAAGAATCATAGAATAAACGAAATAAAAAATGCCAAAAAAAAATGAGAAGAGGATAGAGGATCAAGATCTGAATATCACTCCATCCACTCAAATTCTATGATCCCAAATCCCCCAAATTCGCCGGGATTCAGGGATGAGGATAGACCCAGGTTCCTTCCAGATTATCCACTCCCAGGAATTCATTTAAGAACTCCTTGTTGATCTTCTCAGGGTCAAGATCTGCAAATAGATCCGGATGCAGCCACTTGGCAAAGCATACGTGGCCCACGATCCATCTCGGCCCTGCAACATAATCATAATCTATGGCGTAGACATGGTTGTCCCGGATTGCCGTGACATTGGCTATGCCGTCGTTTCCCCTCTCGTCAATCATGATCTTAAGAGCTTCTTTGACCTCATCTTCAGTCTTTCCCACGCCACTCTTTCCGCTATGGAAGTCGAGGAAGATGTAGTCCGGGTTTTCGGTTAAGATCCACTCCGGGTCCACAACAATCGAGCTGACAGTGTCGTTGTACTCCAGATCGGCTGCAATATTTTGTCCACCGCATCCTTCGGCCACTACACCTGCGCGGCTGGTGGGAACATTTGCCTTCCATTTGGAGGATGTGGCAGTGCCCTCGTAGTAAAAGGTAGGCATTTCATCAGATTTCAGATCCTTTGTTCGATCATCTACAATGGTATTATATTTCTCTATCCAGTTAATGAGCCTCTCTGCTTCGGTTTGCTTTCCTAAAATCTCACCGAGAATTTGCACTTCAGGAATTATATGATCCCTGTGGCCCAGATCAAAGGCCAGGACCGGAATCCCTTGCAGCTTCTCGCTGATTTCATCTGCGGTTGCTCCTTGGCTTTTAGGGACGATCACCAGATCTGCCTTTTGCACGAGGACCTTTTCGTAATCAATTCCTTTGGCATGCTGGGAGACCTCAGGAGCATCCTTCAATCCCAGGAATGGGTAATGAGTGTGATAGCTGACGTCAACGCCTACAATCATATCCTCGGCACCCATAGCTAGAAGAGTCTCCATCTGTCGGGCATCGGTAGCTATGATGGTCTTGATGGGAAGATCGATGGTGACCGTTCTTCCTGCTTCATCCATCACGGTCACCGAATCCGTCGTCTGGTTCAAGATCTTCTCTTTGACTGTGACCTCTGCACTTGATGGCAGAATGATCAGGCCTAAGCAGAGCATCAGCAATGCTGAGAGCTCTATTATTCCTTTCATGTTTCTCTCTTTCATTTGATTTCTACCTCAATTGAATATACTATTTATTGAATTTGTAAACTATGTTCATATTATTTAAAATTTTGGTGTTACAGACATCATTAATTAAAATTTTATATCACTTAATATATTAAAATTACCTGCAGCCGAAAAGCAAAAACTACAAAAATATTTAGATCTATTTATCATATTTGAAACATTTCAGGCCATGATCCCCAGAGGACAGCGCTCTTTTTTTCTTTGATTGCACTCCTATTAAATATCTGAATAGATTGCTCAGGATGGATTTCTGCGCCTGGCTCGCGCTTGTCCTCAATCCTTCTTATGATCATATCATCCACATCGGAAGATCGAGCAGAAAAGACCTCTGCCAGAATCTGTTTTGCCACCTCCAACTCCAGCTTTCTGACCTTATCCCTGCTGTTTTCCACCGGCTTTACCAGATGACGCCTTGGCTTTCCCATGAGCATAGGTACTATTGCCATAGCAGGGCATTAGTACGTGTAAGATTAAGTAGTTTTCCTAAAAAAGATATCAGAAAACATTAATTACAATATAGAAAGTATGAATAACATAAATTTAGTGATTGATTCAATCCGTGTTTTATAATTTCGAGATCTTTGGCCCTATGCAAAATCGTCTGTTGCCGAGGCCATTATCGTCTTTGCCGCAAGCTTTTCATATCCAGGCCGGGAAACGATATGATGTGAATGCTTTCGACGGGCTTCATGGTCAGATCAGGGCAAGGCTTCGAGAGGAATCCATCTTCGAGCCGACCCAGCCGCAGGAGGAGGCCATCCCTGCCATACTTGCTGGGGAGAATGTGCTTCTCATCGCACCAACCGGCACGGGAAAGACTGAAGCAGCGAGCCTTCCGGTCTTTCATCAGATTCTCAACAGCGAACGCTCCGGCACACTGGCAGTCTACATCACGCCGCTTCGAGCCCTCAATCGTGACATGCTGCGCCGCTTTCACGAGTGGGGAGAGTTGCTGAAGATCTCTGTGGCCGTCCGGCACGGTGACACGAGCCAGGCAGACCGGAGAAGGCAGGCCCTTCATCCCCCGGACCTGCTTATCACAACTCCGGAGACCTTGCAGATCATGTTGACGGGAAAACGACTGCGAAAGAATCTCTCCACTGTCAAGACTGTTGTAGTTGACGAGATTCACGAGATGGCAACCTCCAAACGCGGCTCGCAGCTTTCCGTTCTCCTGGAGAGGCTGGTTGAACTCGCCGGAGACTTTCAGAGAATTGGGCTGTCAGCTACCGTGGGCTCTCCGGATGCCGTGGCCCGGCTGCTCGCCGGAAGCAGCAGGAGCTACAAAATCGTCCAGACGAGGATGGATAGGATCAGCGATTTTCAGGTTGTAAGCCCAGTTCCTGGACGTGGCGACCAAGCAATGGCCGGGACCCTCGAGTGCGATCCTCGTCTGGCGGCTCAGATCCGGTTCATCAGGGAGACTGTCAAAGACAAGAAGTGCCTTATCTTCGTCAACACAAGGCAAGCAGCAGAGGTCTTAGGCTCTCGATTCCGGCAGCTGCAGGAGCCCATCGGCGTGCATCACGGCAGCCTCTCGGTGGAGGCGCGGGTGGAGGCGGAAGAGGCCTTCAAGGCAGGAGAATTGCAGGGGCTGATCTGCACCTCATCGATGGAGCTGGGAATTGATATCGGGGACGTGGACCACGTCATCCAGTACAGTTCTCCCCGTGAGGTCTCCCGGCTGCTTCAGCGAGTGGGCCGAGCCGGACACAGGATAGGTCTCGTCTCATCAGGGACGATCATCGCCACCTGTGCCGATGATGTGGCTGAGGGATGTGCCATCTCCAGGGCGGCTGCGGCTGGAGAGCTGGAAGACATCCGGATTCACGAGAAGCCGACCGACGTTCTCGCCAATCAGATAGTTGGCCTGGAGATGGATTTCGGAGACATTGCCTTTGAAAGAGCACTGCAGACCATCGCCAGGGCTTACCCATTCAGGTCTCTCACGGCAGAAGAAATGGACCGAGTGGTCGGCCAGATGGAGGAGAACCGGCTGGTGCGGCTGTCAGAGAACAGAGTCCTTCAGAGGACTAAAAAGGCAAGGGAGTACTACATCGAGAACCTTTCAATGATCCCGGACGAGAAGAGGTACAACGTCTATGATATCGTGGGTCGCAGGTCTGTAGGAACGCTCGATGAGGCTTTTGTCATCAGCTTTGCCCAGCCGGGTGCCACGTTCGTCACAAAAGGAGAGATCTGGGAGATCACCGAGATCGAAGAAGATGAGATCAAGGTGGTTCCGATTCACAGAAGCGGCGAGATTCCCAGTTGGACCGGTGAAGAGATTCCGGTTCCCTTTGCCGTAGCCCAGGAGGTAGGAAGAATCCGCCGACAGATCCGGCAGGTGCTTGAGGGCGAAGGAGAGGGAGCAAGCGAGGGCGAATGGACGGACGAGAGCGGCGGCAAAATAAAGATGGATCGTGCGGCGGCCGTTGCCTGGCTGCAGGAAAGGTATCCTCTGGACAGCATGGCTGCAGGGGAGCTGGTCGATCTCATTTCCAGCCAGATTGACAAGAACCTGCCAGTTCCGGACGAGACCCATATCGTTGTCGAGAGTGGAGGAGAGGGAGCAGTCATCAATGCATGCTTTGGACACAGGACAAACGACACCATAGGACGGATCATCACATCCATCCTCTCCGCCCGCTTCGGCAGCAGCGTAGAGATGGCGATTGATCCCTACCGGATAGAGCTAACTCTGCCAAAAACCCTCCTGGCTGAGGAGATTGCGAGAGTACTTGCAGACCTGGACCCGACTTACGTCGAGCCGATCCTGGAGATGACTCTTAAGAATACCACTATGCTGCGCTGGAAGATGGTGCACGTGGCCCGCAAGTTCGGCGCCTTCTCGAGAGACATAGATTATCAGAGGGTGAGCATGCAAAAGCTGCTGGCCGTCTTCGAGGGCACACCCATGTACCGGGAGGCCTTGAGAGAGATCTACCATGACCGGCTTGACATCGAGAGGGCAAAATGGGTCCTGGAGAAGATCAGAGATGGCTCGATTGAGATCCTCACCAGTTCTTTGAGCCCCATAGGCACATCTGGCCGTGGCGGAGGAAGAGATGTCACGAGCCCGGAGCACGCTGACGCTGCGGTCATCGATCTCTTGAAGAACCGGATCATGAACGATAGGGTGCTCCTATTCTGCGTCAACTGCAAGAAATGGAAGAGCCTGCGCCCGGTGGATCGAGTCCCTGAGCAGCCGGAGTGCCCTCTTTGCGGCTCACGAATGGTGGCGGCCTTGAAGCCCTGGGAAGAGGAGGAGATCAAGGTGGTCAAGAAGCCGGAGAAGAAGAAGACTGCCGAGGACCGACGCAGGACAAAAAGGGTCTTTAGAAATGCCAATCTGGTCTTGAGCTATGGCAAGACTGCAGCTATCGCTTTGGCGAGCAGGGGGCTTGGACCTGAGACAGCGGCGCGCGTCGTCGGAAAGCGGCAGAAGGACGAGCTGGAGTTCTACCGGGACATACTGAAAGCGGAGAGGGAGTACGCAAGGACGAAGCGGTTTTGGGGATGAGATGGCGAGGGGTTCGATTTGAAGCGCTCAGGCTTTTGATGACCATTTCAGCTCTGCTTTTATCTCGGCAAGCACATCATCCAAGCACATCTCCTTTGACTCTATCTCAGCAATCCGCTTTCATCCTGCCAGTGATAGGAATATAGATAGCTATCGATAGAGTTATATTCCCTGATGTAAAGTTCGCTGCCGTCTATTAGGACCGCTTTTGCCTTAAGATAATAATAACTATCGCTGCTCTTGAAATCCAGGACTTCAAAGCTCTTGACGAATTCATCTTCAAGCGATTTTAAAGTTCGTAGCATCTTTAATCAGATCTAACTTAGACATCAAGTCCTTAAGAATCTCAACGTAGGCCTTCCATTCTATAAAATCATCCCAGCGCTCAAAATCCTCAGGCTGCTGCAGCATTTTATTCTCAAAGGCTTGAAGACCGCACCCATATTTTCGCTCAAAAGATCGGATTCGCTCTTTCAAAGGAGCGATCTGAGATATGAGCTTCAACTTCTCAAAAGCTCTCACATCATCCACGGAAACAACAACACAGGTATCTTCACTCATCCAGAACATCTAGGCATCTTTTAGTATAAAATTCTCACCTCACTCGATGAAGAGTTCCGTAGAAAGAGAAGACTGCGGAGGAGAAAAAAGGACAACGAGGATCTTTCGGAACGCCAATTTGGTCTTGAGCTACGGCAAGACGGCTGCGATAGCGCTGGCGAGCAGGGGGCTAGGACCTGAGACAGCGGCGCGCGTCGTCGGAAAGCGGCAGAAGGACGAGCTGGAGTTCTACCGGGACATACTGAAAGCGGAGAGGGAGTACGCCAGGACGAAGCGGTTTTGGGGATGAGTATCTATAAATCTCATAAGTGACAAGGGCTGGTCTGCATGAAATATTTCAAAAATAGGCAGAGGATCAGAAAGGCATTGATCATATTGTCATTCGTGCTATTGCCTGTTACCTTTGCTTATATTTCCTGTCCGATAATAATTGAAGCTGCATCCAAAGGGATTGTAGCAGGCGGCCTGGTAGTATTCATCCTTCTCTTTGTGAGTTCATTATTTTTAGGGAGGCTCTGGTGCGGGTGGCTCTGCCCGGCAGGTGGGCTGCAAGAAATTTACTTTGATATAAATAATAGACGTACTAATATAATGCGGCTGAACTGGTTTAAGTATTTCATATTCCTTACAATTATCTTTATCCCTCTCGTTTCTGCAATTCACTCTGCTGGAGGACTAACAAATATTGAGTTTTTTTATAACACCTATCATGGAATCTCTATTGCAAAGCAGGGAGCATACATAATATTTTTTGTCCAAATCACTTTTATCACAATATTTGCCCTGCTGGCAGGAAAACGTGGCTTCTGTCATTATTTCTGTCCGATTGCGGTGATTATGATCATAGGAAGGAAGATCCGAAATCTCATCAGTTGGCCCGCGCTCCACCTGTCAACGGATGCAAGCCGGTGCACGGACTGCAGGAATTGCTCAAAATGCTGTCCAATGGGGCTTGATGTCAATGCTATGGTCCGGCAGGGACGAATGGAGAATGATGAGTGCATTCTCTGCGGTTGCTGTGTGGATGCATGCCAAAAGCATGCGATCCGTTATTCAATGACCGGATTATCGTCTTAATGCGATATGTTTATATCTGACTACGTTTCAGTGTCCATCTGAAATGACAGATAAATCCGTCCTGCAATTGCGTGCCAAGATCCTCGCCGCCTTATCCGACCCAATCCGCCTTGAGCTGCTGGATTTTCTCTCAGACAAGGAGCGCTGTGTTTGCGAAATCATTCCTGCCTTCCCCAGATCTCAATCCACCATCTCCAAGCACTTGAACATCCTTTACGAGGCAGATATCCTTGAGCGAAGGATGGACGGAAAGAGGACTATCTACAGCATTAAAGATCCTCAAATATTCGAATTGATCCGTCTCGTGGACTCTATCGCCCTTCAGCAGATATCCGAGCTGGCAGAAGCTGGACGAATTTTGGAGAGATCAGTTAACAACAGGAGCTGATTACAACGGTCGATTATTCAATAGTCGCAGCCTTACAGGCAGGAATGACAACCCTGCTGGAGTACCTCTCTGCCCATGTCTTGACCTGCCTCGTTCCCGCATTTTTCATAGCAGGGGCCATCGCCTCACTTCTGAACAAGGAGACGGTCCTCAAGTACTTCGGAGCCGACGCTCCAAAATGGCTCTGCTATAGCGTTGCAGCAACATCCGGCACAATCCTCGCAGTCTGCAGTTGCACAATCCTTCCCATGTTCGCAGGAATCGAGAAGAGGGGCGCAGGAATCGGCCCTGCCACGGCGTTTCTCTTCTCAGGTCCGGCCATCAACCTCATGGCCATCATCCTCACAGCTCGGGTCCTGGGACTTGACCTCGGAATGGCCAGGGCTGTCGCAGCAGTCTGCATGGCCGTAATCATCGGCCTGATCATGGCAGTCATATTCGAGAAGCCTGACAAAAACTGCAAAACGATGTCAAGCCCGATGCCAGCCAACCAACCAGATGCCGATGCAAAGCCAAGCCGCCCCAAATATGTTACAGCCGCTTTCCTGGCGGTCCTGGTGGCCATTCTCTTGACGGCTACCTCTAGCATCATAGAGCTCTTGCCAAAAGCTGTAATTTCAGGAATCCTGATAATCATAGCCGCTTTTCTGATGAAGAGCTACTACAATTCCGAGGAGAGAGAATCATTTCTCTCTGAGACCTGGTGGCTGACCAAGAAGATCTTTCCACTGCTGGTCGTCGGGACATTTGTAACAGGAGTCATCGGCTACTTTCTGCCTGTTGATTGGGTACGTACACTATTCGGCACGAACAGCTTTTTCGCCTGCTTTGTGGCATCAGCAATAGGCGCTCTGCTTTACATGCCTACCCTGCTTGAAGTCCCAATTGTCGGAACACTTTTCGGCTACAGCTCCGGCATGACTGCAGCAGGCCCGGCTCTCTCACTGCTCCTGGCCGGCCCGTCCCTGAGCCTGCCCAGCATGATCGTGATAACAAGAGTCATCGGCCTGAAGAAATGCGGCGTATACATAGCTCTTGTTGTCCTTATGTCGACCTTGGCAGGGATGATCTATGGAGCAATCGCATAGCCGAAGAAAACAGATGGAAACAAAAGAATTCAGGTGATAAAATATGGTTAAGATTGAAGTCCTTGGAACAGGCTGCGCCAAATGCAAGAGCCTGCTTAAAAACGTAGAGAAGGCTGTAGCAGAGTCCGGTATCTCCGCCGAGGTGATCAAAGTAGACAGCATCCAGGAGATAATGGATAGAGGCGTGATGATGACTCCCGCCCTTTACATCGACGGAAAGTCGGTCATGATGGGCAGAACTGCTACAGTAGACGAGATCAAGAGATATCTTAAGAGCTGATTAAAAGAAGAAAAAGAAAAACGAGGCGGCAGCTATGGAAGAAAAGAAGAGATGCATGTGCGGCTCCTCAGACGTGCGCGTTGTGGCGTGCTCCGGGGCCTCGAATGTCGGACAGATCGCCAACCAGGCGGCGATTGAGCTTGCCAGAGAGAAGGTAGCAGGATTCTTCTGTCTTGCTGGAGTTGGCGGACAGATCAAGGGATTTCTCAAATCTGCCAGGGAAGCAGACCTGATGGTAGCTATAGACGGCTGTCCGGTCCAGTGTGCCACCAAGACATTGCAGCACGCTGAAATTGAGCCTGCAATTCAGATAATCGTAACTGATCTCGGCATCGAAAAATCTCATGATATAATCCTGGATGAGAATGTCTGCAGAAGAGTCATAGAAAAGGTTAAAGATGAGCTTGTATCCTAGAACCCATGGGGAGTGAATTGAATTTGATAAAATCTAAACTAATACAGATCATCGTAGCTGGCGCGGCCCTTTTAGCAGTCGTGCTCCTGTCAATGCAGAGCGCATATGCCGGAGGCGAATGTGCATCTCTTGGAGGCGCCTGTGATGATGGCGGATGGAGTGGCGCTGACAAGCTGGATGAGATTGGAGATCCTACCGCAGGCCAGGTGCAGACATCTACCAATTGGCCAGCGAAGTCGAGAGAAGTTAGATGGAACATGAATGCCTCAACTGATTCAAATGCATCGACAGAAGATGAGATAAAAGACGATACTGCAAACAGCAAGACGGCTTCAAGCGCCTCTCAGAATGATAGCAGCACAGAGAATGCTGTTAAAATCGCTGTTAAAAAAGCTGTGCCTGAGCCTACCATCATAACGAGAAGCGATGAAGCCAGAGTCATCATGGCTCCATTGGAAGATGTAACAGACGCCGATATTTTGCTTGATGTGAGCGAGAACTCCAGCACCCATATCTCCGGATCTGTGGTCTTGCCTTACATGGAGTTCGATGAATCAGCAGGAATATTGAAGCCCGTATCAGAGATATCCAGAATCCTTGGTGACGCCGGTATATCCCGGAATGATTCGGTGGTAATCTATGGGCAGTGCCTGCCCTGCGGCGGAGGTCCGTCTGTAGCCACTTACATATACTGGATGATGAAGGGTCTGGGCCACGAGAAGGTTAAGCTCCTGGACGGGACGGCTGAAGACTGGGAGGCATCCGGACGGGCTACAACATCCGAGTCCAATGTTCTTCCCGCCAAGGTCTACACACCAGCAGAGACTGACGACTTCAATGCTACTTACGATTTGGTCGAGGGCGGCCAGGTCCAGATCGTCGATGCGAGGACGTTACAGGAGTATGGCCAGTCAACCATACCTGGAGCCATCAGCATACCCTACACTAGCGTTCTTTATGGAGACCGGATCAAGGATGAAAGCCAACTGAAAAAAGTCTTCATGCTGCTCGCCAAGGATAAACCCGTAGTGGTCTATACCAACACAGGCATGAAGGCTTCGGTGGTCTGGTTCGCCCTTGAGATGATGGGATACGACGCCCGTCTGTACAGCTATCAAGATTGGATGGCCCACAAAAGCCTTCAAGGCAATGAAGGAGAATAAGAATGACCTTAAACCACAGCAGGTTAGGATCGATCCGAGCAAATATTAGACCGAGAGATCTGACTGCCAGGCTAATGCCCGTGTGCGGCCTCATCTCGATGATCTCTATCCTCTTATTAGGATTGAGCACAACCGCTGTTGCACAGGCAGAGACGGAAAACAATGCCACTAATGCAACCGGTTTTTCCGGGACGCTTCTGACTTCCGCAGAGGTCTCGCTTACCCAAGTCTTGCTGGACATAAGCCCCAGTGCATCCGGATACATCGAAGGAGCGGTGAGCATCAGCTACGACGACTTTTTTGCCGAAAGCGGAAAGCTCAAGTCTGCCTCCGAGATAGCGGCGTTGCTTGGTGATGCTGGGATAAAGAGCAGCGACTCGATTGTGATCACAGGGGAGTGCCTTCCCTGCGGCAATGGACCAACTCCTGCCTTCTTCACCTACTGGCTTCTCAAGTACCTGGGACATGAAAATGTCAGCATCCTTGAGGGCGGCAAGGATGATTGGGTGGCTGCCGGGAGAAACTTAAGCGATAGGCCGGCCATCAGGCCAAAGACCGACTATATCACCCATCTCAATCCAGAGCTTCTTGCCACCTATGAATTCGTGGCTAACGGGATAGTTCAAATCGTTGATGCCAGGCCCTCACGTGATTATGAAATTGGCTCGATTCCCGAAGCGATAAACATACCATACGAAAACTTCCTGACGGATGACAAATCCAGGCTAAAATACAACCCTGACAATGCCTTTGCCGGACTGAAGAAGGATCAGCCTGTCGTGGTTTTCACCAATATCGGCGTCGAAGCATCCATAGTCTGGTTTGCCCTCAACAATTCGGGTTACGATGCCAGGCTCTATACCTGGCGGGACTGGCTAGAAAACCAGCCTAAGTTCGGATATGAGCTTGTTGATATTGTGGCAAAGCCAAATCCTGTCAGATCCGGGCAGTCTGTGGCCATAACTGCCAGCTTCCAGGAGACTGGAACTGCACAATCTGAGGGCAGCTTGGACGAAAGCTCGCCTGAGAACGATAATTCATCTGAGGAACGTGATGAGGTGCTGACGATAAAAGGATGTGCCACCTGCGGATTCGGCTCGCCTCAGGGCTTTGCCAATATTGACCGCAAAGATGGTTTTGTGCAGATTGGCTCAACAGGCAAGACCTCTACAACTGCAACGGGGGTCAAGACCGGAAGCACAGATGGGACGCTACGCTGCACTGCAGTAATCAACGGCCCTGATGGCTCCGAGGTTTCCAGGACGAGCCTGCTGCACACATCCGGTGAGAAATATTCAGGCATCTGGAGCGCAGACACTGCACCAGGAGTCTACAAGGTGAGCATAGTGGCAACAGTTTCGGCGAACTCCGAGACGTTTGCCAATGTCCTGGACATTGAGGTAGCAGGCTAAGCCGAAAGGCCTGCCTGTTTCTTTGACAGAGTCTCTGAGATCCACTCGCAAATCTCGTCTCTCGCCCTTCGATAAGCCATAAGGCGTTCTTCATCCGATCCCGTAACGGATGCGGGATCGGCAAAGCTATGATGAAGAATCACACGGGCCATTGGAAAGCTGCCCGGATGATCCAAATCCGTGCTGACAATGGGGCAGGCTTGCTTTGCATGATCGCAGACGGTTACCGCCAGGTCAAATATCAAACCCTGAAACTCCTGAACAGTCTTGGAACGCTGGTGGGATAGGTCTATTCCGATCTCTCTCATGACCCTCAGGGCACAGGGATCTACAGACGTGGCCACAACGCCCGCACTGTAGGCCTCGAATCGATCGCCGTGCATGGCTCTCAGGAGCCCTTCAGCCATCTGCGATCGGACCGAGTTGTGGGTGCAGAGAAATAGCACTCGCTTCTTATTTCGATCTCCTGCATTTGAGCTCATCGGCAAGCGCCCGCTCACAGCTCCTCCGATATCCCTTCCACCAGCACCTCACCTTCTTCAGTCACGAATATCAATGCATCTCTTTCCAGAGCCCTCTTTTTAAAAAGCCTGGGAGCCCTTCTGCGCAACTGCACAACAATGTCAAGAGATGTGATTGGCAGACGAATGCCTTTTTTATCCGCCTCGGCAAAGATGCCCTTGGGCAACTCGAAGACATCTGTTCCGGCCCTGGCATGAAAAGATATAGGGGCACGCAGCATCATCCATTGCTGAAGGGTTCGCGCTGCTCGATCTATGTTCTGATGGGCCCTCTTCTCAAGGATACTGATATTGGATCGGGTGGTGCCGAGCCGCATTGCTACCTCCTGCTGAGACAATCCGGAAAGACGCATCTGCAGCACTTTGATCTGCCTCTCAGTGAGAAAAGAATCCAGGGATTCGTCTTCACCGCATCTGCTCTCATCTTCAATGTCTGGCATCATCTCGTCGCAATTAACAATGATCTCTGAGATGATAAAAGCATCCACTCCAAGGTCGCCAGGGGAAAAAGTTGTTGCCATCTCAATTGCTCGGCAAAGGGAAATCCTTTTCTCTTTTCATAGCCTGTTTAAAACCGATGCACGAAAGGACTCCTATTCTAGTCACCGGCGGAGCTGGTTTTATCGGCAGCCATCTTGTGAAGAGACTGCTGCAAGATCATGATATGGATGTGACTGTTCTCGATAACTTCAGCTCAGGAAAAAGGGAATTTATCGCGGCCTACAAAGACAACCCTCGTTTCCATCTAGTCGAGGCGGATCTGCTTACCAGCAGCGATCTCCAGGAGGCAGTGGCCGGAAAGGAGATGATCTTTCATCTGGCCGCCAATCCTGATGTGAAGCTCGGGGAAAAGGACACTGCGGTCCATCTGGAACAGAATGTGATGGCTACCTACAAGCTTTTGGAGGCCATGAGGGAGTCCGGAGCCAGAAAGATAGCTTTCACCTCCACATCCACAGTCTACGGCGAGGCTGCGGTCGTGCCCACCCCTGAGGACTACGGACCACTTCTGCCGATCTCTCTTTACGGCGCCTCCAAGCTGGCCTGCGAGGCTCTTGTCTCATCTTACTGCCATACCTTCGATATGCAGTCCTGGATCTACCGATTTGCCAATATCGTAGGCGAACGGGGCACGCACGGGGTGCTGGTGGATTTCATAAGAAAGCTTCGGGCAAATCCAAAAGAGCTGGAGATACTGGGCTCAGGCAAGCAGCAGAAGTCCTACCTGGAGGTCAGCGACTGCGTGCAGGCAATGCTCACTTGCGTAAAAGGCTCTGCAGAGCAGGTTAATGTCTTTAACATCGGCTCAGAGGACTCGGTGGATGTGACACAGATTGCTGATATCATTGCGCGGCTGATGGGCCTCTCAGACGTGCGATACCATTACACTGGTGGCGTAGACGGGAGGGGTTGGAAGGGCGATGTCAAGGTCATGCTGCTCTCAATCGATAGGATAAAAAAATTGGGATGGCGACCAAAGATGGGCTCGGCGCAGGCCATTGAGTCTGCAGTGAAAGCATTAAGCAGAGAGCAGATGGTTGGCATGACATGTTAGATCAAAAAGAGTGTATTTGCCTGAACCAGCGCCGATTTACGATTGATTCTCCTCGATCCATCCCTCGACCTCAAGGTAGACAGCTCGAAGATTCTCTTTCATCTCGTCAGTTGCCTGCCACATCCCTCGTTCAACTGCCTCAAGCAGACGCTCGGTGATGTTTTGAAGAGCATCCGGGCTGACATCCTTGAGCCACTCCTGCATATCCTTGTCCAGAGCGTACTTTTTTGCCAGCTGTTCATACATCCAGTCCTCCAAAACCTCGGCTGTTGCGTCCCAGCCAAAGGCTATGTCAACCATCCGGGACATGTCGCCCGCCCCCTTGTAGCCGTGCCGCTGCATGCTTTTGATCCATTTTGGGTTGAGAATGCGAGCCCGGAAGATGTGCTTTGTCTCCTCGACGGTGCTCCTCGTCTTCACCCGATCAGGATCAGAGCTGTCGCCGCAGTATGACCTCGGCAGCTCGCCCTTGAGGGCCTTGACAGCTGCGATCATGCCACCGTGATAGGAGTAGAAGTCGTCACCATCCAGCATGTCATACTCGCGAGTGTCTTCGTTTTTGACAGTCAGGTCGAGCCGGCTCAAACGCTTGCGAAATTCATCCGGCACAGTCGCCCCGAAGTTCTTTCTGCCATAGGCATAGCCTCCCCACTTGACATATATTTCTGCCAGGTCTTTTTCATCCTTCCAGTTCTTTGAGTCTATGGCGTCTGAAACGCCTGCTCCGTAAGCTCCGGGCCTGCAGCCGAAGATGCGATAGCTTGCCTGCATCCTCGCCTGCTCTCGATCGATTCCGGCAGCAGTCATCTCAGAGATATCCGCAGATATGTGCTTGGCCAGGAAGTTCTGCATAGAAGGCTCTTTGAGTTCAGCCACAAGCTCTACAGCTTTATCGATGAGATTCACAATATTGGGAAAAGCATCACGGAAAAAGCCGCTGATGCGCAGCATCACATCGACGCGGGGACGCCCTAGCTCATTTATCGGTATGACTTCGATATCTGTGACCCTGCCGCTTTTCTCCTCCCAGACCGGACGAACTCCCATGAGGTACAGTATCTCGGCAATATCATCGCCCTTGGTGCGCATTGTGGGACTGCCCCAAACCACAATTCCCAGTGACTCCGGATAGCGGCCCTCATCAGAAAGATATCTCTTGAGAAGAGCGTCTGCCTGGGCTACACCCACCTTCCAGGCGGCCTGAGACGGTACCGCCTGTGGGTCTATGGAATAAAAGTTCCTTCCCGTGGGCAGGATATCAGCCATGCCTCTGGTTGGCGCTCCTGATGGGCCGGGAGAGACGAATCCACCATCAGCAGCGCATAAAACGTTTGTAAGCTCATCTGTTGTTGCTTTTATGCTAGGGACAAGGGTAGAAACGATGAACTCGAGCACCTTTTCAACCTTAGGGCTTCTCCTTTTCAGGATATCATCTTCCAATGCTGCAATCATATCTTTGGAAAAGCCATGCTCGTGAAGCCCAGCAACCAGCCGGAGGCAGAGAGCATTCAGCTCCTCGATTGCCTGGCCGCAGGTCTTCGATCCTTCTATGATCCTTCCGCGGTTGGCCAGGAGATAATTATAATCGTAACCCATAACCTCTGCCAACGCTTGCCTGAGCGACGGTATCCCTCCGTTTGAGAGCCTTGTGAGTGAGACCAGAAACTCATCCAGGCGCGAGCCCTCAGGCGGCTCTCCGAGAATATGCAGCCCATCTCTGATCTGGGTGTCTGCCGTCTCATGAAGATATTCGTGAAGCTTCTCAAGGAATTTATCAAAATCCGTTAACGCATTCTCTTCGGTCGTCTCAAGGTCATGATCCAACTTGGCTTCACAGACCTTCTCCCAGATCATCTTCTTCTGAGTCGGCAGCTTTGCCTGATCCTGCAGAGCTTGCTGATAGTAGTCGTTTATCATCACCTCGATGCTGGCCAGCTCATCGTAGGCATCGGCATTGTGCATCACAGGAACCAGGTGATCGATGATACAGCAGTAGCTCCTTCTCTTGGCCTGAGTTCCCTCACCGGGATTGTTGATGATGTAAGGGTAGATATTCGGCAGATCAGATATGGCAATGTCCGGAAAGCAGCTTTCCGAGAGGCCCACAGACTTTCCCGGCAGCCACTCCAGCGTGCCGTGTTTTCCGATGTGCATAATAAGATTAGCGCCAAAGACGTCTCTGATCCAGCGATAATAAGCGTAGTAGTGATGCGGAATGGGATGGTCTGGGCTATGGTAAATGGCTGCGGGGTCTTCAAGAAATCCGCGTGGAGGCTGAAGGCCGATGAATAGGTTGCCATTGATGATTCCAGGGATTATCAGATTTTTCTTGTGAACAAAGAGATCTCCAGGCGGCTTTCCCCAGGCAGCAGTCATCTTGTCTTGCACTGCGGCAGGTAGATCGCCGAACCATTTCATGTAGGTCTCTTCTGAGACTGAGTCGATTGCCCTTCTGGCCAGCTCCTCCGGGCTTCTCCAGCGTCGATCAAGTGTAAGACGGCTCTTCACTTCCTCGATCAAGGCCTGGCCGGTTTCAGGCATTCTCTTTATTGCGTATCCCGCTTCTTGCATGCTCTTCATTATGTTCAGAACCGAAACCGGAGAGTCCAAGCCGAAGGCGGTACCAATACGATCGTCTCTTGGAGGATAGTTATGAAAGATTATTGCCACCTTCTTTTGGGAATTGGGAATGTGCCGGAGCCTCGCCCAGCTCAAGCTCAGGCGTACAATCTTGTGGATCCGTTCAGGGAGCGGCTCAAATCTAATTATCTTTGCGCCCGTCAATGGGTCTGCGTCCGTTCTCTCTCTGGCGGCTACCGGAACTGTGATCAGCATACCGTCAAATTCAGGCATTGCAATTCCCATGGAGATATCAAGGCTGTTGCATCCCTGCAGAGACTCTTTCCACTCTGCCGGAGTGTTGTAGGTCACAATGGCCTTTAGGACCGGAACATTCAGCTTCTTGAGGAACCAATCTTCTGATCTTGCAGCAGATTCCTGTACAGTGCTTTGCCCATCGCCTTCCCAGGGCTTGATTGAGAGCGAGAACATGAGGGTGCTGATCAGAACGTCTATGATGGGCTTGCCGTTTTTCATGAAGAAGTTCTCGATAGCCCATTCTGCACCCATTGTCTTTCTTTCTACGTCTTTGTGGGAGTTAAGAAACACCGGTATGACGTTTGCACCAGCTCGCTCTATCTCCTCAATCAGCCTGTCTATGAAGAGGATGTTTCCTGCTTGCCATAGGCTCTGGTAAAACCACAGCCCGACTGTTGGTCTGCCTGCAACGTATTTTCTCATCAAATACTCATCCATTTCCGGGACATGATCGAAGTCCGGGTGGTAGATGCCTTCCCAGATGGGCTTTTGAGGCTGAGAGAAAGCATGATCAGTTCCAAGAAATCGATTGGCAAGGTAGAGGATCAGGTTATAGAAATTCTGCTTTCCTCCGTAATTCAGATACAGGGATATCTCTCGATAGACCTCCTCTTCTACAGTTGACTGCATGATGAGCTCAATCTCCGGCTCATTTGAGGCAGCTTTGGCAAAGACCTGAGCATCTGTCATCTTTATCCTTCTGATCAGGTCATCAAAGCATGGAAGGCTCTTCTTTCCGCCGTGCAGATTGAAGATGACCAGATGGCTGCCCTGAGCAATTCGCTCGAACTCCTCCAACCGGCCTAAGTCCTTCAGATCCTCACCGGATCGGATAGCAACTTTAGCTATGTTTCCATTCTGTTTTATCAGCTCCCTGAATGCTGAGATGAGAGGAAAAACGTCGCTTGCTTCCTGGGTTGTGAGATAGGCAATCTTAATTTTCTTCGTATCAATCCATCCTTCTTTTGGCATCTTTTTTTTAGCAATTTCTTTTCAAGCGCCCAATTGACGATTGAGTTAACGAAACATTTTTTAAGTTAATGTTAGTTAAGTTGATTTAATAAAGCTTTCGAGAGGTTATATGAATCTTGCTACAATATGGGAAGAGCAAACGAAAAGATAGTAATAGCTGATAGACTACATACGATAAATTCATGAGTGCTCACTATGGATAGATTAATGCTTACGAATTATACAGATAATGTTAAAAAAGCATCCTGCAAAGGACCAATGGTCGCCCTCATTCACGCCGGAGTCTCCTGGAATGACAAAGATAAGAACATATCCAAACTACTATCATTAAACGACAGGGCAGCCGGAAACGGTTGCCAAATCATCGTAAATACAGAGCTTGCCACAACAGGCTACGCTTTCAAGAGCAGAAGAGAGATCGCCCCCCTTGTCGAGGCCATACCGGGCCCTACGACTGTTGCCTTCGGCGAGATCTCCCGGAAATATGGCTGCTACATCTGCATAGGTCTGCCTGAGAGGGACGAGCGGACCGGAATATTCTACAATTCAGCCGCGCTGATCGGGCCGGAGGGATGCGTTTTGGCCCGATACAGGAAGGCATCTCCGGCCTTCAAGGAGAATCTCTGGGCAGCAAAAGGCAATCTTCCTGTGCCGGTAGTGGAGACAGAGTTTGGCGCTATCGGGCTTATCATCTGCGCGGACTCGTATTCCTACAGACAGGCGAGAATTGCCGCGCTGAAAGGAGCAAAGATCTTGCTTGTGCCAGCCAACTGGCCTCCTGAGCATCATAATCCTGAAAAATTATGGAGAGCCAGAGCGCTGGAAAACAGCATGTACGTCCTTGCCTGCAACCGCACGGGTGTTGATAGAGTCATGGACTGCAACCATGCGGAGTCATTCATCATCAATCCTCAGGGCCAGGCGATAAAACAGGTCAGCTCTTTAGAGGACATCATCATCAATTGCGAATTGCTCATTTCGGATGAGACGACCGGGAAGAAACCACAGAATTTCTTGGACTTCAGGCGGCCTCAATGCTACGGAAACATAACTTTGGATCCATACTCTTACATCAATCTGGAGCTGCTCCTCGATTTGCCGCACAATGCTTATTTTGCCGCTGCTACCCTTCAGTTTCGCTCGAAATTCCCGGACTGTGCAGCCAATACATCAAATATCAATATACAAAATATGCTACAGCTGATCGATGATGCAGTTTTTAAGGCTGCAGAGCAGGGGCAAAAGATCGATCTCGCGGTTTATCCGGAACTCTCCACTTCAGGCCCCATTTTTAGTTCCCAGGAGGCAGAGAGGCTTTCTGACACAATCCCTGGGGCGATCACAGATATCTTTGTCGAAAAAGCAAAAGAGAAGGATGTCTTTGTAGTCTTCGGCATGGCCGAGCGAGATGAAATGGATGGTTGTGCGTTTTACAATAGCAGCGTCCTCGTCGGTCCGGATGGAATTGCAGGCAAATACAGAAAGGTCCATCTCAGCTTGTTTGAACGAAATTGGGCCATTCCGGGCGACGGTGGTTTTGCTGCATTTGACCTTCCCTTTGCCAGGATCGGCATGCTCATCGGATGTGATCTGATGTTTCCTGAATCCTCAGACTCCCTAGCAAAGCTTGGCTGTGACATGCTCTGTGTGCCTGCTCTCTGGGAGAACGCAGGCAACAAATTTATCTGGGAGGCAAGGCTGGCAGAGCAAATGCATCTGGTAATTGCCAATCAATGGGGCAATTTTAAAGGTCTCAAAGCTCTAGGTGAGAGCCTTTTATGCAATTATTCCCGATATCCTGAAAAAATTTCGAGGTTTTGGTCTCCTTCTGAGGGTGATGCAATCAACTTCATGAATTTTGGAACGAAAGACTCCAGAGAAAAGAGGTTTCTGGAAAATGTCGATTACGAAGCATTGCTGGATTTGAGAAGCTAATTTTAGGGTGTTAGAGACTATGACAAATGAATTTGCAGATCAACATGATTTAAATTATGTAACATATATAAAAACAAATGTGCCCGTCATCATCTATCCATATAACCCATTGTGGCCCTGCCTCTACGAGAAAGAAAAAGAGATCATAAAGAGAACTGCAGGACCATGCCTCTTGAGCATAGAGCACATCGGAAGCACCAGTGTTCCGGGACTAATGAGCAAGGACATTATCGATATCATGGCAGGCGTCGCCGATAAGACAGCTGCAGAAGAGTGCCAGAAGCTGCTCCTTTCTGCAGGATACGATAACGTTAAAGATCAGGATCACCCAGAATGGTTCTATCGACTGGGAAAACGCCTAAGCGGTGCCTACTGCCATCTCCATATCGTCAAGGAGAACAGCGAACACCAAAGGAAGCACATTGACTTTAGAGACTGGCTTTGCAATCATCCCGAGGATGCTAAAGCCTATGAACAGATTAAGATAGATCTAGCGAAGAAGTATCGAAATGACAGACTTGGGTATACCAATGCTAAATGCGATTTTATCGAGAGAATTCTTGAAAAATGCATGATGCATTATAGCGTTGCGATTGTTGCATCAAGGAGGCCAGACGCTTGAAGCTTGCAGAATTTTACGGCGGCATTGAAATTAACCGGGAGGAGAAGATAGTTTATGCCCGGCTCATATCTCCACACCGGGTTTTGTCAACCTGTCGCAGCAGTACCGGTGGACTGCATGACGATCTCTTGTATATCTTCAACCATCAATCTTGTGAGCCGAAGGGAGATCATATGAATACAAGGATGCACAAGGTGATAGACAGGCCTGACGAATATAAGAAGGATGTCTCTGACCGCTATAATCTCCCTTCCCAGAAATGCGCAACGCTTGGAACCGCAGCCAACATGAACAACGCAGCCATTTGCCACGAAAGATTTTGCGACCTTGAGGTAGTCACCGTCTGCACAGGAGGCGTTGAGGGAAATGCAGGTCGTGCTGGTGACCCTGCATCTTATTATGAGTCGCAAAAGGATAATGAAGATTCCGAGAACGGTCAGAGATCTATCTCGATAGTGGGCACGATTAACGCCATGATATTCATAAACCGGGAATTAACTCCTGGAGCAATGGTCACTGCAGTCATCACTGCTACTGAAGCCAAGACAGCTGCTCTGCAGGAGCTGGAGGTTCCTTCTCGCTACTCTGATGAGCTTGCCACTGGCACAGGAACCGACCAGATAGCTGTGGCATCAAAGCTTGGTGGTGAGGCAATATCTTATGCAGGCAAACATTCAAAGGTTGGAGAGCTTATCGGCCGCACCATGCACGATGCAGTCAAGAGGACTCTGGCTCTTCAAAACAGCCTGACGCCTGCCGGTCAATGCTCCTCGTTTTCCCATCTGGAACGCCTCGGAACCAGTGAGAAGGAACTGTGTCAGAAAATTGGCGAATTCCTCTGCAAAGACGATGCCGATGTCCTTGAAATGAACTTCTCAAATATCGTCAAAGATCCCCTCACTGTTGCGGCTGTTGCAGCACTGATGCATTTGCGTGACAAGTTCCTCTGGGGCATACTCCCCGATAGCTGCATTCCTGAGGTTCTGGCAGCATACGGAGCGCAAATATCTGCAGCAGTATCTGGAAAGAGCAATAGGAGCCATGCATACATGCAGATGCTGTCAGCTTCGGACATGTCCCTGGAAAAGCATGCCTTTCTGGGTTTTGTCTGCAAGGCTCTCGCCCTGGGATTCAAAGAGAAATGGAGCTATCCGGAAAGCCAGGCATGAAAAAGGCCCAGGCCTTCTGGATGCAACGCCACAGAACGAGCATCATATCCCGTGAAGCTCAGATCCCTTTTTTTGCTCAATCATTTCGCAAAGTTTGGCTCGGATTCGACCCAACCTAATGCTTAAATACAAGTTAATTTGTTTTAAAGCTAATTGCATTGATCTGAGGAAATGATATCATGATAAAGAAAATAATTTGGGTCCTGGTAAGCCTTAGCATACTTGTCATAGCAACAAGCGCTGAGAAGGTAACAGTTGTTGATTCCACAGGACGCTCGGTGGATGTGGAGGCTCCGGTTCAAAGGGTGGTCTCACTGGGGACCGGTGTTGCAGAATATCTCTTTGCCCTGGACGGGGGAAAATGCCTTGTGGGCAGAGACTCCTATTCTCACTTCCCACCGGCCCTTGAGAATGTGGACGTCGCAGGAAAGAGCTCCTACGCTCCAGATCTGGAGCTTATAATGCAGCTTGATCCTGATCTGGTGATAGCGGATACAATGCTTTCAGATGACGACCTCAAGGAGCTGGAGGATGCTGGGATTCCGGTAATGATCGAGTCACTTATCGATCCCACCAAAGACATCGAAGTAATGAAAAGACTAAACAGCCTCGTCGGAAATGAAACGAGAGCGAAAGAGCTTATCGAGTTCATCCAAAAGTATCAGGATTTGATACAGGAGCGCACTGCTGACCTCAAGGCCGATGAAAAGCCGAAGGTGTTCTTTGAATGGGCCGGGAAGGATTACTATACGGTTTCCCAGGGCAATCCATCGGATACCTTAATTTGCCTTGCCGGTGGAAACAATATCGCTAAAGATCTGGGAAATAGCACTCACACTTATCCCACAGTCAGTCCGGAATGGGTGCTCGATATGGACCCTGATGTAATAATCCAGCAGAGGTCCAGCGATAAGCCATTCACTGATGACGAATTAACGAAACTGAGAGACGCGATACTATCTCGTCCTGAGCTTCAGGATGTTATGGCCATCAAAAATGGGCGAACATATTTGATCTCCGGCGAAATCAGATATGGACTTCGATCGGTAATCAGCGAGCTGTACATGGCCAAATGGTTCCATCCGGATATCTTTGCAGATCTGGATCCAGAGGCAGTGCATAAAGAGATGGTCAAGGAATTCTACGGAATTGAACTGGAGGGGGCTTATGCATATCCCTCCAGCCCTTAGGGAAAACGAGTCCAAGAAGAAATGGACAAATGTGAGACAACGTCATTTCTCAATTTTCGTTAAAGGCCACGCGGGACCAAAAGCTTTAAATCAAATTAATTTGTTTTAACTCCAAATAGTTTTAACTATTGCGCAGAAAACACATCAGAGGCGAAAATGAGATTAAGCTTGGTCGTCATATTACTGGTCTTTATAGGTTCTTTTTTTGCAGATAGCTACGCTGAAGAGATAACGTCAGTATCCTTGACGGATGATATGGGACGAATGGTTACCGTCTCAGAAGCTCCCGCGAAAATTATCTCTCTGTCCCCATCAAATACAGAGATCCTCTTTGCTCTTGGGATGCAAGATCGTGTGATAGGTGTGACAAAATATTGCAATTACCCGCCCGAGATCGAAGAACTAAAAAAAAGCGAAAAGATCTTGGAGATAGGTGGATACAAAGACCCGGACATCGAAAAGATCATTTCGCTCAATCCAGACCTCGTTTTAGCCAGCAAGATTCAGAGCAGAAGCACTATTCCTGATCTGGAAAATGCAGGCATCTCGACTTTTGCAGTCAACTCAGACAACCTCTCACATGTCCTTCAATCAATCAAGAACATTGGAAAAATCACAAGGAAAGAAGAAAAAGCAGCCGAGCTTGTTCAGAGCCTGGAATCCCGGATAAAAACGTTATCTGAAAAGGTCGATCCCCTTCAGAAAAAAAGAGTCTTCTATGTCCTATGGCATGATCCGCTTCAAACGGCTGGCGCAGGGACTGTCCAGGATGAGATAATAGAGATGGCAGGTGGAGAAAATATATTTCATGATCTTTCCGAATATCCTTTGATCGACCCGGAATCAGTGGCGTTGAAGAACCCGGAGATAATTATAACCGGTGTGGGCAGTGGCGAGAGAAGAGATGATCCACTGAATTGGGCCAGAACAGAAGACGGAATAGAAGATACGGATGCAAGAAAGGATGATCGGATATACCAGGTCCAGGGCGACATCTTAACCCGCGCAGGCCCTAGAATCGTCGATGCCCTGGAAATGATAGCCAAGATCATTCATCCTGAAGCATTTTTATCCATTCTTTCGGTCTGTCACCATCTTCTTCCGTGGGGTGCTCGCTAGTGTCTTCCGGTGAGTTCACCTCTCAAGAGACGTCATGGTTAGCAAGAATTCGAGCATTGGCAGCAAAAATGAAGGGGCGGTTAATCGCAACATCCAATCATGATTTAGAATCTGCCTCGGCTGCAAATGTCCACAGTCACAAAGCCTTAAGGGGGCTAACCGATGAGTATCGGAAATTTGTGGGCAGGAAGATGCTCTTCTTCATGATGCTCATCATTGGAGTCATCCTTCTGGCGGGCTTTGCTGTTACTCTCGGATCAGCAAACCTCAGTGTGAGTGATGTTTACGTCGCCATTGCAGCCAAATTCCTGCCTGAGCATTTCCAGACGACGCGCTTTGCTAATACCATCGTCTGGGGTCTGCGCCTCGAGAGAATCCTCATGGCAATCGTTGCCGGCATGGGGCTTTCCATTGCTGGCGCTGCCATGCAGGGAATACTTAAAAACCCGCTGGCCAGCGAGTTTACCCTCGGCGTTTCCTCTGCAGCCTGCTTTGGTGCAGCATTGGCCATCGTAATGGGTGCGGGCTTTGCCGGCGGCGAATATTTGGTAATAGGCAATTCCTTCATATTCACTTTGATCGCTTCCTTCGCAGTCTACGGCCTGGCCAAGTACAAGGGAATCACACCGGAGACCATGATTTTGGCAGGAATTGCCATCATGTACCTTTTCTCTGCCATGACCTCATTTCTGCAATATGTCGGCCATGCAGAACAGGTGCAGGAGGTCGTCTTCTGGATGATGGGGTCCCTTGGAAAGGCTACATGGGACAAACTTTGCATAATTACCCTCGTGCTGATCCTTTGCCTTCCCTATCTTGTTATCAAGTCTTGGGATATCAACGCCATCGGTGCAGGAGATGAGACTGCCAAAAGCCTGGGAGTGAATGTGGAGAGGACTCGAGTAATCTGCATGATGGTTCTGTCACTTATAACTGCCAGCATCATATGCTTTACGGGAACTATTGGTTTCATTGGTCTTGTCGCACCTCATATTACCAGGATGGTCATCGGAGGAGACCACCGCTTCCTTTTGCCGGGATCGGCACTGGTGGGCGCGCTTCTATTGTTAGGGGCTGATACATTGGCCAGAACCATATTGGCGCCCGTGATATTGCCTGTAGGAATAATGACATCTTTCTTGGGAGTTCCGTTCTTCGTTTATCTCTTCATGAAGAGGAGGAAGGTGTTTTGGTAGAAATCCAAAAGGGATCAGTCTTCCCGATCCCTCAGAATTTCCAGGGCCCTTTTGGCGCTTGTCTCTTTGTCTTTGATCTCCAGCATTATATCAAAATCAAGTCCAGATGTATTTTTTATAAATTTCTTGAACTCCGCTTCATTAATGGATGTTGCATGCTTTCCAGGCCTCTCACCTTTCGCCTGATTGCTGTAGTCGATCATAGGAACTCCGTCATCAATGCTCCAGGTCTTTTTAAGCTCTCTAATAGCCTCGATAAATGATTCTCCATTATTGAGGCATTCATGATGCAGAGTATCGAAGACTACAGGAATTCGTATATTATTATTAATTTCAAGGCAGTCTTTTATGCTATAAAGTCTATCATCATTTTCTATAACAAGCCTTCCTTTAATGCCTGGGCTTAGCTCATCATAATTATAAATAAATCTCGATAACGCTTTTCCCCGATCATTGTAAATTCCTCCAACATGAAGCTGAATCTTTGCACTTTCATCGAGTCTCATTGCATCAAGTAGCTTACAATGATACTCAAGCTCAGCAATGGACCTTTTCACAATCTCCTGATTAGGTGAATTCAGAACTATGAACTGGTCCGGATGCATGGATATTCTGAATTCGTGACATTTTATAAATTGACCGATGCTCCGCAACCTTGAAGCAAAATGATCAACCCAATCAAATTTGCATACCGGATGGGATGCGAAAGGAATAATATCTGAGCTGATTCTGAAAAATAGGAAGCCATTATGCAGATTATAATCAAGGATTCGCTCAAGGCAGTCGAGATTTTTTGTAACTGTTTCAATCAGCTTCGCTTCTGAATAGGATGCGAGACGAAATGTATGGTTTGGTGTGCACCCCAGACTCAATGCAAATGCAGGATATCCGATCTTCATGATTTACAAGGCCAGCTAATTGCCTCTCATACTTTAACTCATTGCCCAAGGAGTCTCCATCCTTCAGGGCGTGGTAGTTGACAAAGCTTTTCTCAGTCTCATTCCTCGAAAAGCTGGGCAATGAAGCTAGGAAAACCACAAGAGTCACTTTTTGCCTTGACTCATTGCATTCTGATCCGAAGATCTTAAATACAAGTTGTCTTGTCTTAAATCAAGAAATCATGTCTTGGAAGGATACTGAATGATGCGAAAAGGACTTTTGCCGTTTCTAATCTGTTTATTTCTGCTGGTTTCCCAATGCAGCGGAGACACATGCAGTGTGGTTGATTATACCGGAAAGCAGGTGAATCTGTCCCTGCCAATTCGTAGCATCGTATCGATATCAAACATGGCCACAGAGATAATCTGCGCTCTTGACGGGGGCGAGAGGTTAATTGGTCGACCCAATTCTGCTTTTCCATCATACATAGAACAGGTTGAAATTGTTGGCGAAAACTCGAGGTCGCCTGATTTAGAGCGAATAGTTGAGCTTGATCCCGATCTATTAATTGCAGACGGTATGCTCTCTGATGAGAATCGCAAAGAGATTGAGGATGCAGGAATACCTGTAATTATAGACAAGTTCACTGATCCATCACGAGCGATCATTGTAACTGAATACCTGGGAAAGATGCTGGGAAATGAAACAAAAGCCCAGGAGATCGTGGAGTATGTCGAGAAGTATGAGAAGTTGATAGATGAACGAACTGCAGCCATCAATCCAAATGAGAGGACCCAGGTATTCGTCGAGTGGAACTCCCCATATCGTGCGGCATCAACAAGCAGCGGCTACAACAACTATATCAAAAGAGCTGGCGGATCTAATATCGTTAGCAATGGGTCAGTCCAATACTCTACAATCGATCCGGAATGGTTGATAGAACAGGACCCCGATGTGATCATCAAACTGGCTTCGAGCACCAAGGAATACACGGAAGATGATCTGCAGAAGGAATATAATGAAATTGTTGGGCGATCCGAATTGAGTTCTCTAAATGCAATCAAAGATGGCCGTACATACGTAATAAGCGGAATTATTGTCGGAGGAATACGCTCCGTCATTGGAGAGCTTTATTTCGCAAAATGGCTTTACCCTGAAAAATTCCGAGATATTAATCCTGGGGAAATTCATAAGGAAATGCTGAAAGAATTCTTTGCCCAGGATACCATGGACTCCTATGCCTATCCATCCGGCTCATAGAGCATGACGGCTTGAGGGGAAAATGAGATCACATATCTTGCAGATCACATACATTAGCGTCAACGGATCCGATATTTCCCCATTGACCTCGGCATTCCGAGAGCTAAAGAAGGAGTTTGGAGATTTAGCCGCAATACATCTTGTAACAGGCAAATCCCTGTTAGAAACGGACCAATTGAAAGCACTCGCCACGAGATCCGATGTCGTTATAATCAGATTGCATGGAGGAAAAAAGAGCCTGCCGGGCTGTGATAGCCTGGTATCTGCCGTGAGAGGGTCACAGGCTCTCCTTCATGTCCAGGACTCTTCTTGCATTGACCCGGATCTTGTCAGGGCATCAACGATCGGAAACGATTATCAGAATGTCTTTCAATATATCAGCTTCGGCGGCAAGGAGAACTTAAAGAACCTCATTCTTTTTTTGATAAACAGGCTTGGCAGAACAATTATTGGCGTGAAGGAGCCAATAATGCCACCCTGGGAGGGGATTTACCATCCTGCGTTCGATCATGTCCCATTGCGTGACGAATATCTTGAAAAGAGAATCAATCCGGAGAGGCTCACCATCGGCCTGTGGTTTAATATCAGCATGTGGCAGGCGGAAGATCTTGAAGTCATCGATTTGATCATCTCGGAGATAGAGACAAAGGGCGCCAATGTCATCCCGGTGTTTTTGCATACCAGAAAGGATGCCCAGATAGGAAGCAAAGGCTGGCAGCAGGCCGCATCAGACTATTTTATTAGAGAAGGTCGGCCAATAATCGATGTATTGATCAGCACCCTCATGTTCTCGCTTAACGTTGGCCCTCAATCTCGGTCCTCAGAAAAGGAGGCGGCCCAGTATTGTCTGACCCTTAAGGAGCTAGGGGTTCCTGTCATCAAGGCAGTTCTCAATTACTACAGCACGAAAGATGAGTGGACAGACTCATTTCAAGGATTGACTGCAATGGACGTGGCCGTCAATATCGCCCAGCCTGAATTCGATGGAATGCTGATTGGCGTGCCTGTGGGATTCAGGGACCCTGCAGGAATCGATCCACAGACCGGCGCCAGCCTTTGCCGATTCGTGCCCAATAAGGAGAGAATAGAAAAGCTGGTGCGGCTTGCCATCAACTGGGCCCGACTGCGGCGTACTCCTCCTCAAGGGAGAAAAGCTGCCATAATCTTTCACAATTATCCTCCCCGCGATGACCAGATCGGAACCGCTCTCGGCCTTGATTCTCCTGAATCCGTCTGCAGGATCCTCTGCAAGATGGCAAACGAGGGATACAGGCTCGACTGGCTGCCTGAATCCGGCCGGGATCTGATGGAGAGGTTGCTATCGGGAGCGACCAATGAAAGGAGATTCTACAGCATGCAGAGCATACTGGATAGAGCTAGTGCCCGGGTCGGCTGTAAGCAGTATGAGGCATGGTTCGAAGAGCTTCCTGCAGGTGTTCAGGAGCAGATGACATCTACCTGGGGAATGCCTCCAGGAAATATGTTCGTTAACAAAGGAT
>Ga0074195_1001363_pt1 | contig 34973 bp, 29 predicted proteins | sample EPASupsiteHSE623_FD_64525 | JGI IMG/M metagenome (GOLD analysis project Ga0074195, IMG submission 64525) | Bioremediated contaminated groundwater from EPA Superfund site, New Mexico - Sample HSE6-23 | ecosystem: Environmental > Aquatic > Deep subsurface > Groundwater > Contaminated ... | reverse complement strand
AAAATAAGGAGGGAGACCTTCGGCTATATCTTCCAGAATTTCTATCTCATACCAACCCTGAGTGTCGCAGAAAACGTGATGCTGCCCCTTACATTTTACCGTAAGCCGGGAACGGAGAAGGAGACGGAAAAACTGCTTGTTCTTCTGGGTATTGACCACAGAAAGGATCATCTCCCGGGACAAATCTCAGGTGGGGAGATGCAGAGAGTGGCAATAGCGAGGGCCATGGTAAATAAGCCGAAAATACTCCTGGCTGATGAGCCGACTGGAAATCTCGATACAAAACGGTCAGAAGAGATTGTAAAGATACTGCAGAAACTCAGCAAAAGTGAAGGTCTGACAGTCATTATGGTGACTCACAATCAGGAATTGGCCCGCTACGCTGACCGGATGCTCGAAATGAGAGACGGCCAGATTAGCGAGATTGTCCTTCAATAGTACAGTCAGGCGATTTATTTACAGGCAATCATATCTATCTCGATTGTTGCCCCCTTAGGAAGTGTGGATACCTGTACAGTAGACCTGGCAGGAAAACTACCGTGAAAATACGATGCGTAAACTTCGTTTACTTCTTTGAATACCGATAAATCAGTCAGGTAAATAGTAGTTTTCACAACATCATTCATTGAATAATCGGCAGCTTCGATTATATCTTTCAAGTTATCCATTACCTTTCGGGTCTCTTCTATGGGTGATCCGCTTATAATTTGATTGGTGTTTGTGTCTATCGGCAACTGACCGGAGCAAAAGAGCATCTCCGTTACCTTAACTTTTACTGCCTGAGAATAAGGCCCTATGGCTTCAGGTGCAGATTTTGTATAAACAATTTCTTTCATCTTCACAGTCTCCTCTTTTTAGCTCTCCGCTCCCTTATTAATTCGGCTACAATGCTTACGGCTATTTCCTGCGGTGTTTCCGCGCCGATATCAATACCTATAGGCGCATGAACTTTATTGAGTATATTTTCATCAAACAAAACTTTCTTTCTGGTCTTTTGCAGGAGGATCAAGGGTGCATCAGCTTCATTGAATACATTTTCATCAACTTCCGCAGTCTTCAGGTGGTCAAATATGATTTTCGTTTTTCTTTTACTCCCTATCATCCCCATATATCTGCAGGGTTTTTTCAAGACCTCTTCCAATATAAATGCGTCATGGGCATGTCCTCTCGTGACGATCACTGCATACTCATCCGGTTTAATGTGAATACGTTTAAAAACGGATTTAAACTCTTCAACGATAATCTCATCCGCTTCAGGAAACCTTTCCTTGTTGGCAAAACTTTCCCTGTCATCAATCACTGTCACTTCAAATTCCGCTATTTTTGCTATTGTTGAAATATACTGTGATACATGGCCAGCACCGAAAATATAAAGATGAGAAGGAGCTGCAATCGGTTCTATGATAGCCCCTTCCTGAAAGATGAGTTTTCCTGCATCAAAATAACCTTCAATGCTTCTCCCTATGTTTTCAGGCAAAGGATCTCCCAGAGTTTTTCCATCTCTGTAAAGCAACGTCTTTGTGAAACTTCTGTTAAAAAATGTAGTTATGACTAATGCGCGGTCATCTTCCTCCATACAGTTCTTAATACCTTTATAGACATCGTGATATTTTTGTAGAACTGGTTCTAAAAAAACGTCAACACTACCCCCGCAAATCATTCCTTCGTCTTCTACACAGGAGCCATTCATGGCAAAATGAAGCAGCTTATTCTCATTAGTATTAGAAATACGCCTTGCCTCCTGCCATACTTCCGCTTCAAGGCATCCCCCGCCAATAGTACCGAATATCTTTCCATCTCCACCAATAAAAATCTTTGCGCCTGCATGTTGTGGTGTAGCGCCAACTTTGTTTACAATAGTTGCGAGGGTGCCGCCTGTTTCATTTCTTAAGTAATCTTCTGTTATTTCATAAATGTTCAATGAATCCCCCGGACCACTTTTGAATGAATGCCCTTATCATTCGTGTTCTGCATTAATTCATTTCTATAACCGTTTACGTTCTCTTCCAGCTTTTTCACCCTTTCAAGAAGGCTCGTCAATGCCATTGATTGAGGATCTGGCATAAAGGCTTCATCCATCTTAATCCTTTTTTCACCTTCAACCCTGAAGACTACTTTGCCGGGTATACCGACTACAATCGAATTTGAGGGTATGTTGTTGACTACAACCGAGTTTGCGCCTACACGAGTATTGTCGCCGATTGTAATAGGTCCGAGGATTTTTGCGCCTGCACCTATTACAACATTGTTGCCGATAGTCGGATGCCTCTTTATTTTTTTCCATGACGTGCCTCCAAGAGTTACCCCATGATACAAGAGCACATCATCACCTATTTCCGCTGTTTCGCCTACAACTACCCCCATGCCGTGATCAATAAAAAGCCTTTTCCCGATCTTTGCGCCTGGATGTATCTCAATGCCGGTGAAAAACCGTCCGATATGTGAAATGAGCCTTCCCAATAAAAATATCCTGCGTATCCAAAGCCAGTGAGCAGCCTTGTAGAACAGAACAGCATGAAATCCTGGGTAGCAGAAAATAATTTCGAATACATTTCTTGCCGCCGGATCACGTTCGAAAAAAGAATTAATGTCTTCCCGGATACCTTTCATTGCATTCTGCTGGTCAATTCAAGAAATTTATCAAGCCATGCAAGGTTTTCTTCAAAAGCTAATATTAGACCCATAATGATCTCCTAAATAAAAAAGTCTTACTGAAACTCTGCATAAGTTTTATTACCATACAATTCTAATAGGATTAATATACTAAGTAATAAAACATTTGTCAATTTTTAAAAAAGTCACCGAGCATAACACTGCACCAATGAGTTGGCATATGGCAAATGGACTGGGTAGGCTATTATTCCCACAGATTACCCTTGCGTATTGCCGGAAGAAAGCTGCTATATAAACGCACCAGCATCAAATCTCGACTTCAATAAATTATTAGATTAACAGAAAAGGTCATAGATTGAGATTATAGTTATCATTTCGCAACCACAACTTTATTTTTGCCCAAATGATTGTTTATAGCAATTCGTTTCCGTCATATACTATTGCCCCCAAAGACCTAATTAAACGGAGGCATGTATGAATACAAAAGAAGCGATTTCATTATTCAGATATTACCAGCAATCAAACCATAGAAAAAGGACCGCTGACAGTTACAGGTTTCTATTGCAGCATTTCGACTCTTTTTTCTCGGATTGTGATCTTGATTTCATAAAGCCGGATGAAATCTATCACTTTCTGGAGCAAATGACTCGGGATTCTTCCAAATCCACCAGAAGGTTGCGGTATGCCCAACTGAAGGCGTTTTTCAACTTCATCATTGAAAGATCTCTGCCCGATCTCAAGAATCCCTGCAGTGCCACTTTGCTTTCAAAAACATTCAGGATGCCGAGGCAGATGCCGAAAACAATCCTTGAAAAAGAGATTGTCGATGAAATGATCTACAACACAAAGAACCAGAGAAACAGGTTAATGCTTGAACTTATGGCACGTTGTGGATTAAGGATAGGAGAATTACTCAATATAAAGGCATCAGATGTCTCAGAAAGAAGAGTTACGATTAAGGCACCAAAGTCAGGAAAAGATGCGGAGGTAGCCTTCATGCCGGAACAGGTTGCAAGACGGCTTGGTGAATATATCACGCGCAACAGTCTTGCTCCAGACACACGTGTATTCCCCCTTTGTTATTCCACAGCAAGAACCTTCATAAAAAAGCTCGGTATAAAGCTGAATGTGAATATTTCTCCTCACGACCTCAGGAGATACTCGGCAACATATGCAAGTCGTAACGGAGTACCATTAGAAATCGTGTCCAAGGTGATACTCCGGCATCAGGACTTGAAGACCACACAGATTTATCTGGGCAAGGTCAGCGATCAGGAAGCAATTCGCTGGATGGATATTCTCCATGGCAAATAGCCAATAGACCAGTATTTATTACGAAAGGTCTTTGGGGACTGCTATTTTTCTTCAAAAAACAGAGCAACCGCCAGAATGTGTCCTTCTATTTGTTACACCTATAACTGAGATTTGGCCAATGTCTCTCTATATTAAAGATATCGTTTGGTAATAGATTTCCTGTGGGCAATTAGCCCTATTACAAAATAGTCTGATGACGGGTTTTCACACACTTCAACATGCTTCATTCTTGAAAAAAGACCATTGTTTTGATGAAATTCCAGCAATACTCCGTTAAAACCCTTCGCCCCGAAAGATATCAAGAAACAAGGACAGGGGAGGTATTGAGAGCAAATACAAAGCTGCACATTACACATTTAGCCGGTTTTATTGATTACCATTTAAAACATGAAAAGGAATGGAATTCCATTATGTCAGTTCAAGGCTGACCTGTTAAACACCGGTTTCTTCCAGTAATCCATATATTATTGATTTTAAAGGTGTACGAGATTCTAAATGGCAATCAATGACACCGGGGCACACCTCAGAAGACACGAACTACACTACGATCATTAGACCAAAAAACAAATAAGAAAACCTCTGGCCGTTGCGTGGAGGCCCTGAGCGAATAACACCTGATATTGATTCGATAAGGCAGGGGCAGAATTCAAAATCTCTATAAGAGCAACATGGAGACACATGCCCCGGCCAGGACTATATAGAGTATATCTATTTTCTTCAAAAGACCTGCCATGGCCCCGGCAACGATAATTACCTTCACCATGTTCCAGGGAACAGCAAAGGCAAACTTGACGGTTACAAAAAGAAGAAGCCCCACGAATGAGGCAAGAATCCCTTTGAGAGACCGCTGGAAGAGGGCCGATTGTTGTAATCTGCTGAAGATATGTGAGCCCAGAACAAGCAGGATGAAGGAAGGTATAAATATAGCCGCTGTCGCCACAATTGCCCCGGTGATTCCATTGGTGAGGAAACCGACAAATGTTGTCGTGATAACAATGGGGCCCGGTGTTACCTGCCCGAGGGCTATCCCGTCCATAAAGGTTTTGCTGTCCATCCAGCCTCGCACGTTCACCACCTCCTGAAGCATGAGCGGTACAGACGCAAATCCGCCCCCAAAGGCAAATAAATCTATTTTCATCATGAGAAGCGCAAGGTCAAAGAGTTTTCTGTTGGCCAGGAAGAGACAAGCAATAGCCGCAACGGTAGTAGCGGTAAGGATGAAAAACTGACAGTCCGATTTATCTCCGTTACTGTCTGGATATTTAGAAGCCAGCGGCACCTTTTCAACCCTGAAAACCATGATGCCGATTAATGCAGCGCCCAATATAACAAAAAAGGGGCTTATACCTGACCACAAGGCAGCAGCGGATGTAATGGCGATAAGAATATCCTGATATTTTCTTAGCGTCCCCTTGCTGAACATATAGGTTGCATTTGCAATAATCGCCACGACAATGACCTGAAGACCGCGAAACAGGGAAGCAACACGGGGAATATCTCCGAACATAGCATACGCCCAGCTTAAAAGAAGCATGAATAGAAAGGCCGGCAACCCAAACCCGACGAATGTGGCAATAGCACCCGGAATGCCCCTTGTTTTAAGACCTACATACCCTGCAACCTGCATAGCTGTTGCCCCTGGGATAGATTGGCTGAGGGCAACACCGTTTTTAAAGACACCCTGATCGAGCCATTGGAACTTTTTTACGGACATTTCGCCAATATAAGCCACCATGGTCGGCCCGCCGAAAGCAGTCAATCCAAGTCGCAAAAACGAGAGAAACAGCTGGGCAAGCGAAACAGGACGGTCGCTGTTTTCATATTCCATACTCATAACAATCCTATCGTATCTTCTCCGGGATAGTCAACAAATCAAACCCTATTTCCATAAAACAGTAAACATCAGGTATCCGTAATAACCTCGAATAATTCACTTTTGGACCTTCTAAAAATAGTACCTTGCCCTGAAATCTATTCTGTAATCGTTCTGTTTTTCTCCATATTCACTGCCCTTCGGGCCGACAATAATCCCCGTCCTTAAACGGAGTTCCAGATTAGTAACACCCGTATACATAATCTCCGGTGTCACTGAAAAGCTTTTATCGTCGGTATTGGCGATCAATGTTATTGCCGGAGTCCAGTAAAGCATATCAAAGGGGTCTTTCTGGCTTACCCGGAAATAGAGATAATTCGTTGCAGGATTCATTTTGCCATACGGACCCTGGTATAGAGCCACTGCTTTGTTAAACTTCGCAGCATTGCCGGTAGAAACAAATGTATTATAGCTGTTGTCAACAAAGGAAAAATAGTCTCCCATCTCCTTTCCGCTTAATCCCGTGCCATTTCGGTAATACTCCATAATGTACGTGGTATCCTGTTTTGTCAGGTATCGCATACCGATGAGATAGTTCTTTGCACTGTAAGATCTCTGGGACTGGTTGCCGTTGTTATCAACATATGTTTGTGTGTACCCATTAATGAGCGAGAACTCCCCGTGAATCTCAAGGTCTGTTGTAATATTTCTGGAAAAATCCATCCCATAGCGCGTTGTCGTACTGCCACCCGTGAGAAACATCAGGTCTATGTCAGTGTCATGCAGGAGGAAATAAAACTTCGAGGCAACATTGAGGTGGTCAACCTCTCCGAAGCTGTCATTGAACCCTGAATAGACAGGCATGAGAACAGGTGTAAATGTGAAGGTCTTGAGCGCCCCGGAGAAACTTTTCGTGTAATCCATGGATGCAATGATATACCCCTCCCTGGAGAGTTCCGGGTCGTCAGGATTTTTTGGCCTGTCAAGGAAGGCGGCGGGATTCCAGGCATATCCCTTACCCCAGTTTAGGGTCTTTTTGCCCCCTTCAAATATGAAGGAGCTTGAGGGCTTGATGGAGACGTTGCCTTCAAACACGGTTGTCTTGGTTGTTTCCGTCTGGTATGAGTTGAGATAGTTTGTATAAGTCTTGATGTAAAACCTTGAGATGCCTTTTTCAAGACTCCCTTCAAGTTGAAGCGTGCCGTTATACTGCTCTGTGGTACCACCTGCATTTCTATTATAGAAGTTTAGCTTATAGAGGGCGGCGTTTTTATCGAGGCCGAACATTGTCGGATAAAATTCCAGGTAACCCCCCATATGGTAAGGCTTCTTTTCTACCTCCGAGGCTTCAAATTTATATTCTTCTGCAAATGCATCGGTGAACATGAATAGTAAAACATAAAGCACAAACAACAAAAGACTGGTAAAGATCCGAAATTGATTCATCTCAACGAATCCATCTTCGGCATGTAGGTCAAGGTAAAAACTTCATCCTTGAAGTCTTTCTTTTTTATTTTTGCAAATATCATTACCGATTTGTAGCCCTTGTAAAGAGGGCTGTCCGTTTCGAGGACTGCCGGTCTTACAATACCTCCGCCAAAATCTTTGATGTCCTTAAAGTAGAGGGTTTTAATAAGCATGTTGGCTTCTGTAAGACACTCTATTTTTAAGGGAATTTTCTTGTTTTTATCCACCCACATCTTAAGCCTGTCATAGGCAACGGATTTGGTTTTTGCCTTAAGGTAGAGAATGTATTCGGAACCCAATTCTTCTATCTTTTCCACATTATATTCATCGGCATAATCGAGGGCAAGTATGTCGGCATTGTTAAATACGCCTCCGACGACGGATTGGAGGCTGGTAATGCGGACAGGCTTACCCACATTGGGGATATAAAGCCACATATTGTCGCCAAGCCGCAACGTACTCCTTCCTTTTTCGCTTGCCGGAGCAAGAAAAAGTCCACCCACTTTGTCCCTTCCTTTTTTGACGGTGTAGTAGGTAAATTCCTTTTTTCTCCCATCAGGCTCAATATTTATGATCTTCCTGTAGGATTCATAAGATTCTGGACTGAGGTTCTTATCTACCTCCTTGAGCATTGCCGTTCCGTCAAGGGCAAAAACCGGTGCTGTCAGGAACATTCCCATCAATATGGTGATTATTGCTTTAAACATAATTTTTTCTCCTTTCAATTTATACCCGGAACCGTAAAGTTTTTAAACTATCCGCCGTAAACTATCCGCTGTTTTTTCAATCACGGCTCCGAGCTTTCAATTCTTAACTCAATACTGGCATAGTGCATTCCTCACACATGTCTCAATGCCTTGATCGGCTCCATTCGCGATGCCTTGAATGCCGGCTGGAGGCTCCCGATGATCGCCACACCAATGACGATAAGCGATACAACAATAATATCCGATACATCGATGGTGGGCAAGAGCACAAACCCGGTCTGTCTGCCGAACTCAAAGGTGATTTTAGCCGCCTTGAGTATCAGGACGATTATCAACCCCGCTGCATTGCCTATTACGGCGCCGAAGACGCCGAGGCAAAACCCTTCAATGAGAAACATGGAGAGAATCTTCCCGGGCATTGTGCCTATTGCGGAAATGGTGCCTATTTCCCGTATTCTTTCGTACACGGCCATGATCATTACATTCATGATGCTCACAAGCACAATGGCGATGAGCATGAGCTTGATGAAAAAGGTCATGATGTCGATCATGCGGGCAATATTGAAAAACGGTGATAGACCTTCCCATGTATGCACTTCAAAAACAGGCTTCCCCTGTTTATTAAGTTCATTGGAGAGTAGCCCGTTCAAGGTGTTGAATATACTGTGAAGTTTATTAAAATTATTGAGTCTTATGGCAATTTCACTGATCTCCATTTCATCCATTCTCAGAATTTCCATAGCGTCTTCGATGTGGAGATAACCATCCCGGCCTCCCGGTCCTGTTGCGCTCTCAAGTATGCCTCCCACCCGGAGCTGTTTTCCATTCACTGAGCCGTCTTTGTTGGTGGCGATAATCACTATTGTATCGCCTACGTTCAGTTTCATCCCTTTTGCTATAAGTTCCGGTATGACAACCTCACCTTTTCTGATGGCCTTTTCGCCCTCAGTTATTCTTGAAGCAAGAAGGGGAACAGTTTTAAATTCTTTATCTGGGTAGACCCCGTTAAGGCGTATGTTGGTGGTTTCGGTAAAGCTGCTGAACATGCCACCGAATTTAATCCTTGGTGAGTAGGCTGTTATTTCCGGTATTCCCTGGAATGTCTTCTCCAGCTTTGCCACAGCCTGGGCCTTCATATTCAGCGTAAGAGGCAAATTATCGATGGACGCCACATAACCCTTGCGGTGAATCTGGATATGACCGAGCATAGAATCGGTTATTTGTCCTATAATCATATTTTTGAATGAACCGGAAACTGCTACAAAGACAAGGACAAAGAGGACTCCTATGGCGATAAGGGATGCGGTGAGGATTGTTCTCCTCCTATAACGTCTGAGATTTCGTATAGCTATTTTAAAGAGATTACCCATTGTTTGCCCCTCCTTTCACCTGTTTACCTGCAATTCTTCCATCCTCAAGGGTATATATAATTTCTGCCTCTCCCACGATTTTTTGATCATGGGTAGAAAAGATGAAGGTTGTTTTGAACTCGTCTTGCATCTTTTTCATAAGCTCAATTATCATATAGGCAGTCTTGTGATCGAGATTGGCCGTAGGCTCATCAGCAAGAACAAGGCCGGGGTTCGTCACAAGGGCACGGGCCACGGCTACCCGCTGCTTCTGACCTCCCGATATCTGATCCGGGTATTTGTCTTTCTGATCGGCCATTCCCACGGCCTCAAGAAGCTTCATAACCCGCTCCTTCCGCTCTGCCAGTGGTACATCCTGCACCATAATAAGAGGATACTCAATATTCTCATATACCGTAAGAACAGGAATGAGATTGAAATCCTGAAAGATAAACCCGATGTTTGCGCCTCTGAAAACAGCGCTCTGCCTGCGGTTGAGTGACGCTACATCAGTGCCCGCCACAGTGAGAGTGCCTTCCGTAGGCTTATCGAGACACCCGATGAGGTTCAAGAGCGTTGTCTTTCCGCTCCCTGATGGTCCCACAAAAGAAACAAACGACGCAGGGTCAATCTCGAAACTCAATCCGTTTAATGCGGCTATACTTATTTCTCCTACATGATAATCTTTCGCTAAATTTTGCGCTATAACCAATGACATATTAATCTCCTTTATGAAATTTGACACACTATTTCTCATTATAAACTATCACTTCATATTATTTAACCTGAAATTATTTTTCCCAATTGTTGACCCGATTCGCCTGTAAATAATACTGTGCAGAGGAACACGAAAAGCAAAACAAGGGCGATAATAAGAAACCATTGCTTTATGGGCATGGATAGAAGGTGGCACAGCGTCGTAGTCGGCTCCACTCTTATCTCTGTTTCTGTCATTTTCATACGCTTCTCCATATTTTTGGGGTGTGACAGGGTCAACCTGCCACACCCCATTGTTGATGATTTGTTACCAGCTACCCATGCGACCGCCCATTATACCTTTGCCATAACCCATTCCAGGGCCATAGAGGCTTATCTGCGCCTGCTGTTCCGGTATCAACACCTTCCTCATTTCAAACTTCACATTAGTAGACTTCTCCTGGAGCTGCCCGCGCATACTCAGGATATCTTTCTGAAGTGCGTTGATCTTTGCCTGATCCGGATTCTGGGAAAGCCACAGGCCTTTCAATTCCATCTTTTTCGCAAAGAGCTGTTGTTGAAGTGGGGCAATGTTCTTGAATTGCGCCTCCCGAATCGCCTGAATCTTAGTGGCCTGTTCCGGCGTCAAATTAGAGATAGGGGGATTGCTGTAGCCGGGGCTATACCCCGTGCCACGACCGTATCCTGGCCCCGCCAGCGCCACCGTTGCAATCAGTGCCAGTGTGAATACCGCAACCATAATAATAAGAATGTTCTTTTTCATGTTATTTACCTCTTTTCTGTATACGTTTTCCGTTACGGGTCCCTTAGTAGACCCCTATTGTAGCCTTAGATGAAAATTGCATAGATTACGTTAAAAGAAGATTAACAGCGGAGGGGCGGTGCTTCTGAAAATGGATTTGAAACAATGGTTACTGCCATATCGATTGTCTTTCCTCTCAGAAGAGACAACAATTGAAAGACAAAAGACGTGGATAGCAATGCTGCAAGGGTGAGGTTGTCCGTTTCGTTCTGCGAGGTAACCGAGTGATATATGCAGGGTGTACAACTTAGCGCTGTTCTGTTCTGGTTGAAAGGACACCCGCTCCCCAGCTTTTGGATAAACTTAACAGGGGTTAAGCTGAGCAAAACAGGGATGAGAATCACTGCGGAGATAATAAAAAGTACATGTCTTTTTCTGGTTATCATATAATTCTCTTACTTTACCACAGCAATATCTATGCCGGATAGATGTTCTGTTCTGATTCTTAGCATTAATGATGTGTAAAACCTTTCCTGATAAGCATCGGTATTTGATGACAGCATATTCTTCATAAACACAGAGAAATAAAAAGCTGAACAGGACTCGACAATCCTTTCCGAAAAAAAGCAACTCGCAGACAATATTGTCGAATTAGTAGATAACCATTTGCAACATGCTATGTCGAGGCATAACATCTGATTATTGATAACAATAAATATTCATTAAATTTACTGAAAATGCCGTATACTCGACTTGTAGGTGACAAAAATAATCATCCCATTAAGGGCAAGGAAGCAAATTTTAACCGGTAATCCTTGCCTCTGCGAAACCACGCAGTCGCTGCCTCGTAGGTGCTTAAAAATAATCATCAAGGAAGGTACTGAGGGGCATATTTCTACCCGAATTACTTGCTTCTATGGAACCGTGTAACTCTCACTTCGTAGCGAAGTATGAACACGTGATACATATGAGGCGTTTTGTTCTTCAACGAGTTCACTGTAAAGCTTTTCCCGAAAGAATTACATATTGCGGCTTATTGTTTTTAATAACATATACCGGGCCTTCTTCTATTTTTTCATCCACCGCTTTCATGCCCCGTTTCTTTATTTCCTGTGTTGTTCCTTATATGTATTCACTTCAAAGAAGATATTAAATTCAGGAAATCCGAAGGTTTTATGATCTTTACAGATTTGTATTTCTTTACTGCTATGAGTGCTTTGTCACCGCTTATAATAAAATCGGCAGATGCGGAAACGGCACAGGATATGAATTTGTTATCATCAGGGTCGCTGCATACCCCTTCTATCTTTTCAGTTACATCTGTTACATCGCAATAGGGAAGGACTTCTTCCTCAATGATTACTTTTATTTCATCGTTTGATAAAGAGAATTTCGGATATGTAAGGGCGGTATTGAATTCCTCAAATGTTTCCCGGGAAAAAACAGGGGTTATCGTCCCTTCTTTCCAGAGTTGTTGGTTTTACTCCCCGTACCCTCATTTATAATAATCATATGCTCCGTGCAGATTTTATTCCAATTCTAAATCAAGGATGAAATCAAGGCGGCAAGGAAGAGGCGACCCCCGCCAAGCGAGGACAGGCGTAGGCGTACTATAATAGTACGTCGGAGGAGCCGATGACGAAGCCAACGATGATAGCGCCTTGATTTAGAATTGGAATTACCCGTAGTTCCAGACGTCGGGGATGCCCGTGAGAGGGAGCACATGAACATTTTCCGCGAGGCGATAGGTCTTTTTTCCCGGATAAATCACCCATAGTCGCTCCAGCTTGAGGTCTTCGACCACTGTCCTCATAGATCTGGTTAATCGTGGGGCATCTTCATACTTGAATTCCACTCCCCAGTTTTGTCCCCCTGCTTGCCAGAAAAGATCGAGTTCCGCGCCTGCATGGGTATGCCAGAAAAAAAGGTTCCCATCTTCCTTTCCCAGAGTCCGGCAGACGCAATCCAGGGCAAAACCCTCCCAGGAGGCGCCAAGACGTGGGGATGCATATAGTTGTTCCGGCGTCTCGATGGACAGCAAGGCATGGAAGAGCCCCGAGTCACGAAGGTACAATTTGGGCCGTTTCACGAGACGCTTTCCTATGTTCACGGACCAGGGTTGCAAGATGCGAATCATGAACGTGCCTTCCAGGATATCGCAATATTTCCTTGCGCTCATATCGGATATGCCAAAGGAACGACCCAGTTCCGCATAATTCAGTATCTGTCCGTGGTAATGGCTCAACATTATCCAGAAGCGACGCAACGTCCGGGCCGGGATGGTAATTCCCAACTGGGGGATATCCCGCTCCAGGAAAGTGGCGATGTATTGGTTCCGCCAGAGCATACTTTCATCATCTGAAGCTGAAAGAAAGGATCGCGGTAGTCCCCCACGCCACCACAAGGCTTTAATGGACCCCTGATCAATATCGCTCAAACGAAACCCGTCCAATTGAAAATAGGCGATCCTCCCGGCCAGAGACTCTGAGTTCTGACGGATCAAGTCCCTGGAGGCGCTCCCCAAAATGACGAATTTGCGGTTTTTGCCCTGATCCACCAGATAGCGGAGAAGAGTGAAAAGATCAGGCAATCGCTGAATCTCGTCAATGACAATGAGCCCCGTCAGATCTTCCAGGGCAAGCTGAGGCTGTTCCAGACGGGCAAGGTCCTGGGGATTTTCCAGATCAAAATAGTAATCGGCGGCGAGTGTTCGGGCGAGCGTTGTTTTACCGCATTGCCGAGGACCCAGAATTGCAGTAACAGGAAATATGGATATGTATCTGGCCAATATGGCCTGATCTGTTTTTCTCTCTATGAGGTCCATAGTATTATAATACATGCTCAATATTGAAATATCAAGCTCTGAGTTTGATATTTCAATAAAACTGTTTTGCTAAGCCCTGCTTTTGGCGTCAAGCTCCCTCTCACCCAAAGCAACTGCATCAAGGGGGTGTTTTGAGTATACAGTCAAGCATCCTCTTTTTAGTAGCGACGAAAAGGCTTCACGCCCGATTTAAAGCAGTGTGAACCTGGCTGAACTCCGAGTGGAGGCGAAGAAAGGAACAGAGACACGGGAGATGATAACGATAGGTGTTGCGAAGCGAAAGCCAATTGTGTATTCCTCGACATCGGCACGGTTAGCCCGCAGGAAACCACCGGCTAAAACCGGTAGCGGTTTAATTGTCAAACTGCTCTTTAAACGGCAACTGCCAGGCATCCATTAAAGACTTAATGTCTGTATCGATAATCGTATTATTGTTCATCCCGCGTATCAGGAACTTTTCATCAACTCTTACTTTCCCGATAACTGCGAATTCTATCTTACGAAACAGGGTTTTAAACTTTTCAAGATTATCTTCGCTGATTGAGACGATAAATCTGCTTTGTGATTCAGAGAAAAGTAAAAAATCATCCCTGAATATTCCGGCAGCAGGTACGGAAGAGAGATCGGCTTCAACGCCAAGTCCGCCGGCAAATGCGCTCTCTGCAAGGCCGCAGCCTATTCCGCCGTCGGAAATATCGTGGCAGGATTTTATAATCCCTGATTTGATCGCCTTCTCTAAGGTTTTGAATAGCTTTTTTGCGTCCTCTCCTCTTACTTTGGGTGGGATATTGCCGTTGCGTCCGCAAAGAGAGAGATATTCCGAGCCGCCCATTTCAGCGTATGTTTTCCCAAGGATAACAACAAGATCGCCGTCATTCTTAAAGTCCATTGTCACGATTTTTCTCACGTCATTAATCACGGAAATGGCGGATATGAGCACTGTCTGGGGGATGGAAATTTTTATTTCATTGAACATATAATCATTTTTCATGCTGTCTTTCCCTGATATGCAGGGTGTGCCGAAGAGCGTTGTGTAATCGTATAACGCTTTGTTTGCTCTTACGAGCTGAGCAAGTTTATATGAGCCTTCAGGATTTCTTTCAGTCTGAACCGGGTCTGACCAGCAGAAATTGTCGATGAGAGCCATTTTTTCCAGAGAGCCCCCTGTCGCAATATTGTTCCGTATAGCTTCATCGATTGCGCAGGCAACCATATGATAAGTATCGAATTTGCTGTATTTAGGACATATTCCGTGACTTGCCACGATCCCTTCCATACTCTCAAGGTCGGGTCTTACCACTCCCGCGTCGCTGGGACCATTGTTGTACTTGCCGGTAAGAGGCTTGACCACGCTTCCTCCCTGCACTTCGTGGTCATACTGCCGCACAACGTACTCTTTGCTGCATATGTTCCAGCGTTTGAGCATTGAAATCAGGGTTTTGCCGTAGTCCTCAGGTTCGCTGACAGGCTCCTCGTCAATGATTTTTCTTTCCCATTTTGCCGGCAGGTTCATTTTCGGGAGGCCTCCGTGGAGGAATTCCATATTCATATAAGCAACGGTTTTTCCGTCATAGAGAACATGAAATTTGCCGGTGTCGGTGAATTCTCCAAGTATAGTTGATTCTACGTTCATCTTTTCGGAAAGTTCCATAAAGATAGCGAGTTTCTCAGGATTTACCGCAACGGTCATGCGCTCCTGAGCTTCCGATAGGAGTATCTCCCAGGGGGAAAGTCCGTGGTATTTAAGGGGAGCTTTGTCAATGTGCACTATGCATCCGTTCGTGTCCTCCGACATCTCACCGATGGAAGAGGAGAGACCGCCTGCGCCGTTATCGGTAATTGCGTCATATAAATCCATATCCCGTGCAATTAGGAGAAAATCGGTCATTCTTTTCTGGGTTATGGGATCGCCGATCTGAACCGCGCTTGTGGGTGATGCTTCGGACAATTCTTCCGATGAAAATGTCGCGCCGTGAATGCCGTCTTTACCGATTCTGCCGCCTACCATGATTATGGCGTCGCCTTTCAGCGCCTTTTTAATATAACTGGGCTCCCCTTTTATTGTACGAGGCATGATCCCGCATGTACCGCAATAAACAAGAGGCTTGCCGAGATACCCTTCATCGAAGACAAGGCAACCGTTTACTGTAGGTATTCCGCTTTTATTCCCGCCGTGTTCAACGCCCTCACGGACGCCCTCAAGAACCCTTTTCGGGTGCAGGAGTCTTGGGGGTACTGTGCCTTTATAATCAGGGGAAGCAAAACAGAATATATCAGTATTAAAAATGAGCTTTGCCCCTTTTCCGGTGCCGAAGGGGTCCCTGTTGACGCCTACTATTCCGGTGAGCGCTCCGCCATAAGGGTCAAGGGCCGAAGGTGTGTTGTGCGTTTCCACTTTATAGGCAAGGTTGTATTTTCTGTTGAATCGTATAACACCGGCATTGTCTTTAAAAACGGAGAGACAGAAGTCTTTTCTGCCTTTCTTTTTCCGTATCATTTCCGTTGAGTCTATAATATATGTTTTGAAAATGCTGTCTATTGTCTCAACATTTCCGTCTTCTTCATATTCTATCCTGGCATTGAATATTTTATGTTTGCAATGTTCAGACCAGGTCTGGGCAAGAGCTTCCATCTCCACATCAGTAGGCGAGGCGGAAAGCCCCGTGCCTTTTCGCTCTTCAATAATCTCTTTTCTGAGAAAATATCTTTGAATAATAATAAGTTCATCACGGGAAAGAGCCCATGTTCTTTCCCTGTTTATCTTCATCATCTCTTCAATGCCTGTTGACAAATCGAAGGTCTCAACCGCCGGCTCATGCTCAACTCTGACCTTCGGGATATACAGGCCCATGCCGTTGTCTTTCTCATATCGGGCAGCGTTTTTATAGGCATATCTGTTTATGACCGTATTGGCAAGCATCCCCTCGGCAATTGTTACTATTTGTTTCTCCTCAAGATTTCCTTCTAAAAAATACATGTGCGAGGTAAAAACACCCTCGTTTTCTTTGAATTTATGTCCTGAAAGCGCCTCAATTACCTCTTTCGCAGTCCTGCCCACATTGTCGGTAACACCGGGTTTGAATCCTACCTCAATAACCCAGTCACCGGAAACAGGCACGGCCTTATCAACATATCCATCCTGGATAACGGGGTCCACAAAGACATCGGTTTTCAGAATTTTGACAATATCAACATCCAGATCAGCGTCAATCGTATAAACGTCCACAACACCTGCGTTGACAACATCTATTCCGAGGTCTGTCTTTATCCTTTTCTTCAGCTTATCGCCCGGAACATCTCTAACATCTTTTTTATATGCGACTTCTATTCTATGTGCCATATTTATGATAAAAACTCCTTTGCGTTTTTAATGCTTTCCCCAACATGCGACTCGCTGGCTATCTCCGCGGTGTAGATGATCTCTCCATTAGTATGTCTCAAAAAGGCTTTTAACTCACGGAAGGGGAAAGTCCCTCTTCCTATGGGAAGGTGTTCGTCAATGTTTCCATGATTGTCGTGGAGGTGCATTTCCCTTATGCGGTCTTTAAGCGGCGTCAACCAGCCATCAAGCGATACAGTGGAAAATAGATTGAAATGACCTGAATCAAAGCAAAAATAGAGATTTTTATCCTTGAAATAATGGAAGATGGCAAGAAAGGTTGAAGGAGTTTCTTCGAAGATGTTTTCAAGAGTTACCATGAGCCCATCATCCGCTTCTTTCAATATTTCCGTCCATGTTTCAAGGCTGCTGTCGAGCCATTGTTGCTCGTTATGGTCAAAACGCCATTTATCATAGCCGGGGTGGCAGACAATATTTGTTGCATGGAGCACATTTGCCATTTCAACTGATTTTTTAATCTTATCCTTCGATATTGCCTTAATTGTTTTATCAAAACCACCAGGGCACAAATCCTTGTAAGGCGCATGGACAGTGCATGAAATATTGTTGTCCTGCAGTATTTCGCTCATTTCACGGACGTTTTCCATGTCAAGATCGTCAATCACATCATTGCCTGCGTATATTTCAACACCCAATTTGAACTCAACAATCCTTTTAATGTTCGCGGCAACCATCTTATAGGGTACATTTATAAATATCGGCATTAATCTATCTCCTGAATGAATTCTAATTTATAGGTTGAAGAATAATAAATCAAGAAAAACCATTGAATTATTGATTTTTTCTTTTATAAAATTCTTTAAAGAACTTTTATTTGAACCCCAAAATGTTAACGGTAGAGATGCTCCCGCGTCATAGGCAGTTCATTGTTCAGCCCGTTAGTAAAAAGTATCTGATATAGCCTTATATAACCCCAACGGAAAGCAACAGAGCTGCCGCATAGAAACATTCGCCACATACGGACAAGTCTCTGGTCGAACATCTTTTCGATCTTCTTTGCGTTTACTTCAAACTGTTTTGTCCATTTGTCGAGGGTTATTGCATAATGGAGACGGAGGTTCTCAATGTCAACGGGGACTAAATCATTCTTCCCCATGGTTCGGATCACATGATCAAGTATCGGTATATAACCTCCGGGGAAAATATATTTCATTGTCCAGGGGTCTCCGGCAGTATTGTTTTCTTTACCTATTGTATGAAGAAGACCTATGCCGCCAGGTTTCAAAAGCGCTCTTGCCTTATTCATAAACGTCGGTATAAAACCTTTTCCGATATGCTCAAACATACCGATTGAAACAAACTTATCAAATTGACCTTTAATATTCCTATAATCTTTAAGTACAATGGAAATATTCTTTTCCAGCTCTTCTTTGACTATTTGTTCTTTTGCATATTCAGCCTGATGTATGGAAAGGGTACATCCCAGACCATTTATTCCATAATGGCGAGCGGCGTAGAGAAGCATGCCGCCCCACCCGCATCCGATATCGATAAGGCTTTCTCCTTCCTTTAATTGAAGCTTTCTGCAGATGTGCTCGTACTTTTGTTCCTGTGCCTTTTCGAGAGTGTCGTTTTGAGTCCTGAAATAGGCGCAGGAATATGTCATGCTTTCATCAAGGTATTGCTGATAAAAGTTGTTTCCCATGTCATAGTGATGGGCGATATTTCTGGATGATCCCTTGATGGTATTGAGAGACTTCAGGTGCTGGAGTAAGATAGCAGTCTTTGTTACAGGTGATAGCTTCATATCCTGAAAATGCGGATCCATGCCGAGACGGATAAGTTGATAAAAATCGCCGTCTACATCAATATTGCCTGCCACATATTCTTCCCCGAAACCAAGTGTTCCTTGACTTAACATCTTCCTGGCAGATTCTTTTTGTTTGAAAATGAGGGTAAAGGTGGGTATGCCGTTTCCGAATGTTTCTGTTTTTCCATCCCAGAACCTTACAGCAAAAGGAATGTGCGATGCATTGTTACTTAACGTCCAAAGAAGCTTCTGGAGGGTCTTCTTCATGACATCTCTCCCGGACAGTTTACGATAACTGTCCTCCTCGAAAAAACGATTCTATAAATACATAACGTAGCTTTAACAAGATTGTCAATTGTTCTTACCTGTTAGCTTTGAGATAAAAATATTTAAAACTTCTTGACAAAGAAAAGAGAATCTAATAATATTAATATATTATTAGAAATACTGGATGGAAGATGAAACATAATCAATTAATGCGGGCTTATTACTACTATTATTATTACAACATGGGGAGAAATCTGCCTGCATATTGATCGGATATTTGACGATAAAAAGCCGCAGGCAGTAAAGCCTGCGGCTTTTTTTGTGACTTTTTAAAAGTTTTGAAAAATTGGAGTAATGCAAAAGGTGCAATATGGAGATTTTTGTGACATTAAAAGATAAACACTGCAAAACCGAATCTTATTATTACTACTATTATTATAGGATAGGTCCGCCATAGGCCTGTAGTAATTTTTTAAAAAGGCCCTGTGCGGATTTATATTCGTACAGGGCCTTTTTTATTACTGCTCAAGGATTTGCGAAGAGAGGTGTTTTGAATAAATGAAGTAAGTATCGAAATGGATATAAAGGCAATAAAATTTAAAAAACAAAAGGAGAAAAAACATGTTAGACGCATTATTTAACCCGAATGCAGTAGCTGTAGTAGGTGCTTCCGGCAAGGAGCTTAACCTCGGCAACAGAATCATCAAAAATCTTCTGGATTTCGGTTTTAAAGGACAAATTTATCCGATAAACCCGAAATTGGATGAAATCTGGGGCGTTAAGGCATACAAATCCATTCTCGATGTCCCGACGGAAGTTGATGTTGTACATATGGCAATCGCTGCCCCGGCTGTGCCGCAAGCCATTGAAGACTGCGGCAGCAAAAATGTTAAATTTGTCATACTCAACAGCGGAGGCTTTACGGAAATCGGTCCTGTAGGGGCGGCCATAGAAGAGGACTGCATTGCAAGGGCGAGAAAAAACGGCATAAGAATCTTCGGACCCAACTGCCAGGGGATAATCAATACCGACCCTGAAGCAAGGGCGTACTGCAACTTTACATTCACAAAACCCGATGTAGGGGCTATCTCTATTGTGGCGCTCAGCGGCGGCGTTGCGGAACTTATTCACCAGACTTTTGCGGAAATGGGTGTGGGAACAAGAATGTACGCATCCAACGGTAATGCCTGCGATGTTTCAATCCCTGAAATTATCAGACATTACGGCAATGATGACGGGACAAAAGTAATTGTACTGTATTTTGAGGGACTCCGTGAGCCAAAGGCATTTCTGGAGGTTGCGCAAGAGGTTGCGGCAAAGAAGCCTATCCTTGCCATGAAAGCGGGAAGAACCGAAGAGGGCGCTAAGGCTGCTGCTTCCCATACCGGCGGTCTTGCGAAACGTGATATTGCAACAGACCTGATATTTGAAAAAACAGGAATTCTCAGTTTCCGTGATGAAACGGAACTTTGTGAAGCGGCATTTGTCTTCGCGACCCAGCCTGTGCCCAAAGGAGGACGCGTAGGTCTTCTTACAAATACAGGCGGACCGGCAGTAATTGCCACAGATGTACTTGCAGGCGGCGGTCTTACAATACCCGCGCTTTCCGACAAAACCACGGCATTCCTGAAAGAAAAACTCCTGCCTCAATCATCAATCCGCAACCCTATAGATGTTCTTGCTACCGCCAATGGAGGGCACTACAGAGCTGCATTGGATGCGCTTATGGATGACGATGGAATAGACAGCATTTACATAAATTTTGTCACACCTTTCTTTTGTGATAATGAGAGTATTGCAAGAGAGATCGTAGAAGTCAGCAAGCTGCGAAAAAAGCCTATGGTTTGTAATCTCATGACAGACAAACAACAGTGGAAAGAAACAGTCGGGATTCTGAAAGACGGCGGTGTTCCCTGCTACAGCTCCCCTGGAGGGGCTGCCAGAGCGCTTATCGCATTGACAAAGTACGGTCAGATTTCCAATCGTGAAAAAGAAGAAGTAAAGCGTTTTGATGATGTGAACCGCTCCAAAGCAGAAGAAATTCTTACAAAGGCAAAAAATTCCGGTTGCAAAGCTTTACCCGCATCGGATGTGTACGATATTCTTGGCGCATACGGCATATCTGTCGCGGACTGGAGAATGGCAGTCAATGCTGAAGAAGCTGAAAAAGCAGCCAATGAAATTGGATTTCCGGTAGTAGTCAAGGCCGATTCGGAGTCCATCATAAGGAAAAGCGATGAAGGTGGCGTGGCTGTTGATTTAAAAGACGCAACGGCTGTTTCATCGGCGGTAAAAGAGATGGCAAAAAAATTCAAAGCCCCTGATCTGAAATTCTTTATTCAAAAATATATCCCCGGGGGTAAGGAATTCATTATAGGCGCAAAGGCTGAGGATGGCCTCGGACATCTGATTATGTTCGGTATCGGCGGCATCTATGTTGAGATATTTAAGGATGTGGCATTTAAGCTCTCTCCTGTTACAGATTTGGGAGCTAAAGAAATGCTTTCCTCTTTGAACGCCGCGCCATTACTTAAAGGTGTAAGAGGAGAAAAAGGAGTGGATGAGGAAAAAATCATAGAAATTATTCAGCGTATCTCTCAAATGGTCAGTGAATTGCCCGCAATTAAGGAGATAGATCTTAATCCTGTTATGGCCTTTGAAGATCGTGTTTTTGCTGTAGACGCGAGGATGTTGCTATAGGAATGTTTGACAAAAGAATGGGGGGTCAGAAACATTGACCTCCCATTCTTTTTTTTATGGACTGACCCAACACCGGATTCAGACGGTGATCATTTAACCCGAAATAGACACTATTTGTTAGTTGACTTTATAAATACTCGTGCTAATATATACATATGATTGCAAATAACGTTTATATAAAGCGTAAAATCATGACGGCATTGACGGGGCATCTTGAAAACCCTGAAATTACAATGTTAGTAGGACCTCGCCAGTCCGGCAAGACAACTATTCTAAAGCGCCTCGAATCAGAACTTCGCGCCGGAGGACAAAAAACTCTTTGGCTCAATCTGGATTTTGAAGATGATTTCCGTCATGTCTCATCACAAGGCTCGCTTCTGCAAAAGATTAATCTGGAATTGGGTAAAAACAACGGAATAGTTTTCATTGACGAAATTCAGCGAAAGGAAGATGCCGGCCTCTTTCTTAAGGGGCTCTACGATCAGAACCTCCCCTGGAAGTTTGTGGCTTCCGGTTCAGGGAGCATTGAATTGAAGGAGAAGATCAGCGAATCTTTGGCCGGGAGAAAACGGATGTTTGAACTTTCAACTGTCAACTTCGGCGAATTCGCTGATTTCAGAACCGGATATCTTTATACGGATAAGCTCAGGGAGTTTTTTCGCGCTGAGCCGGGGAAAACGGATCAGCTCTTCCAGGAATACCTTATGTACGGCGGTTATCCACGAGTTATCCTGGCGGACACCCATCAGGAAAAACTGGCCACCATCAATGAGATTTACCGAAGCTATCTGGAAAAGGACATTGTCTATTTGCTGCGTGTAGAAAAGAGCGACAGCTTCAGCAATCTGGTCAAGGTACTGGCAAGCCAGTCAGGAAAGATGATTAACTATTCGGAATTGTCGGCTACCCTGGGACTTTCCATGGCCACAGTCAAGATATATCTCTGGTATCTGGAAAAAACTTTCATTGCCCGGAAGGTAACTCCCTGGTTCACCAACATCAGAAAAGAGATAACTAAAGCGCCTGTTTATTATTTTCATGATATTGGTTTGCGTAATTTTGCATCGGGCAGCTTCGGCGCCGTTACGGACAGTGAAGCTGGTTTTGTCTTCCAGACTGTGGTTCATGCCATGCTGAAAGAGCATTTTTCCCTTGCTGATACAACAATCCACTACTGGCGCACCAAGGACAAGGCTGAGGTCGACTTTATCATAAGGAGAGGTGACGTGGTGACGCCACTTGAGATCAAGTATCGCGATATGAAAAAGCTGGAGATTAGACGTTCCTTCCGTGGGTTTCTTGAAGGCTATCACCCTGAGCGCGGATATATTATCAACAAGAGTTTTAATGATGAAGCTTTGGTGGGGGAAACCAGGGTGCAGTGTCTACCCTACTGGGAGTTGATGTTTGATGATTTCTTTCCTGTAGGAGATGTGGGGGCTTGAAAACATCAACTCCGTTCTTGCTGATCTGCCTGCCCTATGTTGAAGGATGACCTGCTTGCTGCTTAATTTTAAGGAAAATATCTGTCTATGACTGAAACTGTGAAGCCTTTTTATAACGAATTATCTCCGAAAGAAGTATTGCGCGCCTGTTTCGGGTATGATGCGTTCCGTGAACATCAGGAAGAGGCAATTCAATGTCTTGTATCCGGTGAAGATGCTTTTGCTCTTATGCCCACCGGGAGCGGCAAATCAATCTGCTACCAAATCCCCGCAATGATACGTCCCGGAATATGTATTGTAATTTCTCCTCTGATCGCGTTAATGCAGGATCAGGTAGACAGCATCCAACTGCTTGGAGTAAGGGCTGGGTTTCTCAATTCCACACAGAATTATCAGGAAGCATCGGTGATTGAGAGGAAAATGCTTTCCGGCGAACTCGATATCCTGTATGTTGCCCCGGAGAGGCTTGTTACTGAAAGCTTTATGCGACTACTCAGTCAGGCGAAAATTGCGCTTTTTGCCATAGACGAGGCACATTGTGTTTCTCAGTGGGGACATGATTTCAGACCGGAATACCTTAAACTCAGTATCCTTCCCGAGGAGTTTCCCCGTGTTCCGCGTATAGCTCTCACTGCTACGGCAGACGATATTACAAGAAAAGAGATTATTGAAAAACTGCATCTTGAAAAGGCCCGGCATTTCATATCGAGCTTTGACCGTCCCAATATCAATTACAGGGTAGAGGTAAAACAAAAAGAAAAGCTCCAGCTTCTTCAATTCATTAATACCGAGCATCCAGGTGACTCCGGCATTGTCTATTGCATGACGAGAAAAAAAGTTGAAGAGATTGCGAAGTTTTTATCCGACAAGGGCCTGATTGCTCTTCCATACCACGCGGGTCTTGACCGGGAGACCCGGTTAAGAAACCAGAGGCGGTTTTTTCGGGATGACGGGGTGATAATGGTCGCGACCATAGCCTTCGGTATGGGCATTGATAAACCGGATATCCGCTTTGTGGCTCATCTCAATCTGCCTAAAACTCTGGAGGGTTATTACCAGGAAACGGGTCGTGCCGGAAGGGACGGTGAAGCTGCCGATGCGTGGATGATCTACAGCCTGGCAGATGTAATTGTTCTCAGGCAGATGCTCGAAACCTCCGAGGGAGATGAGCAATTCAAAAGGATTCAGCGGACCAAAATGGAGGCTATGCTGGGTTACTGTGAGACCACAAAATGCCGCAGGCAGGTATTATTGAATTATTTCGGCGAAGAGCGTTCCGAACCGTGCGGGAACTGTGATGTATGCGAAGGAAGGGTTGAAACGTGGGATGGAACGCTGGTTGCCCAGAAAGCGTTGTCCTGCGTCTACAGGACAGGACAGATGTTCGGGACTGTTTATCTTATCGACGTGCTGCTTGGAAAAGATAACGAGAGGATCAGGCATTTCGGCCATGATACAGTTTCCACATTCGGCATAGGCAAGGAGCTTACAGAAACCGAATGGAAATCCGTGTTCCGTCAACTTGTTGCTGCCGGAATGCTGAAGGTCGACATGGGAGGAAAGGGCGGTTTCAAATTATCTCCCACATGCAGGCCGATACTCAGAGGCGAAAAAACGTTCGAATTACGGAGAGACCCGGTTCCTGTAAAGAAAAAGTCAAAATTAATTATCGAAAGAGGCAGGATAGTCATTAAAAAAGAAAAATATTCCATCCTCCCCGAAATATATCAGGATGAACTCTGGGAGAAACTTCGCTTGCTGCGTTTGGAAATTGCCAGATCACAATCCGTTCCGCCCTATGTAATATTCCACGATAAAACCATGAAAGAACTTATGGCAGTACTCCCTGATTCGTTGGAAGAAATGAGAACCGTATCCGGAATAGGCCAGCGCAAGGTAGAAATGTACGGGGAACAGTTTTTGAAAGTCATTCGGGATTACAAGGGATATTGCGAACGCTCTTAGAGCGATATCCCTTGTAATGATTTAAAGATTTTTACGGGATTCACCCGAGTTTCTTCACAATATCCTCACAGGCATCAACGAAGACATCAATATCTTGCCGTGTAAGCCAGGGGCCGGTGCTTGCACGAAAAGGAATGTCGCTCGGTTCCGGTGCGTTGGTTACAGGGTGCCGGTTAGGGATGCAATGGCTGAAGAATGCAGCCGCTTCAGAAGAAGGAGCCCTTGTAAGACCGCGGCTGTCGAGTCCCCCCATGCCTATATGAAAGAGATGCTCTTTGAATATGCGTTCCTGAAAGGCCTCTGCCAGCTTGGAATCACGACGTTGGGAGCGACCGGCAAAGGGTGTGAAAGCCACGATGCCCGATTTCAGTTCAGGGTCTTTCAGGGGTTGAAGCATGCAATTATCGCCGAACCGCGCAATGAGACGCTGGCGCAGGTAATCGGCAAGGGTAAGAATATAATTTTGAATACGCTCTCTGCCGATTACTCCCCAAAGCACGCAGACCTCCCCAAGTGCCCGCCAGTCCGCTGATTCCGGAAAACCATATATGCTGAGGGCATTCCCTATGTCGAAATCTGCAGGACGGGAGCCATCAAGTGGGGCATCCAGCTCCCCGCTCCGTATGATGTGGAACCGGGGCAAGGGAGCAGGGTTAGCAGAGTGTTGACCGTTACGGACATATAATATGCCGGTGCCGCCTGGGCCGCACTGCCACTTGTGACCCGAAATACCCCAGAAGTCTATGCCTGTTTCGTTAAGCTTCGGGTCAAACATCCCGCCGTAGTGAGCGCCGTCAACTACGGTTATCAAGCCAAACTGTCGCGCCAGTTTCGCCATCCTGCGGGGAGGTATCATCTGGCCGTTGGATTGGGTGATAGCGGAAAAGAAGATGACCTTCGTTTTGCCTGGCCTTATCTGACGGCGCGCTGATTCAACAACCTCTTCGGCGGTAGCAGTTGGGTGCATCGGTACGCCGAACTGGCGAATAGTGACCCCAAACCTTGTTGCAACTCGAAGCATGGTAGCGACGCAATTGGGATATTCCATGGTTGATGTCAGTAACTCATCGCCTGGCTTCCAGTCTATGCCGCTTAATATCATAGATATTGCGTCAGTGGTGTTTCGGGCTATAGCAATCTCATCGGTGTTCGCTCCGTAGCAACGGGCGATCTTCTTCCTTGTTTCCTCTGAAGGTTCGAGGTAGACCGGAAAGGGGTCACGGGCGATCTGATCGAGACCCTCTTTATAGCGCTTCATAATGGGTATCGGCATGGAGCCTTTTTGAGCCGCTGCCAAATAGCGGTTACGGGGATCGATAGTAAAGGCCCTGGCGAATTCGGCGAAAAAGGCCTGCTCAGTGCTGAAGGGACCAATAGAAGGAGGGACAGGCAAAGCCGATGTTGCATCTTTGGACAGGGCAGAAGAAATTGTGGGCATCATGAGCATGGTCGCTGCCACGCCGGCACTGAGCGTGCCGAGGAAATTTCTCCGGGTTATGTCCGCATTACTATATTTCTCCGCCAGTATCTTTTTTTCTTTTCCGTCGTAATCCATCAGTTACCCCCTTAAGTGTTTGTGAGCCAATCATACCATGAATTATGAACAAGGTGAATATGTGAAATATACCGGGACATTACAGAATTCCAGACAAACATAACCGGGATTGCTTGAAAATCCGTTGATTACATTTCCCTTGTATGTTACAAATAAATAAAAGGTTTTTTAATTTATGAACAGTCTTTTAAGAAACATACCTAAAGTCGACGAAATTTTGAAGCATGATGCATGGAAAAGACTTGCAAAGATATATCCGGAAAGCGTTGCAAAGGATGCGTTGCGTTCCTGCCTTGATGATCTCAGGGTTTCGATAAAAGAAGGAAAAATTAATGAAATCCCCTCGACGGATGAAATATTAGAGGTTGTAGAGAAACAGGTAAAATTGTCAATAAGCCCAAGGCTGAAAAAGGTTATAAACGGCACAGGTGTTGTTATTCATACCAATCTCGGCAGGTCCTTACTTCCGAAATCAGCAATACAAGCAGTCATAAATGCAGCATCTTCTTTTACCAACCTTGAATATGACCTCCAAACCGGTTCGCGGGGAGACCGATATGAACATTGCACGTTTATCCTGCAAAAACTGACAGGCGCTGAAAGTGCCCTTGTTGTCAACAATAATGCCGGCGCGGTTTTTCTTGTCCTTAATACATTCGCGGAAGGAAAAGACGTTGTTATTTCAAGAGGGGAACTTATTGAGATCGGTGGTTCATTCAGGATACCTGATGTAATGAAGAAAAGCAGCGCCCTGTTAAAGGAAGTTGGCACAACAAACAGAACATTCATTGAAGATTATGAACTCGCGATAAGCGAGTCTTCAGGACTTCTCATGAAAGCTCATACAAGCAATTACAGGATTAGAGGATTTGCCCATGAAGCGACGGGAGAGGAAATCCTGTTGTTGAGCAAAAAATATAACCTGCCCGCATATTATGACGCAGGGAGCGGTTTGCTGTTTCCGATAAAAAAGCTGGGAACACATGATGAACCTTGCATTATGGATGAGTTAAAAAAAGGCTGGGATATAATTTCTTTCAGCGGGGATAAGCTACTTGGCGCTCCTCAGGCCGGAATCATACTGGGGGAGAAGTCGTACATAAAGGCCCTGAAAAAAAACCCGGTAACAAGAATGCTACGGCCTGATAAATTGACCCTTGCCGCCCTTGAAAGTACGCTCTTACTCTACCTTGATGATAATATGGCTCAAAATGAAATACCGACACTGAGAATGTTAAATGAAGAAAAAGATGTATTAAAAATAAGAGCTCAGGGGCTTGCAAAAAAAATAAAAAAGCTGTCCGAAAAGCTTACCGTCACAGCAATGGAAATGTCGTCTGAGGTTGGCGGCGGAAGCTTTCCTGATGTGTTTATACTATCTTTTGGTATTGCAATAAAACCGTTTGATGTGAGTGTCGCCGAATTTGAAGAAAGACTCAGAAACCTTGATGTTCCAATTATCGGCAGAATTGAGAAGGATATGCTGCTCTTTGATTTGAGAACCATATTTAAAGAAGATGAACCGCTTTTTATCAAAGGCATTGATTGTGCCCTGCAAAACTGAACCTCGATTTTTATTCCATACCAAGCTGCCTTCAATAGCATACCTTCGTTGTCTCCTCGTCGCACTCCTCGACATACTGTTATGTATGCCTGCGTCGGCTCCTTGTCGACGCCTCGGTCTGCTATTGAATCCAGCTTGGTATCAGAGTCCATAAGTGACGGAAAACCGGTTCCATTTTGTTTGCAGTGAAGAAGGCAAAAGGATTGATGTTTTCCTTTCCGAGAATCTCCTGATAACAAGAACAAAAGTAAAAGATATGATAGACGGCGGATATGTCATTGTTGCCGGAAAAATACCAAAGCCGTCGATGAAGACCAGAAACCTTATGGAAATTGATGGTGAAATTCCCGCGGAAGAACCTTTATCGCTTACCCCGCAGGAAATCCCTCTTGATATCTTATATGAAGACGAATACTTTCTTGCCGTAAATAAGCCTAAGGATATGGTTGTTCATCCATCTTTCGGGCACAGAGAGGGTACTCTGGTCAACGCGGTGCTGGCATACCTCGGAAAGGAGGGAGAGGGCAGGGAAGATGTAAATGTCAAATGTCAAATGTCAAATGTCAAATTTGAAGATCAACAAAACTTTAATCAAAGCGCTCTAAATTCTGAATCCCACAATCCACAACAGGCAATTCTCCGTCCTGGCATTGTCCACAGATTAGACAAGGGCACGACCGGTGTAATAATTGTTGCAAAGGACTCAAAGACCCAGGAGATGCTCTCCGCTCTTTTCAAAAAAAGAGATATACAAAAAACATACAGGGCAATTGTTGAAGGTGTATTGAATAAAAAAACCGGCATAATTGAGGGAAATATCGGCAGACACCCTATTGACAGAAAGAAAATGGCGGTACTCAATGATGGCGGGAGGGATGCGTCAACCTCATTTAAATTAATACAACAGTTAAATGAATTCAGTTACATAGAGGCATATCCCAAAACCGGCAGAACTCACCAGATACGGGTGCATCTTGCCCATATAGGCCATCCTGTCGTCGGCGATGAAATGTACGGAAAGAAGGCAAAGCATATAACGGACAGACCTCTTCTCCATGCATACAGAATTCGGTTTGCACATCCCGTTGAAAATACGCCGATTTTTATTGAAGCGCCAATACCGGGTGATATGATAGATTTTATTGAGAAATATAATTTGTAGCTGTATTCATCTCAATGAATATCTTCATGTTTATTATCCCCATTTGTTTGCTGGTATTAGTCGATAGCTTCTTTCCCTCTGCTCTCTTGAGCAGTTTGTCTTTGTTCTCTTGGACGGGCGATGGCATGTCGGGTATGTCCATCTTTGGCGGTCTGCTGCGCCTTGCGATCTTCCGACGTACGTTCAGTACGTCTTCAGCCTACAAAGCTCACAGCCCATCCACATCTGTAAAAATTTTAAAATGCCGTAGCCCACTCAAGCCGGATTCCCATCTGCCATTATTTGCTGATGTGAATCCGGCGGGATCTTTTCCCACACTTCTTTTCCCTCCCCCTATTTTACTTTGTAGAGGCTTGTCTATACTCAATCTTCATGCTAATTTATCATGTAACTTTTGACAATACCTGTTTATTTTATGAGAGTTAGTGTGAACATACCTTTTTTTTCTTCATAATTATGTTTTGGGTGATATAATGAGTTGTATGAATCAAGTATCAGGAAATGAACAGAGACCAGGGCTTTATAAAAAACCGATGAAGATCGTATTTCTCGTGTCTGTTTTTATTATTTTTTCAGTTTTTGCTGCCTACGGGAAAGAATCCGGTTGCGTAAGTTGTCATACAGACGAAAAGATTCTGAAACCGCTTGTGGTTGTGCCTAAAATAAGCGAGGAAGCAGGCAGCGGGTGAGCAGGTGCGCCTCCGCCAGTTAGGCCGGAGACTTACTTTAAAAGATATCTGGTAGATAAAACACTTCTGGATCAGGACCCCCATTTTAGCGACGGTTGCAAACCCTGTCATATGGGTAATGAAAAAGAGTATGAAAAGGAATCCGCGCACAAGAATATAAATAAAAGACCATCTGACGACCTGAAAGTGTGCGGCAAATGCCATGCTGATATTGCCGGCAAATACTCAAAATCTTTGCATTATACAGTGCAGGGATTTCAACAAAGTATTTCCAGAAGATTTTCAAAGAACGAGGATATGATATTTAAAAAGAATATTTTTGGTTCATCGTGCAAGAGCTGCCATGCGAGCTGCGGCGATTGCCATGTTCGCTCTCCCTCAGTGGAAGGTATAAGCGCGGGCCTTATTGAAGGACATAAATTCGTAAAAAAGGATGAAGGAAAGACCTGTGCTTTTTGTCATGGCGGGAGGGTTTATCCCGAATTTACAGGTGAATACGGCGCAGGTGTTGATGTTCATTATCAGAAAGGCATGACATGCATGGATTGTCACAAGAAAGCGGGGATGCATGGCGACGGGAATATGTATCTGACGAAAAATGAGACAAAAACAAGGCCGAAGTGCAAGGATTGTCATAAGACAGGAGGTGAGACAAAGGCAACGGTAAAACTGGCGCATTCGAAGCATGATGGAAAAGTGAGTTGTTACGGTTGTCATTCTCAGGGAGAATACAGAAACTGCTATGACTGCCATATTGGAAAAGGCTCAACTTCAAAACCCGGTTTTATACTGGGAAAGAATCCTAAAGACGAGAAAACCCTGACAACATTGAGAATAATACCAGTAGTAAGGGATACCTTCTCAAAAGCCGGTATAAAGATGGAACTCTTTGACTCTGTTACTGATTATAAAGCAACGCCTGTTCATAATATCAGGAAAAGAACAGACAGAACGCGCTCCTGTGATGTGTGCCATGTTGAAAAGAAGAATTTTCTTACCAGGGAACTGCTTATAAAGAACGGCTCAAAGACAAATGAAAATTTGATATTTGATATGAAGCCCCTGAAAATTAAGTGACAATGGAGGTACAAATGAAAAACTCAGCAAAGAAATATATTATTTTTATTATTTTGTTATTTTTTGCTCCGCTTGCAGTAATCGCAGCCAATGTGGAACCGGTTGTTTCTACGGACTGGCTTGAGAAAAACCTTTCAAACCCCAAGGTAGTAATTGTTGACATCAGAAAGGCTGAAGACTTTAAGGGAAACCATATTCAGAATTCAATAAGCATATTAGCCAAATCCTGGATTATAAAGAAAAAGGACATGCTGAATGAGATGATATCCGATGATGACCTTAAGGACCTTATCGGGGATGCCGGAATAAAACAGGACTCGATTGTAGTTATAGTGGGAACTGTTGGAGCCCCCCTTGATGTGGTGAGCACTGCAAGAGTTGCCTGGACGCTTATTTATGCCGGGGTCAAAGATGTGGCGATACTGAATGGAGGATTTGAGAAATGGGAAAAGGAAGGCAAACCCCTTAGCAAAGCAATTGTAAAACCAAAGGCAAAACCCTTCACGCCAAAATATGATAAGAGCATTCTTGTAAACAAGGATTATGTCCTGAAAAACATTGACAAAGCTGTTATCGTGGACGTTCGTACTCCGGAATTTTACAGCGGCGAGAAAAAGCAGACCTTTGTTGAAAGGGCAGGACATGTAAAAAACGCGAAGAACCTGTCCTGGTTAGCTTTGATGAATGAAGACAAGACTTATAAAGGCAAGGATGAAATTGAAAAGATCATGGTCCCGATAATCGGAACTGACAAGACAAAGACAATCATTTTTTACTGCGACACAGGCATGTTTGCCACACCAGCCTGGTTCATGGCATACAATCTCCTGGGATACACAAATGCAAAGGTGTATGACGGATCAGCCCAGGAATGGGCGGCAGATCCGAACGCACCTATGGAAAAATAGCGCCTTTAATGCACCTCTTTTGGAAGAGGTGCATTTTTTTAAATAATAAGGTTAATTATGCCCTTCAAGTACCCCAAATTGTGCATTATAAGTATTCTATTGTTATTTTCGCTTATTGCCTTACCTGCAAAGGCCGGCAGCCCGAGATATATAAACCCTGAAGAAACCATGCGTCTCATTAAAGAAAACAAAGCCCTTACTGTTGATACCATGAGCCATATTGAGTGCATGGATCACAGGATACCGGGCTCTATCTGCATAGCCCTTGAGGAATTTGATAAGGACGCTCCATCGCTTATGAAAGATAAAAAAAGAACGACAGTTTTTTACTGTGAGTCAAAAAATTGCAGAAGAGCCGGTGAAGTTTATCAAAAGGCCTTGGCAATGGGTTATGAAGATATCTATATCCTGAAAGGCGGCCTGCCTGAATGGAAGAGCGCGGGCTACGAGGTTGAAACAATTAAACGGGTCAGAAGGACGCCTGTTGTGTCCATAAAAATCAATCAGTTAGAGAAAATGAAGGCAGAAAAAAAGAACCTTCTCATACTTGATGTCCGCACGGAAGATATGTTTAAAAAGGGGCATATTGAGGGCGCCATGAACATGCCCATGTATATGTTGCATAAGAAGTTCCATTCTATACCGGGGAGCAGGCCGATCATTGTTGTTGATGAGAACGGGAAAAGGTCATTTATTGTATGTTCATTTTTGATTAATAACGGTTTCAAGGACGTGCAAAGACTCTTTGGCGGCATGGCTTTCAAAGAAAAACAGGACAGAATAAGATGATAATTCCAATTTGCGTTCATCATGTCACCATCGTTGGCAGCGTCCTCAGCATCCTCGACGTACTGATTGTACGCCTCCGGTGCCTCGTCCTTGCCGCCTCGGTGCCATTTCGAATGCAAATTGGAATAAGAAAGGGCATTTTATGCATTGCCCCTTTCCTTTTTTTAATATTTTGTTCTTTCTATGCCCATGCGTCCAATCTGACAATGGACTGCACTGAATGCCACAACAAAGAGCAGTTTACTGCCGGATTTTCAAAATCAGTCCATAGCGATAATGGATGCACAAGCTGCCACAGACCCTTTCAGAGCATTGACAGACATATTTCCAATCAGGAAAAACCTTTTCTTATTTCCTGCGGAAAGTGTCACAGTGAGATTGCCAATGAATACAAGAAAAATTTTCATTATATTTACGAAGACTTCAAATGCCAGGATTGTCACTATGAAATTCACTCCCTGAAGAAGCAGCAGAAAGGCTCAAAAATACCCATCATAAAAGGCTGTACGAAGTGCCATGCAAACGAGGAGTACGTTTCATCAGGTCACTCAGCGGCAGTGTTGAAGGGCAATAATGATTCGGCTGTGTGCAGTGATTGTCATGGACTGCATGATACAAGGGTTTATCATACATCTCTTGAAGCCAACACAGCAGAGGCGCGTGAGTTTTACAGCAGGAAATGCATTTCCTGCCATTCGGACAGTGTCATGATGAAAAGAAATAAACTGTCGCATAAGACAGTTGAATATTATGAGGAAACATACCATGGAAAGGTTCAGGACCTGGGTTACGCCACGCGCGTTGCAGGATGCGCTGATTGCCATACTACTCATAATATACTGTCTCGTGACAACCCTGATTCAACTATTAATCCTAAAAACCTTGTTAAAAACTGCGGAAAATGTCATAGCAATTTTCATCCGAGGTTTGCTGAATACAAAGCTCACCCTGATTACAAGAATAAGAACAGATATCCCGCGCTATACTGGAGTTTTGTTTTTATGGTTTTTTTACTGCTCATTACCTTCAGTTTTTTCTGGATGCACACCCTTCTGTGGTGGAGGAAAGTATACTGGGAGAAATACAGGCTTGAAAAGCTCGGCATAATTCTTGAGTCGCCTCTGCCCCATGAACAGGCTATTCAGGAGATAAAGAGATTTTCAGGAAAAGAGAGAATTATGCATGTCCTTCTGATAATTTCCTTTTTCGGTCTGGTTATTACCGGTTTTCCGCTGAAGTATCACAGTACAGCCTGGGCAAAGGCGCTGATAAGCGTAATGGGGGGAGCGCATAACGCGGGCTTGTATCACAGGGTTGCAGCAATTATCCTTATAGGATTATTTTTATATACGTTCTGGTTAGGCGTAAGTTTTATATTTTCAAAAGGAAAGGGCAGGGCAGGGATAAGAGGCTGGATAGACAGACTTTTCGGACCCGATTCTCTTATGCCGAACAAAAATGACTGGCCTCAATTCAAAGGCATGGTGAAATGGTTCTTTGGAAAGGGTGATATGCCGCAATTCGGCAGATGGACATATTGGGAAAAGTTCGATTTTCTCGCTGTGTTCTGGGGGATGTTTATCATAGGAGGTTCCGGCATCACCTTGTGGGCGCCGGAGGCGGCATCTTATATCTATCCTGGTTGGGTATTTAATATAGCGAGCATTGTCCATTCAGAAGAGGCTCTTCTTGCAGTTCTGTTTATTTTTACAGTACATTTTTTCAATACGCACCTTATCCCTACAAAATTTCCTATGGACCCCATCATCTTTACAGGCAGACAGAAACTTGAGGAATTAAAGAGATTCAGAAGTCTAGAATATGATAGGTTATTGCGCGAAAATAGACTTGATGAACTGAAGATCAAACACCCCGGCATTGCAATGAAGATTTTTGCTTCCATGTTCGGACTTGCAAGTCTATGGTTGGGCATTATCTTTACCCTTATTCTCCTGTGGACTTTCTTTTTCGCGTAACCAGGCCCTCCGTGATTCACTCTATATCGTAATGAATTGTTTGATTTATTTCTTTTCAATTGGTAATATCCTGTATATAAAAAAATAAAATAATTCCAATTCTAAATCAAGGATGCAATGATTTACCCCGCTGCAGCTTGCGGGGCAATCAAGGCGACAAGGAAGAGGCGACGTAGGCGT
>Ga0074195_1001362_pt1 | contig 35000 bp, 41 predicted proteins | sample EPASupsiteHSE623_FD_64525 | JGI IMG/M metagenome (GOLD analysis project Ga0074195, IMG submission 64525) | Bioremediated contaminated groundwater from EPA Superfund site, New Mexico - Sample HSE6-23 | ecosystem: Environmental > Aquatic > Deep subsurface > Groundwater > Contaminated ... | reverse complement strand
GGAGGCGGGCAGAGCCTCTTCTTTTCTTGGTGTTTTTTTCATTGTCTTGTTGGGTATGCGGCTTAAGAGTTTACCCAACCAGAATAGCATTTACACAAAATATTTTACAGTCTCTACAAATTAAATTTTTTAGCTACTTTTTTATAGAGAAAAATGATAATAATTGTTGCCGGAGCGGAAATAAAAAAGACCAGCCCTGCCGGAGGTGTGGTTGAATATTCTGTTCCTTTTATTGTTCGCTCTTCTATTAGAATGAAAGAAAAGAAAATTACCATTAAGATGTAGACAGAGATAGATACCAGCAGTCCACCAGCAAGACAGAATGCTTTCCGCCACGCTGATCCAGCGGGCATAGTTTCAGATACCTGGATTTTGTTTTTTGCCGTTTTCATAATAATTTTTAGCTTATTGGCTATTGTTGTAAATAATGGGGAAATTCCTTAATTATTTTACTGTACCACCTTGGCATCCAAACCTTTATTTTACTAAGCGGAAGATCCGATTTTGATGTATTAACTTGATTGGTACAGAAAACGACGTTATCTATCAAATAACCCCTTCCACAGTCAATCCTATCCACGGACAAAGCATTTCTGTGCTTCCCATCCCCTGCTATACAAACCAATTTTTCCCCTGTATAAAAGCACCGCCCCTCTTGTTTTTCAAATAATTTTATAAAAAATTCTTTAGTCAAATCAAACGGAACGTTTAATTTTTTTGCTCTTAGTCTTGTTCGATTGACTTTATTTGATAAAAATTTTTCCACTGATGAATTCAAGTTAGCATTTAATTGTTTTCTCCGACACTCTAAGCAATAAGTAAATTGATACTCGTATTTTTTACCTTTTCTGTTGTATAAAAATTCGCTGTCTTCTTTTATCTTTTTGCATTTACTGCATCTAATTCTGTGTTCATCGACTCGATCAAGAGGTACTCGACAACACCCGTTAGATTTTAAACTGCTCTTATTGAGCCAGTAACCGACCGTATTATGATGACAACCTAATTCTTTGGCTATAGCTCTATTGGTCAAGCCTCTCTTATTTAGCCATACTATTTCTTTTTCTATGCCTAGTGACTTCATAACAGTTATATATGCAGGAAATTGCCAAACAAAAAAGGACAACCTGCTGGTTGTCACACCCAACTAGACAGATTGTGTCCAATTGTTTTTAGCAAGGTTGCCCTATTTTCAGACGCAATCTTGCCATATCCATCTATGGGACAGGGTCTATTATGTTGGATGTGACATATATAGATTAGCATGAAATAGCAAAAAAACAAGGTTTTTTAGTTGTTCCAATGCTATTTTTGAATTAAACTAAAGATAATCTTATGTCATCTTTAGGAATAGCTATAAACCCCAAAATCGACATCTACTATAAATTCTCTAAGCCCTTCATAGATAATGTTGAAGGATCAGATTATATGGTTATTTTTTACCCGCCCGCTGTAGGTGGCGTTTATCCTTGTGAGCAAATTTTCATCCAACTAAAGGATAATCCCCGACAAATTCCTCTCGATGATTTAGCTTTTCAATGGATCAAAGGAGATTTAAGATTTTCTAAATTTTCCATTGAGAGCTTTGAAAGTCAAGATTTTTTAGATCAGCTATGTATAACATACTTAATTGCCAGACTCCGAAAAGAATATAATCAATCCACCAAAACCAATAAACCAAGTGGATCCTTAGCTCAAAAGTTGGAAAAGAGAAAAGTTGAAAACGATTTCATTTCAAGAAGATTCTTGGAGATATTGTGCCAAAAAGTCGAACATTTTTCTGAATTTTTTTCAAATAAATATAATCTCGACTATTCTGATGTATATGCTACAGCATTTACGTTTGTAAGCGTTTCTATTACAGGAGAAAGAAAAAAGATTATAGAAGATCTACTTTTAGAATACAAAAAAAATCCCAAAGACAAACAAAAAATAAGAGCTCACGATAGAACATTGAGAGTTACTCCTTGGAAAACATTTTCAAAAAATAGACTCTTCGATTCTAACGATGGAAGCACTAAAAGAACCGATATAAAAACCATCAGCCAAGCGTGTTATATAAAATTCATTGAGACATTCATAAAGACATTAAAAGATAACCACTACTATGGTACGCTTATTCAACCACTGGCAAAAGTCGTCTCAGATGATGAGCTTTTGAGTGAGTTAATTACTACCACTATAAACTTCAATTCCGAAAGAATTTTTAGACCAAATTCAAATTTCTCTTTGTTGAGTTTTATCTTTGGATGTAGCAAGAGACCATCAAAAATTTCTTGTTTTTTAAGGGATACTTTACTAAGAAAAAATAAAAACGATATACCATTCGAATCATTTGAGACAGAATATTCTGAGTATGACGGAGAGTATGAATTAAGCCCATTAGAAAAACTGGGAGAGAAAATTTCTGAACAAGGTTCTTTTTCTGAAAATATAAGATACTGGAAAAAGCATTCCCAATGGCAAGATGTTGAGACAAGCAAAAAACAGAAAATATTAGATAAATTATCTTTTCTCACACCTAAAAAGCTTTCAGCTGTTGAAAAATATATACGTGGATTTGAAAAGTTGACTTCAAAAGAACGACAGAACCTCTTTAAGGCTAGAAAAGAAATCCAGGAAAGAAAACTTGATATGACGATATGAAATAAATAAATTTATACCCGCGAAACGCCAGAAATGGTGTTTTTTTGTTTCTCAAAAAGTAACAAATAGAATCCCTAGTCCTTTATAGAGGGACTAATTACTAATATCTGCCTATTTCGAATTATGAGGCCAATAAAGCGAAATATGGCATAAATAAACATTATTGAGCCAACTAAACAATAATCAACACTCTATTGACGATGGCTACTTCCACGAGCAAGCGAAACTATGGCGTAAATCCATAAAAAAGCCTTCCGCCAAAGAACTGCTCTCCACATTCCCCGAAGCCAAAACGATAATCCCTTTGAAAATCAAGGAATGGAAGTCAACTATTGATAAAAGAGAAGCTGAAATCGGCCACCTGTTTAACGAGATTTACAAGCAAGAGCTGGACGAGTTTTCAGAATGGTTTTGGGAAGAAGTATTAAAGACCTTCTTATTCCCTGATCTGGAAATATTAGATAGGCAACTCTTAAGACTCAATCGGTTTCAAACAATCATTAAACCAAATAACAAATCTAATTCTATTTCTCAAGACCAAATAGAAGTAGCTAGAAATTATCCAATCTATGACTTAGCCAAAGACAAATTAGAGCTTAAACCATCGGGGCAAAATTATATAGCTCTATGCCCCTTTCATAACGAGAGAACGCCAAGTTTTTATCTGTACACCGAAACAAATAGTTATCATTGTTACGGATGCCAGGAGCATGGCGATGTAATCAAATTAACTATGTATTTATACGGAATCGAATTTAAAGATACTGTAAAAATGCTACAAAGCTAAAAATGAATTTTTTTGAAAAACTTAACCAGAACAGACTTAATAAGTTTAAAGAAGAGTCCAAGTCAAAAGAGAAATCAAGAACTATCGCTTCAGAAGTCTTAGATGATGGAACGATAATTGAAATGCTTCTTGATCCCATAAAAAAAGAAACTAGCTTAGCAATATGCAAAGAAGGAAATATTTCTTTTGAAAAATTATTTAATGACAATGGAACAAAGCTAAAACCTTATTCAGCAGACAACAATCTAATTAGGACAAAAACTATCCTGTTTCCATCCCAACCCGAAGAATATGATTCCCAAGCTGAATTGATCCATGAGATTCAAGAATTTATTCACAAATATCTTTCTGTTTCTGAGTTCTTTGAACAAATAGCCAGCTATTACGTTCTATTCACTTGGATCCATGACAATTTTAATGAATTGCCATATCTGCGAGGACTTGGCGATTATGGAACAGGAAAATCAAGGTTTCTTCAAGTTGTCGGATCAATCTGCTATCGCCCAATTTTTGCCAGCGGAGCAACAACTGTTTCTCCCATATTCAGGATGCTTAATGATTTCAAAGGTACACTTATTCTTGATGAAGCTGATTTTAAGTTTTCCGATACTACTGCTGAAATAGTAAAAATTCTAAATCAAGGATTTATGAAAGGAATACCAGTAATAAGAAGTGAAAATAGCAACGGAAATGAATATAATCCGCAAGCCTTTGAAGTCTTCGGAGCAAAGATTTTATCAACTCGATTTCTTTATAAGGATGCAGCCTTGGAAAGCAGAATGATAACAGAGGATATGAATCTTAATTCTCCCCGATCAGACATTCCTTTTAACATGCCTGATTCATTTAGAGAAGAAGCATTAGAGATTAGAAACAAGTTATTAATGTTTCGATTTCGAAACAAAGGAAAGATTAAATTAAAACCAGAACTAGAAAACAGAGAAATTGAGCCGAGACTTAATCAAATCGCTGTGCCTTTAATGAGTATTGTTGATGATTCAGAATTGGTTAAAGAAATTCAAGAGCATATTAGAGAATATAACGAAAAAATTAAAACCGATCGCACTCTTAACCTTAACTATCAAATTCTTGATGCCATCTGTCAGCTGATTGATAACGGTCTTGTTGAACCAACAATCAAGGAAATTGCGTTTAAGTTTAATGAAGATCTTGATCCATTTGAAACTATTACTGCTAAGAAGATGGGCTACTTTGTTAGCAAACATCTCAATCTGAAAACAAGTAAAAGTAGTCGAGGATATGTTCTTTCCAGAGACAACCGGAAAACCATTGAAATGCTTCGCAAACGGTATGCCATAGACCAGAAAAAAGATATTTCCGGAGGAATGAACAATGTGAACGATATGAACATTGCTTCTGAAGACTCAACCGAAGAGATCCCTCTAAACAACCTATTCTAATTAACCCTAATTGTAACTGTTTTTGGTATTAAAGTGCATAAAGTTCACTAAGTTCATTCTTACAACCAAATGACTTAACCAGAAGAAAAACAAAAAGAAAAAGCTAAAATGATTACCGAAAGTCAAATCCAGGAATTTCAACCCGCATATGAAAAAGAAACGAAAGAAAAGATTTCGCTTGAAGAACCTTCTATCCATGCGGAAAGTATGAGCAAAAGAATCAGGCGGATTCATATTCCGTTAGTGGATTATCAGTTCTTTGAAAACGAAAACGGATCGCTTGAAAATGCCTTCGACATTTTATTCGAAGAAACATTAAGGCAAAATGGCAAGTTGACATCTAGTGACAACTAGGAATATAATGAACTCATGGAATTTCTAACACTTGAACAAGTAGCCGAATATTTCGGGGTTCATCCACGCACAGTAATGCGTTGGCTTAAGCAAGGCAGTCTTAAGGGTTATAAGCTAGGTAAAGGCAGGACTGCTTTGCTACGTATTCCTAAAACCGAAATCAAAAAATTCCTAGGTAAACATAAAATAAAATGACTACAATAAATACAACCGAAAAATCCATAAAACTAATCGCTATCTACGCCCGTATATCTAATAATCCCGATGAAGAAGAGCAAACTATAAAAAACCAATTGATGGCCATCAAGGAACTTGCTGAAAAAAACAATTGGCAGATAGTGCAAGAATATAAAGATGATGATTGGAGTGGCGACATTTTAGAGCGACCTGAACTTGATAGGCTTCGCCTTGATGCAAAAAATAAAAACAGAGTTTGGGATGCTGTACTTATTTATGACCCAGACCGTTTGGCTCGTAGATACTCTTATCAAGCATTGGTAATGGAAGAATTAGAGGAAGCAGGCGTTGAAGTAATTTTTGTAACAGTTTCAGCTCCAAAAAACGCCGAAGAAAAAATTCTGCACGGAGTAAGAGGGTTATTTGCTGAATACGAACGGGCAAAAATAACCGAGAGATTTCGTTTGGGAAAAATTCGAAAAGCCAAAAGTGGACACATTCTAACAACCCAGCCTTTGTATGGCTATAGCTATATTCCAAGACAAGCCAATAGACATGGCTATTACGAAATCAATCCCATAGAAGCAAGAGTCGTTAAAATGGTATTCTCTTGGATCGCCAATGACGGAATGACCTTGAGAGGTGTCGTAAAAAAATTGCACGAACTAGGCATCAAACCACGCAAAAGCAAAAGAGATGTTTGGAACACAGGCACATTAAGCACTATGCTCCGACACAAAGCATATATTGGTGAAGCTCACTGGGGCAGTTCTTATGCGGTTGTTCCTGAAAAACCACTCAAGAATGAGAAATACAAGAAAGTAAAAAAGACTAGCCGCAGAATGAAACCCGAAGAGGAATGGATAATTATCCCCGTTCCAGCAATCATAGAGCCGGATCTCTTTGAAAAAGCTGGCAGACAACTGAAAGCAAACTTTTCTCTATGTAAACGCAACAAGAAGAACGAGTATCTTTTAGCTGGCAAGATTGAATGTATTTGCGGAAGAAAAAGAGCTGGCGAAGGATATTACAACAAGCCAAATCTATATTATAGATGCGAAGATAGAGTATTAAGTTTTCCCCTATCACCGAAATGTAAAGAAAGAGGTATCAATGCCAGAGTAACTGATGATCTTGTTTGGAAAAAAATAGCAGAACTGATGAGTTCGCCAAAATTGCTGTCCGAACAAGTCAATCGTTGGTTTAAAAACAGACAAAAGAAAGCACGAACGGAATTAGTTGATGTTGATGCTCTAAAAAAAGAAACTAACGCACTGAACAAGCAAATTGATCGATATAATAAAGGCTATGGTGCAGGAGCGTTTACTCTCGAACAACTCAAGGAATACACGTCCCCACTCCGAGAAAAAATTGATAATTTAAACACACAAATCGCAAATGCCACAAGCGTTGCTCAAACACAGCTCGAAATTCCAAACCAGCGTGAAATGGAAGCGTTTGCCGAAAAAGCCAGAAAGACTTTCAAAAACTTGAGTTTTACACTTAGGCGTGCAATAATTCTTAATATTGTAGAAAAAGTAATTGCTTCAAAAGAACATTTACAGGTAATCGGTTATTTACCCTTACCCTTAAATGTCTCATTGTGTTATGAAGATAGGCATTGTCGGGCTTCCCAACGTCGGAAAATCAACTCTTTTTAAAGCCCTCACTAAAAATCCGGTCGACATTAATAATTATCCTTTTTGCACTATTGAGCCCAACGTGGGAATCGTGAAAGTGCCGGACGCGCGACTTGAAAAACTGGCCGCCATGTCAAAATCGGCGCGGATCATTCCGACCGTGATTGAATTTGTGGACATTGCAGGACTCGTCAAAGGCGCCTCCACCGGCGAAGGTTTGGGGAATAAATTTTTGGCCAACATTCGAGAAGTGGACGCGGTTATTCAAGTCGTTCGGGTTTTTTCGAATCCTCAAATTATTCACGTTCACAACAAGATTGAGCCGGAAAGCGACATTGAAATTATTAATACGGAATTGATCCTCTCGGATTTGGAAACAGTTAAGAAAGTTGAAGTACGAATTGAAAAAGACGTTCGAGGAAACAAAAAGGGCGCTGACATCCAACTGGAAGCGCTTAAAAAAATCAAAAGGGTTTTGGAAAATGGCAGTCTGTCAAATTCTCTCGTAGAGACGCGCCATGGCGAGTCTCTACGAGAGGAAGGAAAATTAGATTTATCTGAAGAATATACCGCCCAAATTGTTCGTGAGCTTTCTCTTCTCACCATGAAACCTTTTCTTTATGTCTACAACGTCAGTGATCTAAACGAAAAACTATCTCCCTCCCTAGAGAACAGAGATCACGTTAAGCTTGATATAAAAATTGAGGAAGAGTTAATTGAAATGACGCCGGAAGAAGCTCTGGAGCTGGAAATCAAATCCAATTTAGACACTTTGATTTTGAAAGCCTATGAAATTTTGGGTCTCATCACTTTTCTCACCACGGGTGTTGATGAAACCCGCGCTTGGACAATCAAAAAAGGTTCTACCGCACCGATTGCCGGAACAGCTATTCACAATGATTTCAAGGACAAATTCATTCGGGCGGACGTCGTCTCTTGGCACAAACTGCTTGAAGCCGGCTCCTGGTCCCGCGCGAGAGATCTCGGAACACTTCGCACCGAAGGCAAAGATTATGTTGTCCAAGACGGCGACGTGATTGAATTTAAGGTTTAAGCCAGATTTCACGAAAAACAAAAGATATATTAGAATATAAGTAAGCAACCATAAAAAATAACAAACAAAATAATGGAGCTATTTGGAAACATTAAAAAAAGCGTTTACTCGCCCACCTACTATCAAGAACTGCAAACAAAACCTTTTTCCTATTCACTCAGCTATTACTTTAAATTTTCTCTCCTCGCCTCTTTCGTTTTGGCAATAACATTTTCCACCATCGCGTTTTTCACCATTCAGACTTTTGCCCAAAAATCAGTTCCGGAAATTTTGGAAAAATATCCGACAGAGCTGGAAGTCAAAATTCAAAATGGAAAAGCCTCTACCAATGTTACGGAACCGTATTTTATAAAAACCCCGCCTTCCCAAAAAAATCAGGCTGACGCGAAAGAAAATTTGTTGGTTATTGACACGAAATCTGATGTTGGATTTGACTCTTTTAAAGAATATAACGCTTACGTTCTCCTTACCGAGAAAAGTTTGATAATTCAAAAAGACAACGAGGAATTTTCCATGTATTCACTAGAAGAAATAGGCGACTTTACGATCAACAAAGACGAGCTTTTCTCTTTTTGGAACACGGCGCAAAAATATCTGCCCTGGATTTTGCCTATTCTGCTTGTCACCATTTTCATCGGACTCATGTTTCTCGCCGCTTTTCGCATGATCTATTTCTTCTTTGCCGCTCTTCTGGTTTGGGCAGTGGCTTCCATCAAAAACGTTCCGCTTGGTTACCAAAAATCCTACCAGCTGACCCTCCACCTCTCCACGCTTCCGACTGTCATAACGTTCATCCCCATCATTACTTTTCGATTTCTCTTTTCTCTCTTGATTATAGGCCTTGCTATTTTAAATATTCGAAAAGTTGAAGTTTTGCCAGAAGCCTCACCGGAGAAGCCCGATAATGCCACCCCGCCCGCGTCTCCTTCCGTTGTTATTTGACTTTTGGCTGATTGTCAGCTAGACTAGGATTAACTTAGAAAAGTCCAATGGGTTCTCTCGCCTTCTTGTGAGCAAGGACAAGAGAACCACTTCCGCAAAAATGGGCTTTCTTTGGCGGTTTTTTTATTAATTCTGCGAATATTAGCGAACTTAAAACGAATAGTTACAAATATCTTGGTATAAGGTATAATAAAATCAGAGAAAATCATTCGTCTTAAATCCGCCTATCCATTCGCACCTATCTAGCATGCGATACGAATTATGTTATTTGGTTGGCGCGTCCCGAGAAATGGACCTGCCTAAAGTCAAAGAAGAAGTAATGGAAGTGGTCGCCTCTCTTGGCGGAGTTTTTGAAGAAAAAGAATTCGAAGAAAAAAGAAAGATGGCCTACAAAGTGAAACACGAAACTCACGGCATCTATGTCGCCAAAAGATTTGAACTCGAGGACTCGGAAAAACTGACAGAAATCATCGAAAAACTGAACCTCTATTCTCAAATTCTTCGTTTTCTGATTAGCCGGGCTGACGAACTACCAGAACTTGTTACCAAAGAAGAACGCCTGGGCGAAGCTGCTTCCAAAGACAAAGTTGCTCGAGCAAAAGAAGCAGAAAGAGAAAAGAAAAAAACAGAAGCAAAACCGGAAAAATCCCCTGAAAAAATTGAAAAGCCAGAAATCAAGGAAGAACCTAAGGAAAAAGAAGAAACCGGAAAAGAACCCGAAGTGAAGTTGCCCAAAGAAGATGACAAGAAAAAACAAGAAGAAGACCTCGACAAAAAATTAGAGGAAATATTAAACATATAACACAAAACATATAACATATAACATGACAAAAATTTGTTCCATGTTTTATGTTACATGTTATATGAATTTATGAATGTTAACAAAGTGATCCTCATGGGACGCCTCACCCGCGACCCGGAAATTAGAAACACTTCTTCCGGTCAGTCAGTTGCATCAGTCTCTCTTGCTACCAATAGTTTTTGGAAAGACAAAAGCGGTCAACGCCAAGAAAAAACAGAATTTCATAACGTCATTCTTTGGGGGCGACTTGCGGAAATTGCCGGACAATATCTGATCAAAGGACAAGAAGCCTACTTCGAAGGACGCCTCCAAACCAGAAAATATACGGGAAAAGATGGAATTGAAAGAAGAACAACCGAAATTGTAGCAGAAAATATGCAATTGGGATCCAAGGCCCAAGGAACAAGCGGCGGTGGAAATAATTTTGCTAAATCAACCACCCCGACACAACCTTCCGCGCCACAAAATAAAGCCGTTGAAGAAATTCCAACTATCAACTTAGATGACGAAGAAGAGGTAAAAATTGAAGATGTGCCATTCTAGTTTTTCTAATTAAACTGGTTCCCTGATTTCTTTAATAAATTTATTTAGATTTAATATTTGAATTAGAAACCCGCAACTTGTTGCAAACAATAGAATTATTTGTTTTGTGTTTCATGTTGCGTGTTACAAGAAATTTATGCCTCCTATCAAGAAAGAACAAACCATGGAAAAGAAAGCTTGCCATTTTTGTCAAAATAAGATGGACAAAATTGACTACAAAGACGCTTATCTTCTCCGACGATTCATGAATTCCCAAGGAAAAATTTATCCTCCAAAACGGCACGGCACTTGCGCCAAACACCAAAGAGCTCTCGCTAACGCAATTAAAAAAGCTCGCGTCATGGCTCTCGTTCCTTTTGTAATCAAATAAGCCACAAAACACGCAACACGCAACATGAAACAATAAAAAAATATGGCTTTGTTTCATGATTTCTGTTCCATGTTACATGAATCATGCTAGGAATATCTGAAATAAAATCGGGAAAAAATATCATCCTCGACGGAGCTCCATTTGCTGTTCTTTATCACGAACATTCCAAAACTGGCCGCGCCGGATCGGTCCTGCGCACTAAACTAAAAAATCTTGCCACTGGAGCGGTTTTGGAAAAAACCTTCCAGGGAGCAGAAACAGCAGAAGCAGCAGATATAACCAAATCCAACGCCCAATTTACTTATCAAGAAGGAAATGATTACCACTTTATGGATAATGAATCTTATGAACAATTTTCTTTGTCCAAAGAAGCCCTAGGAAACGCGATAAATTACTTAAAAGAAGGAACGGAAATAATGCTTTTGAATTTCAACGGCAATCCAATCAACATTGAATTGCCCGTTAAAATCAAACTAAAAGTGGTGGACGCGCCGCCAGGAATCAAAGGCAATACTGTTTCTACCGGAGGGAAAGTGGTAACACTTGAAACTGGACTGAAAATTTCCACTCCTCTCTTTGTAAACGTCGGCGATGAAATTATCATCAACACGGAAAGAAATGAATATGTCAGCCGGGCCTAACCCTAGAAAAAATGACCACGCTAGCTACCAATAAACGCGCCCGTTTCGATTATGAAATCTCAGACACCTATGAGGCGGGTTTGGCGCTTCTCGGCCACGAAGTAAAATCAGCTAAAACCGGACACATCAGTCTCAAAGAAAGCTTTGTGACAATTAAGGGTAATGAACTATACCTCACCAATGCTAATATTCCGCTTTACAAACACGCAGGTGTTGTTCCCAACCATAATCCCACCCGACCGAGAAAATTGCTTCTAAGGCGCTCAGAAATCAAACAACTAATCGGAAAAGCCAAGACCCAAGGCTTGACATTAGTGCCTATTCGGGTATATACTAAAAAACGACATCTGAAACTGGAATTTGGCGTAGGTAAGGGGAAAAAGCAATTTGACAAAAGACAAACCATTGCCAAAAGAGAGGACGAGAAAAGAATGAAAAGAGCCTTAAAAAACTCCTGATTTCTGATCAGAAATTTTCATTGGGGGATGTTTGGTTTCGACAGGTTGTACATTCAAAATAGGCAAGCCGAGAATGATAGCACTCGTTAAATTCTATCAAATCGAATAAGTGCAAACTTCATTCAAAAAGCAAAGGTTGCAATGGCTAACGCTTTTTCAACCAATTATGCTTACGCCCTGGCCTAACCGCTAGAGCTCATCGAACTGTCGACGTTCAATAGACAGACTCTCGGTGTTATATATTGAACTAGCCAATAGAGTGTGCTTCAAATTTTATTGGCAAAACTAATTTGAGGCTAGATTGGAATAATTTTGTTGGTTTCCTACTTCTAATTGAATTTACCAAACCGACTACGCTTGTAGAATATTTTTTATGAACAATTTTGGACGCGAGTTCGATTCTCGCCATCTCCACAAAATTTAATAAGTAATATCAAACATATCAGACGAGGACCATATAAAAGACCCCGGCCTTTTGTTCGGAAAGAGCCGAAAAACAGAATTAACGAGTTTGTAAGACACCCTGAAGTAAGGGTGCTTGATGAAAACGGAGCCCAAATCGGAGTGATGTCATCTTATGACGCGTTACAAATCGCCCGAGAGAGAACGCTCGACCTGGTGGAAATAGCCCCGATGGCCAAGCCGCCGGTTTGTAAGATAATGGATTATGGAAAATTCCAATATCAGCAAGCCAAACAAGACCGAGTACAAAAAGCCAAACAGAAAAAATTTGAGATCAAAGGCATTCGCATCGGAGTTCGAACGGATGACCACGATCTGAATTTCAAGAAAGACCAAGCCGACAAGTTTTTGAAAAAAGGAAACAAATTAAAGGTGGAAATTATGCTTCGCGGAAGAGAAAAAGCGCATCAAGACCTGGCCAGACAAACCCTTTTGGAGTTCGTCAAAGAAATTTCCGCGCCTCACAAAATCGAACAAGAGATAAAAAGATATCCCGGAGGATTTAATATAATAATATCCCCAATTTAGTTAAAAGTTAAAAGTGCAAAGTTAAGAGTTTTGGCGTTTGCGCACGCTCGCAAGCTGAATATATTTTTATAAATAGTTTTTGCGAAGCGACTCTTTAATTTTGAATTTTGAACTTGAGTGCAACGAATATGCCTAAGATAAAAACTCACAAAGCTGCTTCCAAAAAAGTGAAAGTGACCAAAAGGAAAAAAGTTATAAAACGAGCTACCGGACAAAATCACTATAACTCTAAAGAAACAGGAAAAGTCGGTCGAGACAAAAGAAATGATGCCCGTCTGTTTAAGGCAGATGAAAAGAATGTTCTTCGAGCGCTCCCGTACGTATAAAAAATTGTTTTATAAAAATAACTTGTTGCATGTTTTATGTTTCACGTTATATGACTTATTATGACACGAGTAAAACGCGGCGTTGCCGCTTCCAAAAGAAGAAAAAACCTGCTGGAAGACGCCAAAGGCTTTCGTTGGAAAAGAAAATCCCACTATAGAGCAGCTAAACAAGCAGTCATCAAAGCCGGCGTTTATGCCCTTCGCGATCGACGCGCCAAAAAACGCACTATGCGGCGTCTTTGGATCACCCGGCTCAACATTGCCCTTCGGGAGCTGGGACTTCGCTATAGCTCATTTGTGAAGATCATGAGCGACAAAAAAATCGAAGTGGACAGGAAAGCACTTTCTCAAATGGCAGTTGAAAACCCGCAAATATTTTCCAAATTTGTTGAAAGCGTGAAATAGTTTTTGAAAAATTATTTGATCAATAAAAGCAATCCCGAGTACTCGGGATTGCTTTTATTTCTACATAGTTTTTAGTCACCGTTTCATTTTGAAAATCATTTCCCTGATAAGGCGGCGAAGCGCATAAAATGGCAGCCAGATCCAAAGAGTTTTTTTGGTCCATTTGTTGTAAACAGCGTTCACGTCCGAAGTGCTTCCTTTTTCAATGAGAAACATTATAAGCTGGATCGTTATAATGAAAAAGATAAATAAAGCCAGATAAAAATCAATATTTGAGATTATATTTTGAAATATTTTCATAAAAATTATTTAATTTTTTTGTTGGGATAAATTTCATAGATAACATCTTTTTTCTCCACTGCGATTTTCCAACATTGCTTCTCGGCAATTTTTTTGAGATTAGCGTCAGGATTAAACGCCAACGGTTCATCAACAAGTTCCAGAAATTTAGCATCCGACTCGGTGTCCCCGATGCCGAAAGAACTGACCAGAGAAATGTCATTCTCCGCCACAAACTGCTTCACCACTGCCCCCTTGTCTTTGGTCGGCTCAAAAATAGTATTGCCGGTATAAATTTTATTCTTATCTATTTCATAAACACTGCCGAAATAGGCGTCAAAATCAAAAATTTCGGCATATTCTTTGACAATTTCAATGGGAGACCCGGAAATAGCCACCATCACATGATCTTTTCGAAGTTTTTCCAAAAGACGCTTGGCCAGAATGTAGATTCTTTTGGCATTAAATTCCGCCACACGCTTGGATGCTTTAATAATTTCTTCCTGATCGCACCCATTGATGTTTTCTTCGTATAATTTAACCAGCTTCACCCGGTAGGCATCATAAGTACCTTCGTTGTTGAGCCATTTGCCATAAACTCTGATCAATTCATCTCGAACCTCTCGCTTGAACACTTTCATCCAGACCAATTGGTCCAAAAGTTCAAAGTGAAGATTTTTTCGAAAAATAGTTCCATCGATATCAAATATGGCAATCTTTTTTTTACTTTTCATAATTTACCAACGCTAACGTACACGTTATAGTATTCATTTTTCATAAAAACAAAAGATATCCGATTAAAAGAAAAGCTGAGAGGAATCCCGCTAAGACAACATAACGGCTATGAATCATAGATGCAACTGTCGTCTCTGTTGTCAAAGTTGTTGGCGCAAGCTGATCGACCTTCTTTTCACGCTTAAGAACATCCCCTCTCTCCTCTAGCGCCGCTACCTTGGATTTTTCAGAAATGTCAACATCAATTTTTTCTGCGTCAACCAACGAATGAAAAAAGAAACTGGCAATCTTAGAGGCTACTGTGATAGGAACAACGGGATTATTTGCCGGAATACCAACAACAAGAGAAGCTACTCCACTTGCGTTATCTATGTTGGCTTTTTGAAGTGTCACTGAAAAAGGAGAACCATTTGTCTCAACGTTATCCAAACGAAATTTATTTTGATCAAATTTCACATGCAATTCAACGGCACTTACCTGATTTTGGCCAGGATTAAGCATTGCATCAAGAGAAAAATCTCCGTTAACAACCACCTTTTTTTCTCTTGAGATAAAATACAATTCGCTGTCTGGGACAGCTTGCACCAAAACGACATTCCAACCAAATAAAAAAAATATCCCCGACAACAACCCAACCAACATCCTCTTCTCAAAAATATTTTTTCTCATTTTTTGTCTTTTCCTTGTTATTTAACATTATTGTAACATATTTTGGTTCGTTTGTCTCACAACATTATTCTTCAAAAAAAAGAGAACTGTGTGTCCTCTCTTTTAGCGTGAAGGGATTATGATCTATATTATTTTATCTTGTATTTCATCGTCTTACTTTTTGTCCCTGTTTTCAAGTTTACTGCATACCAAGAATAAGTTCCCCGAGGCTTAAACGCTGGATAAGATATACTAAAATTGCCTTCTTTGTCTGTGTTTACTATTTTAGGCGGATAGTATCCTCCTCCCGATTTTTGAAAGTATAGCGCTACTTGGCTGTTTTTGCTAAACTTCTTGCCATATTGAATCAAAATTCCACCAAATTTGACCTCTTTGGGATAGTTACCAAGTTTTCTGCTGCCACTGCTTTTTTTCTTGCTGCTTGAGCTACTTGAAGAAGAGGAACTCTTCTGAGTTTTAACTGAAACAGCCGCTGCCGCTGATTCATTGCCATAACTATCATAAGCGGTCACTGTATAATTATAAGTGTTGCTTTGTTTCAAACCACTATCAGTATAACTAGTTGAGATTGTAGTAGCGATAGGATTGCCGTTTCGATAGATTTTGTATCCTACTAAATTAGGATCGGTTGAAGCAGTCCAAGAAAGTGAAATTTTTGAAGAAGAACCGGCGCTTCCAGACAAGCTGTCCGGAACGGTTGGGGCATCCATATCGCTAACCGAAAAAACTATCGCATAATCACTAGTGTTAGCGTTGCTCAAACTATCTTGACATCTGACATAATAATGATATGTGGTTCCGTCCGTGAGCCCAGAGATGGCTGTTGAATGGCTGGTGCTACCCGTCGTGTCAAAAGTACCCGTCATGGACGCATAGGCGGTTCCGGCAGTTGTGGAATATTTGCAGGTAGCATTTTCGTCAGTTGTCAGTGTTAAATTAGTTTCTGTGGTGCCTAAAGGCAAAGGACTAGATGGAGCGCCGTCAGACAAAACCGGAGCAACAGCGCTAATCACCAACGCTTTGTTGGCTGCCAAATTAGTTGTCGGCGTGAAATTGGACATGGCATTTCCCGCTTGATCAGAAATGGCTCCGGAAATTGCGCTAACAGTTAGATCAGACGAAAGATCTCCATCTTGAACAGTATAGTTGCAAGTTCCTGTAGTGGCATTGGAAACGGTGAAAACGCAGGATCGATCCGTTGTGCCGGTTTCAAGTGTCACCGTCACATTTCCTGTTGAAGTCACCGCTTCAGAAAAAGTTACATCAATATCAATCACTTCTCCCACTCCGTAGGTATCATTGGTTTTGTCAGAAGAAATATTTTGAACTGTTGGAACGGTTGTGTCGATCGTGAAAGCAGCCACTGACAAAATATTGGAAGCATTGGTAGAAGCGTCTGTCACCTGAATTGTACAGTTGGAATGAGCTCCGGCGGAAAGAGAGGAAAACGTGACTGTATTGTTTCCGGAAACGGCGCTTGTCGTTGAAGATGAACAATCCCCGCCATAAGTTATCGTTCCTGCTTCGTCGCTGGAAAAAATATAAGAAGGGGTAGTGTCGTTGGTCGGAGTGGCAACCGGCGTTACGGCAGCAATGATCGGAGCAGTCACGTCAGTAGAAGTCACAGTGATTGCAGCCGAAGTTCGAGTGGCCACCACATTTCCTGCTTCACCAATGGCAGACGCAACTGTTGACGTCGGAAAAGCAATAGAGGAATTGCTGACTACGCCCAAAGAATGAAAAGAAAAAGTGGCAATCTTGGCAACAGCTGTCACTGGAACAGCCGGGTTAGAAGCCGGCACGCCAACCGTAATGGATGCCGTTCCATTGGTATTGCTGATAGAAGCCGCTTGCAATGTCACCGAGAAGGGAGAACCAGTTGTGCTGATACCATCAAGACGAAATTTAGCTTGGTCAAAAGTAATGTGAACCTCCACTGCTGTCACATCGTTGAGCCCCGGATCAATCATGGCATCCAAGGTGAAGTCCGTATCGATGTCCACCGAATCAGTGGCGGGAGAAAAATAGACGTCACTATCCGCCGCCGCCTGAACCGGTAAAGAATATATCCCCAAAGAATATGCAGCAACAACAAAACAAACCATGATAATTAGTCCTGCTCGCCACCAACAGAAAAGCCTTTTGAAAATTGTTTTTTTCTTCATGCTCTTTATTTTTGTTTATAGCTAATATTATCCCTCCTTGTTTTTTTAATATTAATCCCAAAAAACTACCCCTATTGTAACTTGATTATCTCCTCAGCACAAGACACTTTTCCACACTTTAAATTTTTTTTAAAAGTTATAACAATTACCCAAACGTTACCGCTTGTTATTCCACCACAACCATCGCTTTTCTTCCTTTTTCGGTGTCTTCTTTTTTCCCAGCAAAATCATGGATAACGCTATAAAAATGATCGAAATCATATCGATAAGAGGCGCCTTTTCTTGTTCCTGGGTCGTTTGTTATAATTGAGCCTCCTTCATAACCGGTCGCCACCAAGACATGATAAAGCGGACCGGCGCCGGAAAAATTGGGATTGCCCAAACGCTGACCAGCCACCGGAAAAATAATTGGATTTCCTTTGACCAGTTCTTTTTTAATATCCTCTTCACTAAAATCATAAACCACTTTCAAATTTTTCATTCCGTAATATTCTTTGGAAATTTGCACCAGTTCCGACATATCGCTATCTTTGTATTCTCCATAACGTTTTTTTTGATGCTCGACAAGGGCCAAGATTTCTCGCTCAACAAATTCTTGGGTCAAACTTTTTTTATCAAGAAAAGCTTTTACCATAATGAGCGACGCTTCCTCGCAAGCATCTTCGTGAATTTCGTCCCAATTAGCATAAGGAGCCTGCGGGGTAAAAGGAACTGCCAATTTCACGCTTTTCGGCACATCAGCTGTCGTTTTTTCATCAGGATTATTCTCCTTAGCCTTACCCGTTGTATCATTTTCGTCACTTGATTTTTCTTTCAATATTTTTTCTGAAGCGCTCGAAGGAACACTTTGAGAAGAAAGAAATTCCTCTTCCAGATTTTTTCTTTCTCTTTCCATGTCATAAACAATTCTCGAAAAAAGTCCCAAAGCCAAGACCAAAGTAATCACAGAAAAAAACTTTATCTTTCGATCATAAACGATTCCGGAGAAAACCGCTCCAAAAATCCCTCCGACAAAATCGATGCCCACATCAACCATTCGCCCGCTTCTTCCAGAAACCAAAAGCTGATGAGCTTCATCGCTAAGCGCGTAAAAAAATAATACTGTTAACGTAAACAAAATAGATTGGCTGGTAATGATATTAAGGCGCGCGCGAAAAACTCGAAACAAGAAAAACGCTAAGACAGCATATTCTCCAAAATGCGCTATTTTTCGGTAAAGAATCTGCCAAAAACTGCTCCCCACCCCGACTTTCAATTCTGGAACGGAAGAAAAATAAAAAATGACTCCCGCCCAGAAAAAAAGAGGGAGATAATAAACAAAAAAAGATTTAATAGTCTTATTCATAAGTACATAACTACTGGCGCCAATGATAAATTATAAAATTTTTACTTTCTAAGTATTCTACTATAAATTAACAACTCTATCAATATACAATTACTGGCGTTCCGATGTCAGCAAAATTGTAAACCCGCTCAGCGGCACCCACGCCCATACGCACGCATCCGTGAGAAACCGGAATTCCCAAGTGATTGGCGCCTTCCTTGTATCCACCCGGCCACTCCGGAAGCTCATGAAGGCCGAATTTCCCAGAAGACGTGATCGCCATCCAAAACGGCATGTAGAGCCCGTATTGTTTCGACCAAGTGCGCGGATGCTTGTTGTATATCTTATGCTCCCCCTTGGGAGTGTCCATTCCCCTTTTCCCAGATGATACCAGATAGCTGTCTAAAGCTTCCCCGTTTTCAAAAATTGTCATCACTTGGCTGGCTAAGTTGATGTCGATATATTTTCCTGTCTCAATTTTTGGTCGAGTAAATCTTTTTGCCTGCGACAAACGCAGGGGATAATCTTTTTCAAACGTAGCTGGCAACGGCGGCAAAGTTTCAAAATTCACTTCGGTTAGTTTTTTGTATTCTTCGTCTGGCGCGTCTTTGGGCTTAATTGATATTTTCAACTGATACGCTGTCCCTTCGGAAAGTTTTTCTTTGGGCAAAATCTTAAATTGGGTTTTTTCCGGATTGTTTTCGTAGATAACATCGCTTTCAGGACTCAATGAAAAATCAATGTAATAGTTTTTAGTTGATTTGTCAAAATCAATCACCACCGGATCTTCAATATCCAAAACTACGTCTTTTTCCCCATCTTCCGGACTAACATTGGTCACCACCGGATATTTTTCCGTCGAAAAGTTAATATTTTTTTCTCGAACAGGAATGTACAGATAGTTTTTTCCGGACGGAATAACAATTGAATATTCCGTTTCCGGTTGCCAAAAATTCTTGGGACGAATGATGATTTCTTTTCGCTCCGAGCTCACCGACAAGTTAATTTCTTCATAAGAAGACACTGAATCAGCCCGTCGAACTTTTATGCCGGTATAAAATTTTGGCAAAATCGGAAAAGAAAATTTGAGACGCAGGTCGCCGCGAGGAGGATGTCCTTCACTATTTCCCAGACTGATTTCCGTCTTCAAAACTTCCGGATGAAATTTTTGGCCAAACCATCCAACAAAGATAATGGCCAGCAGAAAAGCTCCCGTCAAAAACCAGGCTAAAAACTTTCTACTTACTCGCTTTGGATTTTTGTTTTTTTCTTGATTCATATGCTAATTTCCGTTTTCTTGAAACAAAATTTTGGCCGTTTCCCAAAGTTCCGGATGATCTTGTTTCACTTTTAACCAATACCACCATTCCACCCCCCAAAGATAAATCTCGGGAAATCCGACTTTCCTGGCATAAGACACATTGTCTTTTAGTTTTTCCGGATTCATCGACTTAAATTGTTCCGAAAGAGCGCCCGATGTGGTCCAGCCGGCAATCCACGGCTCGGCTTGTAACTCAATCACAATAGCATTCTCCTGGTTTACTACAATTTTGTTTAACCAATATTTAAATTGAAAAAAACGCGGGCCAACCGGATAGTCGAAATATCCGATGCCTTCTTTCCAAATAGTTCGATACATGGTCGTCCCAAAAATGTCCGCTCGCTTGGCTGCCCGCACCCAAACGCTCAACTCCCCGCTATCGGTAACAATAATTTTTCGGGTGCTATCCAAGCTTTTCACAGCCGCAATCTCGTTATCCAACAAGTTTTTGTCAAGCGTCGGACAAATTCCAAACTTCAAAAAAGGCTCATTCTCCACTTGCCAATATCTCACAACCGGATAATTTTCATACCGAGAAACAACTACTTGGACAAATTTCACCAATCGTTCCTTTCTTTTAACATCATCGTTTTTCGTCCACTCCGGAACAAAACATTCCGGCCACCGGGGAACTTTTTGTCCTACGACCAAAATTATCTCGCCACCTCTCTTTCCTGCCTCCTCCAGCTGCCAATCAATTTCAGAAAAGTCATAACTGCCTTCTTCTTTCTCCACCAGGTCCCAATACACCGGGATGCGAACTTTCTTAACTTTGAGATCATCAAACATCGCCAGATATGCTTCCTGCCAGTCAAGGCCAATATCCTCAGCATACCGTTTGGAAAACGTCACCCCTAACTTGGCGTTCGTGTTTTCTTGCTCCACCGGCCAATTGAAATAAATCAAAAATCCAACTCCCAAAGCCAAAAAAAATAGGAGTAAATAAAAAAAACTTTTTAATATTCTTTTCAAAATCATTTTGAAATTTTTTGTCTTATGCCAAAAACCAGGAAAATAAAAAAATCCAATTTCATTTTCAATTTTTTCTTTTTTTCTTGTATACTTCTTCTAACTCTTAGAAACCAGAAAAATTCCCGCCGAAATTATGATAAGCGACAAAACTTTTTGTGCGATACTTCGAAAATCCTTTCTTTCTTTGAAAATTTTCGGATAAAATTCAGCGAATCCAAATCCCATAAGAAAAAGAAAAGCGTATTCCAATGAAACTAAAGCGTTCACGACAGTGACTGATCCGATGGCAATAGCATAATTGAGGAGAATCGAACCCAAGCCGTTTAGCGTTTTTGTAAACAAAAAAAGCCAACCGGCATGAACATGTTCTTTTTTGGGTTTTTTGAAATTGGCAAGAGACTTGAAAATCATCTTCCTCCAGGGGCGAATAAAAAACAAACTCAAAGCGCCCAAGATCAAACCAAATCTGGTCCAGACAAAAATATTCAAGAAATTGTTATTCTGATAAAGAATTTTATAAAAAGCAAAAGCAATCGCCAAAAGGATCCCTGAACCGATTGATTGGTAGAATCCGGAAAAAAAGTTCTTACCGTTTTTGTTCTCCGCGTCATAGGAAATGAGAAGCCCTCCCAAAATCAAGACAAAAACACCGATGACTTGCATAACGTTCAAACTTTCCTTAAATAGAAAAAGCGAAAGAAAATAAGTGACAATAGGAATGATAGCGCCAACCGCTGGCATCACTTGGCTGGCCTCATTTTCTTTGATAGCAAAAAATAAAAGCAATACCCCATAGATGAAAATTATTCCGGAAAAAAAGCTGAGAAAAATTTGTCCGAAAGAAATCAAGCTGAATCCGAAGGGAATGAAAACCAAAACAAAAGAACTGAGAATCCCGGAATAAAAAGCATAGATGGACGGATGAGAAACTTTCTTAGAAGTAAGAAGAAATTTGTCTAAAATTATTCCAAAAGCGTTCAAGAATCTGGCTGAAATTGTAATCGCTAACCAATGCATAATTTATATTCTTGTTTGTTTTATTTCGTGACAACATTATTCTACCATATAATTCCGAACATCGGAAATCCATTTTTGAACACTTTTGGGATCATGACTAGCGCAACTGGAACCGCATTTCCAAACTACCATGCGTTCCGGAGTGTCAAATTTTTTGGCAATCAAGTCTTCGATTTTTCCGCCCACCATTTCCACCGCCTGTTCGGGAGAATCAAAACAACTGTAACCTGATTCAGTCAGATTATGCGCCCCCTTGAACCCCCAATAATTGTAACAATGATTTCCTTTTTTCGTGGGAGAATGAACTCCCCAATCGCTTTCTTTTTTCGCAATTGCCACCAAAAAAGCCGATGTCTTTTCATCCAACGAAAGCATGGCCGGAATCATCTTCTCCATCGGATAACCACCAACCAAAGCCTCCATCTCCAGCTTTCTCTTTTCTTGATTGTCGTCTTTTTTCTCTTCCTCCTTTTTGACAGCTACTTCTTTTTTTTCTTCTTTCGGTTCTTCTCTTGTTTCTCTTATTACCGACAAACAAACAGTAGCATTTTTCAACTGATCGGCTTCCTTCACTGCCGGAATTTTTCTCAATGGGTCAAGAACCTCTGACGCTAGATTGTCTGCTATTCTAATGTTCAAGTTCTGTTTCGCTTCCGCTTTTTCGTCAATGTAGACAGAAAAAAACACTCTTATGCCTAACATAAGAATAATTAGCAGTGAGATATGATATTTTTTTGCCGATAGTACCTCCCTTGATCTTTTCCTCTCGAAAAACAGATCTTCCAATCGACGAAACCGTTTCAAAAGACACCGGAAATATTCGTCCATAAAGACTTATCCCCAACCGTCCCCTTCGGGCGTTTAGAATTATCCATTTTTGGCTTATCCTAGTCTTTTTTGTCAAAAACACCGCAATTCGCCCAAAATGGCTCCTTGATATTCAGTTTTTCTCTCGACGCCCGTACATCATAGCAAAAAAGCCGGTTTGTGTCAATCGAAAACAGAGACGCCCGCCAGGGCGTCTCTCCAAAATGATGCAATAATTTTTCCCCCTTTTCCTACTTCACCCACACAAACTTTTCTTCCGCAACGGTATTTCCGACTTCGTCGTAAGCTCTGATCTTGATTCTTTGCAGTCCTGTCGGGGCTTCTCGCGGGAGGCTCCAGGTGGAGTATTTTGTTTGATAGATCTTTCCGCCCACGTAGATCTTGTACTTCTCTATTTTTTCATTGTCTTTGGCAGGAAAGTTGAGTTTTGTCAGTTCTCTTTTTGCCCGCCAGGGTAGATTGAAGGACGTGAATTTTGGCTTCTCGCTATCCACTTCGATCTTGGTCTTGTCAGTGGAAAGCAGTATCCCGTATTTGTCGTATTGTCGCACCTTGATCCAACCGGAAAAGTTCTCTTTGAACTTTAGGGTCTTCTCCCAGATCCCGTCGGCGCTTGCGGTTATGGTTTTCCAGAGTTTATTGTTCTTATATATTTTTACTACTCCGTTAGATAGATCCTGGTCTTTTCCTTTCAAGGTGATCTTCTCTTCTTTGGTTTTTGTGGTCTCGTCTTTTTTTACTTTTTTATCGTCTTTATCTTTGATCTCGATTTTTGGTTTCTCGGCTTCGGCGCTGCTGGTGGTTTTTTCTTCGACAGTAAAGGTGTGAGTGGAGTAGTTGCCGGTGTAGGTGAAAGTTATTTTTCCTTGGCTGTTGGCTTTACATATTCCACTTATGCAATCAGCTCCGGTTATGTTTTCTCCCAAGGTGTTATCGACTTTGACTTCGTAGTATTTGTTGGCTTCAAGATCGCCAACGGTGTGTGCGGTATTAGTGAGACCCGAAATGGTCGAGCTTTCTGTCCAGGTCTTTTTTCGGGTGCCGGTGGTAAACCAAGAAATATCGGTGATGTCCATCCAAACTGAATAGTCTCCAGAGATAAACCCGCTATCCTGAGACGTTACTGACAAATCAGCAACTATGCCACTAGTAGTGATCAAATTACGGAATTTTCCATCTTTATAAATTCTGGCTCCTGCTCCAATATCTATTTTGTCAGTTCCTATCGCATAGTTATTATAGTATAAATATGCAGCTAGCTCAGCCATAAGATTATGCCCCGCGTTATTTGGATGCACTTCGTTTGCTATAGATGGAGTATAATAGTAAGTTCCCCAATCAGTGGGATGCAAAGTTCTCATATAATCTAAAATAGACCCATATTTAATACCATGGGCCAAGCACCACTCTCCAACAGTCGCATTTATTGCATCATTTTGTGTCGTATCAGGTGGGTTGCCCATATTACTTTCGACGCCGAGCCAAATAGGTGTAACCCCGTAATCAATCAACTTCTGCATTACTGCAATAATACCAGCAGACCAATCAGTGGCCGTACCATCTGAGGGGTCTAACCCAGAAGATATATTCATATTATTAACACCAATGGCAAAAATTACTTTGGATGGACCATGTACTGCCATCATTCTATCAATCTGAAGCAGAGCGCCTTGAATTCTTAATCCTCCTAAAGCACAATATTGATCAGCACAAGGAAGAATCCCTGTCAGTGTTTGAAATTTTTCAAAATATCGGTTTCCTAAAGTTCCTGCCGTCCCAGACATAATAGAATCTCCCAACCCAGCCATTTTACTCTCGTCTTTAACAAAAATGGGTATTTGCTCAGATTTAACTCGTACAGCATTATCAGAATCAGGATCTATAAAATAATTATGATTGGTGGCAGATAACCATACGCCTGTTGCACTGTTTAAGTCTCCACTGGATACTGATCCTGAAGGTTTCCAGAAAATATTCCACTCGTATACATAATTAGATGGGTTATTTACAGCATCTCTATGCAACGCTACGTTAGACTGAATTAAATTAACAAAAGTGGAATCTAAAATAATAGTGTTATATTTTATAGATATTTTATGACCAGAATCTGCAATGTAATTTCCAGAAGAAGCTACACCATTTTTAAAGGTATTATTGTGCATTGTAAGATTAATAGGATAGTTGGTACGTACGAAATAGTGGCAACTGTCTATAGTGCTATTAAGCACCTTGATTTCTGGCATTCCATCAGGATTATTGTAGCTAACATGAATAAAGTTATTATTAACGCTATTGATCGGATTTTTAGCAGTAATATTGTCGAGTATCACTGATGGACCAGGCAAACTAGAACCACCTACTTGAATTACATACAAAACCACGCCATTCATATCTATAGTCGCGTTTTTAAATGTTACCTTTTGTACTCCTCCGGTTGCTCTACAAAGCGCAGCACTAACTGAATTAGGATTAGAAAAGTTTATACCGTCAAATTCTAACCTTACACCATTTGTTGGCATAGCTTGAATTAGTGCTATGGTCGTATTTATTGGGATATTGTGTGTCACTAATCCACCGTTAGCTTTAATATATACAGGATTACCATCCCCAACATTGACAGCGGGCGTAATATATGTATGACTACCATTAAAACTATCATATGTCCCTGGTTGCATATAAAGAGTGTCCCCACCAGACAATCTATTGCCAGTCAAAGCATAATCCAAAGTTGCCCATGGAATGTCTTGGCTTCCATCTCCAGTAACGTCACTACCACTTGTGGATATATATTTAGTCGCTGCATCCGCTTTGGCTCCCAAAACAAAAAAACTTCCCGCGATAAAAAGAGAAGTCAAAAATATTTTTGCGCCGAAATTTATCCTTGTTCTATGCGTAAAGAAAGACTGTCCGCCTCTGGCGGGAAAGAAAGAAAGAAAGAAAGAAAGAAAGAAAGAAAGCCTGTCCTCTTCTGATGGAAAAGAATTTTTTCATACCTCATTTTGATTTTTATTTTAATTATTAAAAGATTATTTTATCTTCTCCAAAACAAATTCCTTAATCTTTTTTGCTGCTTCATAGGCTTCTTCAGCGTCAGTCCAGAAAAATTCGGGATAATCTCCCACATAACGAGTTTCGATATAATACCGGTTTAGCAACTTCAGCTCATCGCTAATGTCTTCTATGCTCGAAATTTTTTCAAATAACATCGAGCCAAGATTTATAAGATCATGAATTTTAACCAAATCAAAATCAGAAAATATAAGTAACGCTTTAAGCTGTTTTTCCGCCATTTGTTGGCACAAAAAACATACCGCACTTGGTGTGCCGTCTCTATGCTTGAGAATTGACTTGATATTCAATTCGTCCTCTTGAGATTTATTAATCCATCTTTCAACAATTATTTTTTTGTTTTCTTCTTTCATTTTTTGTATAAAACCTTACCGTCTTTAGCTACTTTTGAAACGAATGGCTCTTCTAAATTCAATTCTTTTTTCAATTGAGAGGAAGTATAGACTATAAAATCAATAGGAAAAGGACGAGGAAAAACAAAACCGTCGATTTCCATGGCAAATTTCCGAGTGTTATTCGTATCTTTCACGATAAGCAAATCGACATCACTGTCTTCTGTCGGTTTCCCCCACGCCCAAGATCCAAAAAGAATAATTTTCTCCGGTTGATATTCTTGAATTATTTTATCCGTGATTTCTTTAATTTTTTGGTCGGTTATTTTCATTTCCATAATGCGATGTTAACATACTTTGTCATATAATACAATTTTGACGATTATCTTCGGCTGTCATTTTTTCTCGGCGCCAATTGTTTATAATATCTGTCCACATCACTCACCCACTTTTTGACATTTTTTGGATCATCCCAAGAGCAATCATACCCGCACTTCCAAGCCACCGCCATTTCTTCCGGCGTATCGATTTTCTCTTCATAAACCAATTGCTCAATTCTCTTGGAAACCGCATCGACTGCGTCTTTTCGACTGTCAAAACAGGTGTGCCCCCCAGTTCCCATTTTCTCTCTTTGTAATTTGAATCCCCAATAGTTGAAACAATCATCCACCCCGGAAAGCGCCGGGACCCGTTTGCCCCAATCGCTTTCCTTCTTGGCGATGGAAACAACAAAAGCCGCCACTTTCGGATCTTTTTGGGCGATCTCCTCGGCCATCTTTTCGATAGGATAACCTTTCGCCAGATCACGAATCTTCTCTTTCATCGCATTTCTTTCGCTACCCGGGAAAATATTACTTTTTTCTTCTTCTAATTTTTCGTCCGCTTCTCCCAAAACAACACTACCGTCTCCGTTATTTGTTTTTGATAAAGTTGTTTCGATGGCTGAGGGACCTCTGAGCACCACCAATTCCCCGTCTTTGGCTGAAGCGCCCTGACCCAAATAGCGATACATCATCGTCATAAGGAACATGCCGAAGATTATGGAACTGACAATGGAAAGATTCCACATTCTTGCCGGAGAAACGCCTTGAATCGAACCGGAAATCAAATCTGAAACATAATTTCCAAGCTCTGAATAGCGATCTTTGATTTCTCCATAAAGATCAAAGGGCTCCATGGCGCCCACAAAAGAGATTGCTTCTTGCCTTGACCACCCTCTGGCGCAATCAAAAGAAGTCGAACTAAAAAAAGCTCGGTTATTTTTTTTCTCAAAGTAAAGCTGATAGGTGGAAGTGAGATATCGGTCAGTATGCCCGCGGGGAGAAAGATAAACAGAGGTGTTTTTGTGTTTTCGGGCAAACCGGGCTAAAGACAGATCAAAAGTTCGACCGACTTTTTTTTGCAAAGCAACGCTGTCGATGATTTTTTCTCTTTTTATTTTTTCCATTCCAAAATTAGGTTTTTTCACTTTCTATATTATATCCTATTTTTATTTTTTTAAAAAGCAGCTTTATTCCAACAATCAGCATTATTAAGCTAAAAATTTGTCCGCGGGTAAAAAAATCAAAAGCATATCCCAAATGCGCGTCCGGTTCTCGAAAAAATTCAGCTACAAATCGAGCGATGGAATAGCTGACAAAATATATTCCCAAAAATTTTCCCTGCCACTTTTTTTTATTCCGAAAAAACCAAAGGACTAAAAAAACAATAACTCCTTCCAGAAAAGCTTCGTAGAGTTGCGAGGGATGGCGAAGGTGAAAAGGATCATCCGGAAAATACATTCCCAAAAAACTCTCCGTCGTCCGGCCGTAAAGTTCTCCGTTTAGAAAATTGCCAATACGGCCGAAAAAATATCCGGCCGGGATAGCCGGGACGACAAAATCCGCCCAAGACCAAAAATTGAGTTTGTATTTTTTGAGAAAAAAAATCGTCGCAACAAAAACGCCAATGGCTCCCCCGTGATAACTCATGCCATAAATTCCCACGAACTGGCCGCTAGAGCTGAACGGCGACACAATTTCCAACGGGTTAGCAATGTAATAAGATAAATTATAAAAGAGCGCATATCCCAAGCGACCGCCCACAAGCACTCCCAAAAGCGCGTAGAACAAAAAATCGAGAACTAAATTTCGGGAAGCGGGGAACGGAAAGCGGGAAAAGATGGAATGAGATTCTTGTTTTTTTATCCTATAAACCAAAAGCAAAAACACTATTGCAAATCCAACCAAATACATAAGAGCGTACCATCCAATCGAAAAAGAACCGACACGAAAAGCGGTCGGGCCAAGATTGAGCGGCAAGTGCTGGTACCAAAACAAAAAATTATTCATAACCAATTCCTCTTGTCATCACGAATCTGCCGTATCTACCGGCAGTCAGGTTTTGGCATCTCATTCCTCTGCCTTTTTCCCTTTCTTTTTTTCTTCCAATTCTTCTTTTTTGAAAATTTTGGCGAGGTAAACGCTGGCCAAAACAACAACGATTGTGATGAGAACCGCGTAGATGAGTTTCGCCTGAAGAGAGTTTTGTTCCGCCGGGAAAAAATACTCAATGAGCGCTTTCACCGCATCGTTCCAAGCCAGACCAGCCACCAACCCAAGAGCGGTGACAATATACCCCACCGTTTTTTTTCTGATTTCCTCTTCCACGTTTTTTAACTCACTTTTTAATTTGCTTTTCATAAATATCTTAAAAAATTAGTTTTTATTTTTCCTTTTCATTGCTCCCTTAATAAGTTCATCCAGAAACTCTGAAAATTCTAATTCTGCTGACGCGGCGGCTTGGGGAGCAAGGCTAGTCGCAGTCATGCCAGGAATAGTGTTGATCTCCAGAAAATATAGTTTATTGTCCTCTTCACTCCAAATGAAATCGGCACGGGACAAATCGCGACAGCCCACAGCCTTAAAAATTTTAACAGTATAACTCTGCACTTTTTTTCTGATTTCTTCCGGAATCTCAGCTGGACAAACTTCTTCTGAACCACCCACTTCGTATTTCGCCCGATAATCAAACCAACCAGAAACTTTGGGAATAATTTCAATCACTGGCAATGCTTTGGGCGATTTATTCCCCATTACTGCCACAGTCAATTCTCGACCTTTGATAAATTGTTCCAGAAGGACTTCTTCGCCATATTCCAAAGCTTTTGTAATCCCAGTTGAGACTTCTTCGTTGGAACTAGCCTTGCTAGTTCCAACCGATGAACCTAACTCTAGGGGTTTAATTACAATCGGCAAATTCAGTTTGGCAATTATTTTTTCCACGCTATATTTTTTACCTCTAACCACAATGATATCCTTGACAATCTTTAGTCCTGCCGCTTTGGCAACAATTTTAGTTTTTCTTTTATTCATGGCAAGAGCGCTGGCCAGAACTCCTGAAAAAACATATGAAATGCCAAGCATCTCCAACATTCCTTGCAGTTTTCCGTCTTCAACAAACGAACCATGCACAATCGGAAGCACCAAATCAATTGGGGGCAAATTTTGGGAAAAAATATTTTTTCTTTCACTATCTTCATTTTCCGTTTTTTCCTCCACTCCGCCTTCTTCTTTAGCTTTTGAAAGGTTTTTTTCTAAATATTCTTGTCCCTCTTTTCCGATGAGCCATTGGCCGCTTTTAGTAATGGCGATAGGAATAATTTCATATTTCTCCTGATTGAGTGCTTTCATCACTTGACTAGCTGAGCGAAGGGACACCTCATGCTCCCCTGACTGCCCGCCGAAGATAACGGCTAAATTGAGTTTTTTCATAAGTTTAATCTTACTCATTATTATCCATATTCTACCTTTTTCCAGCTAAAAAATCCACTGCGCTGTATGCATTATGAAAATAAAAAAACCAACGACCGGGTCCCTCCTTCCAGTGGGGTCGTTGGGTTAGACTATGCATGGATATTCGAAATCACACTGCTTTCGCCAACGCCTGTGCGATGTCGGCACGAATTTCTTGAATGACTTGTTTCCGAGTTCTCCCTCCTTCAGGATTTCTAATAGGACGGCCGATGACCAGATATTTGGCATTTCTCAGCACGGCTTCGCCGGGCGTCAATGTACGACTTTGATCGTCCGGTGGAGAATATGGCATACGAATACCGGGTGTGTAAAGATCCATCTTGGGCCACTTCGAATGAACTTCCAATGACTCTTTGGCCGATGAGAGAATAACGTCCACACCCGCCTTCACAGCGGCTTCGGACCAAATCATAACAATCTCAGTAATCGCACTCTGCTTTTCGTCCTCACTCATGTTTGCAATAAGGTCAAGTTGATTCTCTTCACTAATACGACGGTGCAGTCCCATTGGAAGAATGCCAATTTCCTCAAGGTCCTTAAGACTGAGACTGGTGAGAACAGTAACAGCAATGACCTTCGGCCTTTCAATGCCAAGTGTACTTGCCATCTTATCAGCTCCCTCCATAGCTGCTTCCATCATTGGACGGCCGCCAGAAGCCATAATATTGAAACAATCCACTCCATGCCGTGTAATTTCCGCAGCAGCTTCCCTAACCGTCGCAGGGATATCATTGAGCTTAGCGTCAAGAAATGGATTTTTTCCGAATTCCTTGGGCATAGCTATTGCGGCCGGAGTTCCAACACCATGAATAAGCTGAAGTCCTACCTTGGGAAGATCGATATGATCGCCCACATCATCCATCAATTCACGCCCTCTTTCCAAGGTTGGCACATCCAACGGAAATACTATTTTCACATCTCCTAACTTCATGTCTTTCTCCTTTCACCTTTTTGCAAACCCACATTCCCGGCGACAACGACTGCCGCTTTGTCCATTTTGACGCTTCTTGCAAGCCGAACCATTCGGCTCGCAATTGCAATACGCCGGCTTCTTCTTTGAGTCTATTCTTTCCTTTGCCATAATCCCTCCAAAAAATTTGTTTTCCAAAGGTATTACAACAATATCCGGAAACCGATCACCTGATCGGAGTATTCTTAAGGTACAAAAAAATTCCCAAAAAACAAATCCTCCTTGGGGAATCCAAACTAATTTAAGGGTATAGGAAAAACGATTAAGCGTCAATTATTATGAATTTTTTTCGATCTTAAAAAATCCACCCTGCTTTGGCGGGGTGGATTTTTTGGTTTTTTCTGAATTTTTCCCAAAGCTACTCGCTAATCGATCCAGTTTCAGCAGTATCCCCAGCATTAGTAGCACCTGTTGTGGTAGTTGTAGTGTCAGTGGTAGTGTCCGTATTAGTATCAGCATCTGTATTTTCATCCTTATCCGTATCCGTTGGGAAAGCCAATTTCAAATCTGCCTTGGCCTTTTCCATTGTGGCTTTGAAATCTGCATTGGCTTTTTCGATGGCCGCTTTTCTGATTTGAATTTTCGCCTGAATTTCCGCTTTCACTTTTTCCGTATTTTGTCGATCACTCACTACGCTTTCACGAGCATCTTTTAGAGCGCTGTGAAGAGATCCCCAAACAGTCTTAGCATCAGCGCCGCCCTTACACTCGCTCACTGCGTTTTCCCAGGCAGCTTTCTGTTCAACATTGAAAGTCGAAACAGCCGTGTTTACCGAAGATTTTCGGGAAGAAAGAATCGTTTTCACATCTGCTCGAAAGGCCGCAATGGCGTCATCAATAATCCCTCTTCTGGTTGAAAGCGCTGTTTTCAAAGTTTCCTTAAATTTCGCCACCGCTTGTTTTTTTGCATCAGTGCCCGCCCGTTCCATTAGTTTGCTAAGATGCTCATCGATGTTGGCATCTCTTTTTGTGCGCCAATCTGTTCGCTTTTGATCCATTATGGTCAGTCTTTCTTCCAAACGACTGGAAACTTCCTCTCTCTTGGAAGTTATTTTTGATTCTTTGTCAGCCGTTCGAGTTGACCAAGCAGACGATTGCTCAGAAATTTTTTCACAAAACTTCGCCTGAATTTCTGTCCGAACCTCTTCTCTCTTGGCTTGCGCATCTTCTTTCTTCTGATCTCTTTTTTCTTTCATATCCTCCCTGATAGCTTGTCGATTAGATCGATCAGAAGAAGCATTGCCCACCACTGTTGTATCAGTCGTTTCTTCCGCGGACACAGAGAAAGAAATGAAAAGCCCCAAACAAAGCATGAGCATTATGATTTTTTTAGAATTCATTTTCTTCATATAGTCCGGAAAGATCATTAGTATCAAGACTTTCATTGAGTGCGGCGTCCGCCTCATCGATTTCTTGCGCCACTAATGTTTCCTCGCTTGTTATATCACCCAAAACAGCAGTGACCGCATCATCTGCTTTTCCGGTTGCCGGTAAAAGAGTGAGTTCGGACTCTTCTTTTTGGGATGGTTTTTGATTATTTTTTTCAATTTTCGCCACTGGTGTCTCTCCCTGTTGAGGAGAAACCGCCTTCTTGGTGGTGAAATAGAACGCTCCCACCAAAATGGTTAGCACAACAACAAGTGCCAAAGGAAGCGTTAATTTATTGTTTGACATAACTTATTTTTTTATTTTTTAAATTATTTTATTCGTAGAGGCTCGACCAACCTCTATTCTAAACAACAATCAATGGCTTTTCGCACCAACTCTCCCATACGGCCCATAAAACCGCTGCGAGTTGCCGCAGTCTCCGGCTGGGATGCGATTTTTTTCGGTTCCACCATAATTTCTTTTTCTTTGCCACCATCATCGTGACGATTAACCGCGCTTTCATCAATCTTAGTAATGTCATCAGTCTTGATTATTTTCATATTCACCGCCCAAAACAAAGAATAGAGATCGTAGGCTTTTTGAAAAAGTTCCTGCGCCTCTTCTTTTTTCCCCATCCCCTGTTGTTTGGTTCCCACTTCCATGAGCCGCATTGAGGCCGCCAACAAATGTTTTGAAATGCACCAAACCTCTCCTTCATATTCTTTGATAATTTTTCGAAGCAAATCTCCGCGCATTTTTCTGACCTCTTGAAGAAGATCAAAATATTCCGGCTTTCCGGTTTTGGCTCCGGTAAAAAAGAAATGCTCTTCAATACTAACCAGATTCATGATCGCAATCGAAAGATCCTGGTCCGATGACAAGTCCATCTTGTCCTGCTTTTTCATAGCATCGAATTTTTCAATCAATTCGTTAACATTTTTTATAAGGCCTGCATTTTCTTTTTGCTCCATAATTTTGTGATTAAATAGTAAAGTAGAGAACCAAGCTAAAAACAAAAAGCGGCGCGACAGAGCAGGCTACCTTTTGAAACGGGAAAAAAACTTTGCCGTTGTTTTTTTTCTTTATCCAAAAATTAAAAATCATACCAGTAACAAAAAGGAAACTGCCAAGAATGATTCCCCAAAGAAGCCGATCGACGCCCCAAACGATATTAGCAGAGTGTCCCATTATTCCAGTGTAATACAGAGGAAGGACAATTAAGGCATAATACCCGACCGTCACCAAAATTTTTCTACCTTTGAATTTTATCTGTTTTTTATTCAGCCAATCGATTGTCCAGGCAATGAGAGAAACCGAAAGCCCGCCAATCCAGATTCCGGAAATCAAATCATCAATGCCCAGGTATCGGGAAAGCCCGACGCCCGCCCCCACCGCCACTGTGCAAACCGGACAAACCGCTTGAGCCGGGGAAGAATAAAGAATAAAGAATAAAGAATAAAGAATAAACGGCAACCTTTTTTTTAGTTTATTTCGCATTTATTTTAGCGTTAAAAAAATCTTCAATCGGTTGTTCCCCCATGAGACATTTGCCTTCCGCCCAAAGGAAAGGTACGCCTAATTTTCCCTTATCCAGCCCGCAAACGCTTGCTTTTTCGAGCATAAGGTTGGCATTGGCCTGGTCATGGTAGACTTCCCGTTCAGAAAATTCGACTTTCTCGTGAGTCTTGTTTTCTTCAAAATATTTTTTTACATCGTGACAATGGGGACATTCTTGTCCGTAGAAAAAGATGATGGAAGAAGCATCTTTCGCCACTGGCGCCGTGTCATCCGGATTGTTCTTATTATAACACCCGGAAAGAAAAACGGTAAGCGCCAAAAGAAAAACTATTCCTGCATATTTTTTCATTTATATAGAGTTAAGTAATTATTTTTCTTACTAGTAGATGATACCAAAAATTGGGATTTTTGAAAAGCGACTTTTCTTCAAGACAACCACTAACAAAAAACCCGAACGTTTCCGTCCGGGTTTTTTCTTATCTAAAGTTTTTGGATCCTTAGAATTGTCGGTCTCGTCCTCCACCAAATCCACCTTGAAATCGGGGTCTTCGGGGTCGGTCTTCGAGAGGCCGCGCTTCGTTGACGCGAAGAGTTCTTCCGTCCACTTCTTTTCCATCAAACATGGAAATTGCTTTTTGGGCTTCTTCGTCAGAACCCATTTCAACAAAACCAAAGCCTTTTGATCGGCCGGTCATTTTGTCCATGATAACAGACGCAGAAACAACTGTTCCAGCTTCAGAAAACAAAGTTTGCAAAGTGTCATCAGTTGTTGTGTAGGCCAAGTTGCCTACGTACAATTTTTGTGCCATTTTTTTCTTATATGATTTTATTACGTTTGCAAGGCGACCTTCTTCTCATGGCGTTTTAACTTACACTTAGCGCTAACGGGTCATATAAGAAAAGCTTTGAGAACACTTACAATTGTTCTTATACTAGCAAATTTCTGTGGAAAAGTCAAGCCCTGTCATAAATTAGTAGTAATGTCATAGTAGCGTTTAGTAGAAATGTCATACCTGTTAAGATATGAGGTTAAGTATTAACCCCATACCATGGAACAAGACATAATCGTCATGACATCGAAAGA
>Ga0074195_1001360_pt1 | contig 35034 bp, 43 predicted proteins | sample EPASupsiteHSE623_FD_64525 | JGI IMG/M metagenome (GOLD analysis project Ga0074195, IMG submission 64525) | Bioremediated contaminated groundwater from EPA Superfund site, New Mexico - Sample HSE6-23 | ecosystem: Environmental > Aquatic > Deep subsurface > Groundwater > Contaminated ... | reverse complement strand
ATGCTCAACAAAATCTCTGCACAACAATCTTACCTGATGTGTGTGCAGATAAATGTTGTCTTTATTCACATAGGCTGGGCCATGAAACCATCCTTTTTCTTTTTTAGCATAAACAAAATGGTCATCAGTAATAATTGCCCCAGCTTCCGCAAAAATCTGTTTTAATTCAATCTCGCTTAACATATTACATTTCCCTTCCTGAAAGAGCTGTCGCAATTTCTTCTGCAATAAGTTTTGCAGCTTCAACTGGTCCGCCAATATTAACTGGCGGTTTGGTAACGGGCCTGCCGATAACCAGCATATCAATGCCGGCCACAACTGCCTCTCCGGGCGTCATCTGGCGTTCAATATTTTGGTCATCTTTGACTCTTTCGCGCTCTTCTTTGGTAGCTGCCCATTCAGGACGAATATTCGGACAGGCAATGGTCAGCTTGTCAAAATCAGGATCCAATCTCAAAAGCAAACCCTCTTTTGGCGCGCAGATTACTCCGTCAGCGCCATTGTCAACCAACATTTTTGCAAACTGCAAAACTTTTTCATCTGGTTCAGCGCCAAAAATTGACTTGCATTCTTCTGCATTAATAGAAGTTAAAACCGTAACGCCGAAAAGCTGAGAATTGCCTTTATTGGCGACTGCAGCTTGGATAACTTTTACGCCAGCCGAAGCATGAATATTAATCATCTTCACTTCAAGGCTGCTCAACGCCTTTACAGCTTTTCCAACTGTGTTTGGAATATCAGCCAGTTTTACATCCAAAAACGCTTTTTTCGGAGTGATTGTTCCAGCCAAACTGCGAATTCTTCCCAGCCAATAATCTGCTGCTGAATCTGGCATAAGTAAGCTCGCCATTGAAGAATATATAGCTTCAAAGCCGATCTTAAACACTCCAACATATGGAGCAAGCATTCGCACCAATATTTGCGCCTGGTCAATGTCGCTAACATCCAACGGTAAAATAATCTTTTCGTGGGACCTCATCTGTAACCCTCCTCAATTATCAAAGAACTTGCAACGCTTCGGCGCATGCCGAAAAATGCGTTATCTGTTATTTTACGCTTTACTCTGTTCATGTCAATAAAACAAACACCTCAAACAGTGTCTGAGGTTTTTACTTTTATAATATATAGCTAGAAAAATTTAAGGTAAAATTTCTATTGTTTTATTCCTTGATGCATATCCTGAAATAATTTTAATATTTGAAGAACCTGTTTTAAAATAAAGAGCCAAAGCATTTTTTATGGCATTATTTGCTTTGCCTTTTTCCGGCGGTTCTTTAACAGAAACAATATAATTTTGTTCGTCAATTTTTTCTATTTTTTCCTGTTTTGAATTTGGTTTTGCTTTTACGTTTATTTTCATTAAAATTTTAAATAATTACTTTTTGTCCTTCTCCTATTAAAACTGTCTGCCTGCCTTGCACTAAAATTGCCTGCTGGTCAGTTAAAATTTTTAATTTTCTTCTCTGCCATTTCCACGGCATTTTTTTCTTTATAATTTTTGCGTACTCCGGTTGATAATGCACAAAAATATCAAATGGCACAAGATTTAATCCTTTTAAATTTTTAAGTTTTACCCTATTTTCGTCTCCGAGCCAGCTTGCGGTTTTTATTGTGCGTCCGGCTACAATGCTTCCGGCTGAAGTACCAATATAAACTTTTCCCTGTTTTAAAAAGTTTTTAAGAACTTTTTTAAAATTGCATTTTCTCATTGCTTTTAACAAATAAAAAGTATTACCCCCTGCAACAAAAATAATGTCTTTAAGCTTAAATATCTCTTCCATTTCTTTTTCACTTTTATCTTCAATGTCAACCTCCTGCACATTAAAACCCATTTCTTTCATTGTTTCAAAATCTTTGCTTAAATAAGAAGCATCTTCTTCGGGCTTGGCGGCAGTTGTAATAAAAGCTACTGTTATATCGTAAGCCGGCTTTTGCAACAACTTTGCTATTTCTCCTCTCATTTCCATGCCTCCCGAAGTTAAAAGCAGGGTTTTGGCTTTTTTGTGCTTTATAAAATCCCTTATTGAAACAAAAAAATAAGTTATGGCAGTAAAAATTATAATTATAGCTCCTACAGCCACAACTCCTGCTATACCTATTGGCGTTAAAAAAAACTGCAAAACAGATGTTTCAAAAAAATTAATTTTTAACTCCGGAATTTGCCAATAAAGATTTAATATTGAGATAGCGTCAAAAGATTCTTCTTTGCCAACAGCCAAAACATATCTTCCTTTATTATCTGCCGAGAATACTTCTATTTTGTATTTTCCGGCCGGCACTTGTTTTTCAAATTCCGGGCCTTTTAAATAATATTCTCTGCCAAAAGGCTCATAAAATTCTTTCCATTCAGAAATTTCGCCATCAATAAAAAATATCTTTTCTTCTTTATCGCCAGTCAATGAAAAAATATTGGCAGAATATCTGCCTTCTCTGTTTTTAGCTTCCGGAACTAAAACATTAACATACAAATTAAAATTTTTATCAGATTCTACAAAATAATTTCTTGGCGCTTCTTTTAGTTCGTCATAAAATGCTTGTGAAATTTCAGGATTATTAATTTGTATGTCTCCCTGTTTTTGATAAATAAGTTCTGGCGAATGCGCCCAAGCAATTGTTCCTGCTGTTAAAAAAACAAAAAAAATTGCTAAATATGAAATTAACTTTTGCATGTGATTTAAAAATTTAAATTTTATGCGAACAGCCGCAAAGGTTGCAGTCTATTCCGCACTCGCAACAATAATGGCATAAGTAGGACCTGCATCTGCAGCTATCAAGCTTGCTTCTCATTACTCTTTTACACTTTTTACACAAACCAAAAATTTTATCCTGGTCTGATTTTTTTTTGATATTTTCTTTGTCTAATTTACCTTTGCTTGTTTTATATATATTAGCATGCCCGGGAACTATCCAGTCAGACATTTCTAAAACTAATTTTCTGCTCTCTTTAAGCTTTTCCAAGTCAGTGGCATAAATATCATCTTTTGGATAATTTTCTTTCCAAAAAACATCTCCGCAAATTGCCACAACTCCGTTATCTGTTTTTACAAAAAAAGTGATATTTGTATAATCGTGGCCGGGAGTACGCAAAATTTGTATGTTTGGAGTAAACTCTTCATGCCAATCCTCGCAAGCGCCTTTGTCCCACACGCCAAAATAATCTAATGCTTTGGCCTCAGGAAACATTCCTATATTTCTGTAATGGTCCAAATGCGAATGCGTTATACAAACCATATTTACATCTCTTACATCCAGACCCTCTTTTGCTAACGCATCAATCAAAATTTGCTGGCTTTCTAAAATGCCGGGGTCAACCACCATTATCAAATCTTTATCTCTTACCAAGCTAATAGTAGCGCAGGTTTTTTCTTCTCCCCCGCTATCAGCTTTTGTGTCGGCGTTGGTATAGCCCTCTACTAAAATTTTAACTTCGGCTGTCATTAATTAATATTACCAAAAAATCGCCCAAATGGCGATTTTTTAATTACCTTTTTTTGATTTATTTTTATTCCTTATATTTTTATGTTCCATTCTTGTTGCGTTGCCCCAAAATCTATTAACAGATTTATCTTGTATCAAATTGTGCCTTGATTTGCCTGTTTGAATATTTCTTGTAATTTTCCTTTCCATTTTTCTTGAATATGTTTAATTTAAAATCCACAAAAAGTAATTTAAAATTCCGGCAAAAGAAACCCACAGTATATACGGCAGAAGCAAATAAGCTGCTATTTTTGAAACTCTGTAAAAATTTATAATTGTATATAAAATTGCAAACCACAGCATCAAGAGAACAAAAAAGGCAATTCCAGGAGACTGCATTCCAAAAAATATCACAGACCACAAAATATTCAAAACAAGCTGCAGAACAAAAATTAAAATTATGTTTAATTTTTCCCATTTTCCTTCAAAAAATTTTTGAGACCATTTATTCCATACTTTTTTTCCGGAACTAAAAATTTTATTTTCAGGTTCCCAATTTTTTATCCAGACCAGATATAAAGAAATTCCCATCAACAAAAATAATGTTGTCCATACCGGCCCAAAAATCCAGTTTGGCGGGTTAAAACTTGGCTTATTTAAAGTTTTATACCACGCGCCTATTTTGGGCATTGTAAAAAGAGAGCCCAAAACTCCCGCTAACTCGCAAATTATTATGCTTGTTAAAAGTTTTACTATATTTATAAATTTCATATTATTTTTTAATTTATTAGTTATTTGCAATCTTGCGGACATTTGTCAGGAGTTTCCGGACAGGCGCAATTTAAGCTATTTTGGCATTTCTCATTTGTTTCCTGACAAACACCATCCCCGCATTTTTCTACACATACCGTTAATATGCCCCCATTGTTTGATCCGTTTGTAATGCCTTCCGCTTCTATTTCAATTTGAGGTATTAAATTGTCATCATTATTATCTCCACTTAAATCTTCCTTATTTGTCTGTTCTTCTGTGCTACCCCCTACAGTATTTTCCACATCTTTTTTACTCGAACCAATATATTTATAAATCAAAAATGCAGACACTAAAATTACTATCAGAGCTATAAACAAAATTATTAAAAATTTTCTGTCTATTTTGGCAAACATAATTTTCCTTTAGTTATTATTTAATTTTACTCTTTTTTAGATTTTGTTCAACTGTATTGGCTTTTCCCATGGTAGATTATCTTTTCCAAAATGTCCGTAAGCCGATGTCTGGCTGTAAATTGGCTGGCGCAAATTTAATTTTTCAATTATTGCTTTCGGTTTAAAATCAAAATTATTTTTTACAATATCGGTAAGGCTTTCTCCTTTTTCATTAATAGCTTCCACCATTAATGGCTCTGCTTTGCCTATTGCGTAAGCTACAGAAACAAGACACTGATTTGCAAAACCGGAAGCAACTAAATTTTTTGCAACAAATCTGCACATGTAAGCAGCTGACCTGTCTACTTTGCTTGGATCTTTGCCGGAAAAGCATCCGCCCCCATGCGTGATTAAACCGCCATAAGTATCAACCATAATTTTTCTGCCCGTAAGTCCGGCATCTGCCTCAAATCCTCCCTGCACAAATCTGCCGGTAGGATTTACTAAAATTTCAATTCCTGCAATATCGCCTATAATCGGCTTTATTAATTTTTCTATAAGCTCTTTTTTAATTTCTTCCTGGCTTACATTTTCGTCATGCTGGCAGCTTACCAGAATAATTTTTATTTTTCCGTCTTCTACTGTAATTTGAGTTTTGCCGTCAGGTTTTAGCCAGCTGATATTTCCATTTTTTCTTAAATTCTCCAATCCTTTTGCAAGCTCGTGCACTTTTACAACAGCTGTAGGCAAAAATTTTTCTGTTTCGTTTGTTGCAAATCCGTACATAATTCCCTGGTCTCCTGCTCCTCCGGTATCTACTCCCTGCGCGATATCGGGAGATTGTTTTACAATTCCTGTTATAATTTTTAAATCTTTTTCGTATCCTATTTTTTTGTAAACTTCTTTTGCAATTTTTTCTGCGTCAAAGTTTGCCAATGTTGTTACTTCGCCTCCAATAACTAAAAGCCCGTGGTTGCCAAATGTTTCAATTCCGGCTCTTGTATTTGGATCTTGCGCCAAACACTCGTCTAAAATTGCGTCTGAAATTTGGTCGCAAACTTTATCGGGGTGACCCGAGGTTACGCTTTCTACTGTATATGTTTTTGGTATAAATATCATAAATTATTTTTAATTTTAATTATTAATTTTATTAAACAAAATTCTTTCCAATTAGGAAAGAATTGCAAAGGCCGACCTTATCTTTCCCTTTCGGGCTGGACTTAGCACCTTGTCCCGCTTTTAACGGAATAGGTTGTTGACAGGTTATAACGGGCCAGTTCCCTTCCTGTTCTCTTGATAAAATATTAAGTTTTATTTTTTATACCTTTTTCAAAAAAAATATTCAAGTGTATAAGTGGGCGCGGAAGGAATCGGACCTTCGACCTCTGTCTTATCAGGACAGCGTTCTACCACTGAACTACGCGCCCCTGTATTTAAAAATAATAACAAATAATTTCACTTATTGCAAATGGCGCAATTGAAAGAAAAATAAAAAAAGAGGGTCACCAGAGAGTAGTGACCCATGAAACGACAGCAGGTAACGTAGCGATAAATCGCAAGTTTTTTTTAAAAGTGGCTTTGCAATTTATAGCTTTGCTAAGCTGTGTTATTTGTTTTGTCTGCACATACGCAGACGAGAGAATTGTGAAAGAACAGAGGGACAGTTGGCAGAGGAGGCGCCTTAAGTTTAGCGGAAAGCCGTTGGCGTTGAAAAGACAGACAACTTTTCCGCTGTTAAATTGCGCCAAAGAGTTCGTCCTTATGCAGAAGGATGTCTATGAACGTACTACGCTCGGCTGATTTCACAGACATAACTGCTGCGGTTACTCTAGCGCTCTGCTCGGCGCTTTCTCACAAAACATTTCCCAGAGATCGGCAAACTAAGTTCTGGCAAAAATGTTTTGCACTGCGAGAAACACTACGACAAATTGCTACAGACTAATTGGTCTGCGCACGTTTCGGGATTTAAATCCCGAAGAAATATCGCAGTACTCTGCCAACTGTCCACGAAACTATCCTCTATAAAAATAAAAGGCAATTTCGTGGGCAATTGGCTATTTAAATGTACTATTCCTTATCTCAACTTAATCATACTAAGACCACAAATCCTTGTCAACCCCAAAAAACAAAATTTATTACGAATTTGTATTTTTGTCTTTATTGAAACCCTCAAAGGCCTTTAAAACTTCCAAAGGTATGGCAAAAACAATTGTGTTTGATTGGTCAGAGCTTATATCATTTATTGATTGCAATGTTCTCAAGTGCAGGGCGCCTGCCGAACCAGATAAAATTTTAGCGGCTTTTGCCATGTTGTCAGCTGAAATTACTTCTCCTTCGGCTTTTATTATAATGGCCCGTTTTTCTCTTTCGGCCTCTGCCTGCTTTCCAATTACTCTTTTCATTTCTTCGGGCAAAACAATATCTTTTAGTTCAACGTTGCTTACTTTAATTCCCCACGGATCAGTGTCAGCATCTATTATATTTTTTATATTTTCTGAAACCCTGTTGCGGGCAGAAAGCAGTTCATCTAAATCAACCTGGCCTACAACGTTTCTCATTGTTGTTTGCGCTAATTGCGAAATAGCATAAAAATAATTTTGGACTTCCAAAATTGCTTTATCGGCTTCGGCAACTTTATAGTATATAACGGCATTTACTCCCACAGAAATGTTGTCTTTTGTAATTGCCTCTTGATTTGGCACGTCAACGGCTTTAACTCTTAAATCAACTTTTTGATAAGATTGTATTATAGGAAAAACCAATCTCCATCCCGGCCCCATTAAGCCCACATATTTTCCAAGCATAAATTTAATTCCTTTTTCATACTGGTTTATCTGTTTTATAGAAGCTAAAATAATTACTATTACTATTGCTAAAATTATATAAAATATTGGCGCCATATTTTTTTTAATTATTTTTGATTATATGTTTTATTAATTATTTCTCCTGTTTTTTTATCAATATACAAAAGCGCATTGCCTCCCCTAAAAGATTTATTTGTTAAAACAAACCATCTGTCTTTTTCGTCGCTTATTGAAACGTTTTCAAAATTCCAGTTTTCTTTTTTACATTCCTGTTCTGCAATTTTTAATGCTTTTTCTTTTGATATATTTTGCACATCTTTATTTCAAAGCTTTTTTTATTCTATCTGTTATTTCAACAGGATCAAGATTAGCTTTAATTAAATAATCAACCACTAGCCCATCTGTTTTTTTAACGTTATCTTTCTGGTCAAGATTTGTAAGAATAATCACAGGAACCTTGGCGCTTATCGGATCTTTTTTTATTCTTTCAAGAACATCAAACCCATCCATTTTTGGCAAAACAAGATCAAGCAAAATTAAATCTAACTTTTCAGTTTTTGCTTTTTTTATTCCCTCTTCTCCGTCATCTGCTTCTATAACCTCAAATCCTTCTTTAATAAGTTTGCGCATAATTAAAGCGCGCAAAAATTCATCGTCTTCAATTATTAAAATTTTTTTTGCCATATAATTATTTTAAATATTTAATAAATATTAAATGTTTTTTGAAAGAGGCAGGGTAAAATAAAAAGTTGTTCCTTTATTTTCTTCTGATTCAAACCAAATTTTTCCGCCATGGGCTTCAATAATGTTTTTTGTAATAAACAATCCCAAACCGGTCCCCTCGGTTACTATTTTTGTTACATTGGCTCCACGAAAAAATTTACTAAACACTCTTTCCTGCTGGCTTTTTGGAATGCCCATTCCGCTGTCTTTAATCTTAAATTCTAATTCATTTGTACCACAGCTTAATTCTACTTGCAAACTTCCTTTAGAGTGCGTATATTTTATGGCATTATCAAAAAGGTTTTGCACTGCCAGTTTAATTTTCTCTACATCCATTTTAACTTTCGGCAATTTTTTAGGTTTTTTAAATGTAAATTCTATTTTCTTTTTTTCAATTGGAACTTTATATAAAGATATTGCCGACAAAACAATTGTTTCCATGTCGGTAGGAGCCATATCAAAAATATATCTTCCTTCTTCAATTTTTGTTATGTTCAAAAGGTCTCCAATTAAAAGAATCATTCTTTCTGTAGACCGGGACATTCTTTCAATAAACTCTTTTTGGTCTTTGGTTATTTTTCCAAAATCTCCTTTCAAAAGAAGTTTAAGGGTCCATTTAATTGCTGAAAGCGGAGTTCTCAACTGATGGGCGGTTAAAGAAACGAAATCGCTCTTCATTGTTTCAATTGCTTTTTCTCTTGTGATATTATGCAAAACAACCAAATTTCCGATATTTTGGCCTTTTCTTATTATGGGAATAGTAGAACCTTCTAAAATCTGCCCATTTTCCAGCGGTAATTCTTGTTTAGACACGTTTTTTGTGTCTTTTTTAAAAATTTTCATTATAGAATTAAAGGCCGGAATATCTTTTAGTTCTGAAATTGATTTGTCTATAACGTCTTGGCTTTTAACTCCTAAAAATAATTCTGCCTGATAGTTAATTAAAGAAAGTTTTCCTTCTCTGTCAAAAACCAAAAGCCCGTCGGTAAAATTAGTAATAATTGCCAGGGTTTTATTTTTTTCTTCTTCTGCGTTTTCTTGAGCTTCTTTCACGTCTTCCAACATTTTTATCAAAGATTTTTTAGAATCTTCCAGCTCTTTAGTTCTTTCTTTAACCTTTTTTTCCAGATCTTCCTGAAATTTTTTAAGTTCAGTAATATTTGTAAGACCTATAAAATATCCTATATAATTTCCTTCCCTGTCTTTTCTCATGGAGGCCGATACGCTCATAGGAATTTCTTTTTTATCTTTGGTAATAAGAATAAGCTCTTTTCCATGGACGGAGCCCTTTTCTGTAATTTCTTTTTCTATTTCTTCTATTTTTTTCTTATCTGAAAAAATAGTTGACACAGACTCCCCAACCAATTCAAGAGAAATATAATTAGTTAAATCTTCTGTTGCTTTGTTAACATTAATAATTACCCCCACAGGATTAACCGAGCAAACAGCCAAAGGCAAAAAATCAGAAAATTCCTTTATATATATTTCTAAATCTTCTACGTCTTCTCTTGCTATTTTAAATTTATCTTCTTCCATAATTATTCCCACCTTACCAAATATTCATGATAAGGGGCACCCTTTAACATACATTTGGTTTCTTCAATAGTAATTTTTTTGCTTTTTATCACAAACTGGGCAACTCTCAAAAAATAACCGCCGTGATAAATGCAAAGAAGGCGATGAAACTTATACACTCCTTTTATTCTTAAAACTATATATTTTTCTTTTTCGTTAAGTTCGGTGGGCTCAAACTCGCCAAAATCAAGATTTTTTCTCCAGTGGATATTGCTCTGTTCTAAGGTTTTTTTAAGCGAAACAAAGTGCTTTATAAACATTGTTACAATAAAAGAACTTTTTGGAGTAAAATTTCCCATTTCAAAAATATCATCATCCGCCCAGTTAAAAACTTCTTTAGAAGCAAATAAAATTAAAACCGTAGTAGATTCAGGATACCAGCTGAGCGGTTTAATTTCTTCAAATTTTAGAGGGTGACCAAACTCTCTTAGTTTTTCTTCCACCATTTTTACGCCTTCATTCTTTTTTTTATAGCGTATATAATCAGCGAGAGTTTGCAAAATTGCTCCCCTTACATTACCAGGAATTTTCATTATTTCTATTACTTCCTGTTTTTCTTCTTCTGTCATATTCTTTTTAATTTAATTTTATATATATTATTCCCACCTTAGCGTATATTCGTCAAAGGGGTCTCCCTTATGAGTGCATTTAGTTTCTTCTACGGTGACTTTTTCACTTCTCAAAACAAACTGGGAAATTCTCAAAAAATAACCGCCATGATAATGGCAAACAACAGGATGTGATTTGCACCCGTGCATGCGCAATATAACATATTTTTCTTTTTCGTTAAATTCGTAAGCTTCCATTCTTCCAAAGTCGGCATTTTTTTGCCAATGGTCATTTCCCCGCTCAAAACATTTTTGAGGCGTAAGAAAATGTTTTATAACCAATCTTACAATAAAAGAACTTTTTGGAGCCATATTCCCCATTTCAAAAATATCTTTATCTGTCCAATTAAAAATTTCTTTAATAACAACCATTGTCAAAATGCTTATGGCTTCAGGATACCAATCAAGTGGCCCGACTTCTTCAAATTTTAAAGGGTGGCCAAGTTCTTTTAACTTATCTTCCAGCATTTTTACTCCTTCTTTTCCTTTTTTGTGTTCAATGTAAACAGCATGGGTTTGCAAAATTGCTCCCCTTACATTTCCCTTAATTTTCATTATTTCATCTGCTTCTTCTTTGGTCATTTTTTTAACAATCTAATTATTCTATTATACCAAAAAAAGCCCCCTAAGGGCAATTAAATAAACGTTTAAATTATAGGTTGAACTTCTTGGACAATATACGAACTTATTTAATGGATTTAGTATAGCATTTTTTAAATAAAATAAAAGCGGGCTTTCTAACCCGCCTTTGAATTTATATTTTTATTTCGTAAAATGTATGGAATTTAAAACCTGATTTATTTCGGTTTGGCTGTTATTAAAATAATTTTCGTCCATAAGCCAATCAAGCTGATATGTTTTATCACCGCCGTTTATAAAAATAGTAATTGCCTTTGGATTTTCAGTAGAATCATTGTTTCTAATAACCTTGTAGGCGGTCTTACCATCGATGGTCGTATCATTAGAGCTGACAACATTTTTTTGAGTGGTAATCCATATTTTTAGCCAACTCTCAAAACTAACCCCGTTTGGCAAATTTTGTTTTATAATTTCGAATTTTTGGAAACCTTTTTTAAAACCAACGCTTGTGTTTTGCATACCATCCGGGTATTGCAGTTTCACCCAGCTCGTTGGAACTTTTATTGCTATTCCAAAATTATCATCAGTTATGGTTTTTATAGCGGGCTTGTTTGCTGGGGCTGGATTATTTTGCGATGTCGGAGCTGTATTTTGAGTATTAGCTGGGATTATTGTTGTATGCGAACTTTTAAAAATATTCCAAATACTCCAACTAAAAGGATTCCACCACGCTGCCGAAGCAACAGAGGGGACAATAAATACCACACACACGATAAATAATAAAAAAACTATTATGCTTTTTTTTATTTTCTCCTGCATATATTTTAAGTTAATAATATTCAATTATTTTATTATACCAAAAAAAGCCCCTCCGGGGCAACAAAACTCTGACTTCCTCTAACATTTTCATAATTTTAAGTAACGTTACCTGTTACGTTACCTGTTACGTTACTTAGCGATGAGGAAAGAAAATGTGCTGAATTTATTCGACGACGTTAGAATTGATTTATTTAGTAATGTTCTGGATTAAGCAAATGAATAAGCGCAGTAATAACTGCCTGTTTGCTATAGTTTTTTCTATTTAATTTACCTTTTGTGAGAACCCCTATCATTCCTTCTCTCTCTCCAATATTTGTATCATGAGAAAACCCTATTTCCTTTGCGGCTTCGTCTATCTCATAATCCTTACTAAAAACTAAATCAATCATAGACTTAGGATATTCAAAAATAGAAGATCCGCCTAAATGAGTTTTTTTACCGTCGTAAATTGCGCACATCGTAATATCCATATATCCGCTTTTAGTATTTGGAACTTCCATAAGCCCACTTTCCAACCCTACAGATAAATCACAATCTTTAAAAGCATTTTTAGCCCTATTAATTGCTCCTTGAACAGTTTGCTCTATATTCTTTGGTTGCTTGTGAACGCCGGAATCTACTTCGACAGAATTAACTTTTACTGGCAAAAATTCTGGAAAATCCAGAAGTGCTTCCTCAACTGCTTGAACTTTTGTTATATTTTTTGACCCTACATTTATTTTCATAAAAATTATTGGCTGCGGGACTAGGACTCGAACCTAGAATTCCACGTCCAGAGCGTGGCGTGTTACCGATTGCACCATCCCGCAATAATTAATATTTTCTGAATTCTAATATTTCTATTGCTTCAAAAAATTCTATCTTTTTTGATATTTGAATTTTATCTTTACTCCGATGGGGATTAAATCCTAAAATTTTCATCCCCGTGTAAACATTATTTAACAAAGATTGATTTTTATTGCTGAATAAAAATTTATATGTGTATGTTGGTTCGTGAATTGAGGCGCTTCCCTCTGCTTCGTATAGTCCTCGCAGATATCTTCTCAAATAATATTTGTCTTTTAAAATCCAATCCGGAATCGTAAGATTTAAACTTCCGCGAGAGCCAGTTGGTATATCTAATCGTTTGCTTATAAACTTTTGAAAAATCCTAATTCTTGTGCCACCTTTATTTTTCCCCACATCTTTAACATAAACACGATTAGTCAAAAATAATTTTTTTAAGATTCTCGTATATCTTTTTATAAATCCTTTATTTTGAGCATTAGACACAATTGTAATGCTTTCTGTTCTTGGAAACTTTTCTATATGGCCGTCTCCTAAAATTACACCTATTAATTCTGCTAAGTCGCCAGATTTTTCTAATTTAGGATAATTCCCTCTTATTAAACCCAGCTTTATTTGTTTTTTTCTCCACTTCGCAAAATTATCTATTTTCTTATTTTTAAAAGTCTCAGAAATTTTTGCTACACTTGGATGAGTTTTTTTGGTAAAACCCTTGCTCCAAGGCGCTGGACGTTTTTTTAAACTTTCACGCCATTTTTTATAGCGCTTATCTGTCTTCGGTAAAAGATTTGGTGATATAACAAATACCATTAATTCATTATATCATAAATTCAACCACTAGACCACTCGATACTATACTTGCAAATACTTTCTTACAACTATAAGGCTTGAAAGAATTCCTACGGCTGTTCCAAATCCTAATTGTATTAATACCAAAATCCAGAAATTTGTCAAGAAATAATTAAACATGCCAAAACCGGGCATAATAACCGATAATTTAGGAGACAAAATATATGCAAACACTCCAGAAATTAAAATACAAAATATAAAAGCAATAAATCCATAAATTATTCCCTGTATTATAAAAGGGCCTCTTATAAACCAATCAGAAGCGCCCACTATGCGCATGGTGGCTATTTCTTCTTTTGAGCTGTCAACCGCCAGTTTTATAGTATTAAAAACAACCAGCATGGCAACTAAAATTAAAAGAATTCCAATAATTATTCCGTATCTGTTTATGTTTGTTGTTATAGAATAAACTTTTTCAATTGTGTCTTTCTTTTCTGAAAAATCAACTTTTTCAATTAATTCCGCAAAACCGGAAGTTTGCAAAGTATTGGCAACCTGTTCATACTGCAACGGGTCGCCGGTTGTTGTGATATTTAAAGAAGGTAAAAAGGGATTGCTTCCAACTTGTTCTAATGCTCTTGCTAAAACTTCGTCGCCCATATGTTTTTCGCTAAATGCCTGAAATGCCTGATCCGGCGAAACATATTCAATATTTTTTATATCAGGAGATATTTTTAAAATTTCATCTTTTGCATTTAAAATATCCTGCTCCGGAGTGCCTTCTTTAAAATATGCCGTAATATCAATTTTATTTTGAATTTCCAAAGTTAAATATGATGCTATGCCCTGAAAAAAGAAAAGTCCTGTTACCAGTAATATGGTGACTATCAAAACAAAAATAGCCGCAATTGATACGCCTTTATTTCTTGAAAAATCCTGGAAAGCAAATTTTATTATTCTTGAAATATTTGTAAACATGGTCTTTTCAATTTTAAATTTATATTATGAATCTTCCTTCTGCTTCGTCTCTTATAATTTCTCCGCCAACAAGCGTAATTACTCTTTTGCCCAGTTTGTTTATTATTTCTCTGTTATGCGTTAATAAAATTACCGTAGTGCCGGCTTTGTTTATTTTTTCTAAAAGAGAAATAACTTCGTACGTATTATACGGGTCAAGATTTCCCGTGGGCTCGTCGGCTATTATTATTTTAGGATGTATAACCAAGGCGCGGGCTACGGCCAGCCTTTGCTGTTCTCCGCCCGATAATTCTTTAGGAAAATTATTAATTTTATCTTTTAACCCAATGGTCTCTAAAACTTTGTCTGTTTCTTTTCTTATTTCGTTTTGTTCAACTCCTTTTACTTCTAAAACATAGGCAACATTTTCATAAACTGTTTTTGCCGGCAGTAATTTATAATCCTGGTAAATACCGCCTATGCTTCTTCTTATTTTATGAATTTGCAAGTGGTCTGTAATGCGCATATTTTTATTTCTGAAATAAACATCTCCATAAGTAGGGTCTTCCAAACCCAAAATAAGACGGGTTATTGTTGTTTTGCCAACTCCCGATTTTCCAATAATAGAAACAAACTCTCCTTCGTTTATTTCAAAGGATACATCTTTTAAAACAGCCGTATTTGGCGGATATATTTTTGTTACTTTATCAAACTTAATCATTGTCTTTTAATTTTAGTTCGGCTTCAATAAAGCTTTCCAAATCTCCGTTTAAAACGCTTTCAACGTCAGAAGTTTCGTATTGCGTTCTTAAATCTTTTGCCATTTTATAAGGGTGCAAAACATAAGACCTTATTTGGTTTCCCCAGCTTGCAGAAATTGCATCTCCTTTAATTTCTTTCAGTTCTTTTTCTTTTTTTTCTTCTTTCAACTGGTAAAGCTTGGCGTATAAAATTTTCATTGCGTTATCTTTGTTTTTGCCTTGCAATCTTTCTGTCTGCGAAGCCACCACAATGCCTGTGGGGATATGGGTTATTCTTATAGCTGACTCTGTTTTATTTACATACTGGCCACCCGGTCCCGACGCCCTAAATGTATCAATTCTTAAATCTTCCGGTTTTATTTTAATTTCAATATCATTTTCTTTTATTTCAGGCAACACATTAACCAAAACAAAAGAGGTGTGGCGGAGCTTTTGGGCTGAAAAGGGAGAAATTCTTACTAATCTGTGCACTCCTGTTTCTTTTTTTAAAAAACCATAAGCAAAATTTCCTTTTATTTCCAAGGTTGCATTTTTTGTGCCAATTCTACCGTCCGGCCCGCCCGAATCTCCAAACGAATGGTGCAAAACATCTGCTTTAAAACCTTTTTTTTGACAATATTTTTCATACATTCTTAAAAGCATTGTTGCCCAATCTTGCGCATCTTGCCCCCCTGCTCCGGAAAATATTTCCAGTATAGTATTATTTTTGTCGTATTTTCCTGAAAGAAAAATTTTAAACGTCTGCTTTTCAATAAGCTCTTCTATTTTTTTAAAATCTTCCTGATTTTTTAATTTTTCTTCAATTTCTTCAATTGCACTTATCTCTTCTTTTATATCCGAAATTTTCTGCTGAACGCTTACCGCTAACTCCCTGTTTTTCCAAAAATCTGGTTTTAAAGATTTAGCTTCAAGCTCTTTAAGCTCCTCGTTTTTATTTTTTATGTCAAAGACGCTCCATCAAGTAATGGAGCTTGCCTTTTAATTCTTCTGTTTTATTTTCTTTTTCTGCCATTTTTTTATTTTAAGTTATCATATTAAAAATATGATAACTTAAACTTAGTTTAATTTATCATATTTTAACAAAATAAAAAAGAGCTCGGGCTATATCCCTTCTCTTAAATATCGCATTTTTATTTCTTGAGCCGATGGTCGGATTTGAACCGACGGCCTACTCTTTACGAAAGAGTTGCTCTACCGCTGAGCTACATCGGCAAGGCCTTGAGCGGGTAACGGGAATCGAACCCGTGTCATGTCCTTGGGAAGGACATGTTCTACCATTGAACCATACCCGCGCTTATATAGTAATATATCTTAAAATTTATCTAAAAGCCAGTTCCATGACTGGCCTATCCAGCTAAACCAAAAATTTGAGTTCCAAAGATCTTCCTGGGTTTGCACTTCTTTTTGCTGAGGATTTTGTTCCACAAAAGACACCACTTTTTCTCCGGGCTTTTGCATATCCGATTCCTCTCTGGCAATTTTTTCAATATAGTCAGGATTATCAGAATTTATTATTTCCTCTTTTAAAATTTTACCTCTGCTTTCAAGCTCTTCTATTTGTTTTTTATAATCTTCAATTTGCAGGGCAAGCTGTTGTTTTTTCTTAAACATTTGAAAATTTACAAAAATTAAAACAACAGCAATAATCAAAAATAAAATACCGCCAATTTTTAAAAAAAACTTTTGCGGGGAAAACTCTCTCTTTTGTTTTTTATTTAAATTTGATACCATTAATTAAACTAATTGGCTTATTAGTTTTTTATAATTAAATTTTTAAAAGCTGGCCAAAAAATAAACCCACTATGAAGTCTAAAAAACTTTTCAAAATTGTCTGGATTATCTTGATAAGCTTGGTTGCAATAAGCACTATTTTGCTTTTGATAGCTCCTGTTCTCTAATTAAATATTACCACGCAAAAGCCGGCTTTGAAAGCCGGCTTTTGCGTTTGTAAAATTTTAATTATGATACGCCAATGGTATTTATTGCCGATTCATAAACCTTCAGCATTTTCTTTGCATACTCTAAGTTTAGTTTATAATCTGGGTTATAAACTATGGAATTTCTTAATTCGTGAGCTACCAGCACATCTCTTAAAATAGGCGAAATAAGCCTGCCGGCTTTTTGCACTGACTCTTGAAAACTTTCTTCTTCAAACCCGGCGTCTTCTAACACTTCTCTTAAAAAATCGTCAGCCTCTATTAAAGCAAGTTTTAATTCTGCTTCCGAGCCAAGATCAATTCTTCTTTTAATGGTGTTCCAGCGTTTTGAAATTTGCCTTAACCCATAAGACTGCCATGAAAAAAATTCAGTAACATCCTCTAAAAATTTATACTGTAGCCAGCTGCTGTTTACCATAAAGTAAACAACCCCTACCAAAAAAAACATTGCAAAAGTAACAAAAACCAGCTTTACCGGAAAAAGCATATCTTGTATTTGGGGAGAAGAAATAAAATAAATAAAATCCTTAATGCCAAAAAAATTGTATACCTGTTCCCAAGTCATTGTATAATTATACAATTTTAAAAGATTCTATACCAGTTTTTCTAATTCTTGCGCTATTGATAAAATTTTATTTTCCTCAAAATGGTTTCCTATAATTTGCAAACCAACCGGCAAACCTTTTATTTTTCCGGCTGGCATAGACAAAGCAGGAAGCCCGGCTAATTTTACACTACAGGTATAAATATCAACTAAATACATAGAAAGCGGGTCTTTTGCTTTTTCGCCAATTTTAAACGCCGGAAAAGGAGCAACCGGACAAAATATTAAATCAACTTTTTCAAAAGCATTTATAAAATCTTGCCTTATTAGCTCTCTAACTTCCTGCGCTTTTTTATAATAAGCGTCATAATATCCCGATGACAAGCTGTGGGTTCCCACCATAATTCTTCTTTTTGGCTCTTGGCCAAACCCCTCTCCCCTGCTTTTTAAATAAACATCCAGCAAGTTATTTGGCAACTGGTCTGAAAGCCCGTATTTTATTCCGTCAAATCTGGCCAAATTTGAAGATGCTTCAGACGGCACAATAATATAGTAGCAAGCAATTGAATATTTTGTGTTTGGCAATGAAATTTCTTTAATTTCAGCTCCCTGCTCTTTTGCTTTTTCAACGGCATCTCTAATTACTTTTTCAACCTCTTTATCCAGACCTTCTGCAAAGTATTCTTTTGGCAAGCCGATTTTCAAACCTTTTAAGCTGATTTTTGAATTTTCAAAATTATAATTTGATGACGTTGCATCTTTTTGATCTTTACCGGAAATTGCTTTAAAAACAATTTTTATATCTTCAATATTTTTTGCCATAGGCCCTATTTGATCCAAAGAAGAAGCATGGGCAATTAAACCATAACGGGAAACCGAACCATATGTTGGGTTTAAGCCCGCTATTCCGCAAAAAGAGGCCGGCAAACGAATTGACCCTCCGGTGTCAGAACCCAAAGCAAAACAGGCCTGGTTTTCAGCTACGGCAGCCGCAGACCCGCCCGAGCTTCCGCCCGCAACCCTTGTTTTATCATACGGATTTTTTGTAACGCCAAAAGCCGAATTTTCAGTAGAAGCGCCCATTGTAAATTCATCTGTATTTGTTTTGCCCAAAATTACGCCCCCCTGCTCTTTAAGTTTTTTTATTACTGTTGCATCATAGGGCGAAACATAATTTTCTAAAATTTTTGAAGCAGTTGTGCATTTTTTTTCTTCAACTAAAATTGCATCTTTAACAGCATAAGGAATTCCTGTTAATTCTGAAAAATTGCCTGAGGCAATTTTTTCATCTGCCTTTTCTGACTGAAATATTGCATAATCTTCAAAAACAGACAAAAAAGCATTAATGTCTTTATTGGTTTTTTCAATTTGCTGTAAATAAGCCAAAGTAAGCTCTTTACTGGAGAATTCTTTTTTCTTTAAACCCTCGTGCGCTTGTTTTATTGTAAAATTTATTAAACTCACAAAATAGATTTAACTTTAATATAGTCATCTTTTTTGTCCGGAAAAGCTGAAATCAATTCATCTTTTATATCGTGACTGGAAATTACCTCATCTTTGCGCAGGCAGTTATCGCCTGAAAAAACTTTTTGTTTCGTTTCGGGCTTAGGGGCTTTTTTTAACAAATCAAAATAATCCAAAATTGCAGACAATTCTTTTTGCATTTTTTCAATTTCTTTTTTTGTTAATTCCAGCCTGGCCAATTTTGCTATGTGAGAAACTTGTTCTTTAGAAATCATTACGAGCTGTTTTCATTTATTATTTTAATACTATACAGGCTCCATGCCCTCTTCGTCTTTTGACATCACATTTGAAAGGGTTTCCATATTTTCTAAAGCCAGCCCGGCTCCGCGCACCACAGATGTCAACGGGTCATCAATTATTTTGCATGGCACTTTTGTTTCTTTTGAAATTAAAGTATCTAATCCGCGAAGCAAAGATCCTCCGCCCGCCAAATAAATGCCGTTTGTCATTACGTCAGATAACAGCTCCGGGGGAGTTTCTTCAATAGTTGTTTTTATAGCAACTATTATTTGTTTTATAGACCTGTCTAATGCTCTTGTAATATCGTCATTAAAAACCACCACTTCTTCCGGAAGGCCGGTCACCAAATTTCTGCCGCGCATGGGCATTTCTCTTTTTTCTTTTGTGGGAATGGCTGAGCCAATATCTATTTTTATCAATTCTGCCGTTCTTTCTCCAATTAAAAGTTTATATTCTTTTTGCGCAAACTGAATAATATCATCGTTTAATTTGTCACCGGCAATTCTTAAACTTTTAGAAGCTACAATTCCTCCTAAAGAAATCACAGCCACTTCTGTTGTTCCACCTCCTATGTCTACAATAAAATTTCCCCCGGGATCTTGAATGGGTAGCTTGGCTCCAATAGCCGAAGCTAGTGGCTCTTCAATAAGAAAAACTGTCCTTGCTCCTGCATTTTTAGCGGCATCTCTTACCGCTTTTCTTTCAACCTCTGTTACCCCGCATGGAATGCCTATAATTATTCTGGGAAAAGACCCCAGCCCAAACATTTTTTTTGAAGAAGCAACGGCTTTTTCAATAAAATATCTTAACATCTGCTCTGTGACTTCAAAATCCGAAATAACCCCGTTAACCAAAGGCCTTGTTGCAGATATATAAGAAGGAGTGCGGCCCACCATTTTTCTTGCTTCTTCGCCAATAGCCAAAATCTGGCCTGTTTTATTATTTAAGGCCACCACAGACGGTTCGTTTATAATTATTCCCCTGTCTTTTACATAAACCAAAGAATTAGCGGTGCCCAAGTCAATCGCCATATCCACCGACAAAAAAGAAAAAGGATTTCTCATTTTCATTTTAAATATTTTAAATTATGGCTTTTGCCACTTTATTAATTTTAACCAGCTTAATTTGATTTTTGCCCCTCTCTTTAACTTCTACAGAATCTGTTTTTAATGTTTTTTCTGATACCACAATTCTGTAAGGAATGCCTATTAAATCAGCTTCTGCAAATTTTTCTCCGGCTGATTTTGCCTGCCTATCGTCATATAATACTTGAATTTTTTCTTTTTGTAAAACATTGTAAATTTTTTCTGCCGACGACTTAATTTTTTTGTTGTCTTCAACTCCAATTAAATGAACCAAAAAAGGAGCAACTGCTTTTGGCCAAATAATTCCTTTTTCATCATGGCTTGTTTCAACTATAGCCCCCATAAGCCTGCCCAAACCAATGCCAAAGCAACCCATAATAACCGGCTTTTCTGAACCATCTTTGTCTTTAAACTTTAAATCAAAGGGTAAAGAATATTTTGTGCCGAGTTTAAATATGTTGCCCACTTCAACTGCTTTTTTTTCTTCAAAATCAGTCCCTTTACATTTTGGACAAACAGAATTTTCTGCCTTTATTTCTTTATTAATTGCCAGTTTGCATTTATTGCAAATGTAAATTATATCTTCTCCTGCGTCGGTTGCAGTTTGAAATTCATCCGAATACTTTGAAAAACTTCCTCCGGAAGCCATGGTCTGATAAGTATTTTTTCCGATTCCGCATTCTTTAAAAATATCTGAATAAACTTTTAACATCTTTTCGTAATATTTATCCAAATCTTCCTGTGTTGAATGAAAAGAATAAAGGTCTTTCATTAAAAATTCTTTTGTCCTTAAAATTCCCGACTTTGCCCTTAACTCGTCTCTAAATTTTGTTTGAATCTGAAAAAGAGAAACCGGCAAATCTTTGTATGAAAAAATATTTTTTTTGGCTAGAGGAGAAACAACTTCCTCGTGCGTGGGGCCCAAAGCATATTCTTTATCTCCATTTCCTTTTATTTTAAAAAGTATATCCAGGCTTTCCCATCGTCCTGTTTTTTGCCAATTTTCTTTTGGCTGTAAAACCGGCATTAAAACCTCCTGCCCGTTTGCCGGACTTTTTTCCATATTTTGCCTTATGATATTTTCAATATTTTTTAAAACCCTAATTCCCAGCGGCAAAAAAGTATAAACTCCTGCCATTAACTGGTCCACAAATCCCGCCCTTGTTAATAAATCATGCGAAACTGACTCTGTGCCGGCAAACTTATCTTTTGACGATTTATAAAATAATTTAGATTGCAGCATATTTTTATATATTGTTTACTATTAAAAATTTGCCTTCCAAAAATCAGAAAAGCGCGGAATATCAAATTTTATTGTTATAAAAAGAGATAAAAGAATTAATATTGCAAAAAACGCTGTTGTAATTGATTGTTCTATTTTTGCTGAAACCGGTTTTCCTTTTATTTTTTCTATGGCTAAAAATATAAGTTTTCCGCCATCTAGCGCCGGAATGGGAAACAAATTAAATATAGCAATAAAAACCGAAATCATTCCAATAAAATATAGAAAAAATCCCGGGCCGTAAGTTGCTGCATTTGCCAAAAATACCGTTATACCCAAGGGTCCCGCAAATTCTGCTCCCTCGGGGGCTCCTTTTCCGGAAAGTAAATCTGCAAATACTATATATAATCCTTTTAATGCTGTAACAGTTGTTTCTCCCGTATAAATTAAACCTTGCAAGGGAGCTTGGTACCATGGATATTTTTCCATTAAAGTTGCCATTCTTTCTAAAGCAATTCCCACCGCCCCCTGTCCTTCCGGAGGAGAAACTCTGGGGGTTAAAGAAACATCAAATATATTCTGCTGTCTTTTAACTGTTAAAATAATTTCTTTTCCGGCATTTTCTTTGGCAAAATCCTGAAAATCTTTAATTTTGTTAATTGCTATGTTTAAATTTTGAGTTTTAGCATTTAGTATAACATCTCCTGTTTCCAGGCCCGCTTCTTTTGCCGGAGAATTGCCAGATACTCCAACAACGCTTACTCTTACATTTGTGAACCCTTCCACATCCTGGTCTTGCACCGGTAAATCGGCTCCTATCATAAAAACTATAGAAAAAATAATTATGGAAGCCAGCCAAAATGCCGCCACTCCGCCAATAATAATTAAAACTCTTTTCCAAATTTTTAAACCCACAAAACTTCTGTAATCATCAACACCGCCCTCTTCCCCGTAAATTCTTACAAAGGCTCCAAGTGGAATCCAGTTTACAGAATAAATAGTTTCACCAAATTTTTTACCAAAAATTCTTGGCGGATAACCAATGCCAAATTCATCAACCCTTACGCCAAATTTTTTAGCTATAATAAAATGCCCAAATTCATGAATTACCATTAAAACTATTAAGCTAAAAAATGCGATAACTAAGGTTAAAATTGAAGATAGCATCAAATTAATTTTTAATTTTAAAATTGTTAAACTATTTCGTTTTTCTTTTTATCTATTAAGTTTTTGATTTTTTCATTATATTCATCAATAAGTTTTTGAAGTTCATCTTTGCCCCGGAATTTATCGTCTTCTGAAATTTTCTTTTCTTTGAATGCGTCTTGTATTGCGTTCCATGTATGTTCTCTTTGGTGCCTTATTGTTTGCCTTGCCTGTTCTCCTTTCTCGCTTAATGTTTTGCTTAACTGCTGCCTGTATTCTTCTGTAAGCGTGGGCAAATTCATTCTTATAATATTTTTATCAACCACAGCCGACATGCCAAGGCCCGACTGAGAAATTGCTTTTTCTATGGGCTCTATATAAGAAATATCCCATGGCTGGATTACTAATTGGTTTGTCTGGGGAGCTGAAATTGCCGCCAGCTGTTTTATGGTGAATTTTGATCCAAAGGCGTTTACTTCTATATCTTCCACCAATACAGGAGAAGCTCTTGAAGTGCGGATTTTTGCCATTTCCTGCTCTAAAAATTTAAGAGACTTTTCAAATTCCGGTTTTACTTTATCTATAAATTCTTTATAACTCATATTCTTATTAAATTTCCATTAATAATAATTCTAATGCTAATTTTGGATTAGCGTTTGTAAAAGTTAGCTTATTTGATATTTCTTCTGAAAAATTTAATATTTTTTTTAAATTATCAACAGAATATTTATCAGATGTTTTTTCCCCTGCTATTTTTTGCAAGAGCATATTTCTAAAATATTTTTGAAATACTTTTAAAATTTCCAGCGGATCTTGCTTAGTAAAATCAATTGATTTTACATATTTAAATCTGTCTGCAAAACTGGAATTAGCTATTATAACTAAATCATTTAATATTTTTTTATCTATTTCCTGTTTTTCTTTATCAATTGGCAAATCTTTTGGTTTAGAAAATTTCAACGTCTGGCATCTTGAACTGATTGTTTCTAGCAACATATCCGGCTTAGAAGAAATTAAAAATAAAACAGTGCGTCCTTTTGGCTCTTCAAGTGTTTTTAGAAAACAACTTTGAGCTTCTTGATTCATTTTTTCGGCATCATCTATAATTACAATTTTATAAGAACCGTTATATGACTTATAGTTTAAAAAATTCTGCACCTCTCTTATTTGGGAAATTTTTATTTCTCCGCCGTCTCCAAATAACGGATCTTTTTTATTTTCTTCTGATAAAATTTTTAAATCAGGAAACTTGCATCCAATAAATTCTGAAAATTCTTTTGCAAATAATTTTTTGCCAATTCCTTCAGGTCCCTCAAATAAATAGGCATGAGAAAGCTGATTATTTTCAAATTTACTTTTTAAAAATTCCCACTGTTTTTTATGCCCAACTAACATAGGTTTAGGCGGAAATGAGGATATTTTTCAATTCAATATTTTTATTTCCGCCATAGATATTATTTTTTTGACATTACCACTTTTTTGTATTCATCAAGATGCTCTAAAACAGTTCCTGTTCCTTTTATCACGCAAAATAACGGCTCTTCGGCCACAAAACACGGCACCCCCGTGCTTTGAGCAACCAATTCATTAATTTTAGGAAGCAATGCTCCACCTCCTGCCATTATAATTCCTTTATTCATTATATCAGCAGAAAGCTCGGGAGGAGTTTCTGAAAGCACGTGTTTTGCCGCCTGTATTATTTCGGCTAAAACATCGGAAACAGCTTCGCAAACTTCATTATTTGATATTTTAATATTTCTTGGCAGGCCCAAAATTAAATCTCTTCCCTGAATTTCAAGATATTTTAATTCTTTTTGCATTAATGCCACACCAACTTTAATTTTTATTTCTTCGGCTGACTGCGTGCCAACTGCCAAATTATATTTTTTCTTAATATACTCTGCTATTGCAGCATCTATTTTGTCTCCGGCCACTCTTACAGAGTGCCATGTAACAATTCCTCCCAACGAAATAACAGCAACTTCTGAGGTTCCTCCCCCAATATCAATAATCATGTGCCCGGAGCACGAATTAATGGGAATACCAGCTCCAATGGCGGCTAAAATTGGCTCTTTGGCAACATATGCTGATTTAGCTCCTGACGAAAGCGCAGCTTCAATAACCGCTCTTCTTTCGGTGCTTGTAATTCCGGCCGGAACCGAAATTACCAATTCGGGCTTAAAAATTTTAAATCTGCTGGCAGTCTTGTTAATAAAATAACGCATCATAGCTTGCGTTACCCTGTAGTCTGCAATAACGCCGTCTTTTAACGGCCTGTAAACTTTTATATCGGCCGGAGTTCTGCCTATCATTTCTTTGGCCTGTTCTCCAACAGCTAAAATTTTATTGTCAGCCAAAGAAACAGCCACCACCGACGGCTCGTATAAAACAATCCCCTTTCCTTGCACGTAAACAAGGGAATTGCATGTACCCAGATCAATTGCTATTTTATTATTAAACATAACGAAAATTTTAAATTCTTTTTATATTTGCTCCCAATTTTTGCAGGCGCTCTTCTATTTTTTCATATCCCCTGTCAATTTGAAAAATATTTTCAATTGTTGTTTTTCCTTCTGCCATAAGCCCGGCTACAATTAAACTGGCTCCGGCCCTTATATCCCACGATTCAATTGCAAGACCAAAAAGATTTTTGGGGCCATAAATAAAAGCCCTGTGAGGATCAACTATTTCTATGTCAGCTCCCATTTTTCTTAACTGCTGGACATAATTAAATCTGTTTTCATATAAGGGGTCGTGAATTAATGATTTTCCTTCGGCTCTTGCCAAAAGAGGTGCAATTATGGGTAACAAATCTGTAGGAAATCCTGGATGCGGAAGCGCCTGCACTTTAGCCGATTTTAAATTAGGAGAATAAGATACTATAATACTATTTTCTTTTTTTTCAAAATTAACTCCAATTTCTTCAAGCTTTGCCAAAAATAAATCCAAATCTCCTGTATTTATATTCTTTACTTCAATAGATCCTGGCACGCCGGCTCCAATGGCAATAAAGGTTCCTGCTTCTATATAATCAAAAATAATGCTGTGCGAAGCGCCCTTTAAATTTTTAACGCCCTCAATTTCAATTGTGTTGGTTCCGGCTCCCTCTATTTTAGCTCCCATTGATTTTAACATCTTTGCCAAATCTTGCACATGAGGCTCACAAGCTGCTCCTTTTATAATTGTTTTTCCTTCGGCCAAAACCGCAGCCAGCATTGTGTTTTCTGTGGCAGTAACCGAAAATTCATCTAAAACAACTTCTGCTCCCTTTAAATTATCGCAATCAACTTTATAAAAATTTCCGTCCCTTTCAATTTTAGCTCCCAATTTTTCAAGCGCTTTTATGTGAACGTGTATGGGCCTTAATCCTATTTTGTCTCCCCCGGGAGGAGAAATTTTAAAATGCTTTGCTCTTGCTATTAACGCCCCAAAAAATAATACAGAAATTCTGGTTTTTGAAATTTTTTCAAAATCCATTTTTTCTAAGTCCAATTTTTCTGCCCTTATTTTTACTTTTCTTTCTGAAACATTTTCAACTTCAGCTCCCATTGATTTTAAAACTTCCAGTACATTAAAAATATCCTCTATTAAGGGAAGATTATCTATTTCGCATTCTTTTTCTGTTAAAAGGCACGAAACAAGAATGGGGCCTGCCGCATTTTTTGAACCCTTAACTTCAACTTTTCCTGAAAGAGTTTTTTGTCCTTGAATTATAAATTTATCCATATTTAGGATTTAATTATGGCTTTATCTTAATCTAAAAAAACTATATTGTAAAGTCTGGAAAAAATGGGCCATTTGTGCTATTATGATACCATATTATGAGAAAAAAAATACGGCTGATAATATTAGCTGTCTGCGTTATTCTGTTTTTTGTTTTTGCCCCCTACATTGTGCTTTACTCTATGGGATATAGGGTTGATTTTATAAACAGAAAAATTGTAGCCACCGGCGGAATTTATGTAAGAAGCTATCCTTTGGCTAACCAAATTATAATTGATTCTAAAATAGAAGGAAAGCCCGGAATGTTTTTGAATGCTTTTTTTGTGCAAAACCTTTTACCAAAAAACCATAATGTGCTGGTTAAAAAAAACGGCTATTTTGACTACCAAAAAAATATTCCGGTAATTGAAAACCAGGTCACCAAGCTGGAAAATATTCTTTTAATAAAACAAAATATATCTTTTAATCTGCTTTCCGGCAGAATAAATTATTTTTCTGTTTCTCCTGACGGTAAAAACATATTAATTGCGGGGCCCGGCACAAAATCTATTGGATTTGAATATTTTTCTTTATCAAATCAAAACCAGAAAAAAAGCTATTCTTTGCCCGTTCAAAATGCTGAAGTTGTTGATATAAAATGGTCTGATAATTCTGGCGTAGCTTTAATTAAAATACAAAAATATTCAGATATTTCTTACTATATTTTTGATTCTTCAAAAACAATCCAGCAAACAACTCCGCTTGCTTATTTAGATAAAAACTCGCAACAAATTTCTTTTAACTCCCGCGATTTAACCCAACTATTTTATGTTGAAAATAAAATTCTTTATTTGTTAAAACAAAACAAACCGGCTGTTGTTATTAAAAACTTAATAACTTATAAAATTTCAGGAAACAATATTTTGTGGCTTTCTTCAGACGGATTTTTACAGCAGTCCGATATTTCGGGAAAATTAATACAAAAAATAACACAAAATAAAATTGCGGTAAATCCTTTAGAAAACTATGAAATAATTGATTCGTTTGGAAAAACTTTTATCAAAAAAAATAATGCTCTGCTTATATTAGATAACGAATCAAAAAACTTTAAAAACTTTGATGCCCCCATAGACAATTATAATTTGCTCTTTTCTCCTGACGGAAAAAATATGATTTATTTTAATAATTCTGAAATATACCTTTATTCTTTTTCTGAAACTTCAGAGAAAAAAAATGTAAAGCTGTTTTCTGCAAACTCTCCTGAAATAATATCAAATTGCTTTTGGGTTAACAATGATTATATAATTTTTGAATCAGGAAACAAAATAATAATTTCTGAAATAGATTACAGAGGCAATATAAACGCGGTGGAGGTTTCTCAAAATTATGAAAAATCAACCGACAGCAAAAACCCAAAAATATACTATAACGGCCATGACGCAAAAATATATATTCTAAGCGGAAGCTCTTTATACTCTTCTGAAAAAATAACTCCGTAATTTAAAAAGCCCCCCGCCTTTGGCGGGGGGCTTTTTTTATGCTATTTTATTTTCTTGAGACTCAACTTTCTTTTTAAAGTCTTCCCAATTTAATTCATCTCCATTTACCAATTTGCACACCTCTTTATATTGACAATAACTGCACTGCCAGTTGCGCGGATAATCTGCCAGGCGCGAGGGCACAATATTTGTATCTACCTGATTTTTTAACGCCTTAAACTTTTCTAAAAGCGAATTGCAGAGCTGTTCATCATAGTCCACAAAAAATTCTTTCATATCCTGCTGGTCTTTATCTATGTAAAGCAGTATGCCTTTTTTAATGTTAAAAAAATGCAGGTAAAGCTGTATCTGGTAAACGTTTTCTTCTTTTGGGGCAGTCATTCTTTTAAAAATCATGCTGTTTATTGATTTAATATCCAGCACATAATTTTCATTTCCAACGCATAAAATAGCGTCGGCTCTTCCTGAAATTATTTCTTGCGAAGGAATTGGAATTTCTGTTACAACTCCCAATCTTAAACGATACAAAATATTAAATATGCTTCTGTGCATGTTTTCTCCGCGTTCAAAAATTCTCATTATTCTTGCGTCCATTGGCTCGTGCGGAGCATTTTTAAACTTAAAAAAAACAGCGCGCGGGCATTTGCCCGCATCCGTAATATAAAACCTTGTCTGGTCTTTATTTTTTTGATTATCCAAATAAAACTGGTCTATAAGTTCTTTAAGCATTTTAAAAATTTCAAAATAATAATACTAAATTATATCATCTCAAAAAATATATGCAAATCCCCAATTGCTCAAACACGTCTGAGCAATTCAAAAAGCCACCTTCCGGCGACTTTCTAATTTTTATCTTCCATTACTGAGGCGAAATTATTTAGGTAAATCTATCAAGTTTTTGTTAATAATGTCTTGTATGTGAATAATTACTTTATCTTTAGAACGCGGTTTGCTGCTGGCCACATCTTTAGCAAATTTATATAATGCTTCGTTTGAAATGCCAAGCCATTTGCCATTTTTTCCTAAAAAATGGAATAAGGTCATAATCGCTATTCTTTTGTTTCCGTTTTGAAAGGGATGATTTTTTATCATCAAATAAAATAATATGCTCGCCTTTCCAACTAATCCCCTATACAAATCTTTTCTGCTAAATTGCATAAATGGCTGGTTTATACAACTTTCTAAAATGTTTGGAAAACGCGAACCAAAATCTGGGATTGGCTCATTCCATGTCATAAATTTTTCTGCCAGACGAAATGCTATAAATTCAATTTCTGCTACATTTATTGATTTTGGCCTCATTCTTTTCCAAGTTTTCTAAATGTTTGTTCGTATTCTTTTATCGCCTTGCTAATTGTATTTTCTATTTCCGCCTTTTTTTCATCGCCAATAGTATGCCCTAATTTTTCAACAATGCTGGAATGAGGAACAACATAATTGCGGCCAATTTTTGTGGCTTTTATTGTCCCCCTTTTAATCCAATTAAAAACTGTTATACGGCTAACCTTAAAAATATTAGCCACTTCTGTTGTTGAATAGAATTCTTTTATCATATATTTATATATTAACATATGTTAATATACGAGTAAATAGCTTAAGAACAAACCAAAACCACCCCGAAAGGAGTGGTTTTTGATAATTTTGATAGGTTGTTTTACCTCTTGCCCCATTGTGGAGCTTTTCTTGCGCGCTTTAATCCAAATTTCTTTCTTTCTCTCATTCTTGGGTCGCGGGTTAAATATCCGGCTTTTCTTAATCTTTTTCTAAAATTATTATTAAAATCAACTAAAACCCTGGCTGTTCCGTGCCTTACGGCCTCTGCCTGAGCATGTCTGCCTCCACCCTGCACTTTAACTGTTACCCTAAACTTATCAAGGCACTTCATTTTTTTCATTGAAGAAACAGCTGTTTCCTGGTCGTCTTCGTGAACAAAATATTGTTTGTATGATTTATTGTTTACCAAAAATTCTTTGTCTCCTTTTGTAAAAAGGCGCACGCGGGCTACCGCGGTTTTTCTTCTGCCTATTGCTTCAAAATAACGGTCGGGTTTTCCGGTGCTTTCTTTTATTGTTTTTGCAATTTCTTTTGAAATATCTTCATCTCCCATTTCTTCTGAAAAATCCGAAGCTGCGTCATCAACCGGAATTTTTATTTCCTCTTTTATTTCTTCTGCAATTTTTACTTCAACAGGCTTTTCTTTTGTTTTTTTAGTTATTCTTGGCATAAAAATTTATTCTATTCAAAGCGCAGGCGTTTTATCTGCCTTGCCCTTAATTTATTTTTTGTAAGCATTCCCATTACAGCTGTCCTTAAAACTTCCTGCGGGCCTCTTTTTTCTAAAAATTCTTTTAATGTTGCCTGCTTCATATTGCCCAAATATCCTGTAAAATGAAAATAGTTTTTATTTTCCAGCTTGTTGCCGGTAAATTTCATTTTATTGATATTTTTTACCACAACTGTGTCCCCTACGTCTTTATAGGGAACAAAATTTGGCTTGTTTTTTCCTCTTAACAAAACAGCAACTTCAACAGCCAATCTGCCTAAAGGTTTATTTTCTGCATCTATTATATGTGTTTTTCTTTCTATTTTTTCTGCCATGTTATTTTATAAGCTCTATTATTGCCATTTTTGCTCCGTCTGAATCGCGCGGGCCTAATTTTAAAATTCTTGTGTATCCGCCGTTCCTGTCTTTATATTTTGGAGCAATTTCTTCAATTATTTTTTTAACTGTTTTTGGGCTAAGAGTTTTTAACAAAATTCTTCTGCTGGCAACATCATTTTTTTTAGCCCTTGTAATGTTTTTTTCTGCTATTGGCCTTAACTCTTTGGCTTTTGCTTCTGTGGTTTTAATTTTTTCGTAAATAAAAAAGTTATTGGTCAAAGACCTTAACAAAGCTTTTCTCGGCCCCTTTTTCATTGATAATTTTCTGCCTTTATTTCTTTTTCTCATTTTATTCTCCGGATTTTAATTCCAATCCTAATTTTTTAATTTTTCTTTTTATTTCTGAAATTGCTTTGTCTCCCATGCCTTCTAACTCAGATAAGCTGTTTTCTGATTTTCTTAAAATTCCGCCAACTGTTTTTATATTATTTTTTAATAAAGCGCTAAGCGTTCTGCCTGTTAATTTCATGTCTTCAACGCTAATTTGCAAAGCATCTGCTGATTTTTCTTCTTTATCTTCTGAATCTTTTGATGCTTTTTCAACGGATTTTGCCGCTTTTCCTTCAAAAATTATATTAAAATGCTTTATTAAAATATCAGACGCTTCAAAAAAAGCTTCTTCGGGAGTAATTGTTCCGTCAGTTTCTATTTCTATGCTCAGTTTATCAAAATCTGTTCTGTCGCCCACGCGCATATTTTCAACCTGAAAATTTGTATTTTTTATGGGAGTATAAATGGCATCTAAAGCAATCATTCCTATTTCTGATTTTTTTGCTCCAATTGGCAACACAACTCCTTTATTTTCAACCTGCGTTTTTCTTTGATCTTTTGGTTCATATCCCAATCCTTTTTGTATGTGTATTTCCATTTCAAACTCTGTTTTTTTGTCTGTTATTGTGGCAATGTGGGTGTCTGGATTAACAAGCTCCACCTGGGAAGGCATTTTAAAATCAGCTCCTGTAACCTCTTTTTCTCCCTTAACTTTAAGCTCTATTTTATAAGAATCGCCTTCGTGAATTTTAAACCTTAATTTCTTTAAATTTAAAAGAATCATTATTCCGTCTTCTAAAATTCCCGGCATTGTTGAAAATTCATGGGAAGCGCCTTTTATTTTTACCTCTGTAACAGCTGCTCCCTGCAAAGAAGAAAGCAAAACTCTTCTAAGGGCGTTTCCTATAGTAACGCCGTATCCGGGATATAATCCTTCTATTTCAAAAACCGCTTGGTTTTTCTTTTTATGAATTACTTTTGGCGGTAATGGAAGTGGAATCATATTAATAAATTTTTAATTATTAAAACTTAACGTGAATAAAACTCAAAGATTAAAGAAATTTCTGCCGGAGCATTAACCTCTTCTAAATTTGGGTCGCCAATAGCTTTGGCTTCAAGTTTTTCTTTATTTAAGCTAAGCCACACCGGAGCTTCATATTTTCTTAATTGTGGGGCTAATTCTTTAAAAATTCCTTTTTGTTTTTTATGCTCTTTTATAGATATAACATCTCCTTTTTTAATAGAATACGAAGGAATGTTTACCGGTTTTCCGTTTATCAAAAAATAACCATGCGACACCAGCTGTCTTGCTTGAGACCTTGATTTGGCTATGCCAAGGCGGAAAATCACATTATCCATTCTCTTTTCCAGTTTTTTAATAAATTCTTCGGCTACGTTTTCAACTTTGCCCATTTTTTCTAAAGATTCTTCTGCATATCTTTTAAACTGCCTTTCTGAAATTCCATACCACTTTTTAAGAGTTTGCTTTTCTTCCAGTGATTTTTTAAATGCAGACGGCGAACCTCCCCTTCTTTTTTTCTGGGGGCCCGGAGCATATGCTCTTTTTATCATTGCGCATTTTTGCGAAAAACAACGATCTCCTTTTAAAAAGAGTTTTTGTCCTAATCGCCTGCAAGTTTTACATTGATCATATCTCATATTTTTATACTCTTCTTACTTTTTTGGGCCTGCATCCGTTGTGCGGAATAGGAGTTACATCTTTAATAGACACAACATTTAATCCCTGCGAAACCAATGTTCTTACAGCAGATTCCCGCCCGGCGCCTATGCCCTTAATTAAAACTTCTAATTTTTCAATGCCTAATTTTTTACATATATTTGCTATAGCTTCTGCTACTTTAGAAGCGGCAAACGAAGTGGCTTTTTTTGTTCCTTTAAAACCAACCGATCCGGCGGACTTAAAAGCTAAAACCTGCCCCCTTTGGTTTGTAAGGGTTAACAAAGTATTATTGTAAGAAGATGATACGTATATTTTTCCTTCTCTAACTCCTGCTGACGCTTTAACTTTTGTTTCTTTTCCTACAGCTTTATCAACTTTTTCTTTTTCTTTTATCAAATCTTCTTGATTTGCTTCTATGATATGTTTTTTTCCCATAATTAAATTGCCAAAGGCAATTTCTATAATTATTGAATTAAATTAAGTAGGCATTGCCGGTGGTTTTCGGCCTGAGCCCATTGTTTTTCTTACATTTCCCCTAACTGTTCTTGTATTTGTTTTTGTTCTTTGCCCTCTTACCGGCAAACCTTTTATATGGCGACCCCCTCTCCACGAACCTATGTCTTTTAATCTTTTAATGTTTATCATAATCTGCCTTCTCAAATCACCTTCAATTTTATAATTTTTTTCAATTAATTCTTTCAAATCATTAAGCTCTTTTGGAGTTAAGTCTTGCGCTTTTTTGTTTAATCCAATATTTAGCTCTTCTAAAATTTTTTTACTCAAAGGCCTGCCTATTCCGTAAATATAAGTTAAAGATATTTCTATTCTTTTGTTTTCAGGGATATTTACCCCGGCAATTCTTGGCATAGTTTTTTTAATTAACCTTGTCTTTGTTTGTGTTTAGGATTTTTTTCACAAATAACATAAATCCTGCCTTGTCTTCTGACAAACTTACAATCTTTGCATATTTTTTTTACTGATGGCCTGACTTTCATTATATTATTTATATTATTTATAAAAAAAGAAAAAATCTAAAAAAATTTAGGTTTTTATGTTTTTAGTTTTTATTTAAGCCTATAAACAATCCTGCCTTTTTTATCGTCGTACGGAGACATTTCCAGCAAAACCCTGTCTCCCGGTAAAATGGTAATTCTGTTCATTCTCATCTTGCCGGAAAGAAATCCCATAAGCTCATTGCCGTCATCTAATACTACCTTAAAAAAGGCATTTGGTAAAGCCTCCACCACCCTTCCTTCTTTTTTAATGGTTTGTTTATTTTTATTGATTTCCTCGCCTTGAGGCATTTGGTTTACCCTTAATTAGATATAGCTTACCGAATAATATATATAATAGCAAATTAGATTACAAAGGTCAAGCCTTATTCAAACTTTAGCTCAATTTTAATTGCTTTTTGGCTTTTTGGAGATTTTGTAACCCAAAAAGGCCAAAAATTAACTTTTGTGCCGGAAATTTCTTCTCCTAAATTACTTTTTATAGTTTCTTCTATTTGGCTTTTATTTTTATTGGTTAAAGAAAGCATTAAAGAATTTTTATCAATATTTTGGTAAACTCCGGATGAAAAAGTTAAATTAAGCGTTATTTTCCCCTTATCAATATCTGATGCTTTTGACGAATAATCTATTTTAAAGCTTTTATCAAGCATTGTTTTTGTTTCTGGCATTTGAGAGTCAATATAATCTTTGGCAAATTTTTCTAAATCAGATTTTTTAAATGCCAATGCTTTTGATTTAACTTTTACCTGGTATGTAAAATTATCGGCAACTGTTCCTGCTTTAGTTTCGGTTGAAGCTGAAATAATTTCAGAAGAAATCATGTCATCTAACAGCACATAACCAGACGAAATGCTATTTCTTAAAGAAGCCTCGTTTTCAGCTATTAATTTTTTAGTAAGAGCATCTTTTGCTTGGGAAATATCGTCTTCTGTAACTTTTTTAATTTTACCCTCGTATCCCCCTGTCATTGCTTCAGAGGACTGGGCATAAATACTGTAATAATAATTTGTCCCTGATAATTTTGGCACCGAAAAAGTGGCGGGTTTAATATTATATCCTTCTCCTCCCTCAACGGCCTCAACTTTTACCTGCACTGAACCCGGCGTTATTTTGCTTCCGCTCTTTTTGCCCGCAGGTATAACTATTTTTTGCAGAGTAATAAAATATTTTCCCGAGTCCGATAAAAAATGAGTGCCTGCTTTTAAGGTTACCGATGTTGGCGGATTATATTTATTATAAACTGTAATTGTGCCTGTGGCTTTGCCTTCGTTTGATGCGTTTCCTGTTGCCGAAAATTCCTGGCTTTCTGTTTTTTCTTCTTCAAAATATTCAGCCGGAATAATATTTTCAGACAAGTCAATTGAACCTACTGTTTTGTCTGCTGTTATTGTTTGTTCAAAACTTAAAGTTTCTACTTTTGGCCAAATTTCTATATTGGCTTTTGGCAATTTAAAAAATAAATATATGGCTATTACAACAACAACTGCTCCAACCCCCATGGCAATTTTGCCCCATGAAAAAAATTTTGGTTTTTCATAACGAGTTT